>ODAI011134811.1_pt1 | contig 23796 bp, 18 predicted proteins | sample 1539321 | NCBI WGS metagenome assembly ODAI01 (sample SAMN02144231, study PRJEB22623) | gut metagenome | biome: sheep rumen | host: Ovis aries | place: New Zealand | reverse complement strand
TATGGAAAAATCCGTCTGCGATGCCGTCAAGTATCGAAACAGGATTGGAATAGATGTCAGTTCAGAGATTCTGCGCAACTATCTTTCACGAAAAGATAGTGATATCACACGTCTTTATGCCTACGCCAATGATATGCGATTGGGCAAGCGTATGGACGAACTCGTAAAATATATGATCTAACAGTATGGCAAAAACGATCAAAAACTACGGAAGGTCAGTAAAGGAGCGCCTGCTTAATATCTCTCGGGCAGAGAAATACAGTTCGCAGTTGCTTATCTCACGCTATTTTCAAGAGCGACTATTGTACAGACTTTCTGTTAGCGACTATAAGGACAAGTTTATTTTGAAGGGCGGCGCATTGCTCTATGCTCACGATGGCTTTCAGGCACGTCCTACATTGGATATTGATTTCATGGCTAAGAATGTCAGCAACGACATGTCGAACATCAAGAAGATATTCCAAGAGATTTGTCAGATTGAATGTAAAGAGGATGGTGTAGTGTTTGACGTTGATACGATAGAAACCAGCGAGATAGCCATTTCCAAGGATTATCATGGTGTGCGTCTTTCTCTTTTGGCACATCTTGATACAGCCCAACAGAATATCTCCATGGATATAGGTTTTGGGGATGTCATCACCCCATCTCCTCAACAGTTGGCATTTCCTGCTTTGATTGCCACCGCTCCAGGTGCAAATATCTTAGCCTATTCGTTGGAGACTGTTGTCGCAGAGAAGTTTCAGGCCATGATTTCACTATCGCTTGGAAACAGTCGTATGAAGGACTTTTTCGATGTGTACCAGATCCTGACAAAGCAGACATTAGATTCAGCTACCCTTTCGGAAGCTATCAAAGCTACTTTTGCCAATCGTGGTACTGAATATAAAGAGAATCACCCACTATTCAGCGAGGACTTCTTCACTGATAGTATCCGCTCACTATATTGGAAAGGGTTCCTCAAACGAATCAAGTACGGCAAGCAATTGTCCTTTACAGATGTTGGTGCTCTTATCCGAACTCATTTACAGCCGTATTGGGATCAACTGCGTCCTAAGAATACCAGTAATAATAATGTGTAGCACGATCAAAATAGCAAATGCATTAATGCATAATTGAATAATCTCTTGCTAAGACGTATTGACCATGGATCCTGCCTTCGAACAGGAACATCTGGGAATTTTTTCCCAGATGCAAATTCTAGGGATTCTGCCTAATGGTGGTTGCCGCCTTCGCTCTAGATATATGCTCTCCAAGACTGAAAGTTTTTCATCGCAAGGCTTGTGAAACCTTTGGGTGATCGTAATTCAGAAAAATGTTGTATCTTTGCCGCATCAAATTGAATGTGATATGAAAAAGTTTATTCTAGGTGTGATTGTAGGAGCATGCGTGATGATGGCTGTGGACTACTGTTCTACGACGCACGTCGCTAAGGATACGCCTCAGCAGCCCAAGAAGGGAGAAATGATTACATGGATGAAACTGGATACCCTGATGTATGACAATCCCAAGTTCATGGCAGTTTATCCGAACTACTTTAAGGTGGATAGTCTTTCTGGTGATTCAAATGTAAAACTATTTACATATTCCGAAGATGAGGATACCATACGATTGAGATGCTTTGCTGTAGGTAATTCAAACCAATGGAATACAGAAGCGACTGCAGATTCGATAGTCTCCATCAGGAAGCTCTTGGGTATAGACTCTCTTACGATGAAAGACATGCACCCTGGCTATTTCTATTTGGAAGGCTTCAGCCGTGTGGCGCCCTATAGCTTCTATGAACAGTTCGTGGTGGATAAGGACTACATCTATGTCTATGTATTAAACTATACCAACGGCCTAAAAGACAGAGTCAAGAAACTGAAAGAATTGGTTCATAATTGGAATCCGTATTAAGTTTTTTCTCGAAAAATTTTTTCTTTTAGAAAAAAGTTGTATGTTTATTTGCAAATCTCATTTTTTCTTTTTATTTTTGCAGATGAGAAGAAGACAATCATATGCGAAGACCTGAAATTGTAAAGAGAATCCAAGAGACAGTTCATCAAGCAGAGCCAAGTGCAACTATTATTCTCTATGGCTCTGAAGCTCGAGGCGATGCCCGCCCCGATAGTGATATTGATGTGCTGATTCTTTTAGATGGTGACAAGAGGGATCTTCGCAAGGAGGATAGACTTTCTGGTGCGTTGTATGAATTGGAACTAAGTTCAGGCGTTATGATTAGTCCTATGATTATGCCGCGCACTCAATGGTACAATCGTCCATTCAAGACACCTTTTTATATCAACGTAATGAACGAGGGGATCAAACTATGAACGAAACGTTAGACGAACAAAGCCGTCAAGCCTAAGAACTATAAGTATTAAATTCTTTTTTCACAAGGCTTGTGAAACTATCAAAGTGTTAGAAGTTTGTTGTATCTTTGCAACGTCCAATAATTGAAGAGTTAAACTATTGAATATATGGCTAATTGGCATCCGGAAAATCTTCCAAGGGAAAACGGGGAAATCGTACCAATGCAAACACCCGAAATTGTTTCTGCAAGCAGAAGCACAGATATTCCTGCCTTTTATGCAGATTGGTTCTTTGACCGTTTGCAAAAGGGATATTCAGCATGGACAAACCCTTTTAACGGGAAAAAGTATTATATATCTTATGAGAATACACGGTTCATCGTGTTTTGGTCTAAAAACCCTCGACCATTGTTGAAGTATCTGCCAATATTAAAAGAACGTAATATCAAATGTTACGTACAATATACTTTGAATGATTACGAAAAAGAGAAGTTAGAAAAGGTTCCACCTTTGGCAGACAGAATAAAAACATTTAAGCTTTTATACGAAGAGCTGGGATTGGGAGGTGTTATCTGGAGATTTGACCCGTTAATCCTAACTGATGACATATCAATTGATAATCTGCTTAGTAAGATTCAGAATATTGGCGACCAACTTCAGGGCTATACAGAAAAGCTAGTTTTTAGCTTTGCTGACATTGAAGGTTATAAAAAAGTTAAAAACAATCTGCTCAATAATGGCATTCCGTATCATGAATGGGAGTATGAAGAAATGAATGATTTTTCTGAAAAGCTTGTAAATATGAATAATGAGCGGGGGTGGAATTACCAGTTGGCTACTTGTGGGGAGAATTTTGAAACACTTGGCATTTCCCACAATCGTTGTATTGATGGCGATTTAATTGTCCGTCGGGCATGGGATGACAAGAAACTAATGGAGTTTATGAAGGTGAAGATTGAAGATGTTCCTGCACCGTCATTGTTTGGCCAACAAGAACTCCCCGAGGGCGCAATTCTTCTTCCCAAGAACCACTATTTCATAAGTAAACATCGGAAAGATATGGGGCAGAGGCCATTTTGTGAGTGTATGGCTTCAAAGGATATTGGTGAATACAATACCTGTCCTCACTTGTGCGAGTATTGTTATGCCAATACAACTAAGGAATTGGCTTTAGCAAACTGGAAGAGACACCAAGAAAATAAATTTGCAGAGACTATAACAGGCAAGTGATATGTCAGAATTCATAAATAGATTTAAGTCAAGAGATAATATCACCTTTCTAGGGATGCGGGATACTGCGATAAGTATGTTGCCTTCTGACAGGATGGCACTTGATAAATTATACAATGACCTTAAACGTGGAACAGGTATTTTGGATGATGAAGTTCATCTGAATATGTATTTGAAGTGCTTTGGTAAGATGCACAAGGCCAAACTTGATTCTGCATTTGCATGCATACCTGCTTCTACTGACTTGTTTTCTAACGAAATTGAAATCTACGACTGGGGATGTGGTCAAGGTATAGCGACAATCTGCCTGCTCGATTATTTAAAAGCAAATAACATCAACTATGATATTAATAACATTCATCTTATAGAACCATCGACTGCAGCTGTTAAACGTGCATGCGATGTAATAGAGTGTGTGGATGATAATATATCGGTTACTACAACAACCAAAGTCTTTGACGAACTACAGCAAGCAGACTTTACACCATCTGAAGCAATAAAGTTGCATTTGTTCAGTAATATATTGGATGTTGATAGTTTTGATCTGGCCCGCTTTATCCACCTGTTTCAACAATGTTTCAGTGGCACAAACTACTTTGTATGCATTGGCCCATATTATAGCAACAACAGACGTGTAGATGAATTTGTCGCTGCAACTGCACCTGATGCTGTGTTCGCATTCATGAACAGAGAGAAAGGTGCATGGCTGAAAGAGTGGACTATTTCGATGCGTGTATTCCTTAAAGAATTTGTACACGTTGAGCCAATCAAAGATATTAGGAAGCGTATCGAAGAATCACATAAACAAGACCAATTCTTTGCCGGCTACATTCTTGATGCAATTTCTGAAGAGCTTACAAACTCTGAAAAGGCTCAGGAAGCAGAGGCTTTGTATAATTCCCTATGTGCTTTTGATGTTAAATCAAACGTTTCTTTGGACGGCCGGTATATCAACGAGAATTCAGAGCTCGCAGTCCTTTCTAATATAATATCCAGAGGACTCCCTACAAAAGCCCCTATTGATATAGAGAATTATTTTTCTGATATATTTCATGTCTCTGATAAGCCTTTAAAGGGCAGTGTGCTTGACTATCACTCAACACACTCAATAAAAGCGGAAAATATCTTTAAAGCATTACACGTAATCGATCCACGGTTTGATGTGGATTATTATAATGGCGATATGCTTGAAAGTTCTTTTGAAAGACAGTTTGTCGGCAATTATCTTAAAGGAAGTCAAAGCGAGTATTTGTGTCAAGTCTTAGAGCCACAACGTTCCTTGTCTACCATAGTTACGATTCCAGACAAAACTTTCAGCAGAGACCAAAGAGTTGATTTCGCTTTAGAGATACCTTATGGCGAAGGAAGGACAGGCTTTATCGTAGAATTAGACGGTCATCCTTATCATTCAAACATATTCCAACGATTAAGAGATGAGCAAAGAGACAAGTCTTCACTGATGAGCGGGTGGGACACATATCGCATCGAGCATCTTACAGACAATTCATTTTTGAATGGATGGGAAAAGGAGGCTATAACCAATCAGTTTCTATCAACTCTAAAGGGTAACTATATAAAAACGATATCAGGCGAATGGAGGAAAACGTTAGAAGTTGTCCTGTCTCCATTGGCGATAGCCCGTGTTGAAATATTATTGTTAGAGGCAATGATGTCTGGACACCTAAAAATGGATGCTGGATCATGGAATATACTTGTTGTGGAAAGGGATGTTCCATGCGCCGCCATTGCCGTAGATGATTTGAAAACAAAACTCCAGAAGATATATAATCTGTCTGGAAGACAAGTACATCTCCCCAAGGCAAATTTAAAGATCGTTTCTACAAAGGAATTTGAAGACTCGGACTTACATTTGAGCCTTAAGCCATCAATAGAAGTCCCCAAGGACAGGTATGACTTATGCATTGACATCGCGATTTTACTAAAGGACGGTATTGATGCCTTACCTTTGCCTGTAGATGCTGATGTCGTATATATTACCCGAACCTCTCACTACAAGAAAAAAGATCGTTCTGTTTGTACTGCTGAGAATATACAATACCCCGCACTTGTCAAAAAAGACTCTTCTGGACTATTTATTAGTATAACGGATAGAGAAGAAACGTTGACTTATTTCTTGCAGGAAATATTCCGCAAGCCCAATTTCAGACCAGGCCAATTGCCAATTCTCAGCCATGCATTAGCCGACAAGACAACTATCGGGCTATTACCAACGGGCGGAGGTAAGTCTCTGACATATCAATTATCGTGTATGTTGCAGCCAGGAGTATCAATTATTGTTGATCCTTTGGTTTCGTTGATGGTTGATCAAGTTCGAGGAATGCGTGATGTAAGGATTGACGCTTGCGATTGCGTCAATAGTACGATGTCTGGTGCAGCAAAGACTCATAAACTTAATCTTCTTCAAAAAGGGGCTGTTCAGTTTATGCTTCTCTCCCCTGAGCGTTTCATGATGGAGAATTTCCGTGAAAGCCTTATTACAATGACAGAAAAGAATCATGTTCATTTCGCCTATGGCGTAATTGACGAGGTTCATTGCGTCTCAGAGTGGGGACATGATTTCCGCACATCCTATTTGCACCTTGGTCGCAATATGATAAACTTTATGCGCACAAAGTCAGAACGCCCACTTTCTATAATTGGTCTTACTGCAACAGCTTCTTTTGATGTTTTGGCCGATGTTGAACGTGAACTTACACTTGGAGGAAACTTAGCCATTGACAGCGAAGCCATAGTTCGACCTGAGAATGATGAAAGAAAAGAATTGACTTATCGTATAATTGAAGTACACTCTGACTTTGACGAACTGCGAGATCCTAATGATCAGAATGTGTTAAAAGCCAAGCTCGATAGAGAACTTCAGAATATCGTTGCTGACACAAAAAAGAAAAAACTGGTAGAATTGATAGGAAATGTACCGCAAGACATTGAAACTATTAATGAAGCATCAATAGACTCACCATGTAGGATTGTGGATTATTCAACAGAGACGTTCTTCACACCATCTTCTCAAGCGAAATATGATAATGCAGGAATCGTGTTCTGTCCGCATGCTCACGGCTCACTTGGGGTTGTTGATAGTTTATACGGAAATCATCCAGGTATATCTTCCTCCTTGCTTTCTAAGGCTGAGTATTTGAAAATAGGAACATTTATAGGAGGTGACAAGCCATCTGGTGACATGAGGTTATTCAACGACAACGAACAAAATCTTATGGTAGCCACCAAAGCATTTGGGATGGGCATAGACAAACCCAACATTCGCTTTACCATCAATTTCAACCATCCATCATCAATTGAAAGTTTTGTTCAGGAAGCTGGTCGTGGAGGACGTGACAGAAAGAATGCCATAGCGTATATATTATTCGACCCAACTGAATATGTACACCTTACAGCAGACAAGATTAATGATATTCGTTATGTCATGGGGAAAGACAAAGACCCCATTTGGCTGGAACATTATCTTAATAAGTTCATACTCTTTAACGATTTCTTGAATGTTTGCATTCAGAATAATTGTTCGGAAGAAGACAGTCGCTCTATTATCAACATCTTACGTGATAGAGATTTCATAGAGAATATCGACAAGAATATCGACATGTGGTTCCACAACAATTCTTTCAGAGGTTTGTACAAGGAAAAGGTTATCCTCTGGGAGATGACCGACAGACTTATGAATGTTAAGCCCAATCACCTCAGAGCCATTCAAGCACGGCTAAGAGAAGATTTAGGTGATGAGGATCTTTTGTTGAGAGTTAATGCAGCAACAAACTCAATAACAATCGTATCTGAAGAAGAAAACGAAAAGCAATATGGATATATCTATCTCAGTGACTTGCAGGCTAATTACCGATATGTCAACTTCACATATAATGTATGTAGGACCATTTCTGAAGCATTAATCAGTATATTATCAGAATATGAAGACCATTCAGCAAGAGCTCTTCTTCGTCCTATAGATGGTGAAGATGACATAATGGAAGGTATATATGCTGCAATGTCGAAAGCAGATAAAGATGGTTATGTGTTTGTAACTGTTTCTTGGGAGAATAACTTCCAACAAGATGCCGATGGATTCGAAAGTTCGATAAAAACTGAGATAGAGAGGATTGCAGTTCAGAAGCAATGGAAGAATATTGATGAGGATCGTTATGGAAAATTAAAACTAAACAAAGTCGGTGATTTTGATTCGTTGATTGCCCAGATTGCTAAATGTTCAAATGATTCAAGTTGGCTCAGATGTCATGGAGATGAAGCCACCTACAAATCACTAAAGAGAATATTCTGTCAAAAGCGAGATAAAGCTGATACCGATAAAGCAATATATAGATTATGTTGTATCGGTTTAGTTGAAGATGTAACGATTGATTATCTTTCGGAAACATACGAGTTGAAAATTCATAAGCAGACTGATGAAGAGTTCAAGGCTCACATGTTTGATTTCTTTAGGAAATACTATTCTTCTGAACAGGCGCAAAAGAGGGTTGATGAGATAAATTCTCAGGACGGGCGTAACTACCTGGACAAATGTTTAGGTTATCTAACAAAATTCGTCTATCAGAATCTGGAAAAGAAGCGTTATCGTGCCATAGAGGATATGAGAATAGCATGCAAAGATAGTGTTTTAAAACGAGCAGAGTCAGGGAATGACAATTGGCTTAAAGAATTTATCCACCTTTATTTCAACTCCAAATATGCCAGAGAAGGATATACGATAGAAGTGGAGGATGATGGCAAATTGGTGGAAAAACCTTATTCTCTTACTTATGATACTGATGATGAGGGAAGAGACGACTTCGATGTTGTGAAGAAATATATTGATGTTATGAACAAAGATGCGTCTGGCAGTGAGGTTGACAACGTAAAACACTTATATGGTGCAACACTCCTGTCTTTGCGTGCACACCCAGACAATTCAGCTCTTCAACTGCTCTTCACCTATTGCGTAGCTTTCTTGGGAGCAGGAACCAACGAGACGTTAAGGTCAGATGCCATTAAAAATTATCGTGAAGGGTTTATGACGCTTTCAAAGAAGGATGGAATAGATGTGTGGAATTGTATTGACGAGTATACAGCCATGCTACCCAAAGTCCACGATTCACAATTAGAGGAGAGCATTGTAAATCAAGGTAAGGACAGCATACTTCTATTCATTCATGAGGAGAAATTAAACGAGATAGCAAACAAATATTTAAATTAAAGGATATGCCATACGATATTAATTCAGCATTAGAGAGACTGGAGCAGAACCTAAAGGATCTTGACTCAGCGAAGAAGCAGGTAGAGGCTACAGTGAAAGCCAGCGACAAGCTACAACAGGTTGTTTCTGGCTACGTTAACACTCTCGTTTCCGTTCAAGAGGGACTGAAACAATGGGAGAAAGAACTTCAAGGTATTCAAGTTGGTAACGATACAGCATTCAAAAGTGCCATTGAGCAAATGAGGGCAACATGCTCAGAGGTGGTTGATTTATTTAAATCCAAACTTGACGAAACCAAGGATGGATTTGAAGCCGATACGAATAGTTTCTTAGTTAAGTTAGAAAGAGAGAACGGAAAGTTGTCTGAACAGGTTAATGCATTGAAGATCCTTGGTTCTTCTTTTGATAATGCCATCAAAGATGTAAACAACGTCAAGGCTTTATTGGAAACCCTATCAAATGACTTAAAAGAATCGCAGAGATCACAAGATGAAGTCCTTGACGTGATAAAGGAGGATGTTGGTAAAATCTCAAATACGACATCAAGCACTGTAAAAGGCTATGTTGACGAGCAGACACGCAAGATAGAAACTCTTCATTCAGGGAAAGATACAAAACTCCAGGAACTTGCAAATGCCATATCCTCAGTAAAACAGGTTTGCGATGATATAAAGGAGAAATCAATTTCTATTGAAAACTGCTGTCAAGATATAAGGTCTAACTCTGACAGCCTTCTTAGGGAAGCCTTAGCTACTAAAGAATTGTATCATACCATTATTCAAAAAATAGAAAATAGCATAAGCTCAAATGCTACGAAGGCAGAAGAATTACAGCAAACCATAAAGGCATCTGCCGATGACATTGTTCACCAATCAAACATTAACAGATGGATAATCATAGCAGGTATTATAATACTGGCGGCATTGCAATTCATTGCAAAATAAACACAAAATAAGTTTTCACAAGCCTTGTGGGATGCGTATATATTAGGAATAGACGATATTTGAGTATCTTTGCAACATGTAAATGACAGATGCGTATGAAGAATTATTTGATAAGCGAGGCAATAGGCGATATAGCGGGGAGTGCTTATGAAGGCAAATCCCGTCGTATAAAAGAGTATGATAAGGTGAAAATGTTTAGCTCAAGAGCCCATTTCACAGATGATACAGTGCTTACATTTGCATGTGCAGAAGCATTCATTGACAAACTTGATATGACAATGAATCTATGGAAATGCGCAAACGAACATCGCCACGCAGGTTTTGGGAGCAAGTTCAAGTTGTGGATGGCCAGTCATCATCCGAAGCCTTACCGCAGTCTTGGCAATGGAGCCGCTATGAGATGCTCCTCTGCAGGCTGGTTGGCAAAGACAGAGGAGGAGTGCATCCAGATGGCACATGAAACAGCATCCCCTACGCACAACCATCCAGAAGGTTTCAAAGGTGCAGAAGCAACTGCTCTCGTCATCTTCCATCTGAAGAACGGCAAGGACAAGGAGTTCATTAGAGAGCATCTGTTGAACGAATACTATCCAGATTGGGCAAACAAAAGCTATGCCGACATCCACGATGACTACACTTTTTACTCCACCTGTGCAGGCACCGTTGGACCTGCTATCATCTGCTTCTTGGATTCAAAGGACTATGTAGACTGTATCAAACTTGCCATCTCCCTCGGTGGCGATGCAGACACCCTCGCTGCCATAGCAGGTCCCATGGCCTATGCCTACTACAAGAAGATGCCCGATGCCCTCGTATACCAAGCCCTGAAGAAACTCCCAGATTGGATGGTGGCTGTCAGCGAGAGGTTTGATGAGGTAGTTAATTCAAAGTAGCAAGTATGAACTATCCGCTGATATCAGAATATATTGAGGCCATCAAATCGGCAGAGGATAACTTTGAAGAACTAAGTTATCTAAGGCCTGTATTGGGCGATGACGGATTACCCTTGATGACAAGCGGTAACTTTGCTGTGGTCTTTAAGATGAAAGACGAGCAGAATGGGAAGTTTTATGCTGTAAAGTGCTTCACAAAGGAACAGGAAGGTAGGGCAGAGGCTTATCGTGAGATTGGTAAGGAACTGGAAAATGTCTCGTCACCTTATATTCTCTCTATCCGATATTTGGATAAGGAACTGTTTGTTGATACAGACCAAACTGCAGAAACAGAGTTCCCTGTATTGCTGATGGAATGGGTGGAAGGCAAGACTCTCGACAAATATCTGCGTGAAAACCTTGATGACAAGTACGCCCTCGAAATGCGCCGCTAAAGATCTTTAAGATTTTGTATATGGATCGTCTAGGTGAGCGTGAAGAGCGTTTCAAGGAGATGTCAACTAACGAACTCATTAACGAATTTGAAGATAAGAGCTGTGGAAGCAGATCCCTTATCAGGCAAGAATTGAGGCAAAGATACAAAAATGGTTTTGAAGATGACAAAATCAAGATTGCTGCTATCTTTAGGAATGGTACATTGGGTGACCAACAATGGCTAGAGATGCAAATGAGAAGAGGTGGCTATGGAAGCGCAGAATTACCTTTTTAGTTATGCAAGGACAAAGATACAATAACAGATGTTATGATGAAGAAGTTTATATTGGTTATCGCGTCATTTGTGGTTGTACTGATAGTAGTTGGGGCATTCTGGAATCTGGAGAAACAAAAAGAGCATGCTTTCGACTATTACCAGAAGGAGTTGGCTAAGCGCGATAAGAAGATGAGGCAGATGGAGGACTCCATACGTCATCTGGGGGCCAGAGTGGAGATCTACGAGATAACTTTCGATGCACTACGTGAGGTGGATTCTGCAACAGTGGATAGAGTTTTTCATACGATATGGAATGTTCGTGAAGAATAAATATCCCTCGCAAGCCTTGCGGAGATTTGGAAGTATGAGGGAAGTTTCGTATCTTTGTACCCGAAATTAATGGAGTATAAATATGGGTGAAGATATTATTCCTTTTTTTAATGAGGTAACAGACAAAATGCAGGGCATCATCAAGGTCGTGGGCGTTGGTGGTGGAGGCTGCAACGCTGTTAATAATATGTATAAGGAGGGTGTAGAGGGGGTGACGTATGCTGTCTGCAATACGGATAGTCAGTCGTTGTCACGCTCGGAAGTGCCAGTGAAGATACAATTAGGCGAAGGTTTAGGCGCCGGTGGTGATCCTGAGAAGGGTAGGGATGAAGCTGTGAGTACTATCGACAGTATTCAGAATCTGCTAAGCGATGGCACAAAGATGGTCTTTGTGACTGCTGGTATGGGTGGCGGCACAGGTACTGGTGCTGCTCCTGTGGTGGCTGGTGTGGCAAAGAATATGGGATTGCTGACAATTGGTGTGGTGACGATTCCATTCTACTTTGAGAAGAAACGTAAGATCATAAAGGCTTTGAAGGGGGTGGAGGAGATGCGTAAGAACGTGGATGCCCTCCTGATTGTGAACAATGAACGCCTCTGTGATGTCTATTCCGATGCTGAGATTCCTTTGAAGGAGGCTTTCTTCAGGGCAGATAATATCTTGATGGACGCAGTGAAGGGTATCTCGGAACTCATCACCTTGCCCAGTGACGGTGGTATCAAGAGTGACTTCCGCGATGTGGAGACTACGATGAAGAATGGCGGTGGTGCTATTATGGCTATGGGACGCGCCAGTGGTGAACATCGCGTAGAGAGAGCCATTCTCAATGCTTTGGACTCTCCTCTGCTTTATGGTAATGACATTGGCAAGGCCAAACGCATCCTCTTTAACATCTATGCGAGCGATGAATATCCTATCTTTGTACGTGAGTTGCAAGAGATAGATGATTTCTTTGATCAACTGGATCCCAATATCGAGGTAATATGGGGTACGGCTACGGATGATTCTCTGGGGGAGGATGCCAAGGTGACGATTCTTGCCACAGGTATGGAGGATAGACTGAAGGAGGAAGTGAAGACAGATGTGTATCGTAACGAGGATGAATATTTCGAGAATCTGATACCACTGCTCTATAAGCCTGCCAAGAAGACGCCTCCTACGATGGCGCAAGTCATAGCAAAGCAGCAAGAGATTGTCTTCGATGTGGAGCCTGCTCCTGAGCCTGAACCAGCAGTGGCTCCTGAGCCGGAACCTGAGCCAGAACCTGAAAAGGAAAAGAATCCCTCAGCAATTGATAAATTGAAGAATTGGATCAACAGTTTCATGAAAGAAGATCCGAATGACTGAACAGATGACACCTGAAGAGATGGCCTTGGAGGTGAAGCGTCTCGCAGGGCAGCTACAGGCAGAGGGTAGGAGTGATCTTTTGCTGAAAGCCCTTGGTGTGCCCTTGCTCGAAGAATTGCGCATCGAGGCTGCCAAGGGGAAACTGAGTCGTCTTCTCATCACCAACGACTATCGATTCATCCTTGAAGATTATAATCGTCAGGAGGTGGAGCTTCAGCCTGTGCATAAGGCTGTCTATCTGCTCTTCCTGGCGCATCCTGAGGGGATAGAGTTCAAACGACTCTCGGATTATCGCGAGGAACTTACCCGCTATTATATGGCTACGGCAAAGCTGATGGATAAGGAGAAAATCATCGAAGGCGTGGATCATCTGGTTAATCCTCTCGATAATGCCATCAATGAGAAATGTTCGCGTATCAAAAAGGTGTTTCTCGACATGATGGACGAGTATACCGCGAGCTACTACATTATCAGCAGCCATACCCAGAAACACATCGCAGGCTCCAGTCGTATCTGGTATCAACGCCTGAAGGTCATCACCCTGCCAAGAGAATTAGTCGTTTATTCAAAAGCGTGATTAAGGAATACAAAAAAAAAGAAAGCAAGAGGGTCATCACGACAGTCTTGCTTTCAAATTTCTAACTAACTTATTATCAACTATTCATTACTCATTCTGATTTTGCTGGTGCAAAGGTACGATGTTTTTTTGCTGGTTGTATGCTTTTTATGTGAAAAAATAAACGTAAACGTTTGCGACTTCCAATTTTTATTTGTACCTTTGCCGCGTCTATCTAAATTATCAACTTTCATGGCTAATATAAAACGCAGAACGTCACTGAAAGATCTCGCCAAGGAGCTTGGCGTCAGTATCGCAACCGTCAGTCGTGCGCTGAGAAGTTCGCCTGAGATTGGTCTTGAGATGCAGGCAAAGGTGAAGGAGTTGGCAAAGCGACTGAACTACAGGCCCAACCCCTTTGCTCAGAGTCTTCGTAAGGAGGCTCCGAGGGTAATCGGTGTGGTGGTGCCCAATCTGGTGACACATTATTATTCGGCAGTGCTTGACGGTATCGAGGAGGAGGCGCGCAAGGCGGGCTACTCGATTATCAGCGCGAACACTCATGAGAATAGTGAGGCTGAGGTGAGGGCCATCGACAATTTCATCAGTCTGCATGTGGAGGGTATCATTGCCTGTCTGGCTCAGGACACGACGGATTACAGTCATTTTGAGGAAATCTCGAACATGGGTATTCCTCTGGTCTTTTTCGGGCGTACCTGTCTGCAGGAGAAGTTCTCGAGTGTTATGGCCAATGGTGATGTGGCAGCTCAGGAGGCGACACAGCACCTGATAGATACTGGCAGTCGCCGCATAGCCTTCGTGGGAGGACCTAATCATCTTGACATGGTGAAGCGTCGTAAGCACGGCTATCTGGAGGCACTGAAGGAGAATCGCATTCCTATTGACCGTGACTTGGTGGTTTGTGAGAAGATTAACTACGACTGGGCTCTTGAGGCCACTACGAAGCTGCTGGAGATGGAGAACCGGCCTGATGCCATTCTTGCCTTCAACGATATCATCACGTTTGCTGCCTTTACTGCCATCAAGCAGAAGGGGCTGGAGATTCCGAAAGACGTGGCACTGATAGGTTTTACCGATGATGTTCACACGAAATACGTAACGCCCAAACTGTCGGTCATCGAGGATCAGTCGTATGATATGGGTGTTCAGTCTTGTCAGCTGTTGCTGAAGAACATCGGAGGCGATACGAAGATCTACAAGAAGATCGTACCTCAGAAACTGGTGATCCGTGAGACGAGTGCCAAGCATCAATAAAGGCCTTACGCTGTTGTGCGTAAAGCCCTCATGGCATTGAATACGGCCAGAACGGTCACGCCTACATCGGCGAATACCGCCAGTGCCATGTTGGCCAGTCCGAAAGTGGCAAGCAGGAGTACTGAAATCTTGATGACGATGGCGAAGATGACATTCTGACGAGCGATGGCAATGGTCTTGCGCGCTATCCGGATGGCTAACGCTACCTTTGAGGGCTGATCATCCATCAGCACTACATCTGCAGCTTCGATGGCGGCATCGCTGCCAAGACCTCCCATGGCTATGCCGACATCAGCCCGAGCCAATACAGGGGCATCGTTGATGCCATCGCCCACGAAGGCCACTACGGGCTTGTCGGGGCTGGCTCCATCAGTCGTCTCTTGAGGTGTGAGCAGGCGCTCTATATGGCTGACCTTATCTGCTGGCAGCAGTCCGGCATGGTATTCGTCGAGTCTCAATTGCTCTGCTACATGGTGCCCCACTTCCTCACGGTCACCCGTCAGCATCACGGTCTTCCTGACTCCCAGTTGCTTGAGTCGTGCAATGGCCTCTTTACTATCAGCCTTGATCTTATCGTTGATGACAATATGTCCAGCATACTGTCCGTCGATAGCCATGTGGATGATGGTTCCTGAGGCTGCCTGATGCTGGTGGTCGCATTGTGGGCAGTCGTGCCATTGGGTACCGATGGTGTCCATCATCTTCGTATTGCCCACGCATACGATGTTGTCACCAACTTTTGCGCGGATGCCCTGTCCTGCTATCTCCTCGACATCGCTGATGCGACAGCCGTCGGTAGCCTCTTCTGGGAAAGCGTCGCGCAGTGCAGCTCCGATAGGGTGGGTGGAGTAGTGCTCCACGTGGGCAGCGAGATGCAACAGATGATGGGCATCATAACGCTCTGGGTGTACGGCCTCTACGGCAAACTGTCCGTGGGTCAGGGTGCCTGTCTTGTCGAAGACGACGGTATCCACCTTGGCAAGGATATCCATAAAGTTAGAACCCTTGATGAGTATACCTTTTCGGGAGGCTCCTCCAATACCGCCAAAGAAGGTGAGGGGCACACTGATGACCAGCGCACATGGACAGCTGACGACGAGGAACATCAGGGCACGATAGAGCCATGTGGCAAACGAGCCCCCAAAGAGTGTCGGAACGACGGCAAGGGCGATGGCGGCAAACACCACCACAGGCGTATAGACACGCGCAAAACGTGTGATGAAGGCTTCGCTCTGAGACTTGTGCTCGCTGGCATGTTCCACGAGATTCAGGATTTTTGAAACCGTACTCTCGCCAAAGGTCTTAGTGACCTGAACCCTGATGACACCTGAGATGTTGACGCAGCCAGAGATGACCTCATCGCTCTCTGTCACCTCGCGTGGTAGGGTCTCACCCGTTAGGGCAACGGTGTTGAGTGAGGTGCTACCCTCTACGATGAAACCGTCGAGTGGCACTTTCTCTCCTGGGCGTATCACGATTACATCATCTATCTGAACCTCCTCAGGACTGACATCCTTCAGTTCGGTGGAAGTCTCTACATGGGCCACATCAGGGCGGATATTCATCAGATGCGCAATGCTGTCGCGGCTCTTACCTTCGGCATAGCCCTCGAACAGTTCGCCAACCTGGAAAAAGAGCATCACAAAGACTGCCTCGGGAAACTCGGATTCTGCCCCAGGGATGAATCCGATGCAGAGGGCGCCAATGGTGGCTATCGACATCAGGAAATGCTCGTTGAAAGCTTCGCCCTCTGTCAGTCCCTCGACGGCTTCCTTCAGTGTGTCGTGACCAATCAGGAGGTAGGGAACAAGGTAAACCAATAAAAGCTGCCACTGGGGCAGGTTCATGGTCTTTTCGATAATGACTGCCATGACGAGCAGTATGACAGTGATACCAATGAGCCAGAGCTGCTTGCTCAAGGAATGCTCGTGATGGTGCTCATGCTCATGCTCGCAGCACTCATGTTGTTGATTTTCGTGTGACATATTTTACCTTATTTATAGTTACAAATTCCACCATTTTGCATTTTCTGGGTGCAAAGTTACGAAGAGAGTTTCGCAACTAAGTTGCAATTTTTTTGCCGAATATTTGTTTATATCGCAGAAAATGTCTAAATTTGTAGCGAATTAAGGACTTTTTTAAATTGCCAATAACTATATGAAGCAGTTTCTGACAACTATTATGTTTCTTTTCTGTCTGGGCGCGAATGCTGCCTCGACAGTGATTCCAGACATGAAGTTCCGCCGTCTCGACAGCCGTGACGGCCTGTCGAATTCACAGATTAACTACATTTTCCAGGACTCCAAGGGTATCATTTGGATCGGCACGCCTTATGGTTTCAACCGCTATGACGGCTACCGTTTCCGCACCTTCTATTCTGATCCGAACGACACCACCTCGCTGCGTAATGACTATGTGGACATGATCTGGGAGGACATCGATGGCAAGTTCTGGCTGAAGCAGGGTATGAACTACAGCATCTTCGACCCTGTGACCGAGAGTGCCATACGTAATCCGTCGCCCTATCTGGCCAAGCTGGGTATCACGGGGGGTATAGACCGTATCTATATTGACTCGAAGAAGAACCTCTGGGTGAAGACCTATACCGACGGCTTGCATTGCTATAATCCCAAGACCAAGAAGAAGTCGCTGACGAAGTACGGCTATGGCCAGGAAGAATTTCCCAACGAGTTCTGGTTCTCCTCCTTTGCTGAATATAACGACTTGCTCATTGTGGCATCGAGCGATGGCGACCTGATGGCCGTCGATGGCGTGAGGGGCAAGGTGGTGTGGAAGGATTCCTTTATACGTCAGCATGGCGGCGCTCCCAGTTCCGAGTACAGGGTTATCGTCGACAATTTCGGCAACTACTGGGTGCTCTCCAATGGCGCGACCTATATCTACGAGCAACAGCAGAAGAAGTGGTACATGTCTATCAACGAGTTCCTGGGGCAGAAGGGAGTGGCAACCCTGCCAGAGAATCTGCTTGTGTGGGATCTTGTAATGGACCAGCACGGCTGGCTCTGGCTGGCTACCGACCATCAGGGGCTCATCGTCATCGACTCGAAGACGAATGACATGCGCCAGTTCCTCCACAATAAGCTCGACGAGACTTCCATCAGCGAGAACACCGTGAAGCACCTGCTGCTCGACAAGAGCGGCAATATGTGGATTGGTGCCTATCGCAGTGGTCTGAACCAGTATATCGAAAAGCCGCTGGCCTTCAAGACGCTGGAGGTGGGTGATATCAATACTACGACAGAGGACACGCATGGTAACTTCTGGTTCGGTACTGATGACAAGGGTATCATCAAGTACGATCCTCGCACTGGCGAGATGCAGACCTTCAACAAGTCGAACAGCCCGCTGATCTCTGACATCATGGTCGCAAGCTATGGTGCTCACGATGGTTCTGTCTGGTTTGGTACCTATAATGGCGGCCTGATCCATATTGCCGACGGGCAGGTGAAAGTCTACACCGCCTCTAATGCCGACGGTGCTCTGTTGAATAATAATGTGTGGTCGGTCACCGAGGATAAGTGGGGCGACATCTGGATAGGTACGTTGGGTAACGGTGTGCAGCGGCTTAATCTGAAGACTGGCAAGTTCAAGACATGGAGCTCGTATAACACAAAGTTGAAGGAGAACTTCATGACCAGCATCGGGTGGATCAAGAAGGGCTGGCTCATCGTTGGTCACTCTGTGTTCTATTCGCTGATCAATCCTGTCAGCGGTCAGGTGATGAATTTTGAGATTCCTGCCGTGCCTGGACAGCCTGCCGCCAGTGCCACCAATGTCTGTGTGATGGAGGATAGTCGTGAACTTATCTGGTATGGCTCTACGTCGGGCTGTTGTATTCTCGACCGTAAGACGGGGCAACAGAAGATGCTTGACATGAACAACGGCCTGATTGGCTCCAGTGTGTCGGGTATTGCCGAAGACAAGCTCCACACGATGTGGGTAGTTACAGATCACGGTATCTCCAATGTAATCCCCCGTAAGGAGGAGAATGGTGAGTGGACTTTCCTCGTGCGCAGTTTCAGCGCGAAGGACGGACTGCAGCAGGGGCCTTACAACAAGCGTTCCATCAGCTGTACGCGCGATGGTCTCATCCTCGTGGGAGGCCTCGGGGGTGTGGATGTCATTGACCCCAAACTGGTGTCAGGTGTCAACAATATGGAGAAGCCCATCTTCAGTGGCCTGAAGCTCTTTGGGCAGCAGATTGGCGTTGGCGAGAAGTTCGACGGTCGTGTCATCCTCGAAGAGGCTCTCAATGAGTGTCGTGAGCTCACGCTTCGTCACGACGAGAACCAGTTTACGATCCAGTTGGGTTCCGATAAGGGTGAGATTCACAATACATCTCGGTTCGTCTATATGCTGGAAGGCTTCAGCGATCGTTGGATCAAGACCGAGGAACAGGATCCTAACATCACTTACATGTCGCTCCATCATGGTAGCTACGTCCTTCACGTACGTATGCTCAATGAGGACGGTACGATGGGTGAGAACGAGGCTACCCTGAAGATAACAATCACGCCCCCATTGTTGCGAAACAGATGGATTCTGTTGCTCTTCCTTTGCTGTGTGGCTGCAGGTATCTACTTCTGGCGCCGTTGGTTCCTCAAGCGCCAGGCAGACCAGATGGAGCGCGAGCGCCTGCGCATGGAGATTACGAAGAAGCAGTGGATGAACGAGATGAAGACACAGCTCATGAACGAAGCGGCATCAGCTCCAGAGCAGCAAAAGCCAGAACAGCCCCAGCGGTCTGAATGGGAAATCAGTTCACTGAACAAGCAGCCTGGCGACCTACAGGAGTTTATGAAGGAACAGTGTGCCCAGTTCAAGGCGCCTGAAGGCAAACGGCTGAAGTTCACCTTCTTCCCATTGGCTCAGGATCTCGTGATGCCTTTCGACCGCGATATGCTGGGGCAGGCCATCCAGATACTTCTGAACAATTCGGTGATGTTCTCACCCAGCGACTGTCGCATCAAGGTGTTTGTCGACAAGACCCCGAATCATGGTACCATCCGCATATCAGACAATGGTGTCGGACTCCCAGAGGAGGCCAAGGAACACATGTTCGATCCCATGGTGAGCGACGACGATCCTGGCGTATGCCTGCATATCGTGAAGGATATCGTGGTTGCTCATGGCGGTACGGTGACAGGTGACAATAATCCTGGCGGTGGAAGCGTATTCACGATTACGTTGCCACTTGATAAACCTGAGGAGATCGAGGAGGCCGTATTGATGGACGAAGATAATAACTAACAAACTATAATTAATATACCAAGGTATGAAAAAGATCCTAATGATGGTGTCTGCCCTGCTACTGGCGGGAACGTCGATGGCGGCAGAGGTGCAGACCAGTGGTAACAATGTCACAATTCGTCCTGACGGAGGTCAGGCTAAAGTCATCAATCTTGAGGTCGTCAACGACAACATTATCCGTGTGCGTGCCACCTCGAAGGATGCCCTGCCTGAGAAACCGGCCTCACTGATGATTGTGCCTCAGACGGCTCCTGCCAAGGGCTCATACATACTTACTGAGGAAGGTGACAATGTGGTAGTGAAAGCCAAGAATGTCAAGGCTGTTGTATCGAAGGCTACAGGCGAGGTGACTTTCTTTGATGCAGAAGGCAAGGAGTTGTTGAAGGAAGCTAAGGACGGAAAGAAGTTCTGGGACTTCACGGTGCCTGAGCGCGAATTAGGTATGAAGACGGGTTATACCGTACCCGAGGAGCAGAAGCATGGTCTGTCATGGCAGATGAAGTTCGACAGCCCGGAGGATGAGGCTTTCTATGGTCTGGGCCAGCACCAGAGCGAGGAGTTCAATATGAAGGGAAAGAACGAGGATTTGTTCCAGTATAACACCAAGGTGAGCATCCCCTTCGTACTCTCGAATAAGAACTACGGATTGTTGTGGGATTCGTATAGCTATTGCCGCTTTGGCAATCCTAATGACTATCTGCAGCTGAATCGTGCTTTCAAACTCTATGATCGCACAGGCAAGGAAGGTCATCTCACGGGAACTTATGTTGACGCGAAAGGCAAGAAGCTGGTGCGCGATGAGGACAGTATATATTATGAATATGGTACGCCCGAGAAGTCGGCCATCGCTCTTAAGACGGATAATGGCGGAATCAAGAACTTCCCCAAGGGTGTCAATCTGATGGGAGCCAATGTCACCTACGAAGGCTTTATCGAGCCTGAGTGCTGTGGTAAGTGCAAGGGTAAGAGCCAGCTCTATCAGTTCATCCTGTATTATTCGGGCTATGTAAAGGTCTATATCGACGGTAAGGAGGTGGTGCCTGAGCGTTGGCGCACGGCCTGGAATCCTAACTCCTATAAGTTCAGCTGCGAACTCCAGAAGGGCAAGCGCGTGCAGCTTCGCATAGAGTGGCGCCCGGATGGCGGTGAGGCTTATTGTGGCCTGCGTGTTTCCGAGCCTCGCAGTGCTGAGGAGCGCGGCAAGCTCTCTGTATGGAGCGAGATGGCCAAGGACATGGACTACTACTTCATCGCTGGCGAGAATCTCGATCAGGTGGTTTCGGGCTATCGCACGCTGACAGGCAAGGCCAGTCTCTATCCTAAGTGGGTGCTGGGCTTCTGGCAGAGTCGCGAACGCTATAAGACTTCTGATGAAATTGAAAGCACGCTGGCAGAGTTCCGTAAGCGCCATATCCCTATCGACAATATCGTGCAGGACTGGAACTACTGGCCAGAGGATCAGTGGGGTTCTCACCAGTTTGAGGCTTCGCGCTATCCCAATCCTCAGCAGATGCTCGACAACGTACACAAGATGCATGGACGGTTCATGATCTCAGTATGGCCAAAGTTCTATTGCAATACGGATAACTACAAAGAGCTTGATGCTAAGGGCTGGATGTATGTACAGAGTCCTACCGATGGCATCCACGACTGGGTAGGTCGTGGTTACAAGAATGGCTTCTACGATGCATATGATGCTGGTGCCCGTAAGATGTTCTGGCGCCAGATGGACGAGAACCTCTATACCAAGTACAATCACGATGGCATCGCAGGTGTCGATGCCTGGTGGATGGATGCTTCAGAGCCCAATGTGCGCGACTGTACCCCGATGTGGTATCGCAAGGCCCTCAGTGGTCCTACAGCCTTAGGTACCTCTACAGAGTATTTCAATGCTTACAGCACCGTGAATGCCGACGCTATCTACAATGGTCAGCGCTCTGTATGGAAGGGTAAGATGAATGAGCCTCGTGTGTTCCTGCTTACTCGTAGCGGCTTCGCTGGCGAGCAGCGCTTCTCCACTGCTACCTGGAGTGGTGACATCGGTACGCGCTGGGAGGATATGCGTGCTCAGATGACGGCTGGTCTGAATTATTCGATTTCTGGTATTCCTTTCTGGGGTATGGATCAGGGAGGCTTCTGTGTGGAGAACCGCTACGTGGCAGCCCAGCAGCTCTTCGACAAGACTGGTGTTGAGAACGAAGATCTGAAAGAGTGGCGCGAGTTGCAGACTCGCTGGAACCAGTTCGGTACCTTCATCCCTCTGTTCCGCAGTCATGGTCAGTGGCCGCTACGTGAAATCTGGAACATCGCTCCTGATGAGCATCCTGCCTATAAGTCGTTCGTGTATTACGACAAGCTGCGCTATCGCCTGATGCCATACCTCTATTCAATGGCAGGCTGGGCCCACTTCAAGGATTATACGCTGATGCGTCCCTTGGTGATGGACTTCAATGGCGATCGTGAGGTAGAGAACATCGGCAACCAGTGGATGTTTGGGCCTGCACTGATGGCCTGCCCTGTAGGTTATTACAAGGCTCGCAATCGTAGTGTCTACTTCCCAGAGAAGTGTGGCTGGTATAACCTCTACACCAACGAATATATTGCTGGAGGCCAGCGCCTGGTGGTTGATGCGCCTTACGAGTGTATTCCCGTCTATGTCCGCGAGGGTGCCATCATCCCATTTGGTCCAGAGATGGAGTGGAGCGATGAGAAGCCCGCAGAGCTTATCAACCTCTACGTTTATGCTGGTCAGAACGGCTGCTTCCAGCTCTATGAAGACGAAGGCACCAACTACAACTACGAGAAGGGCAAGTATGCTACGATCGACATTACATACGACGATGCCACAAAGACCGTCTCCTTCGGTGCTCGTAAGGGTCAGTTCAATGGCATGCTGAAGAACCGCCAGTTCAATGTTGTCCTCGTTACCAAGGAGGCTCCGAAGCCCCTTAACCTCGACAGTCCCGAGGGTAAGCTCGTACAGTACAACGGCAAGGCCGTCAGCGTCAAGCTCTGATCAGTTTGGTGCTTCGCACTCTGATAATAAAGGAAATCCTCGCTCCGTCAAAGGGCGAGGATTTTTTTGCTCAGTCCGAAAAGTCTGTTGAAAGAGTCAGGCAGACTTGTAGGTATAATTCCAACCCTTGGGACTAAAAATACAATGGGCGGAATTTTTGCTACGACCCTTGTATCTGGAAACGGAAAGCCTTCATCTGAATATGGGACCGTCACTACTGTTTCTCCCTATAGTAGTCATATAGCAGAAGGATGTGACCCTTCTGACCCTTGTGTCATCCAGTGAATGGCGGTTAGGGGTCACAAGGGTCGGAAGGGTCGCGTCTTTTCTACATAACACAGGGACTCTACGAAAACCTACAAAAATAGGCAAACATTTACTCAATATATGTTGATAAGTACATACCGCAGTGTTGTCCACCGATTTCTCCAGCAGTTACTTTTCAACCGTACAAGTTTGTTAGTAAACACGATGCGCAGGGTCTTGCTCGTCAGGAGCCTAACACGCCGCAAAGATAGCAAAAATATGTAAAAAAAGTACGAATTTTGTGCGAAATTGTTTTGTTTCCTTTGAATATTAAAACCTCAATGGCGTTACGTTTTGACTCGAAATAATTAAAAAACCGCAAATAATCAGGCTATTGTTTTGAAAATCGCCAATGTTTTCGTAAATTTGCAACAATAAAAACCAATTAACTATGAGACTATATTTTTGTGTAAGTCTGCTGCTGTCG
>ODAI011277666.1_pt1 | contig 23801 bp, 20 predicted proteins | sample 1539321 | NCBI WGS metagenome assembly ODAI01 (sample SAMN02144231, study PRJEB22623) | gut metagenome | biome: sheep rumen | host: Ovis aries | place: New Zealand | reverse complement strand
TTCGGCAAGAAGCAGGAATGGTCGAGCGAGAAGAAGGAGATGGTGGACACCGATGAGGACAACATCATCAACAACGTAGAGCCGCTATGGACGAAAGCCCCGTCAACGCTGAAGGACGAAGACTACAAGTCGTTCTACCGCACGCTTTACCCCATGAGCGACGAGCCGATGTTCTGGATTCACCTGAATGTGGACTACCCGTTCAACCTGACGGGCATACTCTACTTCCCACGTATCAAGTCGAACCTGGACCTGCAGCGCAACAAGATTCAGCTCTACTGCAATCAGGTGTTCGTGACCGACCAGGTGGAGGGCATCGTGCCGGAGTTCCTCACGCTGCTGCACGGTGTCATCGACTCGCCGGACATTCCGCTGAACGTGAGCCGCTCGTATCTGCAGAGCGACCGCGAGGTGAAGAAGATTTCGACGTACATCACGAAGAAGGTGGCCGACCGGCTGCAGGCTATCTTCAAGGAGAACCGTGCCGAATACGAGGAGAAATGGGACGACCTGAAGCTGTTCATCAACTACGGTATCCTGTCGGAAGAGTCGTTCTACGACCGCGCCAAGGACTTTGCCCTCTTCAAGGATGTGGACGGCAAGCACTTCACCTTCGACGAGTACAAGACGCTGATAGAGGGCGCACAGAAGGACAAGAACGACCAGCTGGTATATCTCTATGCCACCGACAAGGACGAGCAGTATTCGTACATCGAGGCAGCGCGCGAAAAGGGATATTCGGTACTGCTGCTGGACGGACAGCTGGACGTGCCGACCATCCAGACCTTGGAACAGAAGTTTGAAAAGAGCCATTTCACACGTGTCGATAGCGACATCATCGACCGTCTGATAGTCAAGGACGATGCCAAGCAGGTGGCTCTGACCGACAGCGAGACTGCCAATTTGTCAGAGGTGTTCCGTTCGCAGATGCCCAAGATGGAGAAGACGGAGTTCACGGTAGATGTGCAGAGCCTTGGCGAGAGCCAGCGCCCGGTGGTCATCACGCAGAACGAGTGGATGCGCCGTATGAAGGATATGAGTCGTTTCCAGGCGGGCATGAATTTCTACGGTCAGATGCCTGACACGCTGAACCTCGTGCTCAATGCCGACCACCCGCTGGTGAAACGGGTGCTCGACGACTGCAAGGCCACTACGGAAGAAGCCCTCAAGCCCATCGAGAGCGAGCTGAAGGGACAAGAGGCCCGTCTGGCAGCCATCCGCCAGCAGCAGGAGAAGAAGAAGCCCGAGGAGCTGACACAGGACGACAAGGACATGAAGGCCGAGACGGAGAAGGCCATTGACGAGCAGAAGGCCAAAAAGACATCGGTGCTCGGCAACTTTGCCGCCGGCAACGACATCGTACACCAGCTCATCGACCTGGCCCTGCTGCAGAACGGTATGCTCAAGGGCGAGGCTTTGGACAAGTTCTTGAAGCGCAGCGTGGAGCTGATTAAATAGATTTCCTGTAAAGAAGCATTGGAAAAGACATATTCCCCGTCAAGAATCTGAGGATAATCGAGAGCAAAAAGAGGACGCACATTTATGCGTCCTCTTTTTGCTCTTCTTCAAAGATACGGTTGAAGACAGGCCTCATCTTTTCGGGGTCGTCAATCAGCGAGCGCAAGGCGGTGAGGTTGGCTTCGTTGTCCGACCCCATGATCCAGAGCTTGATATAGCCGTGGGTGGAATACTTGCTGTGCATGTGCTCCATGAATCGCTGCCACTGCTGCTCGGCATCAAGGTGCGGATAGTTGGACAGGCCGAACTGGATGGTACGCCGTATGACGGTGTCGGGCATCAGGTCGCGGTCGGCCTCGGCCACTATCTTGCCGTAGATGGAACGCGGGGCACGCGAGGCTGAGGCACGGTGGTCTTCGACAGCTTCCTTCATCAGCTTGATTTGCTCTGCCGAGAACCATTTCTTCAGCCGGGCATCCTGCTGCAGTATCTTGCCGGAGGTGATGTGATGGACGGCACGCGGACCGCTAAGTCCTAAGTCGTGATAGGCGGCCACGACGTATGCCATGTTGACGTCGGCTCCCGTCTTGCGGGCCAACGCCAGAGAGCGCTGGATGACACTGCTGGCGTGGGCAAGGTTATGGGCCTTGTCGAAGTCGGCATAGCGCGGCAGGATGTTCGTCTCGACAAAGGCTACCAGGTCGAGGCTGGGGTTCTGTTGCATCGTATTCACTGCTCCTGAATGTTTCGTTTCGTCATAGGGTACGTGTCATACGCCGAGACTGCTTATTTCGTCACGCGAATCCAGTCGGCATCTATCCATCCCTTGTCGGTCTTGGGGTTGGTGTCGTAGGCCACGTAGCCGAACTTGGCACCTATCCACTTGCCTTGCTTCATGGTGTACGAGCCGCCGCAGTCTTTGAACTTCTTGCCGTCCAAGCTGTAGGCGAAGCTCACGAGCGGTGTGCCGCCACCGGCCTGTCCGGCCTGTGCGTTGCTCACCTTCAGACGGAGGTAGATGTCTTCGTGAATGCCTGGCTTGTAGTCTATCTTGTCTTCGGCGGTGGGCTTGAGCGTGGCGACGAGCTGTTCTTCCTGCGGCTTGTCCCTGTCGGCATCGTTACAGGTGCCGACGAGCAGCTGGAACTCCTTCCCCGCCCTTTTGACCACGAGAGCCTGGTAGTTGTGACCCATCATGATGAGGCCACCGGCCTGTCCGTCGGCCTTCGACGTGAAGCGTATCTTGGTGGTGACGGTGAACTGGTCGGCAGGTGTCTTCTGCAACAGCATGTTGGGAATGCACCAGAGGTTCTTCCACTGGTCGGTCCACTTGTGGGTGTAAATACGCATGGTGCCAAAGGCGGTCGGCATGCCGTAGAACTGATGGTAGTTGGCATGCCACTGCCACTGCTTACCCAGCACGGGCGTGTTGAACTCGTCGCTCTCAGCGGGATTGACCATGAGGCTCGACGAATTTTTTGGCTTTGTATATGTAGTCACAGGTTGCCCCTTCTTGCCCATAATGGGCCAGCCGGTGCTCCAATCGACGGGATTCAGGTGTACCACACGACCGTAGGCTTCCTTGTCCTGGAAATGCAGGAACCAGTCTTCACCGTACTTGGTGTGTATCCATCCGCCCTGATGAGGACCATTGATGTCGGTCTTGCCCTGCTGCAGGACGATTTTGTGCTCGTAGGGACCGTAGGGCGACTTGGAGCGCATGGCCAACTGGAAACCGGTGGGCACACCGCCGGCAGGACACATAATCCAGTACCAGCCGTCGCGCTTGTAGAACTTCGGGCCCTCGCAGGTACGGTTCTCGGTGCCATTGCCGTCGAACACGATGACGGGATTGCCAATGGCCCGTGTACCCTCGGCATTCATCTCGCGGACGCAAAGCACGGAGGCGAACTTTCCGCGAGAGTTAGCCCATCCGTTTACCAGATAGCAGCGGCCGTCGTCGTCCCACAGCGGTGTGGTGTCTATCATACCCTTTCCCTCGATGACACACACCGGGTCTTCCCACACACCGGCAGGGTCGCCACCACGCGTCTTCACCATATAGACACCATAGTCGGGGTCGCCCCAGTAGATGTAGTATTCGCCATTATGATAGCGGATGCTGGGTGCCCACACACCCGCGCCGTGACGCGGAGTCATGAAGTGCTCCACCTTCTCTGCATCGCCCGTGTAGAGCTCTTTGAGCGCATAGCCCACTATCTGCCAGTTCACCAGGTCGCGCGAGTGCAGGATGGGCAGTCCGGGGGTACATTGGAACGACGATGCCGTCATGTAGTAGTCTTCGCCCGACGGCCCCACGCAGACGTCAGGGTCGCTATAGTCGGCATTGATAACAGGATTGGTGTAGGTGCCGTCGCCATTGTCGGGCGACCATACTTGCGATTTGTACTGAGCAGATGCCGCGAGGGCCGTCATGGTCAGCAGAGCTAAAAAGGTTTTTCTCATAGTTTGTTTTTATGATTAGTTTGATTTTATGATTAGTTTGATAGTAGGATGAGCTTGATAGTAGGATGGGCTTGATCAGCTATTGACGGTGAACTTCGATATTTTCAGTTTATAGTGGTCGCCTGTCTCTATGTGCATCAGCCCGGCTACATCGTCATCGGTAGGCGACAGGGCGATAGCCACATGCCCCATGGTACGCCTCAGATTGATTTCCACACAGGGATGCAACAGGAAACCGCCGGCATCATCACCACGGGCTACCACCATCATATCTACACCAAAGGGGCCCCTATAGCGGTCTTTCAGCATGGGTTCCATACGCTGGCAAATGGTGTCAGCCACTCGATGGAGCAACGATGTCGGCACATAGCGCTCCATGATGAGCTGCTTGGCATGCTCGGTGGCAAGGATATTGCCCGTATAGGCACCATGAACGGTATGGAAGAGCGAGAGCCCTACATAACGGACGCTACCGGAGGCATCGCACTGAAATTCCATGCCGAAATCGCATACCTTATTATAATATGGCTCAACCATCACCGACCCCTGCTGGGACACCAGATTGCGGAACCATCCCTGCTGCTGGGCAAACGGTGTACGCTCGACGGAGAGGAAACGCAAGCCACGCCCGCTCGAAGACCAGGGGGCTTTCAGCACCACGTGACGGTAACGCTGCAAAAGACTGATAACTTCGTGTTCGTCACGGCATTCGAATGATTCGCCCACTGTATTCTCCATACGCAGACAGGGCAACAGTGCTGCCGAGGTGCGCCGGTGGGAGAGCTGTCGGGTTTCGGCTATTGCTGAATCTGTGGGCAGCAGCTGTTCCTTCACGCCACGTCGCCGTAGCGAGGCACGCAATGCCAAGTCCCATCCCCACGGTGCGACAGACTGCATGCGGCTCAAGGGCTGACGGTCGCGCCAGGCCACGAAGGCTGGTAGGGGTGCCTCTATGCCCATCACCTTGTGCAGCCGTTGCGACACTCGGGTGAAGGCCTGACGGGAATAGTCAACATGGTCAACCAGCACACCATCTTCTGGCTTTGCCCACAATGCCGGCAGGAACCCCAAGTCGGCCCGTAGCTGACGGGCGGCATGGGGAGCGGTAAAATTGGCCAAATGAAAGGCCAGCGCGATGTCGTGCTCTGGATTGAAAATATGTAATGTTGTCATCTGCATGCAAAATTAAGCATTTTTTCGCAATAGTGCCCTTAATTGACGCAAAAAAACGAGTGACAGAGAAAAAAACTTGACTTGTGCGGGCACACAGTTATTTTGTGTCAAAAAAATCATGGAAAAATTTGGACAGTAACATTTTTTTATGTAAATTTGCACTCGTTATCCTGAAAACAATCTTTTTACCTTAAAGAAAAGACTAATACCTATTGAAGATTAAAAAACGGTCGCCTGTGAGGGTCACCGTTTTTTGCTTTTTATAACCGGTAGTCCTTCTGTAACCGGCAGAGCTTTATCACTGACAGATTTTCTGTAACCGGCAGAGCTTTATCACTGACAGATTTTCTGTAACCGGCAAAGCTATATAACTGACAGTTCTTCTGTAACCGGCAGAGCTTTATAACTGACAGATTTTTATAACTGGCAGATTTTGACAATCCGCTCAGCAGTACGTCCGTCCCAACGGTCTGGCAGTGAAGAGGCTTTCCAACGACCTGCCACCATGTCGCGCAGCGCTTCCCGCAAGCGTCCGGCATCTTCGCCTACCAACACATTGGTGCCTTGCTTGACGGTCTCGATATGCTCGGTATAGGAGTTGAGAGTGATGCAAGGCACATGGTTGAACGTGGCTTCTTCAGCGACATTACCCGAGTCGGTGATGATGCCGCGAGCGTGCGACGTGAGCCATCCAAACTCGAGATACGACAGCGGGTTGACAACAGAGAGTCCTCCATGCTGCGCCACCAACCGATGTGCCTTTCCACGCAGGGGCGCAATAACAGGTAAAGAAGATGCTTCTGCTGCAATCACATCGAGCAGTTGGAAGAAACGTGCCTCGTCGTCCATCAAGGCACGGCGATTTACCGTCAGTACCAGATAGTCGCCATCAGGTACACACGATGGACGCTGCCAGCGCGAGGCGTTCATGCGCAGCGTGTCCATCAGGATATTGCCTACGAGGTATATCTTGGTATGGTCTGCCCCTTCGCGGGTGGCGATACTCGAAGCACCGACACCGGCAGTGAAGAGCAGGTCGCTGAGTCCGTCGATAACGAGGCGATTGATTTCCTTGGGCATGGTGATATCGAACGAGCGAGTGCCTGCCACGATATGTGCCAGCCTGAGTCCTCGCTTCTTGGCTACGATAGCGGCAGCCATCGTCGATGCCAGGTCATCAACAACGATGACGGTGTCCACAGGGTGACGGTCGAGATAGTGCTCGAAGGTTGTCATCACCTGTCCCGTCAGTTCATTCAGATTCTCACAGTCAACACCTAAGAAAGCGTCAGGCCGTGGCATCTGCAGGTCGCTGAACAGCGAGGGCTCCAGCGTGGGGTCGTCTTCACGTCCTGCATAAACAAGAAGATAGTTCATGCCGGGAGTGTTGCGCATGGCATTGATGATAGGAGCTACCTTCACGAAATTAGGTCGTGCTCCGGTGAAAATGCAGATATGGTGTTCCATCATGTCGGTCGGTTCTATGAAGGGGGAAAAATTGATGTTGCTACTCATTATTGTCGGAATTGTCGCTATTGTCGGCATTGTCGTCTTTTCCAATTTCCGCTGCCTTCCATCCGATGGTTCGCTCCACGCATGGCGACGTGTCTTTCAGCCGGAAATCATAGATGAAGTTTACCGGGTCAACGTTCTGGAAATGCGCTGCACCCTGCACGGCATCGAAGATTGTCTCCCAGAGGATTTCGACAAAAGCTTCGGCGTCATCGACAGCAGGGGTGCGCAGCAGACAGTTCTCGAAGAGATAGCTGACATTCTCTTCGTTGCGTGGAACACCCATCAAGACATCATCGTCAAGTCCCGTCACCAGGGTATTGGTGAAATGAAGAGCCAGCGGATAGTTGTCGGAAGGAGCAAAGCGAAGAGCTGCGCCACGATTAGCCGAGAAGGCGTAGAACTGTGCCAAGGTACAGGCATCGACCTCGGCAGTACATCCGTAAAGAGCCATACAGTCGTTGAGGGCGTTGGAGAAAAGGCTGTTGCGGAGAGTCAATTCTGAGTCGTGGGCAATGAGTCCATAGCCCTTGCTGTTGTGTATGACGGATGCTTCAAGGGAAACCACTGTACTGTCGGCCACCAGTCCATGATAGGCACTGCGCACGGTACAGTTGGTAAGCGAACAGCCTGCGGCACGAGGCTTTACGACAATGCCGCTCCACTGTCCGCTGACGCGGTCGTAGGTAAGATAGTCGAACATGTGGTCGAGGCGGTCACCCCGGAACAGGCAGTTTTCTGCTATGAGTTTTCCTTCTACCTGAAGACCGGCACCGTCGTGGAAATAGAGCGTCGTGTTACGTATGGTCAGGGTGGCATTCTCGGCAACACGGATGCCGGCACCATAGACGACCACCGGGACATCGGATGCGATCTCCATATCCTCCTCGACCTCCAGGTTGGTGAGTTTCGTAGCGTCCCAGCTGACAGTACGCAGATTGACTTTCTGCTCTGCCCCACTCTCCAGCGTGAACAGCAAGTTGTCCTCAACCAGCTTGGGGTCTTTCGAGCGGTTCTCATAGGCTGTAATCTCTACAAACACCCGGATGCTGTCGCCCTTGCGCACCTCTATGTCGGTGGCCACGGGATTGACAAATGTACCATCGACGTTGACGCGAAATCCCGACTGGTTGCCGCGCTCCAGACGTATACTGCTGATACGCAGTCCGTCGCCGGAGAAATTGTAAATCCAGAAAGAACGAGTGGACGAGGGAACGGTAGTGAACAAGGTGTCAAAGCGCACCGTATCGACGGCAAATGTCAAGCGGTGGCTACGGTCGTTGCTGAAGGAGTCGTTATTATCGCACGCCATCAGCAGTACCGACACAAAGGCTAGAAAAAATAAAAGTCGTTTCATCATATAGATAAAACGACTTTTTGCGCATTTTATTTTTTTGTTTCTTATTTTTTATTTTCCAAAGTAGCGCTTCAGCAGTCCGGCAAAGCCTGCTCCGTGACGGGCCTCGTCCTTGGCAGCCTCGTGGACCATGTCGTGAATGGCATCGAAACCCATTGCCTTGGCCTGCTTGGCCAGCTCGAACTTGTCTTTGCAGGCACCCTCCTCAGCTGCGGCACGCTTCTCAAGATTCGTCTTCGTGTCGAACACCACCTCGCCTAACAGCTCGGCAAACTGAGCGGCATGCTTGGCCTCCTCAAGGGCATAGCGGTTGAAAGCTTCGGCAATCTCGGGATAACCCTCGCGGTCGGCCTGACGGGCCATAGCAATGTACATGCCAACCTCGCCGCACTCGCCAAGATAGTTGTTGCGCAACTCTTGAATCATCTCTTCGGGAACACCCTCTATCTTACCGTCGCCCAGGCGATGTACGGTGGCATAGGTCACATCGCCAGTTTCCTTCAGTTCAGAGAACTTGGAGGCAGGAGCCTTACAGATGGGACACTTCTCGGGAGCCTCGTCGCCTTCGTAGATATATCCACAAACGGCGCAAACGAATTTTTTCTTCATAGTCTTTTTGTGTATTTGTTTAGTAAGTTACAGTATTTTCATTTTGCAAATATACGCAGAAAAAACAAATCCCGCAAATATTTCGCGGAATTTGTTTACGACAAAGTGCCTATTTATTCTTTTTCCATTTTACAGGGATTGTCGTTGGTGCGGTATTTCTGCAACAGGGGAATCTCCACACAGAGTGCATCAGCCAGCAAGGCTGCCACCCGGTGAGCCCCATAGACGTTGTAGTGGGTGTTGTCCTGTCGCCCTTTAGGCAGCGCAGGGTGTTCGCCCGGCTTATACCACATGTGAAGTTGCTTCGACCCTTCCACACCCATTGACTGCTCCAGCTCGGCAGTAATGCGGTTGGCATCGACGAAATGGACATTCATGCGAGCGGCAACATCACGCGGAGCCACCCGGTAGAGTCCGTGGGTATCAACCAGCGTGTCACCCTCGGTCTGCTTGGGAGCATCCTTGAAGGTGGTGTTACGCAGCGCCTCATCGTCATCGTTCTTAGCCGGCTTGGCAGCAAAGTTGCGACGTACGACAGGATTCATCAGCACAGGGATGCCGCCTTTCTCGCGAGTCTCGCGTACGAATTTCGCCAGATTATAGTCGAAGGTCGAACCCGGGTCGGTATGTCGGTCTGCCTTGGGCTTCTCGTCGTTGTGTCCAAACTGGATAATGACATAGTCGCCAGGCTTGATGAGCGATAACACCTTATCCCATCGGCCCTCGTTGATGAACGACAGCGATGAGCGCCCGTTGACGGCATGATTGTCAACACGAATGAAGGCATCGTCGAAATAGCACTGCAGTGCCATGCCCCACCCTCGCTCCGGAGAACCTTTCGACAGGTCTTTCTTAGCAGCAGTTGAGTCACCGATGATAAAGATGGTTGTTAATTTCTGCGGCGTAGATGCCGTCAGCAGCAACAATGCCAAGATGGCAGTAAGTATTTTTTTCATTGCAATGTTTCTGTTGTTACGGAATTTCGGAATAACGGGATTTCGGGATAACGGGATTTCGGAATAACGGGATTTCGGAATAACGGGATTTCGGAATAACGCCATTACGATTATTCCGCCTTGATCCGGCTAATCAGCTCGTCAACGGTAAGCAGCTGCTGTTCACCTGTTGCCATGTTTTTCAGCGTAATCTTCTGCTGACTGATTTCCGTTTCGCCGGCAAGAGCCACATAGGCTATCTGCTTGGCATTGGCATACGACATCTGCTTCTTCATCTTGGCAGCATCGGGATAAATCTCAGCACAGATGCCACTCGCGCGTACCTTATTTATTATAGGTAGGCAATAGGCTGACTCCTGCTGTCCGAAATTGATGAACAACAGACGGGTGGCATTAACAGAATCCTGCGGATAGAGGTCAAGCTGGTTCAGCACATCGTAGATACGGTCGGCACCGAATGAGATGCCTACTCCCGACAGGCCCGGCATGCCGAAGATACCCGTCAGGTTGTCGTAGCGTCCGCCGCCTGTAATGCTGCCTATCTCTACATCAAGGGCCTTCACCTCGAAGATGGCACCCGTATAGTAGTTCAATCCACGAGCCAGCGTAAGGTCGAGCTGTATCGCGTTCTTAAGACCGGTCGCCTTCAGCGTGTCGAGAATGAAGCGGCACTCCTCGATGCCCTTCAATCCTGTCTCGCTATCCTTCAGCACTTCGGCTATGGTAGCAAGCTTTTCGTCGTTAGTGCCCGACAGAGCGATGATTGGCTGCAGGCGTGCTATTTGCTCCTCGTTCAATCCGTTGTCACGCAGTTCCTGATTGACATTGTCGATACCAATCTTGTCGAGCTTGTCGATGGCCACGGTAATGTCCACTATCTTGTCGGCAGCACCTATGACTTCGGCAATGCCCGACAGAATCTTACGGTTATTGATTTTAATGACGATGCGGATACCGAAACGCGAAAACACTTCATCGACAATCTGCATCAGCTCTACCTCATTAAGCAGTGAGTCGGAACCCACCACGTCGGCATCGCACTGATAGAACTCGCGGTAGCGCCCCTTTTGCGGACGGTCTGCTCGCCATACAGGTTGTATTTGATAACGCTTGAAGGGTAGCTGCAACTCGTCACGGTGCATCACCACATAGCGTGCGAAGGGAACCGTCAGGTCGTAGCGCAACCCCTTTTCGCACAGTTTGGAAGCCAGATGCAGGGCATTGCGCTCCGAGAGTTCCTCGTCGGACACCTTATTCAGGAAGTCGCCGCTATTGAGCACCTTGAAAAGCAGTTTGTCACCCTCTTCGCCATATTTGCCCATCAGCGTCTGCAGCGTCTCCATGGCCGGAGTCTCTATTTGCTGGAAGCCATAAAGGGCATATACCTCACGGATGGTATTGAAGATATAGTTGCGCTTAGCCATTTCGACGGGGCCGAAGTCGCGTGTTCCTTTGGGAATTGAAGGTTTTTGTGCCATAGCTTTTATTTGCGTACAATGGTTTGTGCTCTATCAGGGCCGATGGAAATAATCTTGATGGGAGTCTCTAATTCGCGCTCCAGGAAACTGATGTAGTTACTGAAGGCCTTGGGGAACTGCTCTTCGCTGGTAAAGCGAGTCATGTCTGTCTTCCATCCGGGCAGTTCTTCATATACAGGCTCAATGCCCTTCTCGATATCGTAAGGGAAGTCGCGAGTCTCAACCCCGTTCACCTTATAGGCCGTACAAGCCTTGATGGTATCGAAACCGTCGAGCACATCGCTCTTCATCATAATCAGCTGCGTCACGCCATTCACCATGATAGAGTAGCGCAGAGCCACCAGATCTATCCACCCGCAGCGACGCTCACGTCCCGTTACGGCACCATACTCATGGCCAAGGTCACGTATCTTCTTACCCGTTTCATCGAACAGTTCCGTAGGGAACGGACCCGCTCCCACACGAGTGCAGTAGGCTTTCATGATGCCAAACACCTCGCCAATCTTGTTTGGACCGATGCCCAGACCCGTGCAGGCTCCGGCACAGATGGTGTTCGACGAAGTGACGAAGGGATAGGAACCGAAATCGACATCAAGCATCGTACCCTGGGCACCCTCACAGAGCACGCTCTTTCCCGAACGCAGCACCTGATTGATTTCGTGCTCGGAATCTACCAAATGGAACTGGCGCAGGTATTCTATGCCTTGCAGCCATTTCTTCTCCACCTCGTCAATGTTGTATTCAAAGTTCAGCGACTTCAATATCGCTTCATGACGAGCCTTATGGGCAGCATATTTCTCCTCGAAGTTGTCCAGAATGTCGCCAACACGCAGTCCGTTACGACTCACCTTGTCGGTGTACGTCGGTCCGATGCCCTTGCCGGTGGTTCCCACCTTGTTCTTACCCTTCTGGGCCTCGTAGGCAGCATCGAGCACACGGTGGGTTGGCATGATGAGATGTGCCTTCTTCGAAATGTGCAGCCGTTCTTTCAACTCATGCCCACTGGCCTCCAGAGCCATTGCCTCCTCCATGAACAGGTCTGGTGCCAGCACGACGCCATTGCCGATGATATTGACTTTCCCGCCTTGGAAGATGCCGGAGGGAATACTGCGTAGCACGTATTTCTGTCCCTCAAACTCCAGTGTGTGTCCAGCATTCGGGCCGCCCTGGAAGCGGGCTATCACATCATACTGCGGGGTCAGCACATCGACCACCTTTCCTTTTCCTTCATCGCCCCACTGCAATCCGAGCAGGACATCCACTTTTCCTTGATTCATATTTCGTGTTTGGTTATGTTTTTTTTACTGTGTTGCTGTCTTTTTGTTCTTTGTAGCCTTACGGGTCATCTTGGCCTGACAAGTGCTGCAGATGCCATAGATGTAAAGCGTATAGCCGTCCTTGCGGAAACGTTTCATGTGCAGACTGTTGATGGCCTCGCTAATCTGTGGCGATTTCACTTCAATCACTTTGCCACACACCGTGCATATCTGGTGGCTGTGGCTATTGTTGTCGTAACAGGCCTCATACTTCGTCGAACCCTGAAAGCGATGGCGTATAACAAGCCGCAGTTCCATGAACAGCCTCAGCGTATTATATAATGTTGCCCGGCTGACAGGAAAGTTAAGCTCTGCGTTCAGTTTGCCACTCAACTCTTCGAGGGTGAAATGTCCGCCCAAGCTATATACCGCATCGAGAATGGCATACCGCTCCGGAGTCTTTCGCAGTTTGTTCAGTTCCAAGTAGTTGGTCAGAATTTTCTTGACCGTCACTTTTATATTTTCTCTCATTTTATGTGGTTAAAGAGGTTAAAAACCGCACAAAATTACTACTTTTTCTTGAAACGGACGAAACAATTATTTAAAAAAGTTCTAAATTGATACTTTTCAATACACTTTTTGCCATTCTTTCGTAAACAAGCCCCAGTTCAGCAAAGTGCAACACGCTTTGCATAGCGGCTTTGCGCACCGAGGGGAACGGTCCTTGCAGCGCAGCGATAGCCTGGTCCAAAAACTCGTTGATACCACGTTCGCTGGGTTCCTGTCCGTTCATGAAGAGTCGCGACATGATATGGAATGCACACAGCTGGTAGAACTCCTTGTCGGAAGCCATCCATCGGTATGCTATCAGCGGGGCATACGGCACCTGTTGCAGCAGGTTGAAGGCCAGCTGTTCTGCGATTTCTTGAGAGTGGGTCTGCTCCATCCATATTTCTGCCACGTCGATAGGCAGTTCCCCGGGCGGCATCAGCATGGTGGCCAGTATCTTGCATTCGCGCACCTCTTCCTTCCACAACGCGATGGCAAGATGGTAAGCCGACAGGCCCTCTGCCGCTGTCTGCATACGGATGTCATGAGCCATCTCGCGCAGTCGGGGCAAGGTAGCTCCCCAATTCAGCCGGTACTCCAAGCCCTTGTCGCGCATCGACTTAGCAATCGCTCCGTCCATCATCTGCCGGAACGACTGCTTGATTTCTTTCACTTGTTCGTTGATTTCCATCGTCAGTTTTTGTGTGTATTCCTACAGCGTGGCATACTCTTTACCATAGCGAAGCATCTGCTGCGTATAGCCCTCCGTATAGTCTGCACGGACATCCGTCACGTTTCCTTCTGCGTCTGTCACCGGAATGAGAACGGGATTGATGAAGCCCTTGTAGGGAGCGAGATTCAACTTCTTGTAACGCTCCAACACTTCGTCGTGCAGCCGTCTGTCCACCTTGACGGCGTATTGCTCCACCAACTGTCGGGCAGCCTCGTAGTCGCCCTCGCTCTTGATGCGTTGTATTTCGGCAAGCAGCTGTGCAAACAAGCCGCGCAACTTGTCGTAATCAGTAATGCGAACAAAAGTCTTCCCATTGTGCTGTTCCATGCGAATGACGTTTCCGTTTTCGTAGCACCAATGGGCTATCAGCGCACGGTTGCGCATGTGTGCTTCTTCTATCTGGTTTCCGGGAGTTATACGAATGAGCTGTGTCATTAAGCCGTTCAGCATATAAGAATAATAATGTGCATGAGCAGCCTCTGTGTTGGGAAGAAGTCCTAATTCCACCATCTTCTGGTCAGCCATGTAATAGAGGCCGAAGAGGTCGGCGCGAGCCTCTTCTATAGTATTGCCGTATGCCTTCAGCGCATCAGGATCCACGCCAGGCAGCAGTTGTCCGCTGCCATGCCCCAGACACTCGTGCAAGTCGGTATGCAGCGTGTCGCACGCGTCGCCGTAGCGTTCTATCATGTCGAGGGTTTCGCGGTCTATCACAAATTCCTCCTTGAAGCCATTGCCGTGAGCAGCCTTGTTGTAGGCATCGGTAATGTTTGATATGGTAATACTCTTACTGCCATATTGCGCCCTGATCCAGTCGGCATTGGGCAGGTTGATGCCAATGGCAGTAGAAGGATACTCGTCGCCGCCCAGCATGGCAGCACAGATGGCATTGGCTACCACCCCCTTCACCACCGTCTTGCGGAATCGGGGGTCAACGGGCGAGTGGTCTTCAAACCATTGTGCATTGCGGCTGATGGTCTGTGTGCGCCGTGTGGCTTCCAAGTCCTTGTATTCCACAATACCTTCCCACGAGCCCTTCAGCCCGAGCGGATCACTATATACCTCAATAAATCCATTGACAAAATCGATGCGTCCCTCATGTTCGCCAACCCATGCAATGCAATAGTCGTTGAACAGCTGCAGATTGCCGGTCCGATAATAGTCAATCAGCAAGGACATCACCTGCCGCTGCCGCTCGTTCTCGGCTTCCCCCATAGCCTTCTCCAACCAGTATATGATGTGACGTATGGCATTGGCATAGCGACCGTTAGCCGACCATACCTTTTCCTTCACCACACCATCTTTCTTGACAAGCGTACTGTTCAGGCCATACGACGGAGGGGCTGCGTTTCCGGCATCCAGCGACTTCTGCCGGGCATAGTATTCCTCGGCTTCCTGCTGGCTCACCCCCTCATAGAAATTACATGCCGACGTGAGTAGCAGGTCTGCGCCATCGGCCTTGTTTACCTTCTTGGGAAGCACGGCATCGTCGAAGATGACGGGAAACAGTTCGCGGCAAAGGTCATCGACCGTCTCGCCCGACTGCAGGGGCAGTTGTCTGACATCAACCAGTTTCAACGTTTCGCGAAGATAGCTGTCGCTGAAGCCCGGTTTGAATTTCTCGCTGCCATAGTGGTGGTAGATGCCGTTAGAAAACCACACCCGCTTCAGATAGGTGGCAAGGGCCGCAAAGTCTTCGGTATCGTGAGGCACCGAGGGGTCGGTAAAAACAACCTCCAGCATCTTGCGAATGCGGAGATTGTATTTTCCGAACTGGTCGAAAGTGATGTCCCTGCCATAAAGGGTGGCTTTCGAAAGATAGAAGATGAGTTTTTTCTGTGAGAGGGTTAACTGCTCGAAACCATCCAGTCGGTATCTGAGCATTTGAATATCTGCAAACCGTTCGTCAATATAGTTCATGCTGTTATCTTTTGTGATAAATTACCGTCATTATCGTTGAGTGATTCTAATTGTTGCTTGCGATATTGAACAGGCGTCATGTTCATTTGCTTACGAAACACGCTGTAGAACGACTGTCTGTTGATAAACCCCACCATACCAGCTACTTTCTCTATCGATAAAGAACTGTACTGAGGGTCGGACAGTATTTGAAGTGCCTCTTCTATGCGGTATTTGTTGACAAGCGCCGTATAGTTCATGCGGAACTTGGTGTTGACAACTGCCGAGATGTACCGGGAATTTGTTCCCAAGTCTTTAGCCAGCTGCCTGGCAGTATAGTTCTTCTCCTTGTACTTTTTCCTGACTACAATGTAATCCATGATTTTTTCCTGCAACACATCCATCAGTGCAGGCCGGACAAGCGACCTATAAGAGGTGCTTTCCTCTGACGAAAGTAACTGATTCTTTTTCATATCAACCAAGGTTTACAGTTTATAATGAGTAATACTATGTTTTCATGGTGCAAAGTTACAAAAAAATTTCAATACTTCCTAATATATTTAATAAAAAGTAATTTTTTTTGCACATTTTTCTTCATATTTATGACTTTTAATTAGTAACTTTGCAGCCACATTCAGAAAAAACAATATTTTGATAGAGAAACATATCATATTAGAGGACATTGATCCCGTCGTATTCTACGGAATCGGGAACCAACACCTACAGATGCTGCGGGCCTTATACCCGAAGCTCCGCATTGTGGCCCGCGACAATGTGATTCGCATTCTTGGCGACGAAGAGCAGATGGCAGCCTTCGAGGAGGCTGCCGAGAAGATAAGGCAACATGTAGTCCGGTTCAATGCACTGAAGGAGGAGGACATACTGGACATTGTGAAAGGACACCGCACGAAGGACGAGGTGCCAGAAGGGGTGGTATGCTACTCGATGTCAGGCCGCGCCATCAAGGCCCGCTCGGAAAATCAGCAGCGGCTGATAGATGCCTACAACGACAACGACATGGTGTTCGCAGTAGGACCGGCTGGAACGGGAAAGACCTATCTCTCGATAGCACTGGCGGTAAAAGCCTTGAAGGAAAAGACTGCCAAGAAAATCATCCTGTCAAGGCCTGCCGTTGAGGCTGGCGAGAAACTGGGGTTCCTCCCCGGCGACATGAAGGACAAGATAGACCCTTACCTGCAGCCACTCTATGACGCCCTGGAGGACATGCTGCCGCAGGTGAAGCTGCAGGAGATGATGGAGCACCACGTGATTCAGATTGCTCCGCTGGCTTTCATGCGCGGACGCACGCTGTCGGATGCGGTGGTCATTCTCGACGAGGCACAGAACACCACACCGCAGCAAATCCGCATGTTCCTCACCCGCATGGGGTGGAATACGAAGATGATTATCACCGGCGACATGACGCAGATAGACTTGCCACGCTCGCAGAAGTCTGGGCTCGTCGAGGCCTTGGAGATTCTGAACGGCATCGAAGGCATCGGGGTGGTAGAACTGAACCGCAAGGACATTGTGCGCCATAAACTCGTCACGCGTATCGTCAATGCCTACGAAAGGTTTGACAAAGGAAAAGGGAATAGTGAAGAGTGAATGATTTGCTGCCGCCCGACATATAAATCATAAATCGAAAATAAACGAAAATAAAACAAGATGAAAGCATTAACAAAGACCGACTTCCACTTTGAAGGACAAAAGAGTGTGTACCACGGCAAGGTACGCGACGTGTATAACATCAACGACGACCTGATGGTGATGGTGGCTACCGACCGCATCTCGGCCTTCGACGTCATCCTGCCCAAGGGCATTCCCTACAAAGGACAGGTACTGAACCAGATAGCAGCCAAGTTTCTCGATGCCACTACCGACATCTGCCCCAACTGGAAACTGGCCACCCCCGACCCCATGGTGACGGTAGGCCTGAAGTGCGAGGGTTTCCGTGTCGAGATGATTATCCGCAGCATTCTCACCGGCTCCGCTTGGCGCGAATACAAGAACGGCTGCCGCGAGCTCTGCGGAGTAAAGCTGCCCGACGGCATGCGTGAGAACGAGCGGTTCCCAGAGCCCATCATCACCCCAACCACCAAGGCCGACGAGGGTCACGACATGAACATATCGAAAGAGGAAATCATAGCCCAAGGGCTTGTTTCTGCCGAAGACTATGCTGTGATGGAGGACTACACCCGCCGCATCTTTGCCCGTGGACAGGAGATTGCCGCCCAGCGCGGACTCATCCTCGTTGACACCAAGTACGAGTTCGGCAAGCGCGACGGCAAGGTCTATCTGATTGACGAGATACACACCCCCGACTCGTCGCGCTACTTCTATGCCGACGGCTACGAAGAAAAGCTGGCCAAGGGCGAGCCCCAGAAGCAATTATCCAAGGAGTTTGTGCGCCAATGGCTCATCGAGCACAACTTCATGAACGAGCCTGGACAGCAGATGCCCGAAATCACCGACGAGTATGCTGCCAGCGTCTCAGACCGTTACATCGAGCTCTACGAGCACATCACCGGCGAGACGTTCCAGAAAGCCCCCGATGCTGAAGACCTTGCACAGCGCATCCAGCAGAACGTCAGTGCCTATCTCGCCACCCGTTAGAAAAACAGCTTTAGGGTCCTGTGCTTCCCAACGGAAAGAAAACAGACAAACCACAGTACCCTTTGCTTCTCTACAGGAAAAGAAACAAAGCCATGTACCGACAAGAAACCATAACCCCCTACACCCCCGACGGTTCAGACAAGGCCCGACAGGTGGAGCAAATGTTCGACAACATCGCCCACTCCTACGACCGGCTGAACCATCGGCTGTCGTGGGATATTGACAAGGGCTGGCGGCGTAAAGCCATACTACAGCTTGAACCGCACCACCCCCAAACGGTACTTGACATCGCCACCGGGACCGGCGACTTTGCCATCCTCGCTGCCCAGATGCTGCAACCGAAGCAGCTCATCGGTGCCGACATCTCAGAAGGCATGATGGACATAGGCAGGCAGAAAGTGAAACAGAAAGGGCTGCAGCACGTCATCACGTTCGAACGCCAGGACTGCATGCAGCTGTCCTACGCCGATGCGTCGTTCGATGCCGTCACGGCAGCCTTCGGCATTCGCAATTTTGCCGACCTTGACAAAGGATTGGCAGAGATGTGCCGCGTGTTGAAACCCGGTGGGCACCTGGGCATCGTTGAGCTGACCACACCCGTTTCGTTCCCCATGCGGCAACTGTTCCGCATCTATTCACACTCCGTGCTGCCCCTCTACGGACGGATTATCTCTCACGACCAAAGCGCCTACAGCTATCTTACACGTACCATCGAGGCTTTCCCACAAGGCGAGCAGATGGTGGGCATTCTGAAGAAAGCAGGATTTGCCGAGGCCCGTTTCCAGCGGCTCACCTTCGGCATCTGCACCATGTACTTTGCAACAAAATAGTATTCATTATGGAAAAGTATGGACTAATCGGCTATCCGCTCGGACACTCGTTCTCCATCAGCTACTTCAACCAGCGATTCCAGGACGAGGGCATTGATGCCGTCTATGAGAACTTCGAGATTCCGGCTATCGAAGCTCTTGACGAGATTATCAACACGAATCCAGAACTCAGAGGATTGAACGTCACTATTCCTTATAAAGAAAAGGTGATGCCTTTCTTGGACAAAATCTCGCCGGAGGCCAGGGCCATCGGCGCCGTCAACGTCATCAAGGTGATACACGAAGGAAAAGACGTGAAGCTGAAGGGCTACAACTCCGACGTCATCGGATTCACCAAGAGCATCGAGCCCATGCTCGACAAGAAGTGGCACCAGAAGGCACTCATTCTCGGCACCGGCGGAGCATCAAAGGCCATCAATTACGGGCTGAAACACCTGGGGCTGGAAACGGTGTTCGTCAGCCGCTACGAGCGGCCCGACACCATCCAGTATAGCAAGATTACTCCCGATGTCGTTCAAGAATACAGGGTCATCGTCAACTGTACTCCTGTAGGCATGTACCCCAAGACGGAAGTGTGCCCGCCCCTGCCCTACGAAGCCATGGACAGCCACACCATCCTCTACGACCTCATCTACAATCCCGACGAGACGCTCTTCATGAAGCGCGGCGCACAGTATGGGGCACAAACCAAGAACGGGCTTGAGATGCTGCTGCTGCAGGCCTTCTCCTCCTGGGAGTTCTGGCACGAGAAATAACAACTGTGCTCAACGGTTTTGCCACATGAAAACTGTGCTCAACGGTTTTGCCACATGAAAACTGTGCTCAACGGTTTTGCCGTTGAGATAAAAAAAGAAGCAATGAACACCTACACCGATCATATCAAGAAGCTGACCCGCCAGTACAACGATGCCATTCGTGCCCTGCAAGATGCCTACGACATGGAGCAGAGCCAAAGCTACGAAGGACTGTTCTCGTCGTCACGCCTTAAGCGACAGTATTCTAATCGATACGAAGCTTTGGAGAGCGAATATCGAAGCAAATGCCGACAGCTTTTCAACGAATACAAGGCCACCCATCCTGAATGGGCCCGTTGGCGGCATTTATGGGGGCGCGTGTTCATTATCGGCATCATTGCCATGACCACCTGTTGCGGGGCTGCCGTCGTTGCCGACGATGCCAACAGCACCAGCGGACTCTATGAAAGCTCCGAGAGTGGCATTCGTTCTTCTGCTGCCGAGACTTACTGGAATGCCGACAACATTCCCATACCCTACCTGCAAGACTCCACGCAATACGTGTCCAATCCCGACAGCGTGCTGACCCCGTCAGCTGTTCAGCGAATGAACATCACATTGCAGCGCCTTCGCCTTGAGCTCGGCGTGCAATCGGTATTCATTGTGGTCAACCACATCGAGAACGACGATCCGTTCCGTATGGCTCAGGATGTAGGCAACAAATACGGCGTGGGTTACAACGATCGCGGACTTGTGGTGGTGGTGGGCTATGAGGATCACTCCATCAACATGTCGCCGGGGCGAGCCTTGGAGGCCGACCTGACAGACGCTGAATGCCACCGGTTGGAACAGCAATACGTAGTACCGGCCATGAGGGCTGAAATGCCCGACAGCGGCATGATATATCTTGCAGAGGCCACCTACGCCTTACTGCAGAAGAAAGAGCTGCCACAAATGTCGGCGCTAACCGGCTCCACCGATGAGTCAGACAATATTGAGACGACTGTCGGGCTTTCGTTCCTCTTCATCATCACCTGGACATTTCTCTTCCTCCGACTGAACAAGAAATACCAATGGATTGGCCTGCTGGGAACAGCCCTGCTGCCAAACCCTTTCTACGTCAGCGAAAGGTCTCACATTTCTGGTGGAGGCGGTTTTGGTGGCTTTAGCGGAGGTGGAGGCGGCGGAGGTTTCAGCGGCGGCTCCTTTGGCGGAGGCTCCTTCGGCGGAGGCGGTGCCACCTCACGATGGTAGCGTGTAAAAAGTATCCATTAACAACAAAAAAACAATAGCTATTATGAAAATCAGTAAATCGCTTATCGCAATCATCGCAGCAATCGTCATTATCGGCGGTTGGGCTGCCAGTGCTTACAACTCGATGGTTGGTGAACAAGAGAAGGCTACCACGGCCTTGGCTAACGTGCAGTCGGCCTACCAGCGCCGTGCCGACCTCATCCCCAACCTGGTAGAGACCGTCAAGGGCTATGCCTCGCACGAGAAGGAGACCTTGGAGGGTGTGGTGAATGCCCGCTCGAAGGCTACACAGGTAACCCTCGACCCCACCAACATGACTCCCGAGAAACTGAAGGAATACCAGCAGGCTCAAGGCGAGCTGGGCGCTGCCCTCGGCCGGCTGATTGCCATTCAGGAGAACTATCCCGACCTGAAGGCCAACGAGAACTTCCGCGACCTGCAGGTACAGCTCGAAGGTACTGAGAACCGCATCAACGAGGCTCGCAATACGTTCAACCAGGTGGTGCAGCAGTACAATGTTGTCATCCGCTCGTTCCCAAAGAACCTGCTTGCCGGCATGTTCGGCTTCTCGCAGATGACGAAGTTTGAAGCTGAGGCCGGTGCCGAGAAAGCTCCGCAAGTGAAATTCTAACCCAGCGTGTATCGCGGTTTTGCCGCAACAGAAAATAGTGAAAATATGAACAACCGCTATATGCAGCGCGGCGTGAGTGCTGCCAAAGAAGATGTACACGCCGCCATCAAGAACATAGACAAAGGCATCTTCCCGCAGGCCTTTTGCAAGATTATCCCTGACATACTGGGCGGCGACCCGGAGTATTGCAACATCATGCATGCCGACGGTGCCGGCACCAAGTCGAGCCTCGCCTACATGTACTGGAAGGAAACGGGCGACCTGAGTGTATGGAAGGGAATTGCCCAGGATGCCATCGTGATGAATACCGACGACCTGCTCTGCGTGGGCGCCGTGGACAACATCCTTGTCTCATCTACCATCGGGCGCAACAAGATGCTCGTACCCGGCGAGGTCATCTCAGCCATCATCAACGGTACAGACGAACTCCTGGCCGAACTCCGAGACATGGGCATCGGCATCTACCCCACCGGCGGCGAGACAGCCGACGTGGGCGACCTGGTGCGTACCATCATCGTCGATTCTACCGTCACCTGCCGCATGAAGCGCGCTGATGTCATCAACAATGCCAACATCCGACCGGGCGATGTCATCGTGGGACTGTCATCTACCGGACAGGCCACCTACGAGCACCGCTATAACGGCGGTATGGGCAGCAATGGTCTTACCAGTGCCCGCCACGATGTCTTCTCGAAATATCTTGCCGAGAAATATCCTGAAAGCTACGACCACGCCGTACCCTCCGACCTCGTCTATAGCGGCAAGTACGCGCTGCCGGATGCGGTTCCCGTGCCAACAGATTCACCTGCCGGGGCTCTCACCATGGGCCAGCTCGTGCTATCCCCCACCCGCACATACGCTCCCGTCATCAAGCGATTGCTCGACGAGCTTCGCCCCGAGATTCACGGCATGGTGCATTGCACGGGTGGTGCCCAGACGAAGGTGCTGCACTTCGTCAGCGACAACTGCCGCGTCATCAAGGACAACATGTTCCCCGTACCGCCGCTCTTCCAAGCCATCCACGACTGCTCTGGCACTGACTGGCGCGAGATGTACCAAGTGTTCAACATGGGGCACCGCATGGAAATCTACGTCCGCCCGGAGGTAGCCGAGCAGGTGATAGCCATTTCCAAGTCGTTCAACATCGATGCCCAGGTGGTAGGCCGCATCGAGGAGGGAAAGAAGAGCCTCACTATACGCTCTGAGTTCGGAACGTTCGACTACTAGAAATCTGAAAATAACTTCTCCTTTCACCGATATGCCAACAGTCTGACGGACAGCGCATTACGGTGAAGGGAGATTAGGAAATGAATACGTAGGCCAATAACTTCCGAGAGTTGGGTGTTTTTAAAAAGACACGGGGCCATCAGGTTGAAAAACGAGGCTGACTATTGACCATTTGCATGCGTGTTGGCTATTGCCGACGAACGTCGGCAATACTGCTGACGAACGTCGGCAATACTGCTGACGAACGTCGGCAATACTGCTGACGAACGTCGGCAATACTGCTGACGAACGTCGGCAATACCTAAGACCACTGAATAGCCATGCTTTTGCCCTTTCAAGGTGTATATTTGCAGGGCTGCGCTCGCAAAGCGACACCCCTGGCAATGCAATGACTCCCATTCTGGACGTTAGTGCGGTTAAACGCCTGTACCTGCCGTCAAATCTGCCAGTCAGTAGGACTCAGGAAAAACTCCATTCACCGTAACCAACACATAGACAGGAGGTTAGCCCCTACGTGAAAGGAGAATGAGAATGATATTTTTAGCTATTATAGCCTCACGACAACTGCCGCTCCGCTCGGTAGGACAAGGGCAAAGCGGGTAAAAATTATCAACAATCGGAGAAAAAAACTGGGCAGATGGCATGGATTTCATGATTTTTTTGTATTTTTGCGTCGGAAAAGAAATACAACGCAATAATAGTACACTTTTTTATGGTAAAGATTTCGAAAGAAGCCGCCCTCCTCTATCATGAGGCCGGCCGCCCAGGAAAAATTGAAGTGAAGCCGACAAAGGCTTATCGTACACAGACCGACCTCTCGCTGGCCTACTCGCCGGGAGTGGCATACCCCTGTCTGGAAATACAACAAGACCCCGATGCTGCCTACCGCTATACCGACAAGGGCAACCTGGTGGCCGTCATCTCCAACGGTACTGCCGTGCTGGGGCTGGGCGACATAGGAGCCATGAGCGGCAAGCCCGTCATGGAGGGCAAGGGGCTGCTGTTCAAGATATACGGCGGCATAGACGTGTTCGACATTGAGGTGGCCGAGAAAGACCCCGAG
>ODAI012724704.1_pt1 | contig 23802 bp, 18 predicted proteins | sample 1539321 | NCBI WGS metagenome assembly ODAI01 (sample SAMN02144231, study PRJEB22623) | gut metagenome | biome: sheep rumen | host: Ovis aries | place: New Zealand | reverse complement strand
GGCGAGATGGGACTCCTTGTCCGGATCGAGGATTACAGCCACAACGTCGGCACGCATGACCGATGCGGGACGACAGTCGAACCCCTGATCAAGCAGCAGTGGTTCGTGAAGATGGACGAACTGATCAAGCCTGCCGTCAAGGCGGTCCAGGAAGGCGATATCAAACTGATCCCCAAGAGGATGGAGAAGACCTATTACAATTGGACCGACAACATCAGGGACTGGTGCATCAGCCGTCAGCTCTGGTGGGGCCACAGGATCCCTGCGTATTACTGCGATGACTGCGGTGAGACCGTCGTCGCCAAGGAGATGCCTTCCGTCTGCCCTAAGTGCGGAGGAACCCATTTCACCCAGGATCCGGACACACTGGATACATGGTTCTCCAGCGCTCTCTGGCCTTTCAGCACACTGGGCTGGCCGGAGATGACCGAAGACCTGAAATATTTTTATCCCACGGACGTGCTGGTGACCGGCTATGATATCATTTTCTTCTGGGTCATCCGTATGATCTTCTCGGGGTACGAGCAGATGGGAGAGAGGCCTTTTAAGAGTGTTCTCTTCCACGGACTGGTGAGGGATTCCCTGGGACGCAAGATGTCCAAATCGCTCGGAAACGGAATCGATCCGCTGCAGATCATTGCGGACTACGGCGCAGATGCGCTCCGTATGACGCTGATCACCGGCAATGCGCCCGGAAATGATATGCGTTTCTATGACGAGAGAGTCATTGCGAACAGGAATTTTGCCAATAAGATCTGGAATGCTTCCCGATTCATTATGATGAACCTCCCCGAAGAGGGAACAGAGGAAGACGGACTGCTCAGGGCTATGATCGATTCGGACAAGGTCCCGGACAAGATCGCGCCGGAAGACAAGTGGATCCTCTCGAAACTCAACGACACTGTACAGGCAGTGACGGAAAACATGAACAAGTTCGAGCTCGGGATTGCAGTCGCGAAGGTCTACGACTTCATGTGGGATGAGTTCTGCGACTGGTATATCGAGATGGTCAAGCCCAGGCTTTACAAGGCAGACGATGCGGGCAGCAAACTGGCGGCTCTGTGGACACTGCAGAAAGTCCTGATCAGCGGCCTCAAGCTTCTGCATCCTTATATGCCTTTTATCACGGAGGAGATCTTCACCACCGTGCAGGATCGGGAGGAATCCATCATGATCTCTTCCTGGCCCGAAGCCCGCGATGATTTCCGCTTCCCCGCTGAGGAAGAGGCCATCGAGAACATCAAGAACGCGGTCCGCGCAGTCCGCGCCGTCAGAAGCGAGAGACAGGTCGCACCTTCCCGCAAAGCCAAGATCTTTGTGGTGTCCGATAAAGAAGAAGTGCTGGCTATGTTCAGGGACAATCTGATGTTCTTCGAGACCCTGGCATCAGCTTCCGAGACGATCCTCTGCACCGATAAGACACAGGTGCCGGAAGGGGCGCTGAGCGTCATCCTTCCCTTTGCGGCCATGTATCTGCCTCTGGCAGATCTCATGGATGTCTCCGCAGAGATCGCAAGACTGGAAAAAGAAGAGAAGAGACTTCAGGGCGAGCTCAAGAGAAGCGCCGGAATGCTCAGCAACGAGAAGTTCCTGGCCAAAGCGCCCGCAGCCAAGATCGAGGCGGAAAAAGAAAAGCAGAGAGCCTATGAAGAGCAGATGAGAGGTGTCAGGGAGGAACTGGAAAACCTCAGAAAACTGTGATCAGGACCGTGAACAGATGACACCTGTCTGTGTTTGGACGTAATGATCATGATACCGTTTGGAAGGCGCGGTTTGTGACCGCGCCTTCGGCAAGTATAAAGAAACTGAGTTAAGAGACTAAGTTAAAACACTAAGTTTAAGGAACATAAATGATATTATTCAACAGCCTGACTTTCATATTCAGGTTCTTTCCCATATTCCTGGCAGTCTACTATATTACTCCCGCCAGATTCAGAGAGGTGATCCTCTTTTTCGGGAGTCTTGTTTTCTATGCCATGGGAACAGGGAAGATGGCAGCGGCTCTGTTGGGACTGACGATCGTCAACTATTTTCTCGGAACACTCGTATTTGCCGGGCCGCGCGATAAAAAGAACAGAAGAAGCCGCAGAGCTTTTTACATAGCCTTAGCGATCGATGTGGGCGCCCTCGTCATATTTAAGACACTGTCGGGCCTCAGGAACGACGTGGTGCTGCCTTTGGGATTCAGTTTTTATCTGTTTAAGATGATCTCCTATCAGGCCGACCTGTTTCGCGGGGAGATCAAAAGACAGCCGGAGATCCTGGATACTTTCGTGTACTTTACGATGTTCACCCAGGTAACTCAGGGACCGATCATGAGATACAACCAGGTCGGCTTCGAGCGCAGGGAGAGGACCGTGTCTCCGAAAGCCTTTAATGACGGCCTGTTTTTCTTTGTGCTGGGACTGGGAATGAAAGTGCTTCTGGCCGATCCGCTCAGCATGCTCTGGAATGAGATCGGCAAGATCGGATATGAGAGCATTTCGACGCCGCTGGCATGGATAGGTGCCGTGACCTTTTCGCTCCGGCTCTATATGGACTTTTGGGGATACTCCCTCATGGCGGCCGGGATCGGCATGATGCTGGGCTTTCATTTCGTCGTCAATTTTATCCATCCTTACTGGGCGAAGGGCATTGCCGACTTCTACCGCAGATGGCACACGACGCTGGGAAGCTGGTTTCGCGACTACGTCTACATTCCGCTCGGCGGAAGCAGGAAGGGAAACCTCAGGACAATACGAAATCTTTTCGCGGTATGGCTCCTGACCGGGCTGTGGCACGGGATCACCTGGAATTTCCTGATCTGGGCAGGTGTCCTGGTCATATTGATCATCTGGGAGAGGTTCGTTGTCGGCGGACTGATCGAAAGGCTGCCGATCATCGGCCATCTCCATGTCTGGATCTTTATACCGCTGACCTGGGTGATCTTCGCGATCACCGATCTTAAGGATCTGCAGTTTTATTTTATGAGACTCTTTCCGTTCTTCGGGAGCGGCCTGAATGTCAATTATGCGGATTACATGAAATATCTGCTTCTTTACTGGCCCTACCTGGTGGTGGGACTGCTCCTTTGCACGCCTTACTGGTACCGGCTGATCGTGCAGAACAGGAGGAAGCTGCCGGTGATGATCATCATGACGGCGGTCTTCTGGATCTCCGTTTACAGGATCGTTATTGCCGCAAGCAATCCTTTTATGTATTTCAGCTTTTAATGCTTAAGATCAGGATTTAAGACCAAGATTTAAGATTAAGATTTAAGATCAGGAACTTAAGAAAATGACTCGGAGGATGTTTATTTGGGATTTCTCAAGTTATTTTGGAGAAGATACACACTATTTTGCATATTGGTGCTGACGATGATCCCTCTGACCATCCTGGGCTGGAGCGGGAGGAAGACCCTTTACAGTGAATTCGAATTTTCGCCGCTCAGAGAGCCCGGACTGAAACTGGTCCTTGAAGGAATCCATGAAGGCGTTTATCCCTGGAGCTCCGCCGCAGATGAAGAGGAAGAGGAAGAAGAAAGCGGCGCTGCCGGCACAGAAGCATTGAATGAAACGTCGGATGCAGCAACGAATATAACATCGAAGGAAGCTGCAGAGGAAGCAGCCAAAACAGGGACGACGGAAGCTCAAGCGGGAGCGACCGGGCAGTCTGCAGGCGAAACAGCTGAGACCGGGCAGGAGGACAGCGCTGTCGAGATCATAGAAGAGCTTCCCTCCAACGCGATCCGCGGGGATGTGGATAAGATCCCGGAGGGTGTCTGCAATCCGGTCATGCCCGCCGAAGACTATGATGTGGTCAATGTCGCTTTTCTGTCGCCGGACGACACAGAATACAATACGGATACGGAAGGCATCTTTGCCAAGAACGGGATCTACTATCTGCTTGAGTCCGTGGATTCCACGTACTTTTCCGACGCGCTCTTCATAGGCGATTCCCGAACGGTTGGCCTGTGCGAATACGGAAGCCTCAAAGGGACTGCCGCTTTTCTGGCCAAGGAATCCGTGAACGTTTATAATGTCCTCGACAAAGAACTTTGGTATACTGACCATGATGAGGAAGCGTGGGAAAGCACGGTGGAGGATGCGCTGTCCAAAGAGCAGTACGGCAAGATCTATGTGGCGCTGGGCGTCAATGAACTCGGGATCGGCACGACTTATATGTATTATGAAAAATACAGAGAGCTGCTGGAGCTGATCCGGGAATACCAGCCGAATGCGCTGATCTTCATCCAGGGGATCATGCATGTCTCTTACGAAAAGAGCAGCTCGGACAGCTGCAGGAACAACACCGTGATCTATCAGCGCAACTGCGCCATCAGTACGCTGGCGAACGGAAGAGATATCTTTTATATCGATATGAACCCCTATGTGTGCGACGAGAGCGGGGATCTCTATGAAGACCTCTCCGGCGACGGAATCCATCTCAAAGCATTCGCCTACGAGAACTGGGATCGTTCTCTGATGGAAAATGCGATCGTCATCCAAAATGGAGCTTCTCATTGAAGGAGGCAGGGAGTAGAATGAGAGAAATGGAATTCAAGATGGAGCGGGAGGGTCTTTTGAAAACAGGAGATCACGTCACGATCGTGGAGGGTGTCCTTCCCAGCAATTATTACTATACGATCCATCCGTCGCTGGCGATGAGCGGGAATTTTCCGTTCAGTCAGAGGCTGACCAGCAGAGAAGGAGATGTCATTGCCGTCGAGGAGAACGAAAGAGGGTATTATGTCAAAGTCGTTTTTACCGAAGAATAAGTTCAAACAGTTGAATCCCGGACTGATCAGACGATTTGTCCTGATGATCAGCGCCACCCTTTTGTCCGTCTGTTTTTTGGCCGGATGTGCGCCCAAAGATACGGAGACGATGACAAAAGCAAATGAGGCGATGGCAGCGGGAGACTATGAGAAAGCCGTGGAGCTTTACGACGCCGCCATTGCGGAGGAAAAACAGCTGCAGGCATGCTACAGGGGGAAAGGTATTGCCCTGATGTGCAAACTGGAGTATGAAAGCGCGCAGGAGTGTTTCTCCAAAGCACTCGAAAGTGCGACCCTGATCGAAAAGAACTTGTTCCACGACGGAATGGAAAATGATATACGCAGATACCTGGCAAGCTGCTATATCCATCTGGGAGAGCCTGAAAAGGCGATCCTGATCTATGATGCCCTGCTCGCCAACGACGACAAGGACATCACACTCTGGACCGAACGCGGCACTGCCAAGGCGGCGACGAAAGATCTTGTGGGAGCCAAGGCGGATTTTGACAAAGCGATCAATATGGACCGCAGAAATTATGCTATGATCCTGGAGATCGCGCAGACGCTCAACAAGTACGGCGGACGCGACATCGGCACAGGGTATCTGGCAGACGTCAGTTCTCTCAACGGCAATCAGATCGATCCCGTTCTCAAAGGAAAGATCCTCTATTTCCTTAAAGACTACGAAGGGGCTCTGGAGCTCCTCAAACCGTATGCGGAGACCGATGACCTGGCAGCTGCCATCACCTGCAAATGCTATATCGCGCTGGGAGAGACCGACACAGCCAAAGAGCTGATCTACAGCCTCGGCGACCGGGCCAATGCATCGCCCGATCTTCTCAATATTCTCGGATCGATCTGCATGAAGCAGCGCAGATACAAGGACGCGACCAAAGTTTATGAGCGCGCCATTAAGGCTGCGGAGGGAACGCCCGCGATGCAGGATCTCCTCTTCAACAGGGCGGTCGCCTATGAGTACTGGGGGAAATTTGACACTGCGAGAGATCTGTTTGCGGAATACGTGAAACAATACTCCGGCGACAAGCTGGCCGTGAGAGAACTGCAGTTTCTGAACACGAGATAGATCCGGAACAGAACAAGTTACAGATAATCCAAAGATAAGGGAAGAGCTGTATGCAGACCGCGCCCCTTATGCTATACTGCTTTTTGCAAAACTAATCAGAAAGGTGATCGACCTATGATACAGAAATTAATTGACAAGATCTGCCTCAAAGACGCACCGGTGGTCGTCGGGCTTGATCCGAATCTTTCATTTATCCCCGGCACCCTTATGAAGAAGGCGGAAGTTGCCGCTTCCGGGGATATTCCCGAATACTGCGAGAAGGAGAATGTGATCGCAGCCGAGGCAGTGTGGCAGTTCAACAAAGCGATCGTTGATGCGGTCTGTGACATTGTTCCGGCCGTCAAACCGCAGGCTGCCATGTATGAGCAGTTCGGAATTCCCGGCATGATCGCCTACAAAAAGACGATCGAATACAGCAGATCCAGGGGACTGATCGTGATCGGCGATGTCAAAAGAGGGGACATCGGCTCCACTTCTGAGGCGTATGCCAGGGGACATCTGGCCGGAAAGGCCTTTGATGCGGATTTTATCACCGTAAATCCTTATCTCGGAACAGACGGTGTTGAGCCGTTCGTCAAGGTCTGCAAGGAATACAACAAAGGGATCTTCGTGCTCGTCAAGACCTCCAATCCTTCCAGCGGCGAGTTCCAGGACGTTCTGATCGGAGACGGACGTGCCGTGTACGAGCTGGTCGGACAGAAGGTCAGAGATTGGGGAGCAGACAACATGGAAGGGGTTTACAGCAACGTTGGGGCGGTCGTAGGAGCGACGTATCCCGAACAGGCCGCGATCCTCAGAAAGCTGATGCCCCATACCTTTATTCTTGCTCCCGGATACGGAGCACAGGGTGCGACAGCGGAGGATCTGAGCGGATTTTTCGATTCGGACGGACTCGGGGCGATCGTCAATTCCTCAAGAGGTATTATTGCCGCTTATAAGAAGGAAAAATACAGTCCCTTCGGAGAAGAAGGATTTGCGGATGCCGCAAGGGCTGCTGCGATCGATATGATCGAAGATCTCAGAAGAGCCATTCACGGCTCCAGAACCGTATGGAATTTCGGACGCTGAGCGGATCAGCAGATATAAGGGGGGAACAAATAAATGGAAGAATATAAGAAGAGTTTTATCAACTTTATGGTCGATTCCCAGGTGCTCAAATTCGGAGAGTTTACGCTCAAGAGCGGAAGGAAGTCACCTTTCTTTATGAATGCCGGCGCATATAAGACGGGCTCTCAGCTCATAAAGCTCGGAGAGTATTATGCAAGGGCGATCAACGACAAATTCGGACTGGAATTTGACGTGCTGTTCGGCCCCGCTTATAAAGGCATACCGCTGGCTGTTGCTACCGTTATGGCGATCAGCAAGCTCTACGGGCGGGATATCAAATACTGCTGCAACCGCAAGGAGATCAAGGATCACGGCGACAAAGGAATCCTCCTGGGCACACGCCTCAGAGACGAGGACAGGGTCATGATCATTGAAGACGTCACCACATCCGGTGCATCCATTGCTGAGACAGTTCCGATCATCCGCGCGCAGGCGGACGTGGATATTGTGGGACTTATGGTTTCTCTCGACAGAAGAGAGGTCGGCCCCAAGGGCACGGTGAGTGCTCTCGATGAGATCCGGGAAGATTACGGTTTCCCGACCAGTGCCATCGTTACTATGGACGAAGTACAGGAGTACCTGTACAACAGGCCGATCGACGGGAAAGTCCTCATCGACAAAAAGATCAAGAAGTCTCTGGACAGTTACTATGCTGAGTACGGCGTCAAAAAGTCCAAATAGAACCCACCGGCGGCTCCGCTGCACTCTTTAAGGTGCAGCAGAGCCTTGTTTGTTGCAAAGGCTCCGGCTAAAGCCGGCCTCACAGGGAATGATCGAAACGAGATAATGAAGATAAAAGAGAATGAATTGGATCTGATCAGCCTCAGATACACAATGGCGATGGACAGGATCAGGGAGATTCCCGGAGAGAATGCGGCGGATCCTTTGTTCGTTCCGTATTTTGAGGAAGGCGCACGCTGGCTGATCATGATGCAGGAGCATGCAGAGTTCCTCGAAGCGGACGGCGCGGAAGAATGTGATGAAACTGTGCTCCTTTCGCGCAACCGGGAATTGTATGAAGAAGTGCTGCCCGGGAATTATGAGAAGAGCTATGCGAATCCCGTCTATGCTGTTCATATGCTCGGAGACGAATACGGCGCCCTTTTATCCGCGCTCAGGTATGAGATCAGAAGTGTGATCCCCTACGTTTACAGATCCGAGCGGGAACGGTTCCTGATACGCGCAGAGCTCTTCCTCGAAGTCTATACCGCTTTTACGGTGGCCTTCGCGGAGAACGGCCGCAGACCGGCACCGGAGCAGATCCGCAGTATTATCAGGCAGTATCTCGCGGATTATGCGCAGGAGGAGATGCTCTATCATGTGTCCGATCAGCTGATCGAAGGCAGCCGGCGCATTTACGATCTGGTCATGAGCGGCTCATGCAGCGTCAGGCAGATGTGCCTGACGGGGGAATACGTGACAAGCCATGAGATCGTATGCATGGAAGAGATCGGGAAGCTGGGCGAGGACAAGATCCGTGAGATCGCTGAGACGATCACGGAAGGGTATCGGAGAGGCTTCGTCAACAACGGCAAAAACCTGTCGGCCAAAAAGATCACTGCCTTTATATTTCATCTGGGATTTGAGCGGATCGTAAGGGCATGCGTCCCGATGTTTGAGAAGATGGGACTGAAAGTGATCTTTTCCGCAGAGGTGCCGACGCTGTTCCACGAATACCGAAAAGGAGAAGCGGGATACTCCGGCGCCGATCCCAATCCGCAGTACTATTACGACCACCGGGAGGACCTGGCGCTTTTCCTTGATGAGACGCTGCGGACAAGACGCATAGAAGGACTCGCCAATGCTTACCGCTCCTTAAAGAACAAGACGCTTCTGTATGCGGGACCTGCTGTCATGGAGACATTCGGGCAGGTGCCCTTTCGCCCGTCAGTCAGGAAAGAGGCGCCGTCCTACAACACCGCGCAGAAGGCATTGCGCACGGAATACAAGATCAAGGCGGATGCACTTTACGCAGACGCTGTGGCTGCCCGAAACAGAAGCTATACGATCATTGCCTTCCCCATGCCCGCGATCGCAGAGGACCGTTCCGAATACACGCAGATCCTGGATGCGGTCATAAAGATCAATACCATGGACAACTCTGTTTATGAGAGTGTACAGGGAAGGATGATCGACGTGTTAAACAGGTCCCGCTTCGTTGAAGTAAAAGGGATGAACGGGAACAGGACCTCACTTCGGATCCGTCTGGATGAGCCGGAGGATCCCGAATCCGAGGCCAATTTTGAAAACTGTACGGCGGATCTCAATATACCGGCCGGCGAGGTGTTCACGACACCGGTTCTTGAAGGCACGCAGGGAATACTCCATGTCAAAGAAGCTTTTCTGGACGGTTTGTGTTACCGGGATCTCGCTATAGAATTTACGGACGGAAGGGTATCCGGATACAGCTGCAGCAATTTTGAAGATGAAGAGAGCTGCCGCAGATATATTGAGGAGAACATCCTCTTTCACCACAAGGGCCTTCCCATGGGAGAATGTGCGATCGGAACCAACACCGAGGCTTATGCCGCCGCTCATCGATTCGGGATCGCGGACAGGCTGCCCATTCTGATCGCCGAAAAGACAGGCCCTCATTTCGCGGTAGGCGACACCTGTTACGCGAGGGACGAGGAGAACCGCGTCTGTAATCCGGACGGCAGGGAGATCATAGCCAAAGAGAATTCGGTCACTGCGCGCAGGAGGACCGACCCCGAAAAAGCATATTTTGGCTGTCATACAGATATTACGATTCCGTATGAGGAACTCGGAGAGTTTACCGCGGTGCAAAAGGACGGTACGCGGGTCCCAATCCTCTCAAAAGGGCGCTTCGTCCTCGAGGGCACCCGGATCCTGAACAGGCCGCTGGAGCAGATGGGGATTTGATCCAAGTGTTCTTTCGAGGTTGCACAAGAGAAATCTTTTCGATAAACTAAGATAGTGAATCTGCGCGCGAGCGCATAGTTTTAAAACAGGAGGCATTATGGCACAAGTTGGAATAGTAATGGGAAGCGATTCGGATCTGTCCGTCATGAGCAAGGCGGCGGAAGTGCTCGATGAATTCGGGATCAGTTATGAAATGCATATCATTTCGGCGCACAGGGAACCGGATCTGTTCTTTCAGTGGGCGAAGGGTGCAGAAGACAGAGGGATCAAAGTGATCATTGCAGGCGCAGGCATGGCAGCTCATCTGCCCGGCATGTGCGCGGCGCTTGTTCCCATGCCGGTGATCGGCATCCCGATGCACACGACATCATTGGGCGGCAGAGATTCCCTTTATTCGATCGTGCAGATGCCGTCCGGAATTCCCGTGGCGACGGTCGCCATCGGCGGAGGCAAAAATGCGGGCCTTCTGGCCGTAAGGATCCTTGCGGTATCAGACAGCCGCCTTCTGGGGCTTTTGAAGGACTACAGCGCCCGCATGGCTGCAGAAGTAGAAAAGAAAGATGCGCATCTTCAGGATGCGGGATATAAAAACTATTGAGCTAAAAACTATTGATGTGACGTCATTTTATACATGAAGGAGAACTACAGTACATGGGTTTAGATTACAAGAGTTCCGGAGTAGACATTGAAGCCGGATATCGCAGCGTTGAGCTTATGAAAGAATATGTCAAGCGCACCATGCGCCCCGAGGTGATGGGCGGACTGGGAGGATTTTCCGGCGCTTTTTCACTTGCAAAGATCAAGGAGATGGAAAAGCCGGTCCTTCTGTCCGGAACAGACGGCGTAGGCACAAAGCTCAAGATCGCTTTTCTCATGGACAAACACAATACAGTGGGCATTGACTGCGTCGCGATGTGTGTCAACGATGTCGCTTGTGCCGGCGGAGAGCCGCTCTTTTTCCTGGACTATATTGCCTGCGGAAAGAATGTGCCCGAGAAGATCGCTGAGATCGTGTCCGGTGTCTGCGAAGGCTGTGTGCAGTCCGACGCCGCGCTGATCGGCGGAGAGACCGCTGAGATGCCGGGCTTTTATCCGGAGGATGAGTATGACCTCGCGGGATTTGCGGTCGGTGCAGCGGATGAGAAGGATCTGATCACAGGTGAGACCATTGTCCCCGGCGACGTACTGGTCGGGATCGCATCTTCCGGTGTTCACAGCAACGGGTTCTCTCTCGTCAGGAAGATATTTGATGTAAATGAGACCAATTTGAAGCGGTTCTATCCCGAACTGGGCTCCACGCTCGGTGATGCGCTGCTGACGCCCACACGGATCTACGTGAAGGCGCTTCGCGCCGTCAAGGATGCAGGGATCCGCATCAAGGGCTGCAGCCATATCACAGGCGGCGGTTTTTATGAGAACATCCCGAGAATGCTGCCGGAAGGCATCGTTGCCAGGATCCAAAAAGACAGCTATCCGATCCTTCCTATTTTCACCCTGATGCAGAAAAAGGGCGAGCTGGAAGAAAAGATGATGTACAATACCTTTAATATGGGAATCGGCATGGTGATCGCGCTCGATAAGGCGGATGCGCAGAAGGCTGTTGAGGTCCTTTGCGCCGCCGGCGAGAAGGCCTATGTGATCGGAGAGACCGAAGCCGGTGCCAAGAGGGGAGTGGAATTATGCTGAGAACCGTCGTGTGTGTGTCCGGAGGCGGTACCAACCTCCAGGCGATCATAGATGCACTGCAGAGCGGCAGGATCGTCAATACGCAGATCGTCCGTGTCATCAGCAACAACGCCGGCGCCTATGCGCTTGAAAGAGCCAAAGCCGCCGGAATAGAAGGCATCTGCGTATCACCCAAAGATTATGAGAACAGGGAGCTCTTTAATCAGGCGCTTCTTGCTTCCTTGCGCGAAGCGGAACCGGACCTGATCGTACTGGCCGGTTTTATGGTCGCCGTACCTGCCTGTGTCATAGACGAATACAGAGGGAAGATCATCAATGTACACCCCGCACTGATCCCTTCTTTCTGCGGAAAAGGATATTACGGACTTCATGTGCATGAGAAAGTCCTGGAGAGAGGCGTCAAGGTCACCGGCGCCACCGTCCATTTCGTGGATGAAGACCTCGATCACGGACCGATCCTGCTGCAAAAGGCGGTGGAGATCAAAGAAGGCGACACACCGCAGATCCTTCAGAGACGTGTGATGGAAGAAGCGGAATGGATCCTCCTTCCCAGAGCTATATCCCTGATCGCACAGGGCAGAGTTTCTATCGACAGTCATGGGATCACGCATATTTGTGAATGATCACAGAGAGGAGAGTATATGAAGGTATTACTGGTTGGAGGAGGCGGCAGAGAGCATGCCATCGCGGATGCCCTCATCAGAAGCCCGCAGGTTGATAAGCTTTACTGTGCACCCGGCAATGCGGGGATCGCGAGGATCGCGGAATGCGTTCCGATCGGGACCATGGATTTCGAGGCGCTGACAGAGTTTGCCAAAGATAAAGGCATTGATCTGACAGTCTGCAGTATGGATGATCCGCTCTGCGCAGGGATCGTGGACGCATTTGAAGCCAAAGGCCTGAGAATTTTCGGTACGCCTGCGAATGCGGCGATCATAGAGGGGAGCAAGGCTTTCTCCAAAGACCTTATGAAAAAATACGGAATTCCCACCGCAGCATATGAGATCTTCGACGACCCGGAGAAGGCGCTCACATATCTTGAGAGCGCGAAAATGCCCATCGTTCTCAAGGCCTCCGGCCTTGCACTGGGCAAAGGCGTCCTGATCTGCAATACGCTGGAGGAGGCGCGGGACGGCGTCGCTGAGCTCATGACAGACAAGAAGTTCGGAGATGCCGGCAGCAGGATCGTCATTGAGGAGTTCATGACCGGCAGGGAGGTCTCTGTTCTGGCATTTGCGGACGGCAAAAACTATAAGCTCATGAGCAGCTCCCAGGACCACAAGAGAGCGGGGGACGGAGATACCGGCCTCAATACCGGCGGTATGGGCACATTCTCCCCCAGTCCTTTCTATACGGATGAGATCGACGCGTACTGCAGGGAGCATATCTATCAGAGAACGATGGATGCGATGGCAAAAGAGGGAAGGCCTTTCCGCGGTGTACTGTATTTTGGCCTGATGCTGACCCAGGACGGCCCCAAAGTGCTCGAATACAATACAAGATTCGGAGATCCCGAGACCCAGGTCGTTCTTCCCAGGATGAAATCCGATATCATCGATGTGATGCAGGCCTGCATAGACGGGACGCTGGACCGGATCGATCTGGAATTTGAGAATAATGCGGCTGTCTGTGTCGTGGTCGCTTCCGGCGGATATCCCGGCAGCTATGAGAAGGGGAAGGTCATCACCGGACTGGATGCCTTTGACGGCAAGAAGGGATACTACTGCTTCCACGCGGGAACCAGCCTGAACGAAAAGGGCGAGACTGTGACCAGCGGAGGACGTGTGCTGGGAGTGACGGCTCTGGGTGCCACGCTTCGCGAAGCCAGAGCCAATGCCTATGAGGCTGTTAAGCTGATCCACTTCGACGGGCAGTATATGCGCAGCGATATCGGCAAAGCCATAGAGTCAGTTTGAACTCGGATTGGAGAAAAAGATGAGCAAATGGAGTAGGAAAGTCAAAAGAGTGCTGTCGGCTGTCGGGATCAGCGTCCTTATCGCAGTGAGCGCTGCAGCTTTTTCGATGAATGCATCAGCTGCTACGATCATTGCAGACAGCGTCATGATCAGAGACGACGCCTCCACAGATGCCGGGATCATCGGAAGTCTCAATGAAGGCGACGAAGTTACGATCGTAGACCAGGTGACAGACGGAGAAGGATATGTCTGGTATTATGTCCAGCTGGAAAACGGCAATTACGGATATGTGAGAAGCGACCTGGTCAATGCGGATGAGAATGAAAAGCAGATCGGCCGGGATGAAGAAGAAGCAGCGCCCGAAGAGGAGCAGGAGGAGACTCAGGAGGAGACTCAGGAGGAGGCTCCTGCTGAGGCTCAGGAAGAAGAAAAAACCGATCAGGCAGATACGCAGGAACAGGCTGCTGACCAGGCTGCTGCCGCGGATACTTCGGCACAGACGGATGCTGCTGTTTCTGAAACTGAGCAGAAAGACGGCGCATATGACGCGCTGACAGACGAGAAGAGCAATCTCGTTGCGCGATATGTCAGAGAGCCTGACGGGTCGGGCAGATGGTACGTCTTTAACGATGACAACAATACCAGATACTGGATCGTGGAAGAAGGCGAGACAGCTGCTGCCGGCGGCCCCGGAATATGGAGACCGGCTGCAATTATCCTGGGACTTCTTGCACTGGTCCTTGCTGCGATCTCTGCGCTTCTGTTCAAGAACATAAGAGACGCCAGAAGCAGAAATTCGCGCAGAAGATCTCTCGAAGTGGCAGGGTATGCGCCGTTTGATGAGAACGATGACGGCGAAGAAGAGGACGAAGACGAATTCTACTTCGAAGATGACGACGACGAGGACCTTCCCGACGACGAGGAAGACGTTGATCCTGACAGCGATGACAGAAATGACAACGACGACGGATCCGGCAGTTATGCCGGCGCTGACAGTGTTTCTGTGACGGAGACAACATCTTCTGCAGTCGAAGAAACACGCGGATTTACGGATTCTACGATCGATGCCGGCCTTCCGGAAGAAGCTGTGGCGGACGAAATCGGTGCTGAAGAGATCGCAGCAGGTTTTGCCGGTGCTGTCTTAGAAGAGGAAGAGAAAGACAATTCCGCGCAGGAACGTGCAGCTGAGGAATTCTCTGACGAAGAGCCGGATGCCTATGAGCAGGAAGCAGTGGAAGAGGACTCTGCAGCGGACGAGGAGCTCGCGGAGGAAGAGAGTTTCGAAGTGACAGACGGGTTCGAAACAGAAGATGACGGCCCTGCAGCCGGCAGCGAAGAAGAAAACGACGGAACAGAAGAATTCGAAACAGAAGAATTCGAAACAGAAGAATACGAGGACGACGACTTCGAAGAAGACGACTATGAAGAAGATGATGACGAGGATGAGACGGATTCGGGCACATCTTCGAAAGGCGGTTCTTTCTGGAGCAGGCTCTTTGCAGGAAAGTCTTCAGATGATGAAGAAGACCTTGATGAAGGCGAAGACTTTGATGAAGACGAGGACTACGAAGAAGACGAAGTCGTTGAAAGCGATGAAGACGATGAAGATGCAGGATCTGATGATTCCGATTCCGAGGACGAGTATGAAGACGACTTCATGAGCGAAGATGACTACGATGAGGAAGAGGACGAAGAAGAGCGTCCTTCCCGCAGCGCCCGCAAAGCGAGATCCGGCAAAGAAAACAGCGGATTTATGGGATTTCTGAAAAAGCTGTTCGGCTCGGAGTCCGGTGAGGATGAAGAGGAAGAGTACGCCGACGAAGAGGAGGAATCCGTTCGCGAATTCGATGAATTCAAGGAGTACCCCGAAGACATCGATCTGCTGCCCAGAGAGGACAGTGCCGATGACGCCGGAGAGCGGCTCTATGAGGAGGATTATTACGCCGGAGATGACCTTCGCGATGAAAACCGCGGAAGGCTTTCCATGCAGCGCGTGATGAAGAATGTCAGCTACAAAGAAGAAGAGGCAGATTTTTCGCAGGACGGTATCGATGATGATTCCTACGATGATCTAACAGAATCTCTCTTTGATGACGATGACGATATGTCATTCTCCTTTATCAGCAATTCGAGAAAGAAATAAATAGGAGTTTACCTGAAGCTTTTCGACTTCATACCATTTGCTTAACTGATCTGCTGAACTTGACAGAAATATCCACCTGTTATATCATAAGTATAACAGGTGGATTCTTCTCGTAATGATTTTCTGTTTGGAAATAATGGTTTTCTTTTTTAGAAAAGCGTGAAATAAAAGGAAGGTGATACTATGCTGATCGAGATTGATTTCAGCAGCGACGAAGCTATATACCAGCAGTTGTGCAACCAGATCATACTGGGGATCGCGACTTCACGGATCTCTGACGGCGAAGTCCTTCCCTCCGTCAGACAGATGGCGGATGAGATCGGAATCAATATGCACACTGTCAACAAGGCATACACAGTCCTTCGTCAGGAGGGCTTTGTCAAAGTGGACAGACGGCGCGGCGCATTCGTTTCCGTGGATGACAAGAACAGAGAACGGGCACTGCGGATCGTTGAAAAGGAGATGAGGGTCCTTCTTGCAGAGGCAAGGTGCAGAGGGCTGAGCAGAAACGATATATTATACTTGGTTGAGAAGATCTACGACGAATATGACGGTGGAATAAAGGGCTGATCAATGAGAGAGAATTATACCCCAAATGCACTCGAAGCCATCAGGCTGGCCAAGAGTGCTTCGAAACACAGCAAACAGAATTATACCGGTTCGGAACATCTGCTCCTGGGCCTGGTAGCAGAGCCCGACGGCGTGGCCTCCAAAGTCCTCAGAGAGAATAACTGTACTTTGGAGCGCCTCAATGATATGATCGCGCAGCTCAATATACGCTCCGCGAACCTGGCGCTTCTTGACCACGAGGGTTTCTCGCCCAGATGCCAGAAGATCATGAGGATCGCCGCGGCGCAGGCAGAGAAATTCCATTCCGATCAGATCGGGACAGAGCATCTTCTTCTTGCGATCATAACGGAGGGAGAAAATATTGCCCTCAAACTCATAGAGACGCTGGGCATCAATCCGGCCAAGGTCTATTTTGAGACGCTCTCTGCCATCGGCGAGAATCCGGCCGATCACAAGGAGGACCTCAATAAGAACGGCGGACAGAAAGAACCGGGGATCCTGTCGCAGTACAGCAGAGATCTCACGCTGCTCGCGCGGCAGGGCAAACTGGATCCTGTGATCGGAAGACAGAATGAGATCAACAGGATGATCCAGATCCTGAGCAGAAGAACGAAGAACAATCCCTGCCTTGTGGGAGAACCCGGCGTCGGCAAGACGGCGATCGTAGAGGGTCTTGCACAGAGGATCGTTGACGGGTCGGTCCCGGAATCTGTTAAGAACAAGAGACTGCTCACGATGGATCTGTCGGGAATGGTCGCAGGGTCCAAATACAGAGGTGAATTTGAGGAACGGATCAAGAGAGTCATTGCAGAAGTGATCGCAGACGGCAATATCATTCTCTTTGTCGACGAGATGCACACGCTGATCGGCGCCGGCGGCGCAGAGGGCGCGATCGACGCCTCCAATATTCTCAAACCGTCTCTGGCAAGAGGTGAGATCCAGCTGATCGGTGCAACGACCCTGAACGAATATCACAAATATGTGGAAAAGGACGCAGCACTTGAGAGGCGATTCCAGCCGATCCAGGTGGAAGAACCTACCAAAGAGGAGGCTGTCGCGATACTGGAAGGAATCGTCAGCGCCTATGAAAAGCATCACAACGTGATCGTGACGAAAGAGGCGATCCTCTCTGCGGTGGAGCTCTCGGAGCGGTACATCAATGACAGAAACCTGCCGGACAAGGCGATCGATGTGATCGATGAGGCGTGTGCGAGTGTTCGCCTGAGCAATGCAGACCGGCACGAGGATACTGTCAAGAAGATGGAGGAAGAGATCCGGGAAGCGGATCAGCTTCTGGCAGGGGCGCTCTCTGAGGGAAGGATCGACGATGCCAGGGAGATCCGCAGCCGCCAGGAGGAACTGGTCAGGAAGATGCAGGGCGCGAAGAGGAGACAGGAACGGAAACAGACTGCCAGGATCCCTGAAGTTACGGAAGACGATGTCGCTTCCGTTGTTTCCATGTGGTCCAAGGTGCCGGTCCAAAGGCTCACGGAGAGGGAGAGCGCAAGACTGCTCCGCCTCGAAGAGGAACTTCACAAGAGGGTCATCGGGCAGGAAGAAGCCGTGCATGCCGTGTCCAAAGCGATCCGGAGAGGACGGGTAGGCCTGACAGATCCTATGCGGCCGATCGGTTCTTTCCTGTTCCTGGGACCCACCGGTGTCGGAAAGACGGAACTATCCAAGGCGCTTGCGGAAGTCATGTTCGGTTCTGACCAGGATATGATCCGCGTGGATATGTCGGAATACATGGAGCAGTACGCAGTTTCCAAGTTTATCGGCTCTGCGCCCGGTTATGTGGGTTACGAAGAGGGCGGACAGCTCTCCGAAAAAGTGAGAAGGCACCCCTACAGCGTCATTCTCTTCGATGAGATCGAAAAGGCACACAGAGATGTGTTCAATGTCCTTCTGCAGATCCTTGACGAGGGACATATCACGGATTCCAAGGGTCACAAAGTCAACTTTAAGAACACAGTGATCATTATGACTTCCAATGTAGGAGCGCAGAAGATCATTGAACCGAAAACGCTCGGATTTGCCGACAAACCTACGGCGGAACAGAGCTATGAAAAGATGAAGAGCGGCGTCATGGACGAAGTGAAGAAGATGTTCAGGCCGGAATTCATCAACAGGATCGACGAGATCCTGGTATTCCACTCTCTGAGCGATGAAGAAATGCAGAAGATCTGTACGCTTCTGTGCGAAGACCTGATCCGGAGAGCGGACAAGTATCTGAACATCAGACTGAAGGTGACGCCGGCTCTCAAGAAGCACATCGTACAGGAATACGCGGATCCCAAGATGGGGGCCCGTCCCTTAAAGCGCGCGATCCAGAAGGTCATTGAAGACGCACTTTCCGAGAAACTCCTCGCCGAGGAGATCCGGCCGGGGCAGACGGTGACTGCAGGATACAGAGGAGGAACTGTGACGTTCGATGGCAGGGATTAAGAAAAAGACAGCCTTTTTTTGCCAGGAATGCGGCTATGAGTCCGCCAAGTGGACCGGACAGTGCCCTTCCTGCAAAGCATGGAATTCAATGGTGGAGGAGCCGATCAGGATCAGCTCCTCCAAACCATCTGCGGCAGCCGGAAGAGGCCTGTCCGCATCGCGGACGGAGTTCGGCCTCGGCGGAAATAACCGGAGTCTGCAGCCGGTACCTCTCTCCAAGGTCAAAGACTTAGCGGAGACCCGCTTTTCAACAGGTTTTTCCGAACTTGACAGAGTGCTTGGCGGCGGGGCAGTCGCAGGATCACTGGTCCTGTTCGGCGGAGACCCGGGGATCGGAAAATCCACGATACTTCTGCAGACGTCCTGCCATATGGCAGCTGCAGGAATTTCCGTTCTGTATATATCCGGAGAAGAATCTCTGCGCCAGATCAAACTCCGCGCCATGAGGATCGGGAATGCACCGGACTCGCTGAAGTTTTTGTGCGAGACCAATCTCGAAACGATCTCAGAGATCATACTCAGGACCAAGCCGCAGGTCGTCGTGATCGATTCCATACAGACGATGTACAGCGATGACATTCAATCCGCACCCGGAAGCGTCTCCCAGGTCAGGGAAACTACCGCGGTGCTGCTTCGTCTGGCCAAAGAAACGGGCATCACTTTTTTTATCGTGGGACATGTGACAAAGGAGGGAACGGTCGCCGGACCGAGAGTGCTTGAGCATATGGTGGACACGGTCCTGTATTTTGAAGGAGACAGATATGCCTCATACAGGATCTTGAGAGGCGTCAAGAACCGTTTCGGTTCCACCAATGAGATCGGTGTCTTTGAAATGAGGAGAGAAGGACTGGTGGAAGTGCCCAATCCATCGGAATACCTGTTGAGCGGGAGGCCGCTCGGATCGAGCGGATCGGCGGTGACCTGTTCGATGGAGGGAACCCGTCCCATGCTCACGGAAGTGCAGGCCCTTGTGGTAAGGACCAATTTCGGGTATCCGAAAAGACAGTCCACCGGAACGGATGCAAACCGCGTGGGCGTACTCATGGCAGTGATCGAAAAGAGGCTGAATATCCCCCTTTCCGATTATGATGCCTATATCAATCTTGCCGGCGGGATCCGGCAGACGGAACCCGCGCTGGATCTTGGGATCATACTCGCCATCCTGTCCAGTTTCAGCGGCAGGGCCGTGCCCGATGATCTTGTCGTTTTCGGTGAAGTGGGGCTTTCCGGTGAAGTGCGGTCCGTTACCATGGCCGAAAACCGGGTACAGGAAGCTTCCAAACTGGGGTTCCATACCTGTATTCTGCCTGCGTCCTGTGCGGACGGAATGAAAGCCCCGGAGGGGATGCGCCTGATTCCCATAAAGGGAATCGGGCAGCTGTCGGAGTATCTGGCCAATTGTTAGGCGGCCGGAAGGATCGATGCGGGGAAGGATGAGAGGCCGATGCGAGGGCCGATCGATGCGGTGCACGGCTCAGAAGCCGTGACCGCCGCCGCTTCCGCCGCTGAATCCGCCGCCGCCTCTGGAACCTCCGCCCCCGCCCGATGAGCGCGAGACGGGAGAGTAGACGCGGGATGTGTGGTCGTGGACAGCCTCGGCGCCGCGAAGGCGGTAGTCCACTTTGGCCGCATCTATGATCTCATGTGCACTGGCTTTGGTAGGTGATGCCGCAAAACGAAGGAGCAGGTAATTGAGCGTCAGTGCGATGATCAGAGCTACAAGCGCTGCGCTGATATACCGCATGGGCTGCGCGATCTTTCCACCCTGAAGCAGTGTATAGGCCTGCCTGTATGCGACGGCGGCGCAGGTATAGTAGAGCCCTTTGGAGGCATATCTGTAGATGTTGTCGGAGATCGTCAGGGAGTATGCATTTGTGACTACTTCGCTGATCTTACCGTTGTTCTTGATATAGAGCTCGCGGTTTCCCATATCGATCACAAGGAGCATGCCGCTGTCTGTCCCGAACAATCTCTCATAGAGATTTTTGGAGTACTGGACCGTTGACATTTCCGAATTGTCGCAGGAAACAAAACCAACATTTCCGTATTCCGTGATCGGGATCATATCGTTAAGCAGATCCGCTTCTTCTTCTTCGCTCAGAAGATCATACTCATCATTTAAATAAACCGAATACCCTGTCTGCGGATTGTCGTATATGAACAGTGAATCGTCTGCATGCACATCCAGCACGCATACACAGGCGGCGGTCACAATGATCATGCAGGCTGACAATAAAGTGAAGATCCGAGTGTATATTCTGTTATTTCGCACGGTCATTTCCTCCTTTCCTGTCATAGAACGTCGGGAGAGGCCTTGTCGCCAAAATATTGTACTTTCGGATCATTCCAATCAGCGTCAGCATGACGCCGAAAGCACTGAGGATGGATCCCCCGTAGAACCAGAGATCGCTGACCGGGTTCCAGACCAGGATCGCTGCGGAGGTGATCACGGCGACCAGGCTGCCGAGTGTGTGGAGAAGATTTCCTTTTTTGGCCATTTCCGTTTCCGCCATGTTCTCGATCAGGGCGATGACCGCAATGAGGAGCAGCATGGAAATGACACCGTATATCGTATAAAAAGTGATCGGGTCCCCACCTGTCAGAAATGACCCGGCAGGTTTGATGCTGATCAGGATCAGCGCCAGGACCAGGGGAATGAGCTTCCAGTAGCCGGCAGCCTTAAAGAAACCGGTTTCCCCGTTGTTTCCCTCGCCGCTGTGCTTCCATACATTTCCTCCGGTGTCTTTGGTAAATCTGTATCCTATATCATTAGTGCGGGAATCCTTGTCGGAGATCTCGGATACGCCGATCATATAGAGTGCCAGACTGATCAGAGCAGTGATCGAGGAGCACATCAGAGCGGCGTGTCCGGTAATGGTGAACAAAACAGCGAGCACCGCAAAAATGGGGAGGGCGAGAAGGAAACTGCCGAGCACATACTTTTTCTCGTCGACGGGAAGGTCTGCGGTGATTTTTCCGGTGCTCCCGTTCATGACCGCATAAGCGACCCTGTCGCCTTTTCTGTATGTCAGGAACCATACCGGCAGAAAGGCACATTCCGGTTTTTCGGATTCCATGCGGATCCCGATGTTCTCCAGCCGTTTTTCTCCCGGCGCCTGCATCCCCTTGTCCTGGAATTCCGGAACACCGGACACTCTGTCGATGGTATCGTCATACAGCATTTCCTCCAGGGAATCGCTGTAAACGGAACTGTCCACATCCGGCGAATCGGCATAAAAGCCGCAGAGCATGGAGGGGGTGAAAGGCTTAAAGGTGTCGGCCTTGAACGGAGCGATATAGGATGCGACCGTGTCGTCAAAAGAGGAGGAAGCATCGTAGTTGAGCCCATCATAGCTTGCGTCGACCTCTCCGGACAGCCTGTAATGGTCGGTGATCTTGTAGTCGCCGCGGCGGTAACTGTGTTCACCCTTGAGCCGCAAAGTACCCCTCAGTTTAAGATTATAGATCCAGTAGGGCATATAGATGCCTCTGAAACGGTCAAGGAACTGAGGATCCCGGAACTCACGTGGCGCGAACAGAGCTCTTTTGACCAGACGCGAATAGGCTTTCTGACAGTCCTCTTTGGTCTGTGTAAACGGGATGATGTGCTGGGGGCGCTTCTCCTTGCTCATACGGCTGTCGAGGATCGTGGATGCGCCGCAGTACATGCAGAATCCGGCGGCGGTCACATTCGTCGTCATGATCTCGCCGCCGCACTGCGGACAGGTAAAAACAGTGACGCCGAAATCATCCCGCTCTTCGGCGTCCTGGGTCTTCTGGTATTCATACGGATCCAGCTTTGTCTTGCAGTAGTCGCACATGAGCATCTGCGACTCGATGTCAAAGCTGAGATTACCGCTGCAGTTTGGGCAATTATACATGTTCACCTCCGGAACTAAAGGTCTTAGCGCTGACGGCTCATCCGCGGGATGCCGCCGTTATTCTATTATAATACCATATTCGCGGCGGTTCGATATATTCGGGGCGATCATTTAACAGGTCGAATTATCATCATAGAAATTATCATCATAGAAATTAGCATTATGAACTCACGGGCAGATGATATAATGTGCGTGTAGTCTGCACTCAGCAGAATATGGCTTCAGCTGAACATGCATTCAGTTCAACCGGAACAAGACAACAGGAGTCATTAAAAAAGAGGAGGTTCTCCATGAAAAAAATCGATGACAGCGTATTTATTGCGGAGGGGGCCAAAGTGCTGCGGGATGTGGTCCTTGAAAAGAACAGCAGCGTATGGTTCGGGGCAGTGCTCAGGGGCGACGAAAACCGGATCGTCATCGGCGAAGGGTCCAATATTCAGGATAACTGCGTGGTCCACGTCGGTGCCAGCGATCCCACGATCGTCGGAAAAAATGTCACTGTCGGTCATCTGGCAATTCTTCACGGCTGCACGATCGGGGACAATACGCTGATCGGCATGCACTCCACGATCATGAACGGCGCGGTGATCGGAAGCGGCTGCATCATCGGAGCCTGCTCGCTTGTGACGGAGAAGACGGTCATCCCGGACAACAGTCTGGCATTGGGAAGTCCCGCCAGAGTAGTCCGCCAGACGACGGAAGAGGAGCGCAGGCGGATCATGGAATCTGCACAGTTCTACATTCAGGAAGCAGCGCATTATAAATCAGAGTAAACTTTTGTATCGTTCCTTTTGCTTATATAGGCTTAAACTATGCTTTTCAAAAGAATGGGCTTATAGAATCGATTGGAGTTTGAAAATAAATTCCATTATGATTTAAGTACAGTAATAACGTCATTTGAAGAGACATATTGTCTATATTTAACAAAAGGAGGGTAATTCAATGGCATTAGTTTACACCGATGAGCAGAAAGAACTGATCGCAATGGTCAAGGATATGGCTGAGAAAGAAGTCAAACCCCACGTGGCTGAATGCGACCGCACCGGCAGATGCCCTGATGAGCTTTTTGCACCTGCTCTGGAGATGGGACTTCACCTTGCTGAGATTCCGGAAGAGTACGGCGGAATGGGACTCAGCTTTGAGACCACTGCTATGATGTACGAAGAGCTGGCGAAGGTGGATGCAGGATATGCAGATACCCTTGTTACTACATTCGTGGCATTCAGAAATGTTATGCTTGCAGGCACACCTGAGCAGATCCAGTACTTTGCAGACATCGTTCAGGAAGGCAAGTTCGCATGCTTCGCGATCACCGAGCCCAACGCAGGTTC
>ODAI013571059.1_pt1 | contig 23803 bp, 18 predicted proteins | sample 1539321 | NCBI WGS metagenome assembly ODAI01 (sample SAMN02144231, study PRJEB22623) | gut metagenome | biome: sheep rumen | host: Ovis aries | place: New Zealand | reverse complement strand
TACGTAGATAGAGAATTCGGCACCGGCGTCGTGAAGATCACTCCCGCCCATGACCCCAACGACTTTGAGGTCGGAAAGCGTCATAGCCTGCCTGAGATCAATATCATGAACGACAACGCCACCATCAACGAGAACGGCGGCAAGTTCTGCGGCATGGACCGCTACGAGGCCAGGGCGCAGATCGTCAAAGAGCTGGACGAAATGGGCCTTCTCGTAAGAATCGAGGATTACACCCACAACGTCGGAACCCACGACAGATGCGGCACGACCGTGGAACCCCTCATCAAGCAGCAGTGGTTCGTCAAAATGGACGAGCTGATCAAGCCCGCCGTCAAGGGCGTCAAGGACGGAGATATCCAGCTGATCCCCAAGAGGATGGAGAAGACCTACTTCAACTGGACCGACAACATCCGCGACTGGTGCATCAGCCGTCAGCTCTGGTGGGGCCACAGGATTCCCGCCTATTACTGCGACAAGTGCGGAAAGACCATCGTCGCCAAGGAAATGCCCTCTGTCTGCCCCGACTGCGGCTGCACGCATTTCACGCAGGACCCCGACACGCTTGATACCTGGTTCTCCAGCGCCCTCTGGCCCTTCAGTACACTGGGATGGCCTGAAATGACGGAAGATCTGAAATATTTTTATCCCACGGACGTTCTCGTAACGGGATATGACATCATCTTCTTCTGGGTCATCCGTATGATCTTCTCGGGCTACGAGCAGATGGGAGAGAAGCCCTTTAAGAGCGTGCTCTTCCACGGATTGGTCAGAGACTCCCAGGGCCGAAAGATGTCCAAGTCCCTCGGAAACGGCATCGATCCTCTCAAGGTCATCGCGGACTACGGCGCGGACGCGCTGCGCATGACTCTGATCACCGGAAACGCGCCCGGCAACGACATGCGTTTCTATGACGAGAGAGTGATCGCCAACAGAAACTTTGCCAATAAGGTCTGGAACGCATCGAGGTTCATCATGATGAACCTTCCCGAGGAGGGAACGGACGACGACGCAGCCCTTGCGGCTCTGATCGCGGCGGACAAGATCCCTGCGGCGATCGCGCCCGAGGACAAGTGGATCCTGTCCCGTCTCAACGACACTGTCTCGGAAGTCACAGAGAACATGAACAAGTTCGAGCTGGGCATAGCCGTGCAGAAAGTCTACGATTTCCTCTGGGACGAGTTCTGCGACTGGTATATCGAGATGGTCAAGCCCAGACTCTACAAGGCGGATGACAAAGACAGCAGACTGGCAGCTCTGTGGACGCTCAGGAAGGTCCTGATCAGCGGACTTAAGCTTCTGCATCCCTACATGCCCTTCATCACCGAGGAGATCTTCACCACGATACAGAGTGAAGAGGAGTCCATCATGATCTCCGCCTGGCCGGAGGCTAGAGACGATTTCCGCTTCCCTCACGAAGAAGAGGCTATCGAGAACATCAAGGACGCGGTCCGCGCTGTCCGCGCCGTCAGAAGCGAGAGACAGGTCGCGCCTTCGAGAAAGGCCAAGATCTTTGTCGTCTCCGAAAAAAAGGAAGTCCTCGATATGTTCGCGGAGAACAGAATGTTCTTCGAGACGCTGGCCTCCGCATCGGAGACCGTCCTCTGCCAGGACAAGGCTGAAGTGCCGGAGGGCGCGCTCAGCGTGATCCTTCCTTTCGCGGCCCTCTACCTTCCTTTGGCTGACCTGATGGATGTTTCCGCAGAGATCGCAAGGCTTGAGAAGGAGGAGAAGAGACTGCAGGGCGAGCTCAAGAGAAGCGCCGGCATGCTCAGCAACGAAAAATTCCTGGCCAAGGCGCCTGCCGCCAAGATCGAAGCGGAGAAAGAGAAGCAGAAGGCCTACGAAGAGCAGATGAAGGGCGTCAGGGAGGAACTTGAAAACCTCCGCAGACTTTGATCCGGAAAGCTTAGATCGTGCAGATCGATTGCGGCTATATAAGATAAAAACCATATGAGAGCGCGGTGTACACCGCGCTCTTGTTCATACAAAAAAACGCACCGGATCAGCCGCAAGGCCGGCCGGAGAGAGGAAGACCAGCGAACTATGGGAACAGAGCAGGAAATGCAGAACGCCATCGATTATATAAGCGCCACGCCTCTTCACGCCCGAAAGAACGGACTTGACACGATCAGGGCGTATCTTGAGAGAACGGGTCATCCCGGGCGGGGACTCAAAGTCATCCATATCGCGGGGACCAACGGAAAGGGCAGCGTCGCTTCCAGGATCGCCGCCGTCCTCAGGGAGGCGGGTTTTAAGACGGGTCTCTTTATCTCGCCGCATCTGTGTGACATACGCGAGCGCATGAGCGTGAACGGAGAGATGATCAGCGAAGAGGAGTTCCTGAACGTATTCCGGACTGTTCGAAAGGAGTGTGAGAGCGCTGTCAAAGAAGGGCTTCCGCATCTTCTCTATTTTGAATTTCTTTTTCTCATGGCCATGCTCTGGTTTGAAGAGAAACAGCCGGATTATCTGGTGCTGGAGACCGGGCTGGGGGGACGCCTGGACGCCACCAATGCCATCGATGACAAGGTCATGACAGTGATCACCAGGATCGGACTGGACCATACCTTCTATCTGGGCGATACATTGGAAAAGATCGCCGCGGAGAAGGCCGGTATTCTCCGGAAAGGATGCCCGGCGGTCTTTCTCACGGAGCCCGTCGAGGCTTACCGTACTATAAGGAAGGCGGCCGAAGAGACCGGCGCGCCCGTCTTTGAAGTGTCCCGGGATATGTGGGAGGTCGAACGGGCGGACGAGAACGGCATTGATTTTTTACTGCGCAGTCGGTATGATAATACTCTGCGGGTCCATATTCCGGACAGGGCCCTGTACCAGTGCGAGAATTCCGCGCTGGCGGCGGCCGCCTGCGGCCTGCTCTTTGAGAGAGAAGGGATCCGGGGCGACGCCTTCATCAAGGAAGGCATCGGAAAGTGTTTCTGGCCCGGACGGATGCAGGAGATCAAGCCCGGCGTTTTTATAGACGGCGCCCACAATCCGGACGGGATCAGGGCGTTTCTGGAATCCGTCGCGCAGATCGCGGCAAAGGACCGCGCGTGCAGAAGGATCCTTCTGTTCTCCTGCGTAAAGGACAAGGATTACTCCCGCGAGCTCGGTATGATCGGCCGTTCCGGGCTGTTTACGGATATCGTGTCCGTCCCCATGAGCGGCAGCAGGGCGCTTTCCGCACAGGAGCTGCGAAGCAGCGTCAGCGAGCACGCCTGCGGCGTCCGCACGCATGAGGCGGCCTCGGTCCGGGACGCGGTGAACAGGTTTATCCTGTGCAAAGACAACAACACGGAAGTATTCGCTGCCGGCTCTCTGTATTTTGCCGGAGAGCTGATCGGACTTCTCGGGAGAAGCTGACCGCCGGCACAGCGAATAAACATGAAGGGATATAGATGGTACTATTTAACAGCCTGACATTTTTATTCAGGTTTTTTCCTGTATTTCTGGCTATATATTTTGTGACGCCCGCGAGATTCAGGGAAGTGGTCCTGTTCTTCGGAAGCATCATTTTCTATGCCATGGGAGCGGGCTATATGGCGCTGGGGCTCACAGCCCTGACGATCGTCAATTATATACTGGGCCAGATGGTCTTTTATGCGGATAAAGGAGGAGTGAAGCCCGCCAACAGGAGGGCTTTTTATGCTGCGGTCGCGATCGACGTGTCGTCCCTTGTCCTGTTCAAGGTCCTGTCTGGGATCACCTCCAAAGTAGTGCTTCCGCTCGGCTTCAGTTTCTATCTGTTCAAGATGATCTCCTATCAGGCGGACCTTTTCAGGGGAGAGATCACGCGGCGGCCCGATATTATGGACACAGTCGTGTATTTCACGATGTTCCCCCAGGTCACGCAGGGACCGATCATGCGCTGGAACGCTGTCGGCTTTGAAAAGAGAGAGAGGACCGTGACAGCAAGGGCCTTCGGCGACGGCCTGTTTTTCTTTGTCCTGGGGCTGGGAATGAAAGTTCTTCTGGCAGATCCCCTCAGCATACTCTGGAACGAGATCGAAAAGATCGGATTCGAGAGCATCTCGACGCCGCTCGCCTGGATGGGCGCGGTTGGCTATTCCATGCGGTTGTACATGGATTTCTGGGGCTATTCTCTGATGGCGGCCGGAATCGGCATGATGCTGGGCTTTCACTTCGTCGTCAATTTCGTACACCCTTACTGGGCCTGCGGGATCGCGGACTTCTACCGCAGATGGCACGCGACGCTGGGCTCCTGGTTCAGAGATTACGTTTACATCCCGCTGGGCGGAAGCCGCAAGGGGAATCTGGTGACGATCAGAAACCTCCTGATCGTCTGGCTCCTGACAGGGCTCTGGCACGGGATCACTCCCAATTTTCTGATCTGGGGCGGCGTTCTGGCAGCTCTGATCATATGGGAGAAATTCGTCGTCGACGGACTGATCTCATCCTTCCCGATCATCGGACATCTCCATGTCTGGCTCCTGATCCCCCTCACGTGGGTGATCTTTGCGATCCCGGATCTGAAGGATCTGCGCGCCTACTTTGAGAGACTGTTTCCCTTCTTCGGCGGCGGGATCAACGTCAACCATGGGGATTTTATCAAACAGCTCTCCGTTTACTGGCCGCTTCTTCTCGTCAGCCTTCTCTTGTGCTCGCCGCACTGGTACAGGCTGATCGTGAAGAACAGGCGCAGAATGCCTGTGATCGCCGTCATGGCCGTCGTATTCTGGATCTGCGTCTACAGGATCGTGATATCCGAGAGCAATCCTTTTATGTATTTCAGCTTTTAACCTATACGGAGGAAGATCTTTGCGGTTTTTCAGACTCCTTTGGAGGAGATTTACCTTATTATGCATATTGGCGCTGTCGGGCATTCCGCTGACCATACTGGGATGGACCGGAAGGAGCTCTCTGTACGGGGATTATGAGCTGAATCCCCTGACGGAGCCGGGGCTCGCCCTGGTCTTTGAGGGCATCCACGACGGGATCTACCCCTGGTCGGGACTGATCCCGGAAAAAGCGGAGGAAGAAGCGCAGAAAGAAGAGACACAAAAGGCCGGGGAGGCCGTTTCCGGGGAGGCAGGCACTCTGAAAGAGGCGGACACACAGGACGCGGCGGCGGGAGACACAAAAGCCGCGGAAACCGGGCAGGAGAGCGCGGAGGAGGCGCCTTCCTATACAGAGACCGAGGAGCCTTCTGTGGAGAAGATCGAGACACTGCCGCAGAACGCCATCGCCGGTGATCTCGACAGCATTCCGGACGGCGTATGCAATCCCGTCATGCAGGCTGCGGACTACGATGTGGTCAACGTAGGATTTCTGTCTCCGGACGATACCGAGTATAATACCGATACGGAGGGGATCTTCGCCAAGAACGGCGTCTATTATCCCTTAGGACTTGTGGACTCGACGTATTTCAGCGACGCGCTGTTCATAGGAGATTCCAGAACAGTGGGCCTGTGCGAGTACGGAAGCCTCAAGGAGACGGCGGCGTTTCTGGCCAAGGAGTCCGTCAACGTCTACAACGTCCTGGACCAGGAGCTGCGTTTTACCGATCACGACGGGGAGACCTGGGACGCCACTGTAGAGGAGACCCTGCAGGAGGGCCGGTACGGAAAAGTATATGTGGCGCTGGGCGTCAACGAACTGGGGATCGGCAATACATATATGTATTATGAAAAATACAGAGAGATCCTCGAGCTGATCAGAGAATACCAGCCGGATGCTCTGATCTATATTCAGGGCATTATGCATGTCTCCTACGAGAAGAGCAGCACGGACAGCTGCCGCAACAACACCGTGATCGCGCAGAGAAACTATGCGATCAGCACACTGGCCAACGGCAGAGATATTTTCTACATCGACATGAATCCCTATGTGTGCGATTCAGACGGAGACCTGCTTCCCGAACTTTCGGGCGACGGCATTCATCTCAAGGCTTCCGCCTACGAGTACTGGGACCGGGCGCTGATGGAGAACGCTGTGGTTACAGGGGAGTGAATATGATGACGGGCGCAAAATTAAATCACAAATACCCTTCTCATAAACAGGAGCATCAAGTAGAATGAGAGAGATGGAATTTAAGATGGAGCGGGAAGGCCTGTTGAAGGCCGGTGATACGGTGACGATCGTAGAGGGCGTTCTGCCCAGCAACTACTATTATACGATCCATCCTTCCCTTGCGATGAGCGGAAACTACCCCTTCAACCAGAGACTTCTGGCCAGAGAGGGAAGAGTCGAAGCTGTCGAAGAGAATGAGAGAGGCTTTTATGTCAAAGTCCTGTTCGATGAGGACTGACGGCCGGCCCAGGGCCGTAAAAACTGTCAGTCAGCCGGACATATTAGCGGAAAACGGGAGGCGGAATTGAAAAAGTATTTGATCCTTATCCTTTCATTATGCGCAGCGCTGACCCTGCTCGCGGGATGCAGTCCCAAAAATACGGAGACGATGGAGAAGGCGCAGCAGGCCCTGAATGAGGGCGATTATGAGAATGCCGCCGTGCTCTACGAGGCAGCCGCACAGGAGGGCAGACAGCTTCAGGCCTGCCTTCGCGGAAAAGGCATCGCCCTGATGGGAAAAATGGAGTATCAGAGCGCCATCGAAGCCTTTAACGAGGCCCTGGACAGCGCGACGTTCATTGAAGAAAAGATCTACAGGGACGGCATGGAGGATGATATCCGGAGATATCTCGCAAGCTGCTACATTAATACAGGCGAGCCGGAGAAGGCCATCCTGATCTATAACGCGCTGATCGACAACAATGACGAGAACGCTCTTCTCTATATGGAACGCGGGACGGCCAAGGCCGCTTCTGGAGATCTCGAGAGCGCCAAAGCGGATTACGACAAGGCGATCAACCTCGACAGAAACAATTACGACCGCATTCTGGAGATCGCGCAGACGCTCGAGAAATACGGCGGAAAGAAGATCGGCGCGGGATACCTCGCGGGGATCAATCCCGACAACAACAGCGCGGACCCGATCCTGCGCGGCAAAGTCCTCTATTACCTGGAGGACTACGCAAAGGCTGTGACGCTGCTGGAGCCCTTCACAAAGGACAACGAGACAGCGGCCCTGATCGTCTGCCGGTGCCATATAGCGCTCGGCAATACCGATGCGGCCAGAGAGGTTATAGACGGCTTCGGTTCCAAAGCCGATACTTCCGCGGAGCTGCTGTGCCTTCTGGGTTCGATCCTGATGAAACAGGAGAAGTATGAAGAGGCCGCGCAGACTTATGAGCGCGCCGTGACAGCGGCCAGGGGCACGCCGGAGCTTCAGAACGCCCTGTTCAACAGAGCTGTGGCCTACGAGTACGCGGGAGACTTCGGGAAAGCGAAGGAGCTCTTCGAGGAGTATCTCAAGCAGTATTCGGGAGACAGCGAGGCGAAACGCGAGATCAGATTCTTAAAAACCAGATAAGAGGGATGCGCCGGAAACGGTGTTATGCTATACTTTGACTGCAAATCATCACAGAAAGGTGTCAACATTATGATCCAGAAACTGATACAGGGGATCTGCGCCAAGGATGCTCCTGTCGTTGTGGGACTTGATCCCAATCTTTCCTTTATTCCCGGTTTTATCCTTGAAAACGCCAAAAAAGCGGCGGAGGACGGCGTTCCGGACTATGCGGAAAAGGAGGAAGTGATCGCGGCGGAAGCGGTCTTTGCCTTCAACAAGGGCATCGTTGACGCGGTATGCGATCTGGTTCCCGCTGTCAAGCCTCAGGTCGCCATGTATGAGCAGTTCGGCATTCCCGGTATGATCGCGTACCGCAAGACCGTGGAATACTGCAGGTCCAAGGGTCTGATCGTCATCGGCGACGTCAAGAGAGGCGATATAGGCTCCACATCCGAGGCATATGCGCGCGGACATCTGGCAGGGACTGCCTTCGATGTTGATTTTGCGACAGTCAATCCCTATCTCGGATCAGACGGCGTCAAACCTTTTATCAAGATCTGCAAAGAACACGACAAGGGCATTTTTGTTCTGGTCAAGACGTCCAATCCATCCAGCGGAGAATTTCAGGATGTCCTTACCGGCGACGGGCGCGCGGTCTACGAGCTGGTGGGACAGAAAGTCAGAGAATGGGGCGCAGACTGCATGGAAGGCGTCTACAGCAATGTCGGCGCAGTTGTGGGCGCGACCTATCCCGAGCAGGCCAGGATCCTGAGAAAGCTTATGCCGCATACCTTTATTCTGGCTCCGGGCTACGGAGCGCAGGGCGCGACAGCCGCGGACCTGAGCGGGTTCTTCGATTCGGACGGCCTGGGAGCGATCGTCAATTCTTCGAGAGGCATCATTGCGGCTTACAAGAAGGACGCCTACAGCCGGTACGGTGAAGAGGGCTACGCAGACGCAGCCAGGGCAGCTGCGAAGGACATGATCGACGATCTCCGGAGTGCGATACACGGCGGAAGAACGGTCTGGAATATCGGGCGCTGAAGAGCGGCCGGTCCGGAGAATGTATAGAGGGGGAAAACAATGGAAGAGTACAAAAAGAGCTTTATTAACTTTATGGTGGATTCCCACGTCCTGAAATTCGGAGAGTTCACGCTCAAGAGCGGAAGGAAATCCCCGTTCTTTATGAACGCGGGCGCTTACAAGACGGGGTCCCAGCTCGTAAAACTCGGCGAGTATTACGCCAGGGCGATCAACGACAAATTCGGACTGGAGTTCGACGTCCTTTTCGGACCTGCCTACAAGGGCATTCCGCTCGCTGTCGCGACGGTCATGGCGATCAGCAAGCTCTACGGGCGCGACATCAAGTACTGCGCCAACCGCAAGGAGATCAAGGATCACGGCGACAAGGGAATCCTTCTCGGAACCCGTCTGCACGACGAAGACAGGGTTATGATCATCGAGGACGTCACGACGTCCGGCGCATCCATCGCCGAGACGGTGCCGATCATCCGCGCGCAGGCGGACGTGGACATTGTCGGACTCATGGTATCTCTGGACAGAAAGGAAGTCGGACCTAAGGGGACGATCAGCGCCCTCGACGAGATCCGCGAGGACTACGGTTTTCCCACAAGCGCCATCGTTACGATGGACGAGGTGACCGAATATCTCTATAACAGGCCGATCGACGGCAAGGTGCTGATCGACAAGAAGATCAAAAAATCGCTCGACAGCTACTACGCGGAGTACGGCGTCAAAAAAGCATAATCGTAAAGCGGCAGCTCTTCTGTCCTCCAAAAGGGCAGCAGAGCTTCGTTTTTGCCGCAGGAGTACTTATATCTATGATCGATCTTCGATATTCACTGGCTATGGACAGGATCCGGGAGATCCCGGGTGAGAATCTGGTCCCTCCCGCCTTCGTGCAGTATTTTGAACAGGGCGCGCAGTGGTTCATCCTTATGGATGAGGAGTCCCGGCTTCTCTCAAATGCGGAGACGGCTTCTCTTTCCGAACTGAGGGAGAGAAACTATAAGCTTTATGAGGAGATCCTTCCGGAAAACTACGGAAAAAGCTTCGCCAATCCCTCTTTTGCAGCTGCTCTGCCGGGACAGGAGTGCGGACCTGTTCTGTGCGCTCTCCGCTATGAGATCCGCAGCGTGATCCCCTATGTGTACAGAAAGGAGAAGGAGCGTGTCCTGATCAGGGCGGAACTCTTTCTGGAAATATACACGGCATTTACCGTTGCCTGCAGGGAAAACGGGTGTCCCCCCGCGGGCGCGCAGCTCAGGAGCATCATGCGCCAGTACCTGGCGGATTACTGGGAAGACGAGACGGCGTATTCGATCAGAGACAGCCTGATCCCCGTGGAAACAGGGATCTGCGGTCCGGCCGTACAGAACGGCGCCGGCGAGAGATCCTTGTATCTTTCGGGCGAATTTGTGACGGACAACGAGATTGAGGTTCGCCGCTATATCGATAGCCTGCCGCAGGAACGGATCGACAGGATCGCAGACACGATCACGGAGGGATACCGCAGAGGATTTGTAAACGGCGGCAAGAACCTTGCCTCCAAAAAATATGCCTCTCTTATATTTCATCTCGGTTTTGAGCGGATCGGCAGGGCCTTGATCCGAAACCTGGACCGGATGGGTCTCGCGGCGGTCCTTCCCGCGGAAATCCCGTCTCTGTTCCATACTTTCAGGCAGGGAGAAGCGGGATACAGCGGAGCCAATCCCAATCCAAAGTATTACTATGACCACAGGGAGGATCTGGCGCTGTTTCTCGACGAGGGACTCCAGGCCAGGAGGATCGAAGGGCTGTCGAACGCCTACCGAAAGCTCCGGAACCGGACGGCGCTCTATGCGGGGCCTCTGGTCATGGAAACCTTCGGGAATATACCTTTTTCCCCTTCGCCGAACCCGTCTGCGGCTCGCTGCAGCCCGGTGCAGAAGAAGATGTACGCGGAGTACGAAAGGAAAGCGGACCGTCTGTACGGAGAAGCCGTCGCGGCCAGGGACAGAAGCTTTACGGTCATCGGGTTCCCCCTTCCGGCAGTTTCGGATTCCGTGGAGAAATTCCGGGAGATCTTCGACGCTGTGGTCCGGATCAATACGCTGGACAGCGCGCTCTACGAAGAGATCCAGAGCAGAATGACCGATGTTCTCAACAGGGCTTGCTGCGTCGAAGTGACGGGGATGGGAGAGAACCGGACGCGGCTCAGGGTCAGACTCCGCGAACCCGCGGACCCTTCCCGCGAGTCGAATTTCGAGAACTGCACAGCGGATGTCAATATTCCTGTCGGAGAGGTGTTTACGACTCCGGTCCTCGAGGGAACCGGGGGAGTCCTCCATGTCAGCGGAGTTTATCTGGACGGTCTTTTCTTCAAAGATCTGGAGATCACCTTCCGGGAGGGCAGAGTCTCGGATTACAGGTGCGGCAATTTCGGATCTGATGAGGACGGTAAGAGGTATATAGAAGAGAATATCCTGCATCATCACAAGGATCTCCCCATGGGGGAGTGCGCGATCGGGACCAATACGGAGGCCTACGCGGCTTCCCGCAGGTTCGGGATCCTGGACAGGCTGCCGGTCCTGATCGCGGAAAAGACGGGGCCTCATTTCGCCATCGGAGACACATGCTACTCCCGGGAGGAGGAAAACAGGACCTTCAATCCGGACGGAAAGGAGATCATAGCCAAGGACAATTCCGTCTCCCTTTTAAGAAAGACCGATCCGGACAAGGCCTATTTCGGCTGTCACACGGACATCACGATCCCTTATGACGAGCTGGGACAGTTTACGGCTGTAACAGCGGACAACGTGAGGATCCCCATCCTCGAAAACGGCCGATTCGTGCTTCCGGGCACGGAAATCCTCAACCTTCCGCTGAAGGAGCAGGGATTGGATGCTAAGGAGTGCCCTGCATTGAGTGTTGCACAAGAGAAGTGTTTTCGATAAACTAGGGTTTGAAAGAGCGGAAAAGATGCGCTGGACGAGCATTTCAGATAAGGAGGAACTATGGCACAAGTTGGTATTGTAATGGGAAGCGATTCGGATCTTTCAGTCATGAGCAAGGCTGCCGAAATGCTTGACGAATTCGGCATTAGCTATGAGATGCATATCATCTCCGCGCACAGAGAGCCGGAACTGTTTTTTGACTGGGCAAAAGGAGCCGAAGCGAGAGGGATCAAGGTCATTATCGCGGGAGCGGGAATGGCAGCTCATCTTCCCGGAATGTGCGCCGCACTTTTTCCTATGCCCGTGATCGGCATTCCGATGCACACCACGTCCCTGGGCGGAAGAGATTCTCTGTATTCGATCGTCCAGATGCCCTCGGGAATTCCCGTTGCGACCGTTGCGATCGGAGGAGGAAAGAACGCCGGAATCCTGGCCGCCAAGATCCTGGCGGTATCGGACGGAGAACTCCTTAAGCGCCTCAAGGCCTACAGCGCCAATATGGCCGCTGAAGTGGAGGGCAAGGATGCCCGTCTGCAGGAGACAGGATACAAAAACTATAAGAAAAACTAATGGAGGAGCCGCGACAGATGGGTTTGGATTACAAGAGTTCAGGAGTAGATATTGAAGCAGGATACCGCAGCGTTGAGCTGATGAAGGAGCATGTAAAGCGCACCATGCGTCCGGAGGTCCTGGGAGGGCTGGGCGGCTTTTCGGGAGCCTTCTCCCTCGAGAAGGTCAAAAAAATGGAGAAGCCCGTGCTCTTGTCCGGCACGGACGGCGTGGGTACCAAGCTTAAGATCGCTTTTCTTATGGACAAGCATGACACGGTCGGGATCGACTGCGTCGCAATGTGTGTAAATGACGTGGCCTGCGCGGGAGGAGAGCCTCTCTTCTTCCTCGACTATATTGCCTGCGGCAAAAACGTACCCGAGAAGATCGCCAGCATCGTTAACGGCGTGTGTGAGGGATGCCTTATGTCCGACGCCGCCCTGATCGGCGGTGAGACGGCGGAAATGCCCGGCTTCTATCCTGTCGACGAGTACGACCTTGCCGGATTTGCCGTCGGCGTTGCGGACGAAAAGGACCTGATCACAGGAAGTGACATTAAGCCCGGCGACAAGCTGGTCGGCATCGCCTCTTCCGGCGTCCACAGCAACGGCTTCTCCCTGGTCAGAAAGATCTTTGACGTCAATGAGACCAATCTCAAGAGATTTTATCCCGAGCTGGGAGCCACCCTGGGAGAAACTCTGCTGACTCCCACCAAGATCTATGTGAAAGCACTGCGCGCCGTCAGGGAAGCGGGCATCACCGTCAAAGGCTGCAGCCATATCACCGGCGGCGGCTTCTACGAGAACGTTCCCAGAATGCTGCCGGACGGGATCTGCGCAAGGATCCGCAAGGACAGCTATCCCGTGCTGCCCATTTTCAGCCTGATGCAGAAAAAAGGCCAGATTGAAGAAAAAATGATGTACAATACATTTAATATGGGCATCGGTATGGTGCTCGCCCTGGACAGCGATGACGCGGAGCGCACTGTCGAGGTGCTGCGCGCGGCCGGAGAGGACGCATATATTATCGGTGATACCGTCAGTGCGGCGCAGAAGGGAGTGGAATTATGCTGAGAGTTGCCGTTTGTGTATCGGGCGGAGGGACCAATCTTCAGGCGATCATAGACGCTTTAAAGAGCGGAAAGATCGAGAATGCCTCGATCGTCCGCGTGATCAGCAACAATCCCGGAGCATATGCGCTTCAGAGAGCGCGGGAGGCCGGCATTGAAGGCGTCTGCGTTTCACCCAAAAACTTTGCTTCCAGAGATCTCTTCAACGAGGCGCTGCTTTCCTGCCTTAAGGAAGCGGAGCCGGACCTCATCGTACTGGCCGGATTCATGGTGGCTGTGCCCGCCTGCGTGATCAGCGAATACCGCGGACGGATCATCAACATCCATCCCGCGCTGATCCCTTCCTTCTGCGGCAAGGGATATTACGGCCTTCACGTACACGAGAAGGTCCTGGAGAGAGGCGTCAAGATCACGGGCGCCACGGTCCACTTTGTGGACGAAGATCTCGATCACGGCCCGATCCTTCTGCAGAAGGCGGTCGCGGTAAAAGAGAACGATACCCCCGAAGTGCTGCAGAGACGCGTCATGGAGGAAGCGGAGTGGATCCTTCTTCCCAGGGCGATCTCCCTCATCGCACAGGGAAAAGTAACCATTGACAATAATGGGATCACCCATATCAAAGAATCATAAGAAAGAGGTAGGCCTATGAGAGTATTACTGGTTGGCGGCGGCGGCAGAGAGCATGCTATTGCCGAGGCGCTCAGAAGAAGTCCCCAGGTGGATAAGCTGTACTGCGCGCCCGGAAACGCAGGCATCGCGAAGATCGCGGAATGCGTCCCGATCGGGACCATGGATTTCGAAGCTCTCACCTCATTTGCCAGGGAGCAGGCGATCGATCTGACTGTCTGCAGCATGGACGATCCCCTCTGCGCGGGCATCGTGGATGCCTTCGAGGCAAAGGGACTGCGGATCTTCGGCACGCCGGCGAACGCGGCGATCATCGAGGGAAGCAAGGCCTTCTCCAAGGACCTGATGAAGAAATACGGCATTCCCACGGCGGCCTACGAGATCTTCGACGATCCTGAAAAGGCGCTGGCCTATCTTGAGACCGCGAAGATGCCCATCGTTCTGAAGGCGTCGGGACTGGCTCTGGGTAAAGGCGTCCTGATCTGCAATACGGTCGAAGAGGCACGTGAGGGCGTCGCGGAGCTGATGACCGACAAAAAGTTCGGAAGCGCCGGAGACAAGATCGTCATCGAAGAGTTTATGACCGGAAGAGAAGTTTCCGTTCTTGCCTTCGCGGACGGGAAGCATTACAAGCTCATGAGCAGCTCCCAGGACCACAAGAGAGCCGGCGACGGCGATACCGGTCTCAACACCGGCGGCATGGGAACGTTCTCCCCCAGCCCCTTCTACACAGAGGAAGTCGACAGGTACTGCAGGGAGCATATCTATCAGAAGACGATGGATGCGATGGCACAGGAGGGCAGACCCTTCCGGGGCGTTCTGTATTTTGGCCTGATGCTGACCGCGGACGGTCCCAGGGTTCTGGAGTACAATACCAGATTCGGCGACCCGGAGACCCAGGTCGTTCTTCCCAGAATGAAGTCCGACATCGTGGAAGTCATGCAGGCCTGCATAGACGGCACGCTCGACAAGATCGATCTGGAATATGAGGACAACGCGGCTGTCTGCGTCGTCATCGCGTCCGGCGGGTATCCGGGAAGCTACGAGAAGGGCAAAGTGATCACGGGCCTCGAGCAGTTCGACGGCCGGGAAGGCTATTACTGCTTCCACGCCGGCACGTCCTTTAACGAAAAGGGCGAGATCGTGACCAGCGGCGGACGCGTACTGGGCGTAACGGCTCTCGGAGCCACGCTCAAAGAGGCCAGAGCGAATGCCTACCGCGCAGCTGAGTGGGTGCATTTCGACGGGCAGTATATGAGACACGACATCGGCAAGGCCATTGATGCTGTGCAATAAAAGTATAATAATGTAGAGTTTACAGACTCAGATGGGAGATTATCATGAGCAAGTTTAGCAGAAAGTTCGGCAAAATACTGGCGGCCTTTGGAACTGTCACGGCCATCGCAGTCAGTTCGATGGGCCTGTCGATTGCGGCCTTCGCAGCGACCGCTGTGACAGACGGCGTCATGATAAGAAACGATGCATCCACTGAGGCCGGCATTATCGGCAGCCTTAACGAGGGAGACGAGGTCGAGATCCTGGACGTACTGCAGTCCGGCGACGGATACGCGTGGTATTACATCCAGCTCGGCAACGGCAACACCGGTTATGTAAGAAGCGACCTGATCAGCGCGGATGACAGCGAACTCGCGGCATTCCGGAATGACGAGGAGGCCGAGCCGGAGCAGCAGGAACCCGCACAGGAGCCGGAGGCGGAACCGGAACAGGCGGAGCCCGCCGCTGAAACGGAAGAGGCTGCGCAGGGCCAGACACAGAATGCGATCGCCCCCGTGCAGGAGGAGACGACGGCGGAAGGATATGACGCCCTGAAGGACCCCAATGCAAGCCTGTCCGTGCGGTATGAGACAGATGAGACCGGAAGCGGCAGCTGGTATGTCTACAACGATGACAACGGAAGCCGTTACGAGATCGGAAACGGCGGAGCACAGGAAGCGGCGGCAGCCGATCAGTCCGGTGTCCCCGGATTCTGGAGAACGCTTGCCATTCTTTTCGGGATCCTCGCCGTCGCCCTGATCGCATTTGCAGCCTTCCTTATGAAGTCCATCCGCGACGGAAGGTCCAAGAGTTCCAGAAGAAGAGCTCTCGAAGCGGCCGAGGACGAAGAGGAGGGTGACGACGACGATTTCTACTTCGACGATGACGAAGAGGACGATCAGGAAGACCCTGAGGAGAGTGAAGAGCTCCCTGTTCGCGATTCCACGATCACAGCCGAAATAAAAGACGCGGATGACGCTGTCGAGATCCCCGAAGAGGAACTGAGACCTGTGATCGAAGAGGAAGAGGCCGCCGGTCCTTTAGAGGACAGCGAACAGACGCCCGAAACCGTGACAGAGCCCGCCGCGGAAGAGGCCAGGACGGAAGAGCCTGCGGAAGATGACCTTCCCGCTAAAGACCTTCCCGCTAAAGACCTTTCGGACGATAAAGAGGCCCCGGCCGCGCAGGAAAAGCCGGCTGAAGCAGAAGCGGATACCGCGGAAAAGGCGGCTCCGGCTCCGGCACCGGTGCCCGAGGATGTCTTCGAGGACGATGAAGAGGACGACTGGGAGGAGGAATACCCGGAGGAGGACTCTTCTGAGGACAGCGAAGAGGACGATGAAGAGGACGACTTTGATGAGGAGGACCTCGAAGAAGAGGACTACTACGAAGAGGAAGACGAGGACGACGACTACGAGGACGACGACGATGATGAAGAGGATCGTCCCCGCAGGTCTGCCTCCTCTAAAGGCGGCTTCCTGGGATTTCTGAGTAAGATCTTCGGTTCCAATCACCCGGAGGATTCGGAGGAAGAGGAAGACGATGACGACGACGAGGAAGCCGAGGCGCGCGAATTCGACGAATTTAAGGATTATCCCGAGGATATCGATCTTCTCCCCAGAGAAGAGGACGACGAAGGATACGAAGAGGACTCCGATATAGAGCCTGCTCCGGAAGAAGACGGCGGAGAGCGCGGAAGACTCACCATGCAGCGCGTCATGAAGAACGTCGACTACAGGGAAGAGGAGACGGACTTCACGCAGGAGGACGACGACTACGACCTGTACGATGACGACGACGACATGGAGTACTCCTTTATCAGCAGCACCAAGAGAAAGTGATCGGGCTGCCGGATCTGTCGGAACAGCGGTAGACAGCTGAACTTGACATATAAATCCACCTGTTATAACATAAATATAACAGGTGGATTTTGGCTTTTCTTATGAAAAGGAAGGTGATATTATGCTGATTGAAATTGATTTCAGCAGTGACGAGGCTATTTACCAGCAGCTGTGCAACCAGATCATACTGGGGATCGCGACATCGAGGCTCACCGACGGGGAGGTTCTTCCTTCTGTAAGGCAGATGGCGGACGAGATCGGCATCAACATGCATACGGTAAACAAAGCATATACAGTCCTTCGGCAGGAGGGCTTTGTCAAGGTGGACAGGCGCCGGGGCGCGTTTGTGTCCGTTGACGACAGAAACAAGGAGAGAGCGCTCCGACTGGTCGAAAAGGACATGAGAGTGCTTCTCGCCGAGGCCCGTTGCAGAGGACTGAGTAAAAAGGATATTCTGACGCTCGTGAACAGAATCTATGACGAGTATGACAGCGTAGTGAAGGATTGACGATTCATGAAAGATAACTATACGAAAAGCGCGCAGGAGGCGATCCGGCTCGCGAAGAGCGCTTCAAGACACAGCAAACAGAACTACACCGGCTCCGAGCATCTGCTCCTGGGCCTGATCGCGGAGCCTGACGGGGTTGCGTCCAAGGTCCTTAGGGACAACAACTGCACCCTGGAACGGCTCGCCGATATGATCTCGCAGCTCAATATCAAGTCGGCCAACCTTGCGCTTCTGGACCACGAGGGCTTTTCGCCCAGATGCCAGAAGATCATGCGGATCGCCGGAAACCACGCCGCAAAGCTTCATTCCGAGGCGGTAGGGACCGAGCACCTGCTGATGGCCATTATCACGGAGGGCGAGAATATTGCGCTCAAACTGATCGAGACGCTGGGGATCGACCCGGCCAAACTCTATTTTGAGACGCTGGCCGCGATTGGAGAGGACCCCTCCGCGCACAAGGAGGACCTGTCGGGAAATGCTTCCGGAGACAGCCGGGCACAGGGAATCCTTCCCCAGTACAGCAGAGATCTGACCAGGCTGGCCAGAGAGGGACGTCTGGATCCCGTGATCGGGCGGGAAAACGAGATCAGCCGGGTGATCCAGATCCTCAGCAGAAGGACCAAGAACAATCCCTGTCTCGTGGGAGAGCCCGGCGTCGGAAAGACGGCGATCGTAGAGGGCCTGGCGCAGAGGATCGTCAGCGGCAGGGTTCCGGCGACCGTAAAGGACAAGAGACTTCTGACACTGGATCTGTCCGGTATGGTGGCGGGCTCTAAATACAGGGGTGAGTTCGAGGAGCGCATCAAGAGAGTGATCGCCGAAGTCATCGACGACGGCAATATCATCCTGTTCGTCGACGAGATGCACACTCTGATCGGGGCCGGAGGCGCGGAAGGTGCTATCGACGCGTCCAATATCCTCAAGCCCTCTCTGGCAAGGGGCGAGATCCAGCTGATCGGCGCGACCACACTCAACGAATACCATAAGTATGTGGAAAAGGACGCTGCGCTGGAGAGGCGCTTCCAGCCGATCCAGGTGGAGGAACCGACTGCGGATGAGGCCATGGATATTCTGAGAGGGATCGTGGGCGGCTTCGAGAAGCATCACAATGTCGCCGTGACAGAAGAGGCTCTGCGGGCAGCTGTGGAACTCTCCGAGAGATATATAAATGACAGAAATCTTCCCGACAAGGCGATCGATGTCATCGATGAAGCCTGCGCTGCCGTCCGGCTCAGAACAGTCGGTACGCACGAAGACACGGCCAAGGCCATCGAGGAGGAGATCGGCAGGGCAGACAGCAGCATCGCTGCCTCGCTTTCCGCAGGCAGGATCGATGAGGCCAGAGAGATGCGGGCCCGCCAGGAGGAGCTTGTCAAAAAACTCCAGGCCGCCAGGAAAAGACAGGAGAGAAAGCAGACCGCGAAGATCCCGGAAGTTACGGAGGACGATATTGCGGCTGTCGTATCCATGTGGTCCAAGGTTCCCGTAAACAGGCTCACCGAGAAAGAGAGTTCCAGGCTCTTAAGGCTGGAGGATGAGCTCCACAAGAGGGTCATCGGCCAGGAGGATGCCGTGCATGCGGTGGCCAAAGCGATCCGCAGAGGCCGCGTGGGACTGCAGGATCCCGGAAGACCGATCGGATCCTTCCTCTTTTTGGGACCCACGGGCGTCGGCAAGACCGAGCTTTCCAAGGCTCTGGCGGAAGTCATGTTCGGATCCGACCAGGATATGATCCGCGTCGATATGTCCGAGTATATGGAGCAGTACGCCGTCTCCAAGATCATCGGATCCGCTCCGGGTTATGTGGGATATGAGGAGGGCGGGCAGCTCTCCGAGAAGGTCAGAAGACACCCTTACAGCGTCATTCTCTTCGACGAGATTGAGAAGGCGCACAGAGACGTCTTCAACGTCCTTCTGCAGATCCTGGACGAGGGCCATATTACCGACTCCAAGGGACATAAAGTGAATTTCAAGAACACAGTGATCATTATGACGTCCAACGTCGGAGCCCAGCGGATCGTCGAGCCCAAGACTCTGGGCTTTGCGGATAAACCGACTGCGGAACAGTCCTATGAGAAGATGAAGAGCGGCGTCATGGAGGAAGTCAGGAAGATGTTCCGGCCCGAGTTCATCAACAGGATCGACGAAATCCTGGTATTCCACTCACTCAGCGACGATGAGATGCAGCGCATCTGCACGCTTCTGTGCGAGGATCTGGTCCGCCGCGCGGATAAACAGCTGGGGATCCGGCTCAAGGTGACGCCGGCCCTCAAAAAGCACATCGTCAAAGAATATGCGGACCCCAAGATGGGAGCCAGGCCCCTCAAGCGCGCCATTCAGAAAGTGATCGAGGACGCGCTCTCCGAGAAGCTTCTGGCCGAGGAGATTCTTCCGGGGCAGACCGTCACCGCGGGGTTCAGAGGAGGCGCTGTAGTATTCGATGGCAGGGAATAAGAAGAAGACCGCGTTCTTTTGCCAGGAATGCGGCTATGAATCGGCCAAGTGGGTGGGACAGTGTCCCTCCTGCAGGGCCTGGAACACAATGGTGGAGGAACCTGTCCGGATCAGTTCCGCGTCCGGCCGGACCGGGGCTGCGAGGGGGCTGACCTCCGCGGCCGGCGCCGGTTTCTCTCTGGGCGCTGCCAACCGCAGCGCAGGCCCTGTGCCGCTCTCGATGGTGAAGGAGACCGGGGAGACCCGCTTTTCAACGGGGCTTTCCGAGCTGGACAGAGTCCTGGGCGGCGGCGCCGTGGCGGGCTCGCTGGTCCTTGTGGGAGGCGACCCCGGTATAGGCAAATCGACGATCCTGCTGCAGTCGTCCTGCTATATGGCCAGGTCAGGGCTCAGGATCCTCTATATTTCCGGAGAAGAGTCGCTCAGACAGATCAAGCTCAGAGCGGTCAGGATCGGCGGAGCACCGGATGAGCTCCGCTTTCTGTGCGAAACGAATCTGGAGATCATCTCGGAGATCATCGCCAGGGAAAAGCCCTCAGCCGTTGTGATCGACTCGATCCAGACCATGTACAGCGAAGACGTCGCGTCTGCGCCGGGGAGCGTCTCCCAGGTGCGCGAGACGACGGCGTTCCTTCTGAGAATGGCTAAGGAGATGGGGATCACGTTCTTCATCGTGGGACACGTCACGAAGGAGGGAACCGTGGCCGGTCCCCGCGTCCTCGAGCACATGGTGGACACCGTTCTCTATTTTGAAGGGGACCGCTATGCTTCCTATAGGATCCTCAGAGGCGTCAAAAACCGTTTCGGCTCCACCAATGAGATCGGGATCTTTGAAATGAGAAAAGAGGGACTTGTAGAAGTGAAGAATCCTTCGGAGTTTATGCTCAGCGGGCGGCCTGCGGGTTCGAGCGGCTCTGTGGTGACCTGTTCCATGGAAGGCACGAGACCTATGCTGACGGAAGTGCAGGCTCTTGTCGTGAGAACGGAATACGGTTATCCGAGAAGACAGTCCACCGGCACAGATCCCAACCGGGTGAGTGTCCTGATGGCTGTACTGGAGAAGAGGCTGAATGTTCCGCTCTCCAAATACGACGCGTATATCAATCTGGCCGGAGGGATCCGGCAGACGGAGCCGGCTCTTGATCTGGGCATTATCCTCGCTATTTTGTCAAGCCTTCAGAACAAAGCCGTTCCGGACGATCTGATCGTGTTCGGGGAAGTGGGCCTTTCCGGAGAGGTGAGATCGGTCACCATGGCCGAGAACAGGGTACAGGAGGCGGCGAAGCTGGGATTTCACAGCTGCATCCTTCCCGCGTCGTCCTGCAGGGACATGAAAGCGCCGCAGGACATGAAACTGATCCCCATCAAGGGGATCGGCCAGCTGGCGGACTATCTGCAGAGATGCTGAAGGAAAAAAGAACAGATGAGAAAACGAAAGCCTTCGCGCAGGGGACTGTTGTCGGTCCCGCTGCGGGAAGGCTTTTTGCTGTCCGATCCGGAAACGGACCTTCAGAGGATCAGAACCGGTGTCCGCCGCCGCTTCCTCCGCCCCCGGAGAATCCTCCGCCGCCTCCACCGCTTCGGCTGCCGCCGCCGCTGCTGCCGGAGGATCTGGGGCTGTAGGTCCTTGTGCTGTGATCGAGCTGCGTTCCGGGATTTCTGAGAATGAAATCCACCTTGGCCGCGTCGATGATATCCTGGCTGTCTGCTTTTTTGGGACGGGTGACCAGCAGCAGAAGCAGGAAGTTGATCGTCAGTCCCAGGATCAGCGCGAGAAGAGCTGCCGTGATATAACGCATGGGCTGCGCGATGCGGCCGCCCTCGAGAAGGGTCAGAAGCTGGCTGAAGCAGCTGCTGGCGCAGGAATAGTAATCTCCCCTGGCCGCATATTGGAAGATATTGTCCGAGATCGTGTTGGAGTAGGCGTTTGTGATCACTTTGCTGATCTGGCCGTTGTTTTTGATATAGAGTTCACGGTTTCCCATGTCAATGACCAGCATCGTTCCGCTCGCGGAGCCGAATACGCTGCTGTATTTTCCGGCGGCGTATGACTTTGTTGTCATGCCCTCGCTGGAACAGGAGACAAAGCCGGCATGGCCGTACTCCGTGAGAGGCATCATGACCTCGACGAGAGAGGACTCCTCATCGGAGGTAAGAAGGTCCTGGCTGTCTTCGATGTAGACGGTGTATCCGGTCTGCGGATTGCTGTACAGAACACCGCTTTCAGCAGCCGCAGACTGTATGCCGGAGACCAGGATAAACACAAGAGCGCAGATCAGGCAGAGGGCGGAAGTGCGGGGATTCTTTTTAAGCACGGTCATTTCCTCCTTTCCTGTCATAAAACGTGGGCAGGGGCCTGGTCGCCAAAATATTGTACTTGCGTATGATCCCCAGGAAAGTCAGGCATACGCCCAGCGCCGCCAGGATCGACGCGCCGTAGAACCACAGATCGCTGACCGGATTGAGCAGCAGGATCCACGCCGCTGTGAGAACGGCAGCGATCGAGCCTGTTGTGTGCAGGAACATTCCTTTTTTGGCTGTATCGCTCCGGGCCGTAAAGCACATGGCGGCGATGGCCGCGATCAGAAGAACGACGGAAACGATCCCGTAGATCTTATAAATGCCGAAGGTCAAACCGGCCGTCAGGCTGCTCAGAAGAGGACCGACCCGGAAGACCGAAAGGATAACGAGTATGAAGATCAGATTCTGTCCCAATTTAAAGACGGACTCAATACTGAACTTCTTTCCGCCCTCTTTTTTAGTCTCAGGCTGTTCCTTGCCCTGCTTCGCGCCGTCCTTTCTCGTAAACTGATAGCCTTTGTCATTGGACCGCAGATCCTTGTCGGAGATCGCGCCGAGCTGCAGGGTATAGATCAAAAGGCTCACGAGCGCCAGGACCGAAGAGAGAAGCAGCACTGTCTGCCCCGTCATTGTGAGCAGAAACGAAAGAGCCGCAAACAGCGGAACCGCGAGGAGAAGACTTCCGAGCAGGTATTTTTTGCTGTCCACGGGCAGGTCCGCCGTGATCTTGCCGGTACTGCCGTTCATGACGGCGTACGCGACGCGGTCATCTTTGCGGTAGGTCAGAAACCAGACGGGAAGATAGGCGCATACGGGGTTGGCGGGATTGATGTTGATCCCGGATCTCTGGAGCTGCTTTTTGAAGTCCTCCATGCCCGGCATATCCACGCCCGCCTTGCGGTATTCTTCAAAACCGGAAATGCGGTCCAGGGCGTCTTCACAGACCGCGTCGCAGGAGTCGCTCTTATATACTGAGCTGTCGACGTCGGGGGCATCCGCGTAGAAGCCGCACAGAATGGAAGGCGTAAAGGGCTGCATCTTGGAGGCCTCAAAAGGCGCGATCGACTCCGCGACGTTGTCGTCCAGTGAAGAAGACGCGTCGTAGGTGATCCCCTCGTAGCCGGCGTCGATCTGTCCGGTCAGCCTGTAATGGTCCGTGATGATATAGTCCCCGCTTCTGTGGGATCTGGTCCCGGTAAGGGCCAGGTCTCCCTGCAGCTTGTAATCGTAGACCCAGTAAGGGATATAGATCCCTCTGAACCTGTCCAGATGCTCGGGACTTCTGAGCTCCCGGGGCGCAAAGAAAGCCCGCTTCACGAGGGAGGAGTAGGAACTTCTGCAATCCTCCTTGGTGTGCTTAAAGGGGATGATATGCGTCGGCCTCTTTTCGTTCTTCATGCGGCTGTCCAGAATCGTAGAGGCGCCGCAGTAGGTGCAGAATCCGGCGGCCGTAACATTGGTCGTCATGATCTCACCCCCGCATTGGGGGCATGTATAGACGGTCACTCCAAAATAATCGGACTCCTCGGCGTCCTGCGTCTTTTCATATTCGTACGGATCGAGCTGCGTCCCGCAGTAATCGCACTTGAGCTGCTGCGACGGGATGTCAAAACTCAGATTGCCGCTGCAATTTGGACAATTATACATTTTTCACGCTTTCTGCTGCGTTCTGGAATACGCAGTCTTTTCGCCCGCTATGCGGAACAAGTTGTCTGAACCGCACAATCAGTCCCCCGCCTCCGCGCCGCAGAGGCGTAGGCGGGGGTCCGAAGGTTGATTGTCTCAGCAGGGGTTTAAAGCCCCTGCTGAGAAGCCGCTGGAAGCGGCTGCGGTTCATGAGCAAGTAGCGAAGCG
>ODAI012612760.1_pt1 | contig 23805 bp, 17 predicted proteins | sample 1539321 | NCBI WGS metagenome assembly ODAI01 (sample SAMN02144231, study PRJEB22623) | gut metagenome | biome: sheep rumen | host: Ovis aries | place: New Zealand | reverse complement strand
TGTCTTGTCCTATTGCTGGTTCAGTTATCATCCCTGGCGTATCATATTGCCGTTTTAGTTGTTCCAGTCTCCGCTCTTGTTGATGATAACCACTTTCGCAGCCAGATCGAGCACATCGACCACATAGGAGATGCCCTTACCGAACATGATATCGAACTCCGCTTCCTTGAAAGGCGGAGCGATCTTGTTCTTCACGACGCGAATCCTGGTGCGGTTTCCGATCACCTCGCCGCTCTGCTTGAGCGACTCGATCCTTCTGACATCCATGCGCACGGAAGAATAGAATTTGAGTGCGCGTCCGCCGGTCGTCGTCTCGGGATTGCCGAACATGACGCCGACTTTCTCTCTGAGCTGGTTGATAAAGACCACCGCACAGTTGGATTTGCTGATGACAGCCGTCAGCTTCCGGAGAGCCTGGGACATCAGGCGCGCATGCAGACCCACGTGGGAATCTCCCATGTCTCCGTCGATCTCCGCCTTGGGCACCAGTGCGGCAACGGAATCGATGACGACAATGTCGATCGCACCGGAGCGGACCATGGTCTCGGCGATCTCAAGCGCCTGCTCTCCGCTGTCAGGCTGTGAAATATACAGATTGTCGATGTCCACGCCGATGTTGCGGGCATAGACAGGATCGAGGGCATGCTCGGCGTCGATAAACCCTGCGATGCCTCCCCTCTTCTGTACTTCCGCGATCATATGCAGCGTGACTGTCGTCTTACCGGAGGACTCCGGTCCGTAGATCTCTATGATCCTTCCCTTGGGGATCCCGCCCAGTCCCAATGCGATGTCCAGGCTCAGGGAGCCTGTGGGAATAGTCTCTATGCTCATTTGCACAGAAGGGTCGCCGAGTTTCATGACAGCTCCCTTGCCGTACTGCTTCTCGATCTGCAGAAGCGCTGCATCCAAAGCTTTCTTTTTCTGATCGTTATCTATACTCATTTGATCTCCTCCAAATTAATACTCCAAATTAATACTTCAAATTAGTATTTCACTAATCACTCTGATAATTATTATAAATATTGAATCTAAATAATTATCCTAAATAATTATTCTAAAGATTGTTTCCGATCTGCAGGCTCTTCCCCTGCATGTTCGCTCATTTGTTCGCGAACGCTTGTTCTAATACAGTATATCACCGGTCTGCGCGCATGCGCAAGTGTTTCAGCCCAAAAATCGAATGTATTTTCGATTTTCAGCCTTCACGATTTTGATCCGGTTGTGTGATCGCAGGGGATGCGCCGCCACGGCCTGAGAATTGCGTCAGATAAAAAGACCGGAAGCATATGCTTCCGGTCCCATTATCCTTTCAACTTCCCGTCATGTCAAGCCATGTACCCGGACTGAAAACCAGGCTGAAAATCAAACTGAAAATCAGACTGCAGATCAGACCGCAAACTCTCTGAGCCTGATTTTGGGGATCTGCAGTTCGGTCAATACGATCCCCCTAAACTGTTTCCTCTGCGCGGAGAGCTCCATGAGTTCCGTCACTTTCCAGATCTCTTCTTTATAGACCTTGTGCTCCCTGCCGAACATTCCTTTTTTGACAACGGGCACACTGAGTTTTACCCTCGCACCGAGTTCCGTGTAGACTCCGGCTGCCGGCTGATCGGGCGTCAGATGATAGAGATGGCTCTCCAATGTGGTATCCTGGTCGACTTCCGTGATCAGATACTGCCTGCATACCGCCTTGAACCGGTAGTAGGCGTCTTCATTCTCCAGGATCTCGCGGTATGTGCAGCGGATGCCGAAATAGAGCCTGTAAAGGTCCTGGATCATATATTTGAAATCATGACTGCGCTCATTTTCCGTCATCGAATGTCTCCGATCGCGTTTCCCGAAAGACGGATCGCTTCGCGGATGTCATCCGGATCCATCTCATACTCCTTGGCCAGTTCTTCCACGCTCACCTTTCTGCCCAGTTCCTTCGCCAGTTCCCCGGCCCTGTCCGCCACCAGATTGACTCTCTCCTCGACAGCCTTCTCCGCCGCCTTCTCATCGAGATTCTGTGCGATCAGGTCTTCCATGGCATCCATGATCCTGCGTCCCAGATATCCGTCCACTTCATCCGGCTTCTCCAGGGGCGCCAGCTGGGCGGACGCCACGAGCAGCGCTTCATTTCCGGTGCCGATCAGGTCCTCCATGAAGACGCCCTGCCCTGCATAGAGTCTTGCAATGTCCACCACCTTGGCGAGCGAATACTCCACCAGCTGCTTCTGTGCCGAGAGCTCTCCTGCCATGGCGGACAGCTTGATCGCATCCATGACGTTGTCGGAAGGCAGCCGGATCGCACTGATCATCTCCTCGTACTCGTGCAGATGGTTCATCTCCTCTTCAGAGAGCACCTCCTCGATCGGGAGCGCCTCTCCGATGCCGATGCCGTTCTTGTTCAGATACTCTCTCACCTGCTGTTTCTGCGCGTCGTCCAGCGCAAGGTCCTTAAAGGCTTCCTCGAGCTCCGCCTCGGTGATGCAGTTCCCGTTCTGCTGCGCCCTCTGCGTCGTCTCGCGGAGCGTCTTCAGAAATAATACTTGTTTTTGTCTGTCATCCATTTGTTGTCCCGCTTCCTTTCGTCGCAACGGTCTGATCAGTTTGTGATGTTTACGTGCGGTTTCTCCCCGGCCTTCACGTGGACATGAGTAAACAGGTGGTCCTGACAATACTCAAGGCTGCCCTCGCACTTGGAGCAGTAGCGGAATTCAAGATCAGGATTATCATTCTGCGTCCGGCCGCAGATGGCACAGCGGTGAATGACGCCGCTCCGTCCGCCTCTTCCCGGGGTAAAGGCATCTGCACTCGTCCTGGTCCGCCCGGCCATTCTGCGCGCATTCTGTCCGCCCGGATTACCGAACAGGCCGGACAGCGTATTCCTCCTGACGAGCCTGCTGCCGATCGGCCCCTTAAACCGCACATACAGGATCCCTATGTTGATGAATGTCGCCAGGATCGCAAACCTTCCGGCCGCAGAGGTCTCGATGAACTCGAAGATCAGGTAGGCTACATCCAAGAGCCCCAGCCACTTCACCTTCATGGGGATGATGAAAAACATCAGAACGACCGCATCCGGGAATGTGAGGGCGTAGGCGAGGAATATGCCCATATTGATATAATATGTAGAAAATGCCAGCGAATAATAGGCAAAATAGTTAGCAGCCCCGATCTGTGACAGTATGCCGGAAGCTCCCGTCAGGTACGTAAAGCCCATCCAGACAAAAGCAGCGGCGACGGTCAGCAGGATCCCCGTGAAAATGAACACGTTGTACTGCCATACGCCCCATACCCTCTCGAGCGATGTTCCGATGCTGTAATAGAAAAACAGCATGATCGCCACAAAAAACAGATTGCTCGTATGAGGGGGGATCAAAAGCCACGAGACGATCCTCCAGACCTGTCCGTGAACGATCGCGTACGGATCGAGCGTAAGGTACTGCATGATATTGACATTCAGATAATAGATCGCATATCCGATCAGGTATAATATGATCAGCTTCATGGACAGGTCTCTGATCGCATACCGTCCAAATCTTTTTTCCATTTCACTCATAACATAACTCCACTTTGATAAACGAATTCCAAACTTATTCAGACATTTTAACATCGCTCTGACTAATTGTAAACGCGGCAGTTGGACCCGAAACCTGTCCGGAGCGGCAGTTATTTCTGCAGGTCCCTCCTTGCGGGTCATGAATTTAATTTTGCGCAATCAAATTCGTTGCAATTTTGAAATAGCTGACTTATACTGTAATTTGCATGTAAAGAATTATTTAGGATTATTTATAAACACAGTTTTATCAGATTCTATATTTAAAGTAGGAGTTGCTTTTGTGATTGCTAAAGATTTTACTTTGGGAATTGATATCGGATCCACCACGGTCAAGGTGGCTGTACTGGATCCCGAACATAAACTGCTGTTCGCGGATTACCGGCGCCATCACGCCGACATCCGCGGGACTCTCCGCGACCTTCTCTCAGAAGCTGTCGTGAGTCTGGGCGACCATACGATTCACCCCGTGATCACCGGTTCCGGCGGACTGACTCTGGCCAAGTATCTGCAGGTGCCTTTTGTCCAGGAGGTCGTCTCCGTTTCCACGGCGCTGGAGGAGATCGCTCCCAAGACGGATGTCGCCATCGAACTGGGCGGCGAGGACGCCAAGATCATCTACTTTGAGAACGGAAATGTCGAACAGCGCATGAACGGTATCTGCGCCGGCGGCACCGGTTCTTTCATCGACCAGATGGCGTCTCTTCTGCAGACCGATGCTGCAGGACTCAATGAATATGCCAGGGACTACACGTCCCTTTATACGATCGCAGCGCGCTGCGGTGTTTTTGCCAAGTCCGATATACAGCCCCTGATCAATGAGGGGGCGACAAAAGAGGACCTGGCCGCTTCCATTTTCCAGGCCGTCGTCAATCAGACGATCAGCGGCCTTGCGTGCGGCAAGCCGATCCGGGGGCATGTGGCTTTCCTGGGCGGTCCTCTGCACTTCCTCACGGAGCTCAAGGAAGCTTTTATCCGCACACTGCATCTGGATGAAGAACACACCATCGACGTTGAGAATTCCCATCTGTTTGCCGCCATGGGCAGCGCTATGAACGCCCGGGAGGATGTCAGTCTGCTCCTCTCTGAGATGATGCAGCGCCTCAACAGCGAAATCAAGATGGAGTTCGAGATCGGCCGCATGGATCCGCTGTTTGAGTCCAGGGAGGAATATGACGCTTTCACGAAGCGGCACAGCAAGGCCTGCGTGAAAAAGGGCAAACTTTCTTCCTACCACGGCAACTGCTATCTGGGAATCGATGCCGGTTCCACGACGACCAAGCTCGCTCTTGTCGGCGAGGATGGCTCCCTCCTCTATTCTTTCTACAGCGGCAACGAGGGAAGTCCCATAAAGACCTCCATCCGTTCTATCAAGGAGATCAGGAGACTCCTTCCCAAGGATGCGCACATTGTCCGCAGCTGCTCGACCGGTTACGGCGAAGCTCTGCTCAAGGCCGCTTTCCTCTTGGACGAGGGCGAAGTCGAGACCATCGCCCATTATTACGCGGCTGCTTTCTTCAATCCCGAAGTGGACTGTATTCTGGATATCGGCGGACAGGATATGAAGTGCATCCGCATCAAGAACCACGCCGTGGACAACGTCCTCCTCAATGAGGCCTGCTCTTCCGGCTGCGGCTCTTTCATCGAGACCTTCGCCAAGTCGCTGGATTACAGCGTGCAGGATTTTGCCAAGGCAGCACTCTTTGCCAAGCATCCGATCGATTTGGGCACACGCTGCACGGTCTTTATGAATTCGCGCGTCAAGCAGGCTCAGAAAGAAGGAGCGGAAGTCTCCGACATCTCTGCGGGCCTTGCCTACTCCGTCGTCAAGAATGCCCTGTTCAAGGTCATCAAAGTCTCCGACGCTTCACAGCTGGGCCGCAATATCGTCGTTCAGGGCGGTACTTTCTACAACGACGCCGTACTTCGCTCTCTGGAGCTGATCTCTGACGGCCAGGTGATCCGCCCCGACATCGCTGGGATCATGGGCGCTTTCGGCGCCGCTCTGATCGCGAGAGAGCGCTATGACGGGGAGACTCCCAGCACCATGCTCTCTTTTGACGAGATCGAGAACCTGACCTTTGAGACATCGATCCGAAACTGCGGCAAGTGCAACAACAACTGCCGTCTGACCGTCAACCACTTCAGCGGCGGCAGGGAGTATATCTCCGGCAACCGCTGCGAGCGCGGCCTTGGCCAGGAAATTAAGAAAAGCGATATTCCCAATATTTATAAATACAAACTGCGCAGGATCTTCGCCTATAAGCCTCTTTCCAAGGAGGAGGCCTACAGGGGAACGGTCGGAATTCCGCGCGTGCTCAACATCTATGAGAACTATCCCTTCTGGGCGACCTTCTTCCATAAGCTCGGGTACCGCGTCGTGATCTCGCCGCTCTCCACGCATCAGGTGTACGAGATGGGCATCGAATCGATCCCCAGTGAGTCCGCCTGCTACCCTGCCAAAATAGTGCACGGCCACATTATGTGGCTGATCAATAAGGGCGTCGACTTCATATTCTATCCGTCCCTCTTCTACGAGCGCACGGAGTTTAATAAGGCGGACAACCACTACAACTGCCCCATCGTCACCTCCTATCCGGAGAATATCCGCAACAACGTGGAGGAGATCAGCCGCGGCGAAGTGGACTTCCGCAATCCCTTTATGGCCTTTACCAACGTGGCCACGGTTTCCACTGCCCTCAAAAAGGAATTCAGTGCGATCCCCGAGAAGGAAGTCGAGGAAGCCGCGTATGCCGCCTGGACCGAGCTTATGAACTGCAGGCGCGACATCCAGAAGAAGGGGGAAGAAGTCCTTAAGTATATGGAGGAACACAATGTGAAGGGAATCGTCCTGGCGGGCCGTCCCTATCACATAGATCCGGAGATCAACCACGGAATTCCGGAGATGATCGGTTCCTACGGCATCGCCGTGCTCTCCGAGGACTCCATCTCCCATCTGCAGGACCCCGATCGTCCGATCGTCGTTCTGGATCAGTGGATGTATCACTCCAGGCTCTACGCCGCCGCCAGCTATGTGCGCGAAAGAGACGACCTGGACCTGATCCAGCTCAACTCCTTCGGATGCGGGATCGATGCGGTCACGACAGACCAGGTGGATGATATTTTGTCCGGATCTGATAAGATCTATACCTGCCTCAAGATCGATGAAGTCAACAATCTCGGGAGCGCCCGTATCCGCGTCCGCTCGCTGATCGCCGCGATCCGGATCCGCGACGCCAAAAAGACCAAGCGCAGGCTTCGGGATACTACTGTCAAAAAAGTCCCCTTCACGGAGGAGATGCGCAAGCGGTTCACGATCCTCTGCCCTCAGATGTCGCCGATCCACTTCGACCTGCTCGAACCCGCCATGCGCGCCTGCGGCTACAACCTGGTGGTCCTGTCCAATGACAACCGCCATGCTGTAGACGTCGGTCTTAAATATGTCAACAACGACGCCTGCTATCCGTCCCTCTTCGTGGTGGGACAGATCATGGAAGCTCTCAGTTCCGGCGAATATGACCTGAGCCGGACCGCTGTCATCATGACGCAGACCGGCGGCGGCTGCCGCGCTTCCAACTATGTGGGCTTTATCCGCAGGGCTCTGAGAAAAGCCGGCATGGAACAGGTGCCTGTCATCAGCGCCAACATGTCCGGACTGGAGGAGAATCCCGGATTTAAACTGGACCTCAAGATGCTCAGCAGAGCGGCTTATGCCATTGTATTCGGCGACGTCATGATGCGCTGCGTATACCGCATGCGCCCTTATGAGCTGCGCGAAGGCAGTGTGGAAGCCTGCCATCAGAAATGGCTGCGCAGGTGTTCCGACTTCCTGACCAAAACGTCCGGCATCAATCTGCCCAAAGTTCAGCGGCTGGCGATCCGCATGATCGAGGATTTTGACAAGATCCCCATCCGCGAGGAGAGAAAGCCCCGCGTAGGCATCGTCGGCGAGATCCTGGTCAAGTATGCGCCTGCCGCCAACAATCATCTGGTGGACCTGCTCGAACAGGAAGGTGCAGAGGCAAATGTTCCCGATCTCATGGGATTCATGCTCTACTGCTTCTACAACCAGGTCTACAAGGCAGAGAACCTGGGCACCAGCAAGAGGACTGCATTGCTCTGCAATGCGGGCATCAAGGCCATTGAGGCCTTCCTGTCCCCCATCAACCGGGCCTACAAAAAGAGCAGGCACTTCGATCCGCCCGCCAGCATCTATGAGCTGGTCAAATTTGCGGAGCCGATCGTCAGCATCGGAAACGAGACCGGCGAAGGCTGGTTCCTGACCGGCGAGATGATCGAGCTGATCGGCAGCGGCGTGGAGAATATTGTGTGTATCCAGCCCTTCGGCTGCCTTCCCAACCACGTAGTGGGCAAGGGCGTCATCAAACACATCCGCAGTCTCTATCCGATGGCCAATATCGCGGCCATCGACTACGACCCGGGTGCCAGCGAAGTCAACCAGCTCAACCGCATTAAGCTGATGCTTGCCACGGCCTCCAAGAACGCCGCGCGCAAAGAAGCTGCGGAAAAAGAAAAAGCCCGCAGGAAAAAATCCCGCAAGGCGAATTCCGCTCACAAAAGCGCCGGTAAGAGGGGTCTTGATAAGATCAGCAGGTTCTTGCACCGCTGAAACAGCAAAAATCAAAGACAAAAGCCAATAACAAAAATCAATAACAAAATCAAATAAGAAAGGGTACTGATCTTCTTTACGACCGGTACCCTTTCTTAATGTGCTTTGTCCAATGGCTTAATCCTCCTTAGCACTTTCTGTATGATCCTTTTCTTTCCACCCTTTTTCTCTTTGTACTGATTGTACTGCGATGTTCATGGCTGAGTGTCCTGCATCACTGAGTGTCGACCCTCTGACGGATGCTTTCTTTTCTTCCATAGATCCTGATCTGAGAGATGATCTCTGATAAGAACTTACCTGATACTTGAATCGAATCTACTGTTTGATTGATGCGATGATCTGAAATATAAGCAATCAACTGTATATTTCTCATCCTGCATCTTTCCGGTTTCCGATCGATTCCTAAAGCTTGGTTTTCATCTTATTCAGAAAAGATCTGTTCGATAATCTGTTATCTCTGTCTCCGGTTGACATCGGATCCGTTGATATTCAAATTCCTATCGGATCAAGTTCTTACGGTTTGTAGAAATACTCTGCTCTGATGAAAATGCACCGCGATCTTCGTGTACTTGAATTCGGATATTTGTAAGTTTCAAACTGGTTACTAAAGTTACCTTATATTAGGTACTCCAGTGGAGTTCTCCGTCCTTCCTTTCTTCCTCTTTGTTGAGGAGTTTTGTTTTTCTTTGTGAGTTTATTGTACAAAAACAGGTGCAATTTGTCAACAACTTCCAACTAAATTTTATTATTATCTGAATTTTCTGAAATAACGCAAAACTTTTAGACACTTATAAAAGACAGATGGTTTTTCACAAAGAAAAGAGGCTGTGAAGCCCGATGAGGTGTGTTCACCCCGGTTCTTCACAGCCTCCGCATCTGTCAGATCAGCGGATACTTGTCCGTTATAGTCTTAATGATGGCCTTGGCATCCTCGATGCCGTCCTCTTTCCTCGTGATCACGATGGAGATCGCTTCCGCTACGCGGTCAAAGTCCTCGGTGTTCAGTCCGCGGGTCGTCGCTGCGGGTGTACCAAGGCGGATTCCGCTGGTCACGAAAGGAGATCTCTTCTCATTGGGGATCGTGTTCTTGTTCGCTGTGATGTGCGCGTCATCCAGCCACTTCTCCACTTCCTTGCCGGTGAGATCGTATCTGGTCAGATCGATCAGCATCAGATGGTTATCCGTGCCTCCGGAGACAATATCGATCCCTCTCTTCTGCAGACCGGCGCAGAGTGCCTTCGCGTTGTCCATAACATTCTGCGCATAGACCTTGAATTCAGGTGACAGCGCCTCTTTGAAGCAGACTGCCTTCGCTGCGATCACATGCTCCAGGGGACCGCCCTGAATGCCCGGGAAGACCGCTTTGTTGAAGTTGTACTTCTTGGCAGCTTCCGCGTTCGCAAGGATCATGCCGCCTCTGGGGCCTCTGAGCGTCTTATGTGTGGTCGTCGTGACGACGTCCGCATAGGGGAAAGGACTCGGATGAAGGCCTGCTGCAACAAGGCCTGCAATGTGCGCGATGTCCGCCATGAGGACAGCGCCGCATGCATCTGCTGCTTCTCTGAATTTAGCAAAATCAATGGTCCTGCCGTACGCAGACGCACCGGCAATGATCATCTTGGGCTTTGCCTCGATCGCGATCCTCTTTAACTCATCGTAGTCGATAAAGCCGTTCTCATCTACGCCATAAGGCACAATGTTGAAATATGTGCCGGAAATATTCGCAGCACTGCCGTGTGTAAGGTGTCCGCCCTGGCTCAGGTTCATGCCCATGAGCGTGTCGCCGGGTTTGAGGACGGCAAACTCCACTGCCAGGTTCGCCTGTGCTCCGGAGTGAGGCTGGACATTTGCATACTCGCAGCCGAACAGCTTCTTGGCTCTCTCAATGGCAAGCGTCTCGATCTCATCGATCACGGCGCATCCGCCGTAATAGCGCTTTCCCGAATATCCTTCTGCATATTTATTGGTAAGCGGGCTTCCCATCGCAGCCATGACCGCTTTGCTCGTCCAGTTTTCAGAGGCGATCAGCTCGATATGGTCATTCTGTCTCTTTACTTCTTTCTCGATGGCAGCCGCAATCTCGGGATCTGTCAATCTTACTTCTTCGATTGAATACATGTATATCCTCCTGTACTTTCTTTGTGAGGCGGACATTCGTCTATTTTCAAAGGTCGCCGAACCTTAGTATAACAAGGACCTTGTGTCCCCGCAAGAGAATCCTTCACTAAAACCGATTCCCTTCGCGTGCCATTCCTTGTTCAAATTGCTCCGTTTCTCGAAAACTCTGTTCTGTTTTACGACTATTTTGTGTCGTTTTATGACTATTTTGATATGTTTGGATTTCTGTACTTGTTTTTTTGGCCTTTTGGTTGTAGTATTCTACAGGGAAAAAAAGAGAGATATATATAATGATCATAGGTATTTTGAACGATCAAAAGGAGTTTTGATGAGAAAAAAGAGACTTTTGAATTCAGGATACGGTTTCTTGTCGGCGCTCAATCCTTCGTCAGTCCTCTATCAAAAAGGAAGGGTCGGCATTCCCATGATCTTGTACATGGTGTTTTACTGCGTGACATTTGTCCTCACGGAGAACTGGAACAGACTGCACTACACGGTGATCCACACCGCTGTCGATGATATGATTCCCTTTTGTGAGGTCTTCATTATTCCGTATCTGTTGTGGTTTGTTTACATGACCGGTTTTACCGTGTATATGCTTTTTCAGGATGAGAAGAGCTACCACGAGGTTTGCACCTTCCTGGTGATCGGAATGACCGTTTTCCTGGTCACTTCCATCTTCTTCCCGAACATCCTCTTCCTGCGTCCCGAGTCGATGCCCAGAGACAACATACTGACCCGCATCTGCGCCGCTCTGTATGCCGCTGACACACCGACCAATGTCACACCGAGCATCCACGTTTACAACTCGATCTGTGTGATGATCGCCGTGTGGAAGACGAATGCGAAACTGATGCGCGGCATCGGCGCAAGAGTATTCATGACTGCGCTGGGCTTTTCGATCATTCTCGCGACCATGTTCCTCAAGCAGCATTCCTTCTCGGATGTCGTTATTGCCGCAGGCCTGTCGATCTTCTCCTACATTCTGGTCTACAGAATGGACTTCGTATTCATCGGCAGCAGAAAGCGCAGGGCAGTATTCAAATCCGTACTTGAGCAGTAAAGAGCGCCGGATCATAGGATCCGCATGAATTAAAAAGAAATAACAATTTAAAAGGCTGCAGCACTGAGATCTCATTTCTCAGCGCTGCAGCCCTTTTTAGTTATCTCTCTTTATTCTGCGGGAACAGTCTCTGCATTTTCGGTATTCTGCGTATTCTCATATCCCTCATGCAGGATCATCTCAATTCTCGCCGCACAGACCTTGACGCTGTCCGTGTCAGGCCACATCACGTACAGAGGCGTGCTGCCTGCTGAATATGTGGGCTCGAGGCCGCCTTCTCCGGCTGCCGCTGTCTGTTTCATGATCTCCCAGTGCGCATTGTCGGAAAGCTGCATCTTGACAAGCTCCGCGATCTTCTCCTGCGGCATGTTCAGCTGGAAGAAACCGTCCAGGCTGTCCAGGATCTCCGCATAATGAGGAAGGATCGAGGGGGACATCATTTTCTCGATCAGTGCCTTCAGTACCTGCTCCTGATTACGCCCTCTCTGGTTGTCGCCGTCTGCGAAGCTGTATCTCTCTCTGCAGAATGCGAGGACCTGGTCACCGAACATGTCATGCCAGCCCTTGTCGAAGTGGTATTCATCCGTATAGCAGTCGAACGGATACTCGACGTAGACATCGAGGCCGTCCATCGCGTCGACCAGTTTGATCAGCGTATCGAAGTTGACTCTGACAAAATAGGTGATATCCACGCCGTAGAGCTCTTCCAGAGTTCTCATAGAGGCGTCGACACCGTAAATACCGGCGTGAGTGAGCTTATCTCTCTGGCCGTCGGAGACCTCCGGAATCGGCACATAATAGTCTCTGGGGGTGGATGTCAGCAGGATTCTCTTGGTCTTGGGATTCACCGTGACAATGATGTTGACATCACTGCGGCTTGTCTGGGAAATATCTCCGTAGACGTCAATGCCGCTGATCATGATGTTGAACGGCTCACCGCCCTTGACGGATTCTTCCTGGATACTCGTCTGGATCCCGTACTCGTGGAGGACCTTGATCTGGTTCTCATAATCGTCATTTTCCAAGGCCTCTGCAATGACTGCCGTATACGCTCTGTTATAGATCGCTCCGTCCACATCGCCGGCCATCATGGCCTTGGCCGCTTCTATGTCACTGGTGTAGTCCTTGACCTTGATCTTGGCGGAGAGCATGTTCTCCACCTCGTCGATCATCGCCGTTCCGCCGTCATTGTCCGCCGATGTCCTGTGGACCGCAAATGTATAATCCTTTGCGTCACTCAGGGAAGCGGCCGGATCGTCGGCTCGCACGACCACGATCATATTATCCGTCTTCAGCGCTTTTTCACCGCCTTTGAACAGGTTCATGGTCCTGTTAAAATAGGAATTGAATACCAGGACTGCGACGATGATCACACCGCTGATCGCGGCACCTGCTATCCGGATCTTCCTGTTTCGCTTGAGATTCATCGCCAGCGTCACCGCAGCCAATGCCGTCAGGACAAGGAATATCATCACGATGTACTTCCAGGGAAGCATACCCGATCTGGCGATCGTAAACAGCATCATCAGTGATACTACGACCTGCAGGATAAATGCGACCCGGCCGGTGATCCGTACATATCTGTTGATCTTCTTTCTCTGTGCTCTCTTTTGGTCCGCCCGTTTCTTTCTCGGCTGTTTCCTCCTCTGCGGACTCACTTTATTACTGCCCATTCGTTACTCCTGTTTCGTTACTTCTTATGCTATAAATTGCCATAAATTGTTATTAATGATCATGCATTAAGTGGCTTTATATGCCGTAAAACACAATATCCTAATTAAAATACTCTATTTATCCCATAAATGCAACGATTATCAGACTTTTCAGGCATTTTTCGAGGAATTCATCCGCGCAGATTTGGCTATACAGGCACTTGTCCCCTCCATAACGGCAGAGCGAAGACCTTTTTCCTCCAGCACGCGGACCGCTTCGATCGTCGTGCCGGCAGGCGAACAGACCATGTCCTTGAGTTCTCCGGGGTGTTTACCCGTATCCAGCAGCATCTTGGCACTTCCCAGCACTGCCTGCGCCGCAAAGCGATAGGCCTGGACTCTGGGCATGCCGCCCAGCACTGCGGCGTCTGCCATCGCCTCGATCACCATGAAAATATAGGCCGGGGAGCTTCCGCTGACACCGGTCACGGCGTCAAACAGGCTTTCCGGTACGACCTCGAACAGGCCGAAAGTCCTGCAGATCTCACCGGCCTCCTCCAGATCCTCTGCAGAGACATTGGCGCCCCCGCATGCTGCCGTCATTCCGGCGCCGACAAGAGCCGGCGTGTTGGGCATGAGCCGGATCAGACGGATATCACTGCCCAGTGCCTTCTGTATATAAGAAATACTTCTGCCGGCCACGATACTGATCACCAGCTGGTCAGGCGTCACCACATCGCGAATCTGTTCCAGAACGCCGTCGAGGAACTGGGGTTTTACCGAGAGGAAAAGGATCCTGCAGTTTCCGGCGACTTCCCGGTTGTCAAGAGTTGTTTCAATATGATAGAGCTGCGCTGCACGCTCCGCGCTCTCTTTGGTGCGACATGATCCGATGATTTCGGACGGATCTGTCCGGCCGCTCCCCACGATTCCGCCGATCATCGCGCCTGCCATGTTCCCGACTCCGATAAAGCCCAGTGTTTTCATAAGTGCCTCCCATTCTATCTTGCCTTTTGCGCCTCGCAAGGGTTATCCTTACATTCAGGCAATATACTCGTTTTTCGTGTTCGGGCAGTAGTCCCGCCAGCTGTTTCCGCGCGGTCTGTCCGAACGTTTCCATCTTACCATAATTCTCTGTTTTGAGGTATCCATATATGGAACTACGCCCCATGCGCCGGACATCCGGCCTCCGTATTTTGGCGCTGTTTACGGCGCTTATGACTGCCTGCTGTCTGCTCCTGACCTCCTGCGGCTCATTGACCGGTGGAGAAGCGGCCGCAGACCGGCGCAGTGTGCTCTCCTTTCTGGAGACGGATCGCCTTAAGACCGGTCGCGGCGAAGGCGGCCTGTATGATCTCACTTCCATTGCGGATCAGCAGGAGGGTGCGATCTGTGCCTATGGGCTCTGCGATGAAACGCATCTGGTCCTTCTGCGCGAGCAGGACCGCACCGGCAGCGGCTCTGCCGGTTCCCGGTCTTATAAAGTGGATCTGCTGGACCTCAGAGACGGCTCCGGACAGGAAATAGCCTCCTTTGACAGCATCCCCCCTGCGGAAGACATCGAAGGGGACGAGGGGACCGCTCTGCCTCCGGATCCGGAGATCATCAGCGCAGATCCCCTGATCCTTCATGACCGCGCCGGCGCGGTGATCTACAGGCCCGGAATGGATCCCTCCGCGATCGTCCTGCCCAAATGGCTCAGGGATGCCCATCCCGTCTGCCTGAGCGGCAGGCTCTATCTGGCGAGCAGCCGCGGTATTCTCTTCGAGATCCTGCAGGACGGCGCTCTGCACAAAGTCTTCATGCTCCCCTGCGACTTCGGCGGCATGACGCCCGTCGTCAGCGGCCGGGAAGGTGTGCTCACATTTTCCACTTATTTCGTCCGGAATCCTGTCGAGACAATCTATGTCGATGTGGATCCTGTCGGCGGTTCCTGCTCCTATTACCGGAGCGGGCAGCTGAAAGCGGGATATGTCTGCTGGCGGGACGGCCTTCTGGCAGATACATCCTTCAGAAATACGCCTCTCTTAAATGTCTACAGCCCTTTCGGGCAGTTTCGGAAGAGCCTGAAGCTCCCCGACGCCATTCTGGAGCAGCTGGGTTCGGGCGCGCAGCTTGTTTCTACCGGGGAGGCGGACTTTATTTCCATGAACCTGGCCCCTCTGTCACTGAGCGGCAGCTGGTGCTGTTTTGCACTGCGCAGCGACTCAGGCAGGGTAAAATCCCTGTATCTGTGGGACACGGTCCCTGCTGCCCCAAAGGCCTGGAAAATTCCGGCATCGGAGCCGTGGCAGATGCCCGCCCCCGAGCAGTACGGCGAGCTGACGGAGGCGGCTGCTGAACTGGAGAAACGTTATGGGGTCAAAATTGTGCTCGGTGACAATATCCCCTCGGAATTTCGGGATTACAGTGCCCTGGCAATGACGGAGCCTTCCGTCATCAGCGGCTCGCTGGAGGTCCTGGACCATGTTCTCTCAATCTATCCGGACGGCTTCTTCGAGGACCTTATGGGCGATTACTACCGCGGCATAGTCTTCTATCTGACCGGAGACCTCACGCCGCTCAGTGCATCGGACAATATCTCCAATGCAGGGGCTTTCGTGACAGATTCCGACGGTCTGTGCCAGATCGCTCTGAATCTCAGCACAGATCTCTATCCGCAGACCATCGTACACGAACTCACCCATGCGGCGGACTACCGCTTTGCCGGAGAAGGGCTCCTTAACGAGAGCGAATGGAACGCCCTCAATCCGGAGGGGTTCGACTACTATGACTCCTATATTGACGAAAACGGCAGCAGCTATGAATTTACCGGGAGCAGGGAGTACACAGCGGCAGGAGGTTATGCCCCCGAAGATGTGTGGTTCATCGATCCCTACAGTAAGACCTATGCCATGGAAGACAGAGCGCGCCTGATGGAATACCTGATGCAGGATGACAGTCTCTACAGCGACTGCTACGCGAGTCCTCACATTCAGGAAAAGCTCTCCTACTATTTCCGCTTTCTCAGGGATACCCTGGACAGCGGCCGATGGCCCGAAATGACGGAGTGGGAGAAGCGTCTGAAGGAGAAGCGGCAGGATCAGTAAAACGCAAAGATCACCATATATAAAGCCGGGCCTGTTCATAACAGGTTCCCGGCATTTTTTTATCCCAAATTTTTCATTCCAGCTTTTCACTGCATTTTTTCAATCGCCTGCGAGACCGACAGGACGATCTCATCGGCAGCATTCTTCAGTTCCTCGGGCGCTCCCGGGAAGGTAAATCCCACATCGGAGGCCTCGATCAGGGGGAGATCGTTGTAGGAATCCCCGATTCCCGCGATCCTGCCCAGTTTGAAGATCTCCTTCACTCTCCTGACGCCGGTCCCCTTGGAACATCCCGCCGCCACAATATCCACATGCCTGACATTTCGGAAGGCATCCGCGAAGGCGCCGTATTTGCGCTTGATCCGCGAAGCCGCTTCCGCCGCGGCCTCTTCGCTCTCAAACCGCATGGAGAGCCCGTAAATGAAATTCAGCGGCAACTCGGAAAAGTCAAAGACCCGGATCTGAAGGGGATATTCCTTCTCTCCCAGACAGTATACGCGGCCGCCCGCATGGATCACGATCTCGGCACTCTTCTTAAAGTCCTTGTAGATTGCCTCCGCCACAGCGGGATCCATACAGCAGCTGTCCAATATTTTGCCCTCTCCGTCGACGATCAGGGCGCCGCTTACGGAAATGATAAAGTCCGGGTGCATGAAGCTGCCCACCAGATCGAAAATGCTGTCCGGCGATCTTCCGGTGCAGATCCCGAAGACGCCGCCCTTCTTGCGGAAGAAGAGGACGTCAAATACGTCTTGTGCGCGGAATTGTTCTTCCGTTTCACGAAAATACAGAGTGCCGTCAAAATCACTGATCAGTGCCGTCTTCAAATCTGCCTCCTTTTATTACATCGGAAAGTTAATGCCTGCGGATCCAAGGCTGCCGGGATCAGTAGTCCACTTTCATCAGGCACAGCCCCTGCGCAGGTGCCGTATATCCTGCCTTCTTGCGGTCCCTGGCCTCTATGATCTCCTCCAGATCCCCGGGCTCGCGCTTACCCATTCCCACTTCCAGAAGGGTTCCCGTCATGATCCTCACCATATTCTGGAGAAATCCGTTGCCGTGATAATAGAACCGGATATAATTCCCGCTCTCTTCGATCCGGATCACATCGACGACCCTGATCGAGGATTTCTTCATTCTGGAGTTGCCGCAGAAGCTCCTGTAGTCATGCATGCCGATCAGGTATTCCGCCGCTTCGCGCATGCGCTCCACGTCCGGCTTCTTGTCCAGGACTGTCAGGTAGCGCCTGTCGAAGACCGGTTTGGACGCCCCGTACCAGCAGGTATAGCGATACGTCTTGCCGATCGCCTTGAAGCGGCTGTGGAAGCGGTCTGCGGCGAGTTTCACGCTGTTGACGCTGATATCATCGGGGAGATAGCGGTTCATATATGCCTGCACTTCCTCCTCGGTCTTGTCCGTGTTCAGGAGCACATTGCAGGTCATGGCCCTGGCGTGAACGCCCGCATCTGTCCTGCCCGCGCCGATCACGGTGACGGATTCTCCTTCCGGCATCTCTGTCATCTGATTGAGAACGGACTCCAGCTTCCCCTGAATGGTCATCTCCGTATCCGGCTGATGTTCCCAGCCAAAATATCGCGTTCCGTCATAGCTCACGACCAGTTTGAAGTTCTTCATCATCTCGCTTTCCCTCCCAATCGAATCATTGCCGGTTCTCATACGCAGGCCTGATGAGGGAGAACAGCACCTTGGCCTGTCTGGGGTTCTCCAGCGTCAGGACCTCCGTCCCGCCCTCGTAGATCACCCTGATCGTGGGAAGCTCAATGTGATATCCTCCCATTGCGCTCTCCTCGTCGCGGCTCTCATTGCCGGGGATCACTCCCCTGATCCGGCTGAGGGGGATGTATTTCCATGAAAATCCCCTGTCCGGCATATACAGAGCCTGCTCGCTCAGATGATACTGTTCGATGACCTGCGACGACTTGAAGTCTCTCTTCGGATCCTTGATCTCAAACTCAGGCGACACCGGCCTGAACCCCCAAAATGCCATTCCTATGCTCCCCTTGATATTCTGATTATATCATATTGATCCCGCCATACTCTTACAGATCGAGCAGCTCCACCGCCTCCTGCTGCAGTTCCTCCGTCCTCTCCTTGAGAAGAAGGAGCTTGTTGTAGCGGTAATACGCTTCATTTCCGCACTCGTTTACAAACTTCAGGCTGTAATAACCTGCTGTGAGCTCGGAGAGAAACAGGACGATCTCCTGCCCCTCGCCAAATGTAGAGGAAAGGAAGCGGAAGCTGTTCGTCAGGTGCCTGTCTGCCCTCCGGATCTCCTCCTGCCTCTTCTTCTCCGCGTCGTCGAAGCTCTTTTTCAGGATCATGAAATCCGCCTTGGGGTCCCGCCTGCCCTCGAGCGCAAGCGTCTTCTCCATCTCCCTCAGTCTCATGCAGACTCTTCTCTCGATCTTCTCGTGATCGCGGTCGATCAGCCTCGCGCGCAGGAGCCTTGTGAGTTCCTCCTCGCAGAAGCTTCTGCGGGCGGCCACCAGAGACCGCGCCATCCCCTCGTCGCCGGGGGCCTTGTCCTCTGTGCTGCTCATGCTCTTCAGACGGCTGCGCACCATGGTGAGTTCGCTCAGGACTCTTTTCTGGATCTCCTCTTGTACCGCATAGTCGCGGAATTCCTGATTCAGGCTGTCGATCATAAGGCCCAGGATGCTGAGTTTCTCATCAAACGGCGCTTCTCTGAGTGCGCTGCTCTCTTCCGGGATCGTTCCCTCCAGGATCTCGGGAATGTGATACAGCGTCCTGTATTTGCTGAACAGCGCATAATAGGCGGCAAAGCCGGCGGCGATTTCCGGATCCTGAAGATACTGGATGCACAGTCTCTCATCCACTTCGAAGCCCATCTCCTCATATACCTTGATGATCCTGGAGAGATCCTCCCAGCCTCTTGCGGTCACGAACTGCCTGCCGTCGATCTGTGTTTTGACACTGTAGAATTCCTTCTTGCGGATCTCCAGATAAGAAAGGATCGCGCCGTGGATCCCCGCCTGGTAAGCATATTCCTTCCACACGGAGAAGTCCTCCTCAATGTCGATCCTCTTGACGCGGTCCAGCGTCACGATGTCAAAATCCCGCACGGATTTGTTGTACTGGGGCGGATTGCCGGCGGTGACGATGATAAAGCCCTCGGGGACCCTGTGGTTGCCGAACATCTTGTACTGCAAAAATTGCAGCATCGTCGGTGCCAGTGTCTCCGAGACGCAGTTGATCTCATCCAGAAAGAGGATGCCCTCGCGGATGCCGGAGGCCTCGATCTGGTCGTAAACGGACGCCACGATCTCACTCATTGTGTACTCCGTCACCGCGTGTTCCTCTCCTCCGTATTCCTTTCGGGATATGAAGGGCAGGCCGATCGCGCTCTGTCTGGTGTGATGCGTGATCGTATAGGAGATCAGGCTGATCCCCAGTTCCATGGCGACCTGCTCCATGATGGCTGTCTTTCCGATGCCGGGCGGTCCCATCAGCAGAATGGGGCGCTGTCTCTCCGGCGGGATCTCATAGGCGCCGGTCTCATCCTTCTTGAGATAGGCGCGTACTGTGCGGATCACTTCCTGTTTGGCTTCCTTGATGTTTAGTTTAATGCTTACCTGTGTACTCACTTTTTCCCTCATTTCGAAGCGCTAGCGCTCAGATGCGCGTTTCTCTACAGTCTCCATTCCGTCTCCGGTCAGATACAATTTGATGGCCCAATCCGGGACGCCGGTGTCATCCATCTCTTCATCCCGCCAGAAAACAAACGCCGTGTCGTAATCCGTCGGCTTACTCGGGTAGGTGCCGAAGCCGTCGGTGAAGTACATGAGTCCCTTCAGGTCCTCCAGCTCTCCCCTCGCTCTGAGATCCTCCACGTAGTTGAACACCGGCCTGAAATCCGTGCCGAAGCCGCCTCTGACTTCAAACCCCTCCGCGTACTGCTGCAGCTGGGCCGGGTCCGTGATCACCAGGTCTTTCTGGACCTGGTCGTCACATTCGATCACATGGATCTGCGTCTTCTTGAAAAAGCTGCTGATCCCCGACAAGAGGTCCGCCGTCTCGTTTAAGAACTGCTGGACCAGCACTTTCTGGCACGAAGCCGATGTGTCCAGCGCTATGACCAGCGTATCCACCTTCCGGACCTCCCGGAACTCGTTCTCCTCGATCAGCGGCATATTGCCGTAGAGTTCCATGCCGTAATAATAGAACCCGTAGTCGAAGGAATCCAGGTCCACGCCGGCCTCCTCGCGCAAAATAGAGAATCTCTGCAGAAATTCCCTGTAATCCGTGCGCCTTCTCATCTCAAACTGCAGGAGTCTCGAGAGAGAGCCTGTCTCCTCCGAGCGCTCCTTCCCCATGATCTCCAGTTCCGCCTCGATCTGCTTGGCATTCTTTTCCCACTCGTCCTCTTTGGGCCGGACCGGTTTGAGATTTCGCGAGCTGTCATCGGTTTCCTGCTGCCCGTCCGCACCGTCCCTGTTCGGAGGTGCACCGGGCGGGCACGGCGGCTTTTTCTTTGTTTCTTCTTCGTCCTCCATTCTCTGCCAGAAGCTGTGGTCATCCACCGTGAACTCCCGCCTGAGATTCTCCTCCACGCTGTAATCGCGGGGATTTCCCAGAAACCACGCGTAGATCTTCTCCGCTGTCAGGATCCGGACCTCCGATTCCAGTTTCTCATACCAGTAGTCGCGGAAGACGGAATGCGGCCTCGCGATCACGTCATAAGACATCGAATCCACGACGGATTCCGCCGCGATATCACAGCACAGGTCCCAGAGTTCCGGATCTTCTCTGTCTTTAGCTCCGAACATGTGCCGGAAGAGGCAGTGGATCAGCATATGCATGTACATCCGGTTCATCCTGCGGGGCCTTTCCACGTAGGTCCTGAGCAAAAACCCCGGATTAAAGCGGATGTAGACGGCATCGGTACCCGCGAAGGAAGTCGAAAGGTCCATCTTGAATCCCAGGCTGCCAAATGCCGGCGCCATAAAGCGCATGGAGAGAAGCAGCTGCGTCCTCACTGCGTCCAGTATTCTCAGTCCCATCTGTTCCAGTTTCTCTCTGGTCTCCGACATTTGTTCCTTTGTCCTTTCAAAACCTTCACCAGTCTTCGAGCTCCAATGTCATACCTGCCGGCTCTGCGCGGTTCTTTCTCCCGTTTTCCACAAGGACCGCACAGATCGCGGTCTCCCCCTGATCCGATGCGATCCTGATCGCGCGCAGGATGCTATCCTCGTCAGCGAGCCCTGCGTCCGTTATAAAGCGCACTCTCTCGATCTGTCCTCCCTTCGCGAACTGCTCAAGGGCCTCACCGGCGTGTTCTTTGAGAAAGCTCATGTAGCGGTCTCCGGCGATCCTGTCCAGATCATGGGGATACATGAGCCTGTCCGACGCAATGACCGCCGCAAAGGAAGGATCGTCGTGCTCCATGAACGGAAACAGGCGGTCGTACTCTCTGTAGCGGATCTCCTTTTTCCTCACACACTGGCGGTACTGATAGCCGCCCCCCTCATAGGCAAACTGGATCGTCCTCGCCATCGTATTCTCCGATGCGATCAGCGCATAATCGGGAAAAGACAGGCGTACCTCCTCCGACGGCATATGCAGGACAAAACTCATGGCGCGGTCATTGTCCGCCAGCATCTCCTTCATGAGCGAATAGGAGATACCGTCACAGTGCATCTCGATCTCCTCCAGAGAGTCACATTGGCGGATCACGCCGTCATAGTAATCATCTACTGTGTTGTAGAGCGTCATCTTTCTGAGCTCTGTGCAGTTGTGAAAAGCGAACAGCTTGAGAACACGCAGAGTAGAGGGAAGATGAACTTCCCTCAGATCTCTTCTTCCCGCGAAAGCGTGTTTCCCTATACTCCGCACCGGCAGTCCATCGAGCGTCTCCGGAACGGTCAAAACCTTTCGTTCTCCCGAAAAGCCGGTGATCTCGATGCAATCCTCGCCGCCGTGCGTCGTTTTTTCATACAGATATGGCATTTGATCTGCCGCTCCTTCCCCGGCTCTTACGGAAGCAGATTCTCCAAAACGGAAGAAGTCCCTGACTGTGCGGAGTCGATCACTTCCTGAGGGATCTGAAGGTCTTCGACAGTGTCATATTCGGACGCCATGTAGGAGATCGTGAACTTTTTGGTCTCCACCTCGATCCCGTTGTCTCCCGCGATCCCCCGGATCATCACATTGCCCAGGGAAGTGCAGTCCATCTCGATTCCCGCGATATGGTAAGAGTCCTTCCACACATAGATAACCGCGTCCACAGTCACGTCGGTCAGATCCGCATCGTCAGCTGCAGCGGCGTCCTGTCCCAGCGAAAGGAGCAGTTCCCTCATGATCGCCCTCAGGATCTCACCCCGAAGCGTCACATTCAGGACATATGCCTCTTTTCCTCCGACCGTTTCAGTTTCCTCAGCGAGCTCCGCCTCGATCTCCTTGGCAATGATCTTCTGGATAATGCCAAGTCCCAGCAGGCTGTTCGGTTCCTGCGAACTCACGCTCTGCTCGCGCGAGATCCAGTTCTTCCCGTCAGCGCTCACATAGCCGGTGACCTTTCCCTCTTCGCTCTGCAGATAGATCTCGACCGGAACGCCCGCGTCCATCCCCACGACGGATGCGTTCGCCGTCCCGCTCATGTGTGTCACGCCTGTCTCCCGGCATGTCTCCACATCCTGGTCCAAAGTGATTCCTATGTCTCCTCTGAGGACGCCATAGGAGATATCTCCCTCATATTCAATTGTCACATTGCCTCTTAAGGATTCCACCTTGCTCATCTTGTCCGCCGTCTTTTTGGCGACTCCGAGCGCCGTGGGTTTGAGACTGCATCCCGCGAGGACCGCTATACTCATCAAAACAGCCAATAAAACCGCCGTAATCCTGATTCTTTTCAATTTCTTTCCTCCTGATCCGAATAAAGCGTTTTGGGACAGTACTCTATATAATATACTCTCTGCACATGCTAATTCCATTCCGTACACCCAGTATAACATAGAAGACGGAGAAAGAAATCGCCGACAATCTCCGGACAGCCTTTATAAATCCGCAGACTATAAAACGGCTCCCTGCCGCTTGCCGCAGCAGAGAGCCGGTCTCCGTTCTCTATGGTTCCTGTTTCCCCGGGTTTATTCCACATATCCGTCAGGGTTATGGCTCTGCCATCTCCAGCCGTCCCTGCACATATCCTCGAGGTTCTTCTCAGCCTTCCAGCCGAGCACATCTCTCGCCTTGGCGGGATCACTGTAGCATACCGCGATGTCGCCGGGCCTTCTGGGATCGATCACATAGGGCAGTTCCTTGCCGCAGGCTTTGGAGAATGCCTTGATGATATCCAGCACGCTGTAGCCGTGGCCCGTGCCCAGATTGAAGACGTTGACGCCATCCAGTTTCTCCATGCCCTCGATCGCTTTCACATGTCCCTTGGCCAGATCTACCACGTGAATGTAGTCGCGGATGCCGGTTCCGTCGGGCGTATCATAGTCGTTGCCGAATACATGGACCATCTCGAGCTTGCCGGATGCCACCTGCGCCACATAAGGAAGCAGGTTGTTGGGGATTCCCTTGGGATCCTCTCCGATCATGCCGCTCTCGTGTGCTCCGATCGGATTAAAATAGCGAAGAAGCATCACTCTCCACCTGTTGTCCGCTTTCCAGATATCCGTCAGGATCCTCTCCTGCATGGATTTGGTCTCGCCGTAAGGATTGGTCGTGAT
>ODAI012556441.1_pt1 | contig 23806 bp, 14 predicted proteins | sample 1539321 | NCBI WGS metagenome assembly ODAI01 (sample SAMN02144231, study PRJEB22623) | gut metagenome | biome: sheep rumen | host: Ovis aries | place: New Zealand | reverse complement strand
GAGCCGTTTGACGTTATCATCAGGATAACGTTCATTCTCGTTCCGGTGGGTATTACCTCTACCTTTGAGATAACGGAGATCTCCGGCGTTGCGTTTGCAACAATGGCCGCGCACTTCGTAAGCTCAGCCAGTGCCACGGACGCCTGCTCAACAAGATCGTTCTCCGTAACATACTCCTTCGGTATCATCGAATCGAGCATTTTTTTCTCATCATCTGTCAGGCTGTTCTGCTCCATAAGCTTGTCGACATACAGCCTGTAGCCTTTGTAGGTAGGCACCCTTCCCGCCGACGTGTGCGGCTGTTCAAGATAGCCCTGCTTTTCAAGCTCTGCCATTTCGTTTCTTATGGTCGCGGACGATGCCTTGATATGCGGCATTATCGCCTTGGAGCCCACAGGCTCACCCGTCACGATATACTCATCTACCACTGCCGTCAGTATCCTTAGCTTTCGATCGTCCATTTTCTCACCACCCTTTGTGCTGTCCGCCGTGCCTCACGCTTGCACCAGCAGACTTATGCACCGCTTGCCTTAGCACTCGAAGTTCTAAAGCATTAGCACTCACTCTCTTTGAGTGCTAAGTATAGTTTATACCCTTTTTGCGTTTTTGTCAAGGGGTTTGGGGATATTTTTTTCACAAATCTAAAAAAATTTTCCTGAACGCCTTTGACATATTGCACAACAAAAGCCGTTCACACCACTAAATGTAGTATGAACGGCCCGGTATCTTATTATTCTTACGACCCTTCAAGCGTATAAGCCGAAAGATCGGGCAGCTCCAGAAGCTCCTCGTCTGGCTCTGTAAGGTCATTTACATAGTAATAGCTTGCTGTCATTTCGTCACCGTTTGTAACGATAACTATCTCGACAAGGTCATAGGTCTCACCGTTAAAGCCGAAAACTATCTGGCCCTGGCCTCCCATTTCCTCTTTAACATTATAGTATTCAAACACTACATTACCGTCGCCTATAGCAGCATGATCGAATTCACCTACAGGGCTTATGAGGATATCATTCATTTTCGCATCTTCAGGATTTACATCTGCCGTCTGGTATGTGGTAGTGCCCTCGCTTACGTTGTAAGCCTTTCCGTCACCTGTGTACAGAACGTATGACTTCATACCGTCAATAACGGAAGAATAGTAGGATCTTTCGCCCTGCCATACGAGCTTCACATCACCGTGAGTGCCTAATGCTGCATTCTGGAAAGAAAGATCAAGGGTGTAGCCGTCCGCAAATTTTTCCTTTATCGCATCATAGGCTCTGAAATCACCGTTTATATCGTAATCGGTCTCAGCGACCTCAACTGACGGGGTCGAAACAGTTTCCGACGATACGCCGCTGTCGGCATCAGCTTCTTTTTCTGACTTCTCCTCAGCCTCAGATGAGGAAACCAGCGCAGGTTTTTTGCTGCTTTCGTCAGCCGAGCTTGAATCGCTCTCTGCACATGAAGTAAATGCCATACTGAGCATCACAGCCGCAAGCACTGCAGCTATAGCTTTTAAGATCATTTATATTGCCTCCGCATTTATCATTCAGCGTCTTCGGTTTCTTCGGTATCGATATCGAAGGTATCCTCAAGGTCGCCTGTATCTAAGCCTGCGGACATCTTCTCTGTGAACTCGTCAGCGCTTATCTCTGTGTAGCTGTCAAAGTCATCAGGCAGCTTGATCTCGGTGATATCGAAGTCAAGCGATACGATCTCACTGGTAGATGTATTGCCGAATGCCTCAGTCTCTACCTTCTTGAGCATACCTGTTTTCTCATCGAAATAATACTTGATGGTCTGCTTGTCAGCATCATCGTCCTGCTCAACGACAACATCGGAGCCGGTCTCCCATGCCATTGACATCTCATAGGTCTCGCAGATAAAGCCGTCAGCGTTCTCGCTGCTTACGAAAGTGTAGCTGTCATCGAGGCCCATTGTCTGAGATGTGATCTGGTCAGCGGTGTAGTCGCCTGCATCTTCCTTTGCGAACTCCTTGGTCTCCTCATCTACCATATAGGCTGTACCGTCCTTGACATACACATTCATCGAGATGCCGAGGAAGCTCATCTTGATATGAAGATCCTTTCCGCAAAGCTCGAGCACCATAGGCTCATCGCCTGTGTAATCGCTCGTCATAGCGAGAGAAAAGTTGCCCTCTTTAAGCTTGTCAGTATACTGCTGAGCAAGGTGAGTGTCGCTGTTTACATCAAATACAGCAGCTGACTTTTTCTCTGCTGCCGCAGAAGAACTCTTGGATTTTTCGCTCTTTGAAGAGCTGTCTGTGTCTCCGCAAGCTGCAAAGACTGTGCACGCCATAAGTACCGATACAAGTAAAGCTGTGATCTTTTTCATAGTATTACCTCTCTTAAATCAATGTCATTCTCCTGACGGACAGTACCGTCCTTAAAAGAATATCACAAATCCGTTAAGCCGTCAACAATTATTACGAACTTGTAACCAAAATTTAGACATTTTCCCAATAAAGCACCCAAAAAGCCGACCCTTATTAGCGATAAATGCCCCCGTTTTCACCGTTTTCACACAAAGGTTACAGTATCATATCCAGCAGCCGTCGGAACGGATCAACTGGCCGTTGATATAGGCTGACCTCTCAGATGCGAGAAAAGAACAAAGCTCTGCTATATCCTCACCTGTGCCGAACCTGCCTGCCGGTATCTCATCAAGGAGCATTGACTTGTCATTCTCGGTCAGCTGAGCATTCATTTTTGTGTCTATATATCCGCAGGCAACGGCATTCACCCTTATTCCGCTGGGGGCAGTCTCCCTGGCAAGGGCTTTTGTAAAGCCGTTGAGCCCTGCCTTTGCCGCGCTGTAGGCCACCTCACACGAGGCGCCCTTCTCTCCCCACACTGAGGATATGTTTATTATATCTCCGCTGTGCTCTCTTATCATTCTGGGCAGAAATGCCTTTGATACTCTCATTGCGCCGATAAGGTCTGTATTTATTACGGCACAGAGCTCTTCCTCGCTCATATCGGTGAAAAGGCCGATATGTGCAGTGCCGGCATTGTTTATGAGCAGGCTGATGCCGCCTGTGAGCTCCTCACAAAGCTGTACAGATTTTTGTACACTTTCTTCATTTCTCACATCACAGTGAACGGCAAACGCATCAGCGCCGGCTGCCCTGAGCTCATCACACAGCTTAGCTGCAGGGCTCTCGCCTGTGTTATAGCCGATACAGACCGCATACCCATCGGCAGCGAGCCTTCTGCATATGGCTGAGCCTATGTCTCCGCTGCCGCCTGTTACAAATGCAGCTTTTTTCATAGTATCACTCTCCCTCATAAGAGTATAACACAAACGGGAGCTCATTTCAACTACTTTTCGTTATCGTCGACCCATTTTTTGACTTCCCTCACCGATTCGTCCGATTCATTGGTAAGCTCTCCGCCTGCCTTCTGGCCGCAGGTGATCGTGTCGGGGTCTCCGGGCTTATAGATCTTAGTTTTGTGTTTGCTCATGATCTGTCTCCTTTCGTTTGTGCTTATTGTTTCCTGCGGCAGAGTGATTATGCATAAAAAATGAGCGCTCCTTAACAGGAGCGCTCACCGTCTTTTGACAAAGAAATTTTTAATTATTTGTCCGAAGGGGTCGTTAGGGGACGACCGGAAAGCCCCCTGACAAGGCGAACAAATATATATCAAATCAGAAAAACATTCAGGACGTGAAACAAAAAGAGAGCTACAACAAGCTGAGAACGCTCACAATACTTATGCCCAGATATCGGAAACGCCTTTCATATGCGCTTTCATTTTCAAGAGGTCTGCCGCATTTATTGCGCCGTTGCCGTCAACATCAGCACAGTCAAAGTCGTCACCCTCCAGCGGCTTTACTTTTTTGATGTGGCTCTTCACCTGCAAAAGGTCGCTTGCGTCGATCTTGCCGTTATTGTTGAGGTCGCCCTTTTTGCGAACAGGCATATTCTCAATGTCAACAAAATTTAGGCCGTTTTCCTCTGCGTAGTACTGCGCCTCTGTGTCTTTATAGCCGTAGATAGTGAAGCCTTCAACGTCTATGAATCTGGCGTCTTCATCGGTATCAAAGCCGAGCGCACGGTAGCCGATGTTGTCTATCGACCTGGGAAGCTTTATGCTCTTGAGCGAGGGGCAGCTGCAGAATGCATACCAGCAGAGCCTGGTCACGCCCTCGGGGATCTCAACGGATTCAAGAGCCGTGCAGGCCTCAAATGCGCTCTCGTTTATATAGTAAACACTCATATTTATTTTTACTTTTTTAAGTCCGCGGCAAGCGCAGAATATCCCCGCTCCTGAGTATTCAAGGGTAGAGGGCAGCTCAACATACGTAAGTGAATCACAGCCGATAAAGGCATCGTCGTCGATCGATATAAGCCCCTCTTTCAGGTCAATGCTTTTCAGGCTTTCGCAGTTACGAAACGCACCGTTCCCTATATTTTTGAGCGTGCCTTTGATATTCAGGGTCTCAAGGCTTTTGCAGTCTTCAAATGCAGCTTCATAGATATCAGTGACACTTTCGGGCAAAGTAAGCTCTTTGATGCTGTTGCACTGCTTGAACGCATTGACGTTGATAATATTGACAGTCTCGGGGATAGTTACGCTTTCCTTACCGCCGGGGCACAGATAAAGCTTGGTGACATCCTTGTTATACATAACGCCGTCGATGCTGCAGCAAATGGTGCAGTCTTCATCGATGTTAAAGCTTTTCAGGCTTGAACAGCCCGAGAAAGCATCAGTTCCTATACTCTTGACGGTAGAGGGTATATTTATCTCCGTAAGGCTCTCGCAGTATTCAAATGCACTTTCCCCGATACTTACAAGCCCCTCGGGAAGGACTATATCTTTCATAGAATCACAGACAACAAACGCGTTGTCTGCGATAGTTTCCAGACTGTCAGGAAGGATAACTGTTTCGAGGTTATCGCAAAATTTGAATGCATATTCACTTATATTGGTCACGCCCTCGGGAATAATTACCTTTTTGACATTCTTGTCCTCACTAAAAGCATAACTGCTGATACTTGTCACGGGCTTGCCGTCTATCTGAGAGGGTATCGTTGCGACAGGTGCAGAACCGAAGTAACCGTATATCTCGACAGTACCGTCATCAAGATACCTGTAGGAGTAATCGTCCAGTTCTTCGGCACTTGCAGTGAGGGTTGAGCTTAGCTGTGAAAGCTCCTCGGGCAGCGCGGCCGCCGAACCGAAAGCCATTACAAAGGCGCAAAGTGCGCTTAATAGTCTTTTGTTCATAGTATACTTCCTTTCCGATAATAGCTGTGTTTATTATAGCACGCAATTTCAAAAATGTAAAGTATATCCCGTAAAATTTAGATATGATGCTCTTTGGCGGGACAGCAATATTGGACAAGGGCTGTGTTTCCCCCGCCTCCGGCGGGGAAAACACAGCTAATAATAAAAAGATCCTTTGTTTTCTGGTCAAGTGTAGTGTGTCAGCTGGATAACCATAAATTTAGATATCGCGCTTTACTTTTATGTTTTTTTGTGCTATACTGTTTATTAATCTGAGCTAAGAGAGGTTTAATATGGAAGGCTATGATAAAAAGGCAGCGCTTCTGAAAAGCGCTTTGAAATGGGTACAGACCGAGTTTTTCGGGATATTTGTGTTTTTGTTCTTTGCTGCCGTATCAAAGGCATTTGGGGCCGGGGCGAACATAATGTTCGGCTTTACGGGGCTGATGACGGTGGTCGCCGTTATGAATGATTTCGGCCTGAAAGAGGGCACAAAGGCGAAGAACAAGGCAACTCTGCACGGGGCTGATGTAGGGCACAACTTCGGGCTTTATATGGGGCTCATCGGTATGATACCGGGGTATGTCACTATGGCGGTGCTGATAATCTCAAAGGCAACGGGATCATTCAATTTTATGCCGGCATACAAGCTGATAAACGCTATGTTCTATCCGCTCATCGACTGGGCCGCACACAGCGCGAACGCTGCTGATATGCACTGGTGGGTGGTTTCTCTTATGGCGGTATTTCCGCTGCTTTACCCGATATCGACATGGCTTGGCTTCAAGATATCGTTCGATCAGGTAGATGTGAAAGATAAGATAGTTTATAAAAAATAGAAAGATATATACAAAAAACACCCGTGAAGCTTTTAACGGCCTCACGGGTCATTTTTGTATTATTTGAGCGCTGCAAGAGACTTTTCGATCTTAGCCATTTTTTCTTCGGCCTTTCTGAGCTTCTCTCGCTCAGCCTCGATAAGCTTCTCAGGCGCCTTTGAGATAAAGCCCTGATTATTGAGCTTTCCGCTCAGAAAGTCTATATCCTTCTGTACCTTGGCCTTGTCCTTTTCAAGCCTTGCTCTTTCCTTGTCGGTGTCTACGATCTCGGAGAGCGGTATGAAGAACCTTGCACTGTCGGTAACAACGGTCTGGCAGTCCTTGCCGTCAAAGTGATTGGTGATGATGACCTCTGAAGCAGATGCCAGTCTCTCAAAGAACATAGTTCCCTGCTCAAACACCAGCGGCTCCTGCGTCTCAACGTAGAGCTTTGCCTTTACGGACGGCGGAACGTTCATTTCGCCGCGGCAGTTTCTTATGCCCCGGATGCCTGCGATTATCTTCTCAAACACTGCCTCGTCCTCGGTGAAGCTGAGGCTCTCGTCATACATCGGGAAATCCTGAACCATTATAGCGGTGCCGTCATCTACAAGCGCCTGCCAGATCTCCTCAGTGATGAAAGGCATAAACGGGTGCAGGAGCTTGAGCATTCCCTTCATAACGTATACAAGGACAGTCTGAGCGTTCTCGGCGCTCTCTCCGCCTGCCTGTATCCTCGGCTTTGTAAGCTCGATATACCAGTCGCAGTAAACGTCCCAGATGAAGTCATAGAGCTTTGCTACCGCAACGCCCAGCTCGAACTTTTCAAGGTTCTCGTTGACCTCTTTTGCAAGGGTATTGAACTTTGAAACTATCCACTTATCCTCAACGCTCAGGTTCTCGGGGAGCTTGTCTGCGCTGAAGCCTTCGGGCAGGTTCATCATTATAAAGCGAGATGCGTTCCAGAGCTTGTTTGCAAAGTTACGCGATGCCTTTACCTTCTCGTCGATATATCTCATATCGTTGCCGGGGGCATTGCCTGTAGCGAGCATGAACCTGAGTGCGTCAGCGCCGTAGTTTGCAATTACCTCCAGCGGGTCTATCCCGTTGCCGAGAGACTTTGACATCTTTCTTCCCTGAGCGTCACGCACAAGGCCGTGGATAAGAACGGTATCGAACGGTACCTTGCCCATATTCTCAAGGCCGCTGAACATCATTCTGATGACCCAGAAGAAGATTATGTCATAGCCCGTTACGAGAGTGTTCGTGGGGTAGAAATATTCAAGGTCTTCGGTCTTGTCAGGCCACCCGAGGGTTGAGAACGGCCACAGAGCAGAGCTGAACCAGGTGTCCAGCGTGTCGGGGTCCTGACGCATAGGCTTGCCGCATTTAGGGCAGGTGCATGAGGTCTCCTTGGTAACTGTCATCTCGCCGCAGTCATCACAGTAGAAGGCTGGTATCTGATGACCCCACCAGATCTGACGGGAGATACACCAGTCACGGATATTTTCAAGCCAGTGGAAATATATCTTGTCAAAACGCTCGGGAACGAACTTGGTCTCACCGTTCTTAACGGCGTCGATAGCAGGCTTTGCGAGAGGTTCCATCTTAACGAACCACTGGGTAGATACCTTAGGCTCTACCGTTGTGCCGCAGCGGTAGCAGGTGCCTACATTGTGGCTGTAGTCCTCTGTCTTGACAAGTGCGCCCTCAGCTTCAAGGTCCTCAACAATGGCCTTTCTTGCGTCGTATCTGTCCATTCCGGCATACTTCGGGTAATCATCAACGATAGTTGCATCATCGTTCATCACGTTGATGACAGGCAGCTTATGCCTGAGACCTACCTCAAAGTCGTTAGGGTCATGCGCAGGGGTTATCTTAACTACGCCCGTTCCGAACTCGGGGTCAACATAATCGTCTGCAACTACGGGTATCTCTCTGTGAACTATAGGCAGGATCACCGTCTTGCCTACAAGGTCTTTATATCTCTCATCATTCGGGTTTACTGCAACAGCGGTATCACCGAGAAGTGTCTCAGGTCTTGTGGTGGCAAGCTCAAGATAACCGTCAGAGTCCTTTATCTTATACCTGAGGTGCCAGAAATGGCCTGCCTGATCCTCATAGGTGACCTCTGCATCGGAAAGCGATGTCTTGCACTTGGGGCACCAGTTGATTATCCTCTCGCCGCGGTAGATAAGGCCTTTTTCATAATACTTGATGAAGACCTCTTTTACAGCCTTTGAACAGCCCTCGTCCATAGTGAAGCGTTCTCTGTCCCAGTCACAGGAGGAGCCCAGCTTTTTGAGCTGCTCAACTATCCTGCCGCCGTACTGCTTCTTCCATTCCCAGGCACGCTCCATAAAGCCCTCACGTCCGAGCTCTTCCTTGGTGATGCCCTCTTTTCTCATAGCCTCAACGATCTTCGCCTCTGTAGCTATAGCCGCATGGTCGGTGCCGGGCAGCCAGAGCGTACAGTAGCCCCTCATTCTCTTCCAGCGGATAAGGATATCCTGCAGGGTCTCATCAAGTGCGTGACCCATATGGAGCTGGCCTGTGATGTTCGGGGGCGGGATAACTATACAGTAAGGCTCCTTCTTGGGATCGGGATCGGCATGGAAAAACTTGCCGTCCATCCAGTATTTATAGATCTTGTCCTCTACCGAGGAAGGATCATAAAGCTTTGAAAGCTCTTTTTTCATTTTCAACAATTCCTTTCTGAAATGATAATAAATAATTTTTCCGTCTGATCCGCAGCGTCAGACTCGCACGCCGGGTTCACGGTGAAAGGTCTTACTCAGCATAATGTCATATCCTTTCGTCTGTCATTGCATACATTATATATTATGACATTATTTGCCTCACTTGTCAAGGGCAAAAATGTTAATTTCATTTATATGCTGTTTTTACGCACCTAAACCCTGCAGCAAAGCGGCAAAGCTGCATAATAAACTTACGAAAACTGATTTGAGTTATTTTGTAATTTCATATCTTTACAAAACAGAAAATGTATGATATACTGAGTAAGTATTGTAGTCATAAGTTCTGTTACTTACGAGGTAATTATGGAGACAGATATAAAAACGGCTGCCGGCTGCATTGACAAAGAGGTCAGGAAGAGCCTGAAGGCTGCCGCAAAGAGAAGTATAAAACTGAATTATATTGCCTGTATCGCTGTATGCTTTATCATGCTGTTCATCGCAGGAGAGTATCATGCTACTATAGTGAACATCTCCGCCTATGACAGGGTGAACGTTGCTGATATGAAGTATGACGCGGACGACAAGGAAGAGATCATAATGGATATGATCTCAGAGAGGCTTTCTATCGAGGAGACAAGCTCAAAGTGGAACGTAAACGACCCTGTGGCGGTAAAGCGGTGGTATGAGAGCTACCGTTCGGACGGGCTGAGCGGCCTGCAGTCAAAGGAGATAACGTTTTTCGGCTCCTCGGGTGACACCTCGAATGTAGACATACTGCTGAACGCGCTGGGGCTTGACAAGCCTGCCAAGGAGAAAGCAAGGCTATACCTTAACAAGAACGCGATGAACTTTCTCAGTATGTCATCGGCATATTTTGACATTGTTACAAAGAACCATTCGTTCAAGTTCTCGCTTCTGAACGTGTTTGATTCTCTGTACCGCGGAAAGCCGCCTGTAAAGGTGTTCACGGCGTTTGCCTATGCGATATTCCTGTTCCTGTTCTCGGTATTTGTTATAAATGTGCTGACGGTCTGTGAGAGAAGGTTCTTTCTCGAGAACCGCACCTATCACAGCACCAGGACAGGAAGACTGGGCTTTCTGCTGAGGGAGAGGACCTTCAAGCCTGCAAAGACTATGCTTTTGAAGGATATATACTTCACGCTGTGGTCACTGACTGTAGTGATGATACCTGTGAAGATATATGACTATATGTTCGTGCCCTACATACTGGCAGAGAACCCGAACATAGGCTCAAAAAAGGCGATAAAGCTCTCAAAGGATATGATATACGGCCACAGAATGGAAATGTTCAGGCTGGATATGACAATGCTGGGCTGGTTCCTGCTGACGAGCATGAGCTTCGGTTTTGTGGGTATTTTCTTTGTTAATCCTTATGTTACGGCACTAAACACGGAGGCTTACCTCTATCTGAGAAGAGCGGCGATAGAAAAAGGCATAGAGGGCGCTGAGGAATTCAACGACTGTCTGCTTGACCTTGACCTTTACGAGGAGCAGCTGATAGACGAGGCTAAAAAGAGCGGCAAGGTGCCCGATATCACTTTTCTTGCACCGGTGCACACTCTCCACGATGATATAGAGCAGGAGAAGGAAATGACCCTTGAAGGCCTGAAGGCTTCAAAGGAATATCCGGGGCTTCGCCCTGATGCACCGTCACATTTCAGCCGTTTTGCCAACAAGACCATCGTTCACCGCGATTATCACCGCTCTTACGATATCTGGGCTTATATCGGAATGTTTTTCACGTTCTCGATAATGGGCTTTATCTGGGAGGTCGCTATCCATGTGATAGAGGACGGAGTTCTGGTGAACAGAGGAACGCTTTTCGGGCCGTGGCTGCCGATATACGGTGTGGGCGGCTGCCTTGCGGTGATGCTTCTGAAAAGGCTGGTCGACAAGCCCGTGGTCACTTTTATGGTGGTGTTCGTCGGGTGCTCGATGCTTGAATTTTCAACGGCGTTTTTCCTTGACAAGTTCAAGCACATCAAGTACTGGGACTACACGGGGTATTTTCTGAATATTGACGGCAAGGTCTGCCTTGAAGGCGCATGGGTGTTCGCGTTTGCGGCCTGTGCGACGATATACGTGCTAGGGCCGTTTATCGATGATATGCTCAAAAAGCTGAAGCCTGCTGTGAAGATAACGGTTTGCACTGCGCTGTCAGTGATATTTATCACAGACCTTGTATACACAAAGTTCAACCCGAATGAAGGCAAGGGCATAACCGATTACTGCACATCTATAGTTCAGGAGGAGATACTGTGAATACTATCGCGCAAAGACTGACAAAGCTTCAAGATCCGGCCTTCGCAGATCTGACGGCTAAAACTATACCCGGCTTTGACAGTCAGTATTTTATAGGTGTAAGAACGCCGCAGCTCAAAGCATTAGCTAAAGAGCTTTACGGCACTGAGGCTGCAAAAGAGTTCACCGCTGAGCTGCCGCACCGCTATTTTGAGGAATATCAGCTCCATTCGTTCATTATTTCCCGGGAAAAGAGCTTTGATGACTGCATAATAGAAGTTGAAAGATTTTTGCCGTTTATCGATAACTGGGCTGTCTGCGATCAGCTCTGCCCTGTCTGCTTTGCAAAGAACAGGGACAGGCTTTTGCCTTATGTTTATAAGTGGCTGGAGAGCGGTCACCTTTACACTAAAAGGTTTGCGGTAAAAAATCTTATGAGCCACTATCTTGATGATGATTTTGACATCAGATATCTTGACGCGGTATGCGCGATAAGGTCTGAGGAATACTATATGAATATGATGATAGCGTGGTATGTGGCCACAGCGCTGGCAAAGCAGTATGAGAGCACTCTCCCCTGCCTGACTGAGCACAGGCTTGACAAGTGGACGCACAACAAGGCTATCCAGAAGGCTATTGAGAGCAGACGGATAAGTGATGATAAAAAAGAGTATCTAAGAACGCTGAAACTAAAACAGGCAGGTACGGAATGATCCGCGCCTGCCTGTTATTTTTGTTTATGCGTTCATACCTCTGCCGCCGAAATCGCCGCCGTGGCCTCCGCGTCCGCCGCCGAAGTCACCGCCTCCGAAATCTCCTCCGCCAAAGTCTCCTCCGCCGAAGTCGCCGCGTCCGCCGCCCATCATCATAGGCTGAGGAATGGAATCTACCTCGCTGCCGTTGATGATTATGGTGCCGCCGTTGAATTCAGCTGTCTGGTCATAGTCGAAGGACTCGGAAGGACCCTGCTCGGGATAGTTAAGGTCTATCGTGCCGCCGTTGACATATACGCTGCCGTTAGCATCGATGCAGTCAACATCGCCGCCGCTCATCGTGATCGTCAGGCTGCCGCCGTTCATCTCGAAATAAACATCGTATGCCGAGCTCTTGTTGCTTGCATTCACGCCGTCATCGCTGGCTGAGATATTGATAGTGCCGTCATTGATCTGGATAGCTGTTCCCTCAATGCCCTCAGCTGCCGAGATATCGAAGTTGCCGCCGTCTATCTGAACAAAGGTAGTGCCCTGGATACCGTCACTGTTAGCAGCTATTTTGAAGGTTCCGCCAAGGATATAGATGTATCCCTGAGTGTCGTCCTCGTCATTCTCACAGTGGAGACCGTCCTTGCTGCTGGTTATATTGAAGGTGCCGTCAGCTATAAGGATAGAATCGTTTGCTTCAAGCGCATCGAGAGCTGAGGTGATGTTATAGGTGCCGCCGGTGATCTTCATATCATCGTGGCCGGAAATGCCGTTGCCGTATGCCGATGAGATGTTAAGCGTTCCAAGGCCGTTGAGAACTATATCGTCCTTCGAGAAGATGACCGCATCGGTATTGGTGTCGCCGTCAGCTGTGAACTGGCCTGTCACGCTGAGGGTATTCTCTGTGCCCTCGGCTGTTGTTACGAACACCTTGTCTGCATTCACGACGTAGATCGCAGGGAAATCATCGTTTGTTATGCTCACGCCGTCAAGCACGAGCTGTACCTTTTCTTCACTGTCGACCTCTACCCTTACGGTGCAGTTCTTAGCACTTCCCGTGAGGATATATACGCCCTCCTCAGTAATGTCAATGGTCTGGCCGTCGGATACGGTTATAGTCTCGGCATCATCTGTGTCAGCTGTCTGAGAGAGGTCACGCTTTGTGAAAAGGCCGTCGTCGTCTTCAGTCTCTGAGGTGTTTTCAACTACCTCCTCATCATCGGTATCGTCAGAGGCTGCAGCCGTTTTTGCCTGAACGCTCTCGGTCTCAGTGCCGGTGTCGGTCTCGGACTCAGTATCGCTTACTGTTGAGATCAGGCTCTTTGAGCTGCCTGATGCGGAAGAGCTCTTTGATGCTGCGCAAGAGCTGTCTGAGTTCTCAGCGCAGCCTGCCATAAGCATACAAACTGCCATCATTGCTACTATAATATTTCTCCTTGTATTTTTCATACGATTACCTCGCTTTCATTTTGTTGTCCTCAGTATAAACTGCGAACCTAAAATGAAATTAAAAGATATTTGAAAAGTCAGTGAAAAAAAACTGAATATCTATTTCGCATATATCTCAGCTATGCAGGTATCGTCGTATTTTTCGCCCTCATATACCTCAACTATAGTGATAGTTACCCAGCTTACAGTCAGCTCCTCGGGGAACTCAAGCTCTGTGGGCTGATCGCTGTATTTGTCGGGGAAGGCAGCCTCATAAAGGGTGCCGTCTGAAAATTCGAGCCTGCACCTTTTCACCCTGTTGTTATAGCGGTAGGCGGTCTCGCTGGTCATTATACCGTTTGCGATATAGAGGGTATCTATCGTTACCTCGTCCTCCTCAGGGTAAACGGTTATGCTCTCGCCAATGCCTGAGCCGCTCATGCCCTCGCACCAGCAGGTTGAGAGGTCACCGTCTATGGCGTTTTCGGCTTCATATGAATAATACTGGCCGTTTACTGTATCTGACGGGAGATTGCTGCTCGAATACGCATACGAGAAGCGAACATCTCCGTAGATATCGGGCTCTTCCGGCTTTTCGGTGGTAGTGGTCGTTGTCGTGGTGGTCTTTTTCTTGGTCGTCGTCTCTGACTTTTCAGAGAGGTCGCTCAGATACTTCATATTGACCCAGCCCCAGCTGCCCTTATAGGTTATATAAGCCCAGGTGTCGCCGGTCTCACTGTTATACTGCTCACCGTAAACATCGACCTCATCGCGGCGGGCTACCATAGTCACTATCTCAAAGTCATAGCTCGGCCCGTAGCGCATGGAGAGGTCATTTTCCTTTGTATCAACAAACATAGTTGAGATATAGCTCGGCGAATACGGATCCACCACAGTTGGTATATCGGAAAGAGAGGTCTCGTCTATCCAGCCGGTTATGCCGTCATAGGTTATGTAGCCCCAGGTGGTGCCGTCAGCCTGCTCCTCGCCGTAGATGTCAAGCTCGGTGCCTATCGGTATCTGATCCTTTGAAACTACGTTATATCCGAAGCCGGGGCCGAGATACACTTTCATTGAAGTGATATCGGTCTTTACATACATTGTCTTTACAAGCTTCAGCTCGTCGGGGGTTATAATGTCCGAGGGGTCAAACTTATCGGGTTCGGAAGATGTGTCATCGGACTCACTGCTGACGCTCTGCACCTCAGAGGACGCCTCGGAAGATGAGGACGACACAGATGATTTATCCTTGTCCGAACCGAAATTCATCTTGAACAGCAGCACCACCAGCGCCGACATTGCCACCAGCACACACATCACCGTGATGAGAGCAACTGCCAGCTTTTTGTTGGTGGTCGGCCTGACCTCGGTCTCATATTCGCTCATGGTGTCGGGCTCAGGCGGCAGCCTGACAGGAGCGGCAGGCTGGATATACGGCTGAACAGGCCTTTGCTGCACAGGCACCGCAGGCTGCTGATATACCGGCGCTGCGGCAGGTATAACGGCAGGCTGAGGACTGACCCTTCTGCCGAGAGCCTTAAGCACCGCTTCCATGCTCTGGAAACGCCTTGAGGGGTCATAGGCACAGCACTGCATAACTATGTATTTAAGCTTTTCCGAACCGTTCTGCGGCGGCGGGAACTGTTTGCCTGCAAGGCGGTCGCAGATGGCGCGGTCGGTCTGGTCTTTTGTTGAGTTCTCGCTCACGAGAGGGAGCTTGTTGCCATTTAAAAGATAATAAAGGGTTATGCCGAAGGAATAGATATCGGCAGTCCGGGTATAGCGCTTGTTCGTGTTCTGAACGTTCCAGACCTCGGGCGCTATAAAGGGCTGTGTGCCTGCAAGAGTTGAGAACGATTCAAGCTCCTCCTGCTTGGCAATGCCGAGATCTCCGAGAAGGTAGTTGCCCTTGCTGTCAACATAGATATTGCTGGCCTTTATGTCTCTGTGGAGCATATTGATATCGTGCATCGACTTTATGGCCTCAGCTATCTGAACAGCAAGCTTCTCGATCTCAGCGGTAGACATGGCGCCGTTCTGCCTGAGATATACCGGCAGAGACACATACTGCTCCATCTGGATAAGTATATCAAAGCCGATGACTCTTCCGCTGTTGTCATAGATATCCTTTATATTATGGCCAAGGCACTGAACGATATGCTCCTGCCCTTTGAGCTTGTACATATTCTTGATCTCCTGCACCATGGCCGCCTTTTTGCGCTCGATGAGCTGCTCACGGCTGCCCTGATAGGTGCTGAGCTCCTGCTCAAGTATGATAGGGATGACCTTGACAGCACAGTATCTCGTCTCACCGAAGAAGGTCTGTTTCAGGCGGTAGACCCTGCCAAAATTCCCTCCGCCGAGATATGAATCCTTATACCAGTTTTCCCAAAGGGGCTCGTATGATGATAGTCTCTCGCCTATATCAAGCATTATGTCGCATCTCCTTTCAAAAGAGTATAAAAAGTCGAACATCACTAACAGTATACCACAAAGTCACAAAAAAGTAAAGCCGTGCTCGCCGCACGGCTGGACACGATACTCTATGTAGCGATTGGTGTCTACAGAGAAGCCCGAAGGGTAAGGACTGCAACAGGCTGGTGCCTGACCGGAAGAGTGGTTAATTGTTTTTTTGAACAGAGTGGTTAATTGTTTTATTTGACAGAGTGGTTACTGTTTTTTTCAGATGCGGCTTTACAATTTGTATTATTTATGCTATAATCATCTTACAGATAAAACGAACGGAGGTATGAGCATGAAGATGACATCAGCACAGGCAGCCAAGGTGCTCCGTCAGCTCAATGACGAGCACAGCACCATTATCTACAAGGAGAGCAGCACAAGATCTTTTCTTGCATCAGTCGGAGAGGACGTGGAGTCGGTACGGCCCGATTATGACTATGAGGCTGCTCAGGCCAAGCTTTCCGAGATCGAAACAAAGATCAGAAAGCTGAAGCACGCACTCAACGTATTCAACTGCACGACCGTTATTCCCGGCTACGATATGACGATAGATGAGATGCTCGTTTATATGCCGCAGCTTTCTCAGCGCTGCAGCAAGCTCTCCGCTATGAAGGACGCTATCCCGAAGGTAAGAGAGTCGGCGTCATATTCGAGAAGTTCTGCGATAATAGACTACCGCTATGCAAACTACGATATCGAGAAGGCAGCTGAGGATTACCGCAGCGCCTGCGATGAGCTTGCAAAGGCGCAGACAGCTCTTGACCTTGTCAACAACACGGCGGAGCTTGAGATCGAGCTGTGATATTTTTCCGTCTGCGCTGCGCCCGTTTTTTGACTTTTTTCAGGAAAAGGTTCAAGGTAACAGTTTTTCGTTATTCTTTTTTGTTATTGCTTATATGTCAGTGTTCAGTGTAAGGGCATTAACAGGGTTTATCAGATGCGCAGCAGCAGTAAAAACTTTCCCCGCGGCAGCCGAAGTACGGTTATAGGCTGCCTTTTTTATGCCTAAAATAAGAAGCTGAACGTCAGGCTGCCCTTGAAGCCTTTGAGCGGCACCCTGTACTTTTCAAGCAGCACAGGTCCGCAGGAATTTGAACCCACGCCTGCCATCGCAAAGTCGGCACAGATAACAGTATAGCCGCTCTTTTCAAGCTCGAACCTGTGAGCCTTGCCTGCAAGCTCCTCCTGGGTATACTCGCTGACATTGAAAGAAAAGCCCTCCTGAGAAGTAACAGTAATGGTTCTCTCCCCGTCGGTCACGGCAAGCTCTTTGGTGCCGAAGTGAGAGGAATTCTCCTGCGGCCTGAGGTAAGGCTCATACATATCACTGACGTTGTGCGTGAACGTGCCTATATACGATGCCCTGTGCTTATCGCTGTAGCTTTCATACGGGCCGAAGCCGTAATAGCTCACCTTATTGAAGGCTTTGTCTGCAAAAATGCGCAGGCCGAACCTTGGCAGCACTTTAAGCTTTTCATCGTCTGCATCAAGCTCCGCCGTGACAGTGAGCCTGCCGTCAGGCGCAATGAGGTAGCGGGCGTTCACCCTTGCAAACGGGCGATAGATGCTCCTGCCGTAAGCTGTTTTCGCTTCGATCACCACACAGCCCTCCCGTTCACAGGCAGAGCTCTCATACACCTTCACCTCATACCTGTTAAGGTAAAGCTTTTCCCACTCCCATTTCATAACGTCGTTGTCTGTCGGGGCGCGGAAGAAATTGAAGCTCATAGGCTTTTGCAGAAGGTTCCTGCCGTTACGCTCTATGGTTGTGAACTGAGCTTTTCTGCGGTCAAATACAAAGCGCGTGTCTGCGGCTGTGACCTCAAATCTGAGGGGATCAGTTATCAGGGCAGGTGCCGCACCAACAGCAGGGGTGAGGGGGCTCTCCTGCCGCTTTAATGCAAGCTGATCGAAGCAGACCTCATGGCCGTCATTTTTGTCGGTGAACACAAAACGGATATATGTCTCGTTCACGAATGTGCGGCCGGCCTCGGGGACAGTGACTATGCACTCACCCTCAGGCGGAAGTGTGAAGTCTGCGCTGCCTTTGAAAAGAACGCCTGTCTTGTCGGTGATCTCATAGCGGCAGCTGAGGATATCGTCAGCATTCACAAAACGTAGTATGCTCCTGAATGCAAAGGCGCCCTCCCCTGCTTCAGAAACCCTGACAGGCCTGTAGACCTGCTTGACTTCAAGAAGGCCTGTGTGGGGCGTTCTGTCGGGATAGCACAGGCCGTCACAGCAGAAATTGCCGTCATGATGAAGCTCTCCGAAGTCTCCGCCGTAGCCGTATTTCACCTCACCGCTCTCGGTCTCGCCGATCGCAAAGGCATGATCGCACCATTCCCAGACAAGGCCGCCCATAAAGCGGTCATCTGACATAAAGATCTGATAGTAGTCCTCCATATCGCCTGAGCTGTTGCCCATTGCGTGGCAGTATTCACAGAGAAGAAGTGATCTTTTCTCGTTTTCGTCTTTCAGATAGTCCTTCATACTCTCGATCGACGGATACATCTGGCTGACCATATCGAGTATATCGTCTGAGGTATCGTCAAGGGTGAAGGTGCTCTCATAATGCAGAGGTCTTGTGCTGTCGAGCGACTTGATAAGCTCAGCACCTGCACGGAAATTAGCTCCCCAGCCGCTCTCGTTGCCCATTGACCATAAAACAACGCTCGGGCGGTTAACGTCGCGCGTCACCAGCAGCCTTTCACGCTCGACTATCTGTGTCCTGAACAGCGGGTCGCAGGCAATGAGGGCTATTCCGTGATAGTCACCGCCGTCACGGTCATACTGCATATTCTGGTAAACATTATGGCAGCCGTGAGACTCTATATCAGCCTCATCTATAACATAGAGACCGTATTCGTCACAAAGCTGATAGAACCTGGGCGCATTGGGGTAATGCGATGTTCTGACGGAATTGACGTTGTGAGCCTTCATAAGCTCGATATCACGGCGCATTTTCTCCTCATCGGCATAGTAGCCCGTATCGGGGTAGCTGTCATGGCGGTTAACACCGAGGAACTTGACCTTTCTGCCGTTCACGGTGAAGATATTATCAGTCATCTCAACAGTTCTGAAGCCTACCCTCTCACCGATCGTCTCACCCTCAGACCTTATGACGAGGTCATAGAGGTACGGTGCCTCAGCGCTCCAGAGCTTAGCGTTTTTCATCTCAGCGGCAAACGGCGCATCGGGCTCTGCAGTGCCTGAGCATATAAGCTCCTCTCCGTCATAAAGTGAGATCTCTGCGGCCGCCCCCTTGACAGACACCGAGAGCCTGCCGCTCATATCGGCAGTGATACGGATATCTTCAACTCTTTTCTCGGGGCGCGAGAGCATATAAACATCTCTGAAAATGCCCGAGAGCCTGAACTTGTCCTGATCTTCAAGATAGGTGCCGTCACACCATTTGAGCACGGCACACACTATCTCATTGTCTCCCTCGCGGAGCTGAGCCGTGATATCAAACTCCGTCACCCTGTGAGACACCTGAGTGTAGCCGGCAAACGCGCCGTTCACGTAAACATACATACAGCTGTCAACGCCCTCAAACACCAGAATGCGCCTGAGGCCGTCAGGGGTATAACTGTACATTTTTTTGTACACACCTACAGGGTCATCGTCAGGCACGAACGGCGGATCGAACGGGATAGTATAATTAACGTTTGAATACACAGGTCTGTCATAGCCGTGCAGCTGCCAGTTCGAGGGCACGGGAATAGTCTTCTCAAACGGCATAGAGGTAAACTCATCGGGCAGATCGATTATGCTTTCAAAATAAGCAAAGTCCCACTCCCCGTTCAGAAGGAGAAACCTATCCGAGTCTTCTCTTCTGTCAGAAGGCTTCACGCCCTCGGCAAATGGTATAAAATAAGCGTGCGGCTCAAGAGCGCCCACACTGATGACGGCTGCGTCCTCGTGCAGGGTCATAAAGCTTCTGGCAGAGCCTTTTTTTGCTATAGCTGAAATATCCATAATGATTCTCCTTTGTTCACAAAAAAGATTTTTGTTATTATAGCATATAACACTGAGAATGTAAAGAAAAAGTTCAAAAAATCGTTAAGTTAGTTAAGAATTTGAATTACGCTCGAAGTCAGCGCTCACCTATATTTTTGTTTTACGCCCTCTTGGGGGCTTTCCAGCAGCTACTACGTCTGCTGCACGCTCACCAAACCCCTTCGGGTATATACAAGAAAGATAGAAAAAATATTGGAGCCAATATTTTTCAAGGTTCGCGTAGCGTTACACTGTTATAGCATTAAGCGAAACTAACCCCCTCCCCTCCGAGGGAGGGCTAACGGTCTCATAGCTCGCGGCTACTTCCGAGGGGTGGGGGCGCCCGCCCCGTGCGGCGAGCACCGTTGACAAATACTTAAAAATATGCGATAATTAGAATAGGTTGTTATGCTTTTTCTTTAAAAGGAGTTGAGTATATGGTTTTGTTCGGTTCGGCCTTTGTTAAACGTGTGTCTGCATTGATGGCTTCGGTCATTGCGCTCAGTGCTGTGATATCGGTTTTCCCTGCCGATATTGACAACAGCATCGGAGTGCTTGCGGCAGATTCTCAGGGGACGGACACGGTCGATGCTATCTCCGTTGACCCCACCGGCCGCGGAGAGGGCTATTCTGCCGTGCTTTATGATAATACCAGCGGACTGCCCACCTCTGAGGCAAACGCTATCGTTCAGACCGATGAGGGCTTTATCTGGATAGGAAGCTACAGCGGTCTTATCCGATATGACGGCAACACCTTTGAGCGTATAGATTCCACCACGGGTATCGCCAGCGTTATGAGCCTGTTTGTTGACTCGAAAAACAGGCTGTGGGTAGGCACCAACGACAGCGGCGCCGCAGTTATGGAAAAGGGCGAGTTCAGAATGTTCAACCATTCAGACGGCCTTGAGTCGCTTTCGGTAAGGTCTATCACTGAGGACAGCGAGGGCAATATCTATCTTGCTACAACTCTGGGTCTTGCTGTGGTCGATAAGGATCAGAACCTGCAGATGCTCAACGACCCCAAGATAAACAACGAATACGTGAGAATGCTGCGCGTCTGCGACGATGTGATATACGGCGTTACCAAAGAGGGTTCCGTATTCACGGTTGAGGATAAGAAGCTGACCGCCTTCTACAGCGCATCAAAGCTCGGCATATCGAATATACACTCCGTTCTGCCCGACCCCGAAAAACCGGGCTACGTCTATATCGGCAATCAGGGCTCTGAGCTTTATTACGGCAAGCTGAGCGGCGGCTTCACTATTACAAAAACGATAGATATTTCTCCCCTCAACTATATCAATTCGGTCGAGTTCGTGGGAGATATGATATGGGTATGCACCGACAGCGGCATCGGATTTGTGCATAATGATTCATTTGTGCCGCTGAGCAATATACCGATGACGACCTCAGTTGAGGGTATGATGACCGACTATCAGAGAAACCTGTGGTTCGTGTCGTCTCAGCAGGGCGTTATGAAGATAGTTCCGAATCAGTTTTCCGATCTGTTTGAAAAGTATCACCTTGAAAGCGAGGTAGTGTATTCGACCTGCACATATAATGACAAGCTCTTTGTCGGCACTAAAAACAGCGGCCTTATCGTTTTGCAGGGCGATGAGCAGCTCACCTCACTGCCTATAAAAAGCTCGGTGTCAGCATCTGGTGTGAAGTATGAGGACACTGACCTTCTGGAGATGATGCAGAGCAGCAAGATCAGATCGATCATCAGAGACAGCAAAAACAGGCTCTGGTTCTCTACCTTCGGAAGCGAGGGCATAGTTCGCTATGATAACGGGAACGTTGTGCGCTTTACAGTGGCTGACGGTCTGCCCTCAGACAGGATAAGAGCGGTCTATGAATGTGATGACGGTTCGATGCTCGCGGCCTGCACCGGCGGTGTTGCAGTTATCAAAGATGATAAGGTAACGGACGTTTACGGCGATGCAGACGGCATCAACAATACTGAGGTGCTCACGGCGGTTGAGGGCTCTGACGGAGATATCGTCATAGGCACTGACGGCGGCGGCATCTATATCATAAACGGCAGCAAGATAACCCATTACGGCACCGATGACGGCCTGAGCTCAGACGTCGTTATGAGAGTGAAGAAGGACATTAAGAGGGAAATTTTTTGGATAGTTACCAGCAACTCCATAGCCTATATGACGGCTGACCACAAGATAACCACTATCAGCAATTTCCCGTATTCAAACAACTTTGACCTTTACGAGAACAGCAGCGGAGAGATCTGGGTGCTCAGCAGTAACGGTATTTATGTTACCGATGTTGAGCAGCTGCTCGCCAATGAAGAGATAACCACTCTCTATTACGGCAAGGATAACGGACTCCCCTGCATAGCTACTTCAAATTCATACAGTGAACTCACTGCAGACGGTGACCTCTATATGGCAGGCACCACAGGCATCGCCAAGGTGAACATTGAAAACGCCTTTGACAATGTGAGCGATATCAAAATGGCTGTGCCCTATATAGATGCAGACGGCCAAAGCATCTACCCGAAAGAGGACGGCAGCTTTGTCATTCCGGCTAGCACGAAGAAGCTTACTATCTACTGCTATGTTTACAGCTATTCGCTTATGAACCCGCAGGTTTCATATCATCTTGACGGGTTTGACAAGAACACTGCTACTGTCAAGAGAAGCGACCTTGTTCCGATAAGCTATACGAACCTGAGCGGCGGCAAGTACCACTTCATTCTGCAGATAGAAGACCCTCACGGCCAGAGCAGCAAGGAGCTGAGCGTTCTTATCAGAAAGCAGAAGTCGTTCTTTGAGAAGATCTGGGTAAGGATAATCTGCGTACTGGTCGGGCTGTTCGCACTGGCTATACTTGTTACTGTATTTATACATATTCGCACAAGGCGTTACCTCAAAAAGGCAAACGAGCAGAAACAGCTTATCCGTGAGATAGTTGAGGCCTTCGCTAAGGTCGTCGATATGAAGGATAAGTACACAAACGGCCATTCCACCAGGGTTGCGGATTATACCGCCCTGCTGACAAAGGAGCTTGGCTATGACGATGAGATAATTGAAAAATACTATAATATAGCTCTTATGCACGATATCGGAAAGATCGGCGTTCCGCCTGAGGTGCTCAACAAGCCGGGCAAGCTCACCGATGAGGAGTTTGCGATAATCAAGTCGCACTCGGCTCTCGGCTACAATGCGCTCAAGGACATCAGCATTATGCCTGAGCTTGCGATAGGTGCAGGCGCTCACCATGAGAGACCTGACGGAAAGGGCTATCCTAAGGGACTGAAAGGCGAGGAGATACCGCGTGTAGCTCAGATAATCGCAGTTGCAGATACCTTTGATGCAATGTATTCCGACAGGCCCTACAGAAAGAGAATGAACTTTGAAAAGGTAGTCTCCATCATGAAAGAGGTCAGAGGCACACAGCTCACGGGCGACGTTGTTGACGCTTTCCTGAGGCTGGTTGACAAGGGAGAGTTCCGCGACCCGAACGATGACGGCGGCGGCTCCACCGAGGATATCGACAATATCCACAAGAGGCTCAATAAGGAGAATAAGCAGGATAAAAAACAGTAAATAATAAAACGGAGCGTTCATAAAGAATGCTCCGTTTTTGTTTGTCATATCAGCTCCACAAAAGGCTGACGCCCTTGATGTGGGACTTTATCTTTAACAGGTCAGCCGCGTTGATAACTTTGTTGTCATCGATATCGGCTGCCCAGAAGTCATCTCCGGTGAGAAGCTTCACTTTCTTGATGTGGCTCTTTACCTGTAACAGGTCGGCAGCGTCTATCCTGCCGTTGTTGTTTATGTCACCCTTTTTGCGGGTCGGCTTCGGCAGAGGGTCAGTGTAGGTGTCAATGTACTCATGGCCGCAGACCGTGCACTTATGTAAGGTGTAGCCCTTCTGCTCAGTGGTCGGTGCAACTACGGTATCAGTGTACTTGTGGGCGGTCGCAGGAATGACCGTGCTTGCAAGGGTTATCTCCTTGGTGCAGGCTGAATCGGAGAAATACTTCTTGCAGGTCGAGCAGTACCAGTAAGCCGAGTTGCCGGCAGTGGTGCAGGTAGCTGCTTTAGCTGCCGTTGCGGTGGTCTTATGCCCAGTCGCAGGAATGACCGTGCTTGCGAGGGTTGTCTCTTTAGTGCAGGCTGAATCGGAGAAATACTTCTTGCAGGTCGAGCAGTACCAGTAGGCTGTGT
>ODAI010768967.1_pt1 | contig 23807 bp, 22 predicted proteins | sample 1539321 | NCBI WGS metagenome assembly ODAI01 (sample SAMN02144231, study PRJEB22623) | gut metagenome | biome: sheep rumen | host: Ovis aries | place: New Zealand | reverse complement strand
CAGTGCTCCCACCCCGCCCGAGAGCGTATGGAGGACAGTGTGCTACCCCACGCCATGGGTGCGTGAGATCGCGAGCGTGCGGCGGGGGGAACTGGTCTAGGAGAACTGCTGGGAAAACACGAAGCCCTACGATGAGCAGGGAGATCCGATCGAGGCCCCTGCCGTAACGAAAGATACTCTCTACGATCTGGCATCGGTCACCAAGATGTTCAGCACCAACTATGCGATCCAGTATCTCGTGTCGGAGGGAAGACTTGACATCGACGCTCGTATCTCCGATATTCTGGGATCGGAGTTCTATGAGAATACGAAAGAAAAAAAGTATTACGAAGGCGACAATATCCCGCTTTCCGAGAATAAGACACTGAAGAGGGATCTTACGATAAGAAACATCCTGATGCATCAGGGTGGTTTTCCCGAAGGACCGGTAAACTTTGAAGCGGGACTTACGAGAGAACAGACACTGAATAAGATCTTCCGTACGCCGCTACGGTACCGTCCGGGAACGAGAACGCTCTATAGTGATCTGGACTACATCATCTTAGGATTCGTGGTCGAGAAGGTCACCGGACAGCGGCTGGATGCTTTTCTAAAGGAGACATTCTGGGACCCGATGGGCCTTAAGCATATTACGTATAATCCGCTGCAGAACGGATTCTCGAAGGATGACTGTGCCGCCACGGCGCTTCAGGGAACGACATTTGAAGGAACGGTCGATAAGACCGGTGTCCGGAAGGGTACGCTCCAGGGACAGGTTCAGGATCCGAATGCCTTCTACTGCCTGGGCGGGGTATCCGGTCATGCGGGGCTTTTCTCCAATGCTTCTGACCTGGCGATCCTGGCATCGCTGATGCTGACCGGCGGGTACGGCGATCAGAAGTTTTTCTCGACCAATGTGCTGGATCTTTTTACTTCGATCCACGATGCGGATTCACCGGACTATGCGCTCGGCTGGAACAGGGAGGGCGATCACGCGAGAGACTATTATTTCGGCTCGGTCTCGGATCCCGGAGCATATGGCCATAGCGGCTATACCGGGACATTCGTCCTGATCGATCCGGAAAATGATATGGTCGTCGTGCTTCTTACAAATAAGATCCATAGTAAGATCATGCGCGGGGAGGACTTCTCGTCTCCATATGAGGGCAGCCGTTACACGACCGCATATATGGGATTTATTGCGGAGATCCTGGAGATCGGAATGGACAAAGAGAAGGGCGATGATTCGATCTGGAAGAATTTAGTTCTGGATATGGCGGCGGACTATAAGAGAAATAACGAGCATAAGGGCATCACGGACAAAAACGATCCGAGGTGGAAAGCTTATGATTCCCTGATGGCTGTCGATATCTGATTGTTAACTTCCCAGACTAACGAGGAACTCAGATTATGTGGTTATTTCTGCATTATCTCATCCGAAGAGATGACAGCCAAAGAGGCATTGGAACTGTACAAGAGCAGAGATGCGTCCGAGAAGTTATTCAGAGCAGACAAATCTTTCCTGGGCAACAAGAGTATGAGAGTACAAAGTGATGAAGCACTCGGCGGAAAGTTACTTATAGGCTTCGTTGCAATGATTATAAGAAACCGTATGTATACCAAGATAAAAGCGCCCGCCGAAAGCGTGGATCATACCGGCCAACCCGAAATACTATGACGTGGAGGGTGCTTTTGAAAAGGAAGAAGTGATCGACTGGAAACAGGGCGCGGGCATCAACGTGGGCGATACGGTGAAAAGATATGACAGAAAGAAATCACGTTTAAGATATTGAACGATGAATATGGTATATTTGATGTAAGGGGACCGAGGTCGGTTCCGAATTCGCTTCGGTGCGCGCTGGAGGAGTGAATCTTCCGGAGGGGACGCCGCGGGAGATCAGGTCTTCCGGAGGCGGAGCGGCATCGTGGTTGGTGATAGCATGGGAGGAAATAGTAATGACATTTCGAAAGACAGTTAGCGTGCTCCTGGTTTTTCTAATGGTGATGTCCGGGTGCTCGAAAAAGACAGATGAAACGACCGGCACGACGGAGACGACAGGAGCGGGTTCTGAGGCGTCTGTGACGGAAGGAACAGTAACGGAGATCACCGAGGATACGACTGCTCAGACAGAGACCGAATCGGCAGCTTCGGAGATAGAATTGACGGAGACGTCGAAAAAGGAACCTGAACCGATCGTTTTTGATCCGCATCTGCACTCGGCGGCGCTGGATGTGGCGTGCAAGGAGGGCTATTGGGAGTCTTTCGATAATATGGTTGACGCGATCATGGCGGGAGAGGATACGTTCAAATGTACAAGCAAGGAAGCGTATGACTGGTGCGCAAGCGATGTGGTGATCAATTATTTCATGCCGGCGGCCTGCGGTTTTGTCTTCGGAGACGGCTATGAGGACGGCGTCGGAAAACTCAGATATGAAAAACCGAAAGAAGAATTCCTCGCCAGAGAAAAAACTTTTGAAGAAGAATCGATGAAAATCTTGAATGCGTGCGTGAAGTCCGACTACACGGATTTTGAAAAGGCGCTGTCCCTGTATGTGTATATTGCTGAAAACTTCACTTACGCGTACGAGGATGAACATGAGGTCCAGGACCAGTCTCCGGACGGATTCGGCGTCTACAGATGCATGATGAAAAAACACGGAATCTGCTTCGAACTCTCCGGAGTGTATACATTCCTTCTGCGCCAGTGCGGCATCGATTCGCTGAAGATCTCGGGAGATGGAGATGTGTTCCATGAATGGTCATACGTGTACCTTTATGGAAAGCCGTATCATGTGGATGTCACGTGGGGGCGCGCTGAGAATGATCCGAGCGGTGAGGTTCCCCTGCGGTTCTTCATGGAGACGGACATGATGCGCATCGAAGACGGATTCGTGTTTAATACATTTGTCTGGAATCCGCTCTCGTGGTGGGTCAAGGACATCGACAAGAACCAGTATGTGGTGGAAGAAAATACATACGATGCGCTGCATCAGGGTAAGTTCATCGCGCTCGATACGGAGAAAAAGGTCGTCCGTTTCCGAGAGGGCGATGAGGAAAAAGAGTGGAAGTATGAGTGAGGGGAAATTTAGCTTTGGGGAAGAATAGGATTCTTGGGCTCGCCGTATTCACGTAACATGGCTTCGGTAGAAATTACCCATTGTTTCCCGTATTTGCACGCATCGACGCCGTTAACGAGTTTTCCGTAGGTGATCGCTTTTCTTAGGGTGCTCTCGTTTAATCCCCAAATCTGAGTAGCATCCGTGAAAGCCATAAGACCATCAAAGGGAGTCTTTATAGTCTTCCCGTTTTCGAATAATTCATCGCAGGAGAGATCGAGGTCATCATTCCAACTGATGCCATATCCGCCAATGTCTACCATAACATCATAGAATAGACTATCAGATGTCTTAAGCGCCTGAAAGGGCTCGAATCTGACAAATAACGGCTTAACATCATATATCTTGGTTTTTCCTTCTGCGAACTGCACGCTTAATTTATAGTCCGGAAGGGGATGGACGGCTTTGACTTTATGGAACATATTGATCCCTCCTTAATCAAGTGGTGGAAGTTGTCTAAACTCCTGGGTCTTCCACATGTGGAGAAGTTCTTCCTTGTGAAGTTCTGTCGATTATAATATCACGATACCGTGATGTTTGCAGTGTTTGCTATAATCAAATTATGTGTTTTGATGAGGTAAAGAAATGGGTAAAAGCCACCTTGAATTAAGACGGGCGGATGCGCTGGAACTGACAGGCAAAAAGGCGTTTTTCAGAGTTTTGGCCTGAGAAAAAACGACCGAAAAATGCCGGCGGGTGCTTTTGGAGAGGAAAAACAGGCACCTGTTGGTGTGATTTCGAAAGATCGGCATGGGTATACCTGGATGGAGAATCTTTCGGTATACTGTTTACAGGACAATATTTACGAAATGAAGTGAATGATATGAAAAGAAAACTCATCTGCTGGGTTCTATGTATAAGTATGATTTCCTCTGTGGCCCTTCTTTCCGGATGTGGAAGCAAGTCGAAGAGTTCTTCCGCTGTATCTTCGGAGACGACGGAGCCGAGCGTGGAGCCTTCCGAAGAGGAGCCGAAGGAGGCTGTGATTTCTGAGTCTGCTCTTCCCGCGGGGTATCAGTGGCAGTATGACTGCAGTTTCCCGGACTGGCAGGACAGATCTTCCTATGCGGCGAATAACCGACTGGGATTTACCTCTTACAGCGGGCAGGGCGAGGTCTATGTGACGCCTGAACCAGGGACGAAGAGTTTCACTCTTTATATCAACGACCAGAAGATCGATACCTCGAAGATGGTGGCCGGAAAGACTTATAAGATCGATATCTCAGGAATCACGAGAAACGGGACGAACTCGCTTCAGATCAGCGGTCTTTCGGAAGGATCGGTAAGTGTTCGGATCCCGTATCCGGTGCTTACGACGGGAACTCCGGAAGAGGTGGGGATCAACCCGAAGTCGATCGAACTGATCGATAAGATCATTTCGGCGGATGTGGAGCACGGATTTCCGAGTGCGCAGATCGCGGTGATCCGTCATGGAAAACTCGTTTACGAGAACCAGTGGGGAAATGTGAAGACCTACGATGAGAAGGGTAATCCGGTGGAAGCTTCTCCGGTCACGAAGGATACGCTTTATGACCTGGCTTCCGTTACGAAGATGTTCAGCGTGAACTATGCACTCCAGTATCTGGTGTCGAAAGGAGAACTCGACATCGACGCGAAAGTGTCGGACATACTGGGAAGTGGTTTTTACGAGGACACGAAATACATCAAGTATACCGATAGTGAAGAGATCTCTCTTGAGAGAAATAAGCAGCTGAAAAAGAACCTGACGATAAGAAATCTCCTGATGCATCAGGGCGGTTTCCCGGAAGGTCCGCAATACTTTAATGACAGATACGACCACTCGACGAGATCTTTTGACTCGGACAGCGGAAATGACCTCTATGTCGGAACCGGTGCGAATAACGAGACACGCGACCTGACACTGAAGATCATCTTTAAGACACCGCTCATGTATACGCCGGGCACAAGGACGCTCTACAGTGATCTTGATTACATGATCCTCTGCTATGTGGTCGAGGAGGTCACGGGCCAGCGGCTGGATGAGTTCCTGAAAGAAACATTCTGGGAGCCGATGGGACTTACCCATATGACGTATAACCCTCTTCAAAACGGCTTTGCGAAAGATGACTGCGCGGCGACGGAGCTGATGGGAAATACCAGAGACGGAAACGTAGACTATACCGGTGTCCGAAAAGGTACCGTCCAGGGCGAAGTGCACGATCCAAATGCATTCTACTGTATGGCCGGTGTTTCCGGGCATGCCGGGCTTTTCTCCAATGCGACGGATCTGGCCAAGCTTTCGTACGTGATGATGAGCGGCGGATATGGCGACAAGAAGTATTTCTCGAAAGATGTGATCGACATTTTCACCTCTGTACATGATGTGGATTCTCCAGGATATGCACTCGGATGGTGGCGTGAAGGCGAGCACACGAGAGACTACTACTTCGGCTCGGTAACGGATTCGAATACATACGGGCATCAGGGATTTACAGGAACGTTCGCGATGATCGATCCGGACCATGACCTCGTCGTGGTGCTCCTTACTAATAAGATCCATTCCCGTATCCTGAAGGGAGATCCCACGCTGAATACCTACGAGGGAAATCTTTATACGACTTCTTATATGGGCTTTATCCCGGAGATACTCGAGATCGGTATGGACGGGGAGAAGGTCGATGATTCGATCTGGAAGAATTTAGTTCTGGATATGGCGGCGGACTATAAGAGAAATAACGAGCATAAGGGTATCACGGACAAAAACGATCCGAGGTGGAAAGCTTATGATGCCCTGATGGCTGTCGATATCTGAAAATCCTCTGAAATTACGGCCTTTCAAATTGACCAACTTTCGGTAAATGCGTATAATTTCCTTTGGGGAAAAAAGCGCAGGGTTCCCTCTGTGCTTTTTCATATTCTCCAAAGAAGGGAAAGGAAACGCGACCGGATGGATAAACGGACAGTCATATATTTCGAAGACGAGCTCAACGAAGAGTTTTCGACGTTTACGACGACACCGCCGAAGATCACGAGTTCCTATGACTATGAACGAAAATCCCTGGGCAAGCGCATCTCCCGTTTCTTTCTTTACCGCATCGTGATGTATCCGATGGTGGTCTTCTATGGAAGAGTCGTCTTCGGCCAGAAGATCATAGGAAAAGAAAAACTCAAGAAATACCCGAAAGACGGCTATTTTCTCTATGGAAACCATACGCAGCCCCTGGGCGATGCGCTTCTTCAGACGCGCCTTCCGTGGCCGAGAAGCACGTATATCATCGTTCACCCGAATAACCTGTGTGTGCCGGTCCTCGGGAAATGGACACCGGCGCTCGGCGGACTTCCGCTTCCGGACGAGATGGGTGCGTATAAGAATTTCCTCGCGGCGATCAGAAACCGGATAGGAGAGGGGCATCCTCTCGTGATCTACCCTGAAGCGCATATCTGGCCGTACTATACGAAGATCCGCCCGTTCCCGGATACGTCTTTCCGCTATCCGGTGGAGCTTGGCGCGCCGTCTTTCTGTTTCGTAAATACCTACCACAAGCGGAGATTCCGGAAAAGACCGAAGATGATCACCTATATCGACGGGCCTTTTTTCCCGCCGGAAGAAGGGAGCCTTCGCGAGAAGAAGAAGGGGCTCCGCGATCAGATCTTCGATCGGATGACCGAGCTCGCTAAGAACTCGGATGTCGAGGTTATCAAGTACATAAAGAAAACAGATGCAGGAAGTGTGAAGGTTGAGCCTGACATGAAGACGATTCCGAGCGTCGGAAAAGAGGCGGACCATGGTTAACGTACTATTCTGCGGAAATGCCGGAGTATTTGACGGGATGCTGACCTGCGCGCTCTCGATGATGATGCGCACCAGTTCCAGGGAGCCCTTCCGTTTCTTCGTTTTCACGATGGATCTTAGCTCCATCAAGGAGAACTATATCCCACTGAAGGAATCCCAGATCGAGGTGTTCCGCAAGACCATACAGAAGTATAACCCGGAAAATGAAGTATCCGTGATCGATGTTTCGGACTTCTATAAGGAGCACTTCTCTGGCTGCCCGAATGAGACGGCCTACTGTTCGCCATATACGCTGATCCGCCTTTTTGCGGACCTGATCCCCGAGATCCCGGGTAAGCTCCTTTATCTCGATGCGGACATCATGTTCAACAGAGACGTGCATCTGCTTTATGATACGGACATCTCGGCGGTCGAGTACGCCGCATGCCCGGATCACTACGGAAAATACCTCATCCAGCCGCACTATATCAATGCCGGAGTGCTGCTCTTTAACATGAAAAAGGCACGGGAGACGGGACTTTTTGAGAAGGCAAGAGGCTGGATCAAGAAGAAAAAGCTCGTCTTTGCCGACCAGAGCGCCCTGATCCGCTCGACATCGAAGAAGAAAGTCCTGCCGCAGAGATTTAACGACCAGAAGTTCCTGCATAAGCATACGGTCGTCCGGCATTTCTCGAAGCGGCTTTTCTACCTTCCGTATCCGCATACCGAGAATATCAAGCAGTGGCAGATCGAGAAAGTCCATAAGAAATTCCGATACCATCAGTTTGACGATATCTATCAGGAATATGGTACAATATTAGCAAACTACGAGGAGTATCTGAATGGCTAAACCGGTTATCCCGATTTTTTACTCATGTGATGAGAATTTCCTGCAATATTGTCTGGTGTCGATGGCTTCACTCCTGAAGAATGCGTCGCCGGACTATGTTTACTGCATCTATATTCTCAACACGGATATCCCGGATGAGGTGCAGAAGAAATTCCAGGAAGACCTCGGAAGCATTCCGTTTTCCGCCGAGTATAAGGTGCAGTTTGAAGATGTCACGGATAACTTAAACCTCATCGAGCATGAGTTTCCGCTCCGTGACTACTACTCCAAGACCACATACTTCCGCCTCCTGATCGCGGACATGCATCCGGAACTGGATAAAGCCGTCTATATCGACGCCGATACGATCATACAGGGAAATATCAGTGCTTTTTACAACGTAGAGATCGGAGAATACTATCTGGCCGCCTGCCACGAGCAGGTCATGGTGCAGATCAAAGAATATGGCGAATATGTCGAGCAGTGCCTCGGAGTCTCGCGGCATAACTATTTTAATGCCGGCGTGCTGCTTCTGAACTGTCAGGCGTTCCGCACCAAGCAGATCCTCCACCGGTTCCTCGAGGAACTGCATACCTATGACTTTGTCGTCACGCAGGACGAAGACTACTTAAACCTCATCTGCAAGGACCATGTGCTTTTCCTGGATCAAAGGTGGAATACCGAGATCTTCGGGGAGATCGCATATCCGATCGAAGAAGCGCATATCCTTCATTACATCATGTTCAATAAGCCCTGGCACTATAGAGACTGCCCGTACGGGAATATCTATCTGCGCTATGCCAAGGAGACGCCGGTATTCGGGAGAATCGAGGAAGAACTTGCGGACTATCCGGAAGAAAATAAAGCCAAAGACAAAAAGGGCGAAGAGAATCTCCGGAAACTTGCGATCAAGGAGACGAACCGCGAGGATAACTACCTCAAGCGCTTAAACCGCGACAAACGCGCCAAGGACAGAGTCGAGATCGTCAGGAAGATCGAGGAATTCGAGCGTGACGGGCGTTTCTTCGAGGACGTCGAGGACGATCCGCCGACAAAGCCGCTGCTTCCGGATGATATCGACTATTTAAAGAAGAGCCTGGCTCAGAAGATCCGGACGAAAGTGGCCTTTTCCCAGGCGCATAAGGTCGTTGATAAGCTCATCAAGAACGGGCAGCTGATCATCAAGGACATGAAGGGGATCGAGCATTTCCAGAACCTTACGTCCGGCGCCGTGATCACCTGCAACCACTTTAATGCCTTCGACAGCTTTATCATCCAGCTCGTCTATGAGGCGGCAAAGCAGAAGAAGCGTACGTTCTACCGCGTCATCCGTGAGGGCAACTATACCTCGTTCCCGGGATTCTACGGATTTCTTATGAGAAACTGCAACACGCTCCCGCTGTCGTCGGACATCCGCACGATGAGAAAGTTCTTCGAGGCGACGAACACAGTCCTCAAGGACGGACATTTCGTGCTGGTCTATCCCGAGCAGAGCATGTGGTGGAACTACAGAAAACCGAAGCCCTTAAAGAACGGTGCTTTTATATTCTCGGCCAAAAACGACGTGCCGGTACTGCCGTGCTTCATTACGATGAGAGATACCGAGAATATCGGCGAAGACGGATTCCCGATCCAGGAATATACCGTGCATATCTCCGAGCCGATCTATCCGGACAAGAGCCTGCCATACAGAAAGCAGGTCGATAAGCTGCGCTCGGATAACTACGAAGTCTGGAAAGAGATCTATGAGAGGGTCTATCAGATGCCGCTCGAATATACCACGATCGATATGCCGGATCTCGATACGCTGAAATAAGCTGCCCTGCAAGTGCTTTTATATTAGTAGAATGATCTAATTGCACAAAAAACAATAGAATAATCGTGCTTTCTTTTACTATAATATTGTTCTTTTTTTGAGATGGCAACTTGACGACATCAAAAGGCAAAAAAATGGTATTTTCTTTTATTGAAGTGTAGTATCATTTGGAGTCGTGATTTCAGGCAATAATATGAAGGTGCAGCAATGGGTAAGAAAAAAACGATTGTCATAGATGAGAAGACGCCGCTTCTTTTCCTCGCGGGGCCTATGTTCATCGAACTTTTCCTGAATACAATGCTCAACAATGTCGATACCATCATGTTGAGCCGCTATAACGATTACGCCGTCGGCGCGATCGGAAACGCCAATACCATCATGTTCATGATGAATATCCTCTTTAACGTCATCGCCACGGCGACGAGCGTCGTTGTCGCGCAGTATCTCGGGGCTAAGCGCCATGACAAGATGAACATGATCTATACTCTGGCGATCGCGGTGAACTTCGTGGTCGGCTTGATCCTTAGCGGAACTTTCTGCGCGGCAAACCCTCTTATCATGAAATTCCTGCATGTCTCCCCGGAGATGCGCCCGTATTCCATGGCATATATCTATATCGTCGGAGGCGGCGGATTCCTGCTGGCCGTATTTAATGTTATGGTCCAGATCATGCGCTGTAACGGATATACGAAGATCGGCATGTATGTCTCCTTTGCCATCAATATCATCAATATCGTCGGAAACTATCTGTTCCTCTACGGACCTCTCAGCGGCCTGGGTATGGGCGTGGAAGGCGTCGCCATCTCGACCGTATTTGCCAGATTCGTCGCCGTGATCGTCGTGATCGCATTCTTCTATGCGACCAGAACAGGTAAGATCTCGCTTAAGCTTCTTCGTCCTTTCCCGAAGAGACTTCTCGGGAAGATGATCAAGATCGGACTTCCGACAGCAGGGGAAAACCTGACATACAACCTTTACCAGACGACACTCCTTTCCTTCGTAAACGGAATGGGCAACGACGCGGTAAGTGCCAGAGCCTACTGCAATACCCTGATCTCCTTTGCCATGATCTTCTCCAATGCCTGCGCCATGTCCACGCAGATCATTACGGGACATCTGGTCGGCGCCGGCAAGCAGGAAGCGGCATATAAGCGAGTCTTCAGGACACTTCGGACGTCCATGCCGATCACGATCGCGCTGGCATCGATCAATGCGATACTATGCCGATATACTTTGCAATTATTTACGGATAACGAAAATATCATCGCTCTTGGAACGACGATCATGATCGTCGATATCTTCGTCGAAGCCGGACGATGCCTCAATATGACGTTTGTCAGCAGCTTAAAAGCAGCCGGCGCCTATGTATTCCCGCTGCTGATGGGTATCCTCTGTAACTGGGGCTTAGGCCTTACGACCGGCTATGCTGTCGGTGTCCTCGCCGGAGTCGGAGTCTGGGGCATCTACGCCGGAACCGCGACCGATGAGTGCATCCGCGGCCTGATCGTCATGTACTACTGGTATAAGAAAAAGTGGTACGGCAAATCCGTCGTGGATAAAAAGGACGCACTGGATCTCGATGACGAGGCAGACGGTCCTCTGAAGGTATCCGAATCCGTGGAAACGGCAGAAGAGAGCGTATCCGAGAGTGCTTTTACCGTAGAGGAAAGCCCTGAAGAATCTGATGAATTCGAATGCGCTATTCCTGCCAAACGTGATCTTGTGAAACATAAATCATGCTGATCAGTATCCACCTGATACATAAAAAGAAGTGATATAATAATTCATGCTCATTTCGAAGAAAGATCTCTTCAGAAATGTCCTAGAAGGAGATAAGAAACGAAGTATGATTTATAAAAAGAATTCCTATGTCACGGGAAGTATGTGTGACAGTAAGCTGAAGCTATCTATCCTGGCCGCAGATGAGATCGTGGAGAATGCCGTTACCGAACTGATGGGAGATCTCGGCATCGACGGTATCGTGGCGATGGAGAAATATAAGGCGATGTGGCTGATCGCGAAGAACAGTTTCCTCTTTTACCGACGTCCGACATGGCGCGAGGAGTTTTCCGTAAGATGTTTTATATCGAAGTATTCCGCCGTGAAGCTCATCCTCGATACGATCGTGGAAGGAGCGGATGGAGAGAAATTCCTGCATGCCCGGACCGAGCTTGCCGCCATCGATCTTGAAGGCGGAAGGATCCGTAAGGCTGAGACAGTGGGCTTTACCCCGGATATGGCACATCCTTCGGAGGAGGAAGGACCGGAGTTCACGCGGTTCCCGAAGACGGGCACCGAAGCAGTGGACTCGATCAATGTGCGCTCCACGAGCCTGGATTACTGCTATCATACGAACAATATCGAATACGTGCGGTTCATGCTGAATACCTACGATATCGAGTTCTTCAAGACCCACGATCCGGTGAGCCTGGAGATACACTACGGCGGACAGTCCTTTTCCGGAGAAAAACTGGACATCGAGAAGATGGAGACAGAAGACGGGGATTTGTTTAGAATAGTAAGAGACGGAAGTGAGATCACTTCCTGCAGGCTGAGCTGGAAAGAGGCATAAATCGCCGGGAGAACGACGATGGATAACCTATATAAATTCGATGGCAAGTTTTTCCACTTAAAGAAGAAGCCCTTTTTTATCATCGTGGCTGTTCTTGGCGTGATCTTCGTCGTTTTTCTCTTTGCTGCGATAGATCAGTATAATAGAAGAACTGATCTGAAAAAGCTGTGTACGGCGACTACATGGGGCACTGTAACCCATTCATCCGGCGATAGCGATGTGCTGGATGTGGAATACGAGTTCGAGGTAGATGGAAGAACTATAAAAGGGAGTTACTACTGCCGTACTACCGGAAACCTCGGCTCCTACACAAAGACGGGCGATTCCGTGCAGATCCACTATAACCCTTCGAATGTAGATCAGAACTACTTCGGGAATCACTTCGAGGCGGCAGATCATGCCAAAAGAGCAATAAATATCGCCGTTTTCCATCTCGTTATATGGCTTGTTATTTCTGTGGCGCTTTATCTGGACTGGAAGAGATGGTGGGAACTGGATGAGCTTGAAGACTTCATTCGCTCATCTCATGATTAATCAGCAGCATCACATTTCAATGAAGGGGAGAAACGATGAGACGACTGTTTGAAATCGATCTTAAGGATTACGAAGGCTGCAGTAAAGTCTTCCGGAGACCCTCGGTGCGGGGAATCATCTTCCGGGGAGACAAGATCGCCATGGTCTATGCGACCAATGAGAAATACTATAAGTTCCCCGGTGGCGGCATGCACGAGGACGAAGATAAGAAGGAAGCGCTTCTTCGTGAGGTGAAGGAAGAGGTCGGGCTGGACGTCATTCCCGAAAGCATCCGCGAATACGGCAGTGTCCTCAGAAGACAAAGAAGCGACCGCGATCCGGATACGATCTTCGAGCAGGAGAACTTCTATTTTCTATGTAGAACCGAGGTGCAGCCGGGACAGCAGCACCTCGATGATTACGAGGCGGAAGCGGGCTTTCAGCTCTCTTATGTGGATATCGATGAAGCGATCCGCGTGAATAAAGAGTACAGAAGTGAGTGCTTCTTTAATGAAGTCATGATCGGCCGGGAAAGGCGCGTGCTGGAACTTCTTAAGGAGGCTCGGTGCGATGTGGCCGCACTTGGTGAGCTCCTGATCGACTTTACCGAGTCGGGAAAAAGCAGCGACGGCATGAAGCTTTTCGAGCAGAATCCGGGCGGAGCACCGGCTAATCTTCTTACCGCCGTGAGCCACTACGGATATAAGACGGCATTTATCGGGAAAGTCGGCGACGACATGCACGGCCGGTTCCTTATTGAAACGCTGGAAAAAGAGGGCATCGGGACCCGCGCGGTGATCCGGGATCCGGAGCAGTTTACGACACTGGCATTTGTCGGGCTCGATCAGGACGGAGAGCGGACGTTCTCCTTTGCCAGAAAACCCGGCGCGGACACGATGCTCCGCTCCGACGAACTGGATCGCGAGATGCTCTCCATGTGCAGGATCTTCCACTTCGGCTCGCTTTCGCTGACGGATGAGCCTGCTAAAAGTGCGACGCTCGAGGCGGTTAGAATTGCGAAAGATTCTGGCGCGGTGATCTCTTATGATCCGAATTATAGAGCATCGCTGTGGCCAGACGAAAAGACCGCGGTCGAGGTGATGCGCTCGGCGGTCCCACTGGCAGACGTGCTGAAGGTTTCTGATGAAGAGAGTTTACTTCTGACGGGGTGCGCTGTCCTCGAGGAGGCGGCGGACCGGTTATTAGCCATGGGCCCGAAGTTTGTAGCCATCACGCTCGGAAGTGAGGGTGTCCTGATCGCAAGAAAATCTATCAAGGAACAGGTAGCTGCATTCTCTGTAAAATGCGCGGATACGACGGGCGCGGGTGATTCTTTCTGGGGAGGTTTCCTGAGCTGTTGGCTCTCGTATGGTGTTGGCATAGACGAGATGGCCTGGGAGGACCTTCTGAACTGCGCGCGGACCGGCAGTGCTTTTGCCGCGTTATGCGTCCAGAAAAGAGGCGGGATCCCGGCAGTCCCGGGAAAGGCAGAAGTGGAGCTGTTTCTGAGAGCACACTGATCTTTTAGTACCACTTTTACCACTTTATACCACGAGGCTGTTTCTCGGCGATGAGAATAGATGATATACTCAACTTAGTTCGGATGGGGACCTGTCCGGACTAAGTTTTTTATGTTGTTCGACACATCGTTCGACATCTGCACTCGTGCTGTAAAACAAAACGTAGAATCATGCGTGGAACAAGTGCCAGTTACTGTATGAAGGATATAACAACTATGGATAAACACTTATTTTTTGAAAACGCCTACTTCGTGATCGGTACTTCCTATGCCGGGAAGTCCACGATGGTAAAAGAACTTGCCAGGAAACATAACGGGATCGCCTGTGAAGAGAACTATCACGATAACTATCCGGAGGAACTGGATAAAGAAGAGTTTCCTTGTCTGACGTATACCCGCGATCTGGTGGACTGGCATGACTTTATCCGCCGTTCGCCGCAGGAATATAAAGACTGGATCGACGGCGCCAAGAGAGAAAGCGGGATCCTGGAACTTCGCATGCTGCCGGAGATCTGTAGCCAGGGAAAGCCCGTATTTGTGGATACGAATATCAGTCTGGATGACCTTTCTGTGATTACGCCGAAGAACCATGTCGTCGTACTTCTTTCGGATCCGCAGATCTCGATTCATCGCTTCTTCGACCGTCCGGACCCGGAGAAGCAGTTCTTATATAAACTGATGCTGGAAGAACCTGATCCGGAAGCGGCGCTGGCCAATTACCGAAAAGGCCTGGAACTGATCTGTTCGCAGGAAGCCTATGATACACTACTTCACTCCGGATTTGCTGTTATTCACCGAGATGAGAACAGAACGATCGAACAGACAGCAGAACTTCTGGACGAGATTTTCGGGTTATAATATAAGTAAAACAAATGTTCTCTGTCGGTAAAATGATGATATAATGTTTGTGAGAGTGTTACTCTGACACAGGCGGTTGTCCTCTGATCTGCCCTTTCGGGAGAAAGGAGGCAAGATGATATGACTGATTTCGAAATTCTGAGTTTGATACTCGCTTTTGGAATGTAAATCGTTGCAATCATTGCTCTCGTTAAACAAAACGAGAAATAATGATAGAACCGCCCAGGTTTGCAGCTCGGAGCGGTTCTTAATACCAAACTAAGAGGGCAACCGTCTAGGGTAACACCCTTTCTATGTTCATTATAACATCTTCTTTCGAGTTTACAACTACAGTTCAGATAAACACAGAATGATATAATGTGAACATTACTTTGCGATGACTAGTATTGGAGAGAACGTATGCCATATAAAGATATGGAAGACACGATTATAAGAAGAATGAAGCCGGAGGATGCGGAGGCGGTTACCGATGTGCTGATCGATACCTGGAAGACCGCATATAGAGGCATCGTCAGTGATGATGTCCTGGATCATCAGGACCGGGAGATGCTGATCGGACGAAGAAGAAGGCAATACAAAGATTACATCGTGGCGGAGGTAAATGGCCGTGTCGTCGGGTATTGCTGGTATGTGAATGATAATTCCTTTTCAAAAGAACTCTCCGATATCGATTGTGAGATCGTTGCTATTTATGTGCTTCCCGAGATAGCGCGGAAAGGCGTGGGGAGGAAGATGTTTTCCTACGCGGTCGAGGATCTCAGGAAGCAGAATAGAGAGAAGATGGTCATCTGGTGCCTGAAGGAGAATAACACCGGAAGAGCGTTTTATGAGAGAATGGGTGGGAAGATCATCGGAGAACACAAGACGCATATAGGAAACGAAGATTGTGACGAAGTCGGATTTCTTTTCAGCATTAGCGGAGAATAACAGAGAGTTGCTTCTGAAAGTCCCGAAGAGTGATATTCATAATCACTCTACGAAGGGATGCAGTCGAAGTTGGCTGGCGGAACAGTTAAATATGGTGCTGCCGGAGCCTCCTGAAAAGTTTGATGGCCTTTCCGGTATGCAGGAATGGTTCACGAAAGTATTTAAAGTGTGCAAATTCGATTAAATTGAGTTAAAATATTACAAATGAAGGGAAGGAGTACTGATTCATGAGTGATGAAGAGAAAAAAGTAATTAAACATGTTGTGAAGATAGATAACATGGAAGTTAAAGTCGCTAAGAAACGAGTTACTAATGCAAAATTGCTGGAATCAGGAATTCTTTCTCCTGATGATGCAGACATGGATAAAAGGGCTAGACAGGCTGTCAGTAGTGCCAAGAAAAAAGCTAAAGTATGTAAAAAGCCATTGGCCGTATATGACAAGAATAAAAAAGCACCTTATCTAGTCGATTCCGATGGAAAGCAGGTCAAAATTGGATAAAGCTTCAAGAAAACCCATGCTATTGTGCTTTGCCGGACCTAATAGATCTGGAAAGAGTACGATAACCAAGTATTTTGACATTGTAGGCGAATACACCTTTTCCTAATGAATATTGGGATGAGGAAGATATTATCGCGCTGATTACTGGAACTTATTCACACTGATTGTTGCTTCTTAGTGCAGTGAGTATAGGCGCCCGGAGCAATCTTCTATGCTATAATCAATATTTAGTACAACTTCCGTGGAGATCGCGGGAGGCTTAAATATTCAGGTGGAAGTAGAATCAATGATTGGTGTGTATTTCAGCGGGACAGGTAATTCCCGGTATGCGGCAGAGCTCTTCTGCAAGGAGTGTGGAAGCGAAGGGCATGTCTTTTCTATAGAGGATGAGTGCGTTTGTGAGAAGATCCGTGAAGCGGAGGAGATCGTCTTTTCGTATCCGGTGCAGTATAGTAGCGTTCCGATATTTGTCCGTGACTTTATCGATGAGAACAGAGGGATCTGGAGCGGGAAGAAGGTCTTTGTGATCGCTACGATGGGACTTTTCAGCGGGGACGGATCCGGAATTCTCGGAAGACTTCTTAAGAAGCATGGGGCTGTGATTGTTGGTGGACTTCATCTGAAGATGCCGGACAGTATTGCCGATGAAAAAGCACTGAAACGCCCATTTGAGAAGAACCTGGCGAATATCCGGGAGTCCGAGGAGAAGATCCGCAGGTCCGCAAAAGCATACAGGGAAGGAAAACCGACCAAAGAAGGATTAGGGTTCTTTTACCGGATGGCGGGCCTTTTCGGGCAGAGGCTTTACTTCGGACATATGACGAAGAAATACTCGTCGAAGCTTAAAATCAATGCAGATCGCTGCATCGGATGCGGGCTCTGTGAGAAACTCTGTCCGCTCGAGAATATTCATATAAAAGGAAAACTGGCGGTGCCGGAGGGCAAATGCACGATGTGCTACCGGTGCATCAACCGCTGCCCGAAGCAGGCGATCACACTTCTGGGAAAGGAGATCGTGGAACAGACCACGATCGAGAAGTATCTGAAGAAGTAGAAACATTATACTTAGAAGACTTTGACAGATCCCTGAAGAATCACTACGATGAGAAAAGAATGAGAAAAGAATGAGAAAAGAATGAGAAAAGGAGATCTGCATGCTGACCAGAGACGATATATTCCGTTTTCTTCAAGATGCGGGAATCAAACACGATGATAAGGTAACGATTCACTGTTCACTCCGCTCGATCGGGAAAATCGAGAACGGGGCGGATGGCTTGATTGATGCATTCAGCGAGTACCTGAAAGATGGTCTTTTTATCGTGCCGACGCACACCTGGAACAAGGTGTGGAGAGATACTCCCTACTATGATGTCAGATCGACGGTGCCTGATATCGGGACACTTGCCGAGGTCGCTGCTTTTCGGAAAGATGGCGTGCGTTCGCTTCACCCGACCCACTCGGTGACGGTCTTCGGAAAAGGCGCGGAAGAGTTTGTAAAAGGCGAGGAAAAGTGTGCGTCACCGGCGCCTGTCGGAAGCTGTATCAGCCGCCTCTATGAAGAGGACGGAAAAGTCCTTCTGGTCGGGGTCGGACATGAGAGAAACACCTATCTTCACTCGGTGGATGAGCGACTGAAGATCCCGGACCGTCTGAATCCGAATCCTTTCGAGATCACGATCATCGACCATCAGGGGCGTGAACTGAAATCGCCGCCGTTTCACTCACACTACACGGCGGCCTCTGACCGCTGCGTCTCCGAGTACTACCCGAACTATAAAGAAGCTTTTGAATATGCGGGTGCAGTAACTTATTCCAAACTTGGAAATGCACTGGTTTATGTGTGCGACTGCCGGAAAATGACGGATATCCTTAAGACGATGTGGGAGCGCACAGACAGAGATCTATGCATCTCGGAAGATCCGATTCCGAGGGAACTATATGAATCATGACAGGCCTGAAAAACTGAAGTTTTTGGATCACTGCATCGGATGCGGGCGTGAAACTTTATGAGGCGAACGGCTTCAAGAGTAATGGGAATTTCATGCAGTATAATTTTGGGTGATAGGTGACACAGTAATATGCTTACTCATACAGGAACGCAGACAATTGAGACGGAGCGGCTGATCCTTCGCCGTTTCGAGTATTCCGATATTGACTCCATGATCCGTAACTGGATTGCGGATGAAAAGACCCAGTGGGATTACGGCGAGCCGTGTTATACGACCCCTGAAGCCGTCCGTGAACTTCTGGATACGAAGTATATTGTCTCCTACGCCAGAGAAGACTATTACCGTTGGGCTGTGATCGAGAAAGAATCAGGCGAATGCATCGGGCAGATCGCCTATTTTACAGTAGATACTAAGAATCAACATGGTGAGATCGAGTACGTGATCGGCCCCGCATTTCAGGGCCGCGGGTACGCCACCGAGATGACCAAAGCAGTCATTGCATATGGCTTCGAGAAGGTCAACTTCCACCGGATCGAGATCGACTGCCGGACAGAAAACGAAGCCTCCCGGAAAGTGATCGAGAAGTGCGGCCTGACATACGAGGGCGTCTTCCGCGATTTCTTCTGGAGATCTGATCACTACGAAGGAAGAAGAGTGTTCTCTATTTTGAAAGATGAGTGGAAAGCCTAGAATAGAACCGGATTGAATAATACTGATGCTGTGTGAAGGAAGTAATCGAAATTGGCAACAGAAAAACTTCAGTATATAGAAGATAACTCGACAGGGATCGAGACCGTGAGTCTGGAGAACGTTAGCATTTCCTACCCGCCGCACACGCATGTAGGGCATTATGTGTTCGGCATCGTGACGGAAGGCTCGATCCTGATCCGCGTCGGCAATCAGGTGTTCACATGCTCGGAAGGGGAGTGCTTCTCAGTTCTTCCGGATGTGCAGCATTCGATCGAACCGCGATCCGAACGGTATTCCATGATCACGACATGTATCCCTAGAGATGATAATGCGTCAAAAGAACTGGACGTCATCAAGCGCGAGATCCTTGGTAATCCGGAGCTGGACCTGAGCATCGATCAGATGTCCGGGAAGGTAAACATCAGCTCGTACCACATGATCCGGAAGTTCACTTCCGAGAACGGCCTGACGCCTCATAAGTTCCAGATGCAGTGCCGTATCCGGAAAGCCCAGCAACTCCTGCGTCAGGGGTATAAGGTGGTGGATGTGGCGCATATGGTGGGCTTTTGTGACCAGAGCCATCTGGACAGAGTATTTAAGAAACAAGTCGGCATTTCCCCGGAGCAGTTTATCCGATCCGCAGTTTTAACCGACGCGGAGTGATCCGCAATTTTATCCAATGCGGACTGATCTGATCCTGTTATGATCAAACCATCCAAGAAAAAAGAGAGGTTGATCATAATGGAAAACACAGTATTTGAAGCATTTAACGAAGGAAGATTTCAGGTCCCGGAAGGAACGGTCATGTTCAAGGACATCCCTTGGTCGAAGCATCCGACATTTGAGGGTGTGGAGCTGAAGCATATCGTGACCTCGAAGGTCACTGGCGGAGCCTACAGTTACCATCTTGTCAGGATCGCGCCCGGTAAGAGCATCCTCGACCATATCCATGATCCGCAGCTGGAAACACATGAGGTGATCGCAGGCCATGGAACATGTGTAAACGACGGCTGCGAAATCGAGTATTTCCCGGGAGTGATCTCGATTATGCCTGCCAAAGTGCATCACGAAGTCCATGCTGGGGATGAGGGCCTTTATCTCTTTGCAAAGTTTATGCCGGCGCTCTGCTGAAAAAATAGTGAAACAGATTAATAGCGGCTCAGAGTTTCTCTGGACCGCTTTTTGAAAGCATTAAAGAATTAGAAGAGCCTATTGCTGATTTCAAGAACCTATCAAAGGACCTTGAAATCTGTTATACTACGATAGAAGTTTAATTGTAGAGAGGGCTTGGATATGACTAATTCTGAAAATATGAAACCCGAAAAATCTGGACTTTTCAGCGTAATCAAATACGAAGGCAACAACGATACCTTTATCTGGAAGCACCCTGTTGAAGATTTCAACTACGGCTCCCAGCTGATCGTACACGAAAGTCAGGAAGCGGTCTTCTTTAAAGACGGCCAGGCCCTGGATACTTTCGGACCGGGACGCCATACTCTGGAGACACAGAACCTCCCGCTTATCGGAAAAGCATATAAGCTGGCAACCGGATCACAGAGTCCTTTCCACGCGGAAGTATATTTCATCAATAAGACCGTACAGATGGCCATCAAATGGGGCACTCCGGACAAGGTCAGATTTATCGACCCGCTGACAGGTACACCTCTGGATCTCGGCGCATCCGGTGAGATGAATCTTCAGGTCTCTAATTCCAGAAAGCTCCTGATCCAGCTGGTCGGTACGATGAAGGGCATCGCATGGCAGGATGGAGAAGGCTTTACCAAGTCCCTTCAGGAATCTTTCCGTCCGTTGATCTCCAATGCGGTCAAGACGAATCTTCCGACAGTTATTAAGTCCGAAGCGATCGATATTCTCGAGATCGATGAGAATCTCGGTCTTATTTCCGACAGCCTGAAAGATAAGATCCTTCCGGGATTTGAGGAGTATGGTCTTACGATCCCGCAGTTCTATGTAACAAGCATCGTTCTTCCGGAAAATGACCCGAACTTCAAGCGGATCAGAGAACTCCACACGATCACGCTACAGACCAGGATCATCCAGGCAGAAGCGACAGTCAAGACCGCGCAGGCGCAGAGCGAGACACAGTACCGCACTGCACAGGAACAGAGCAAAGCGGCGATCGAAGCGGCGCACAGAGAGGCAGAGCTCCAGAGACAGCTGACCGAGACGGAAGTCGCCAGAAGAGAAGCGGAGAGAAAGGTCATTGCCGCACAGGCGGATGCCGAGGCACAGAGATTGGCCGGCATGACGGAAGCCGAGATCATGAGAGCCAAAGGCTACAATCAGAAAGATGTACTCCAGGCGGAAGTCCAGAAGGCTTACGCCGAGGGTATCGGAAATATGGGACCGGACGTTTCCAACGGAGGCGGCGGAAGCTCCATCGTGGGCGACATGATGGGACTCGGCGTCGGTATGGCGGCAGCGAATGCGATCATGCCGCAGATCAGCAACATGATGCAGGGCATGAACACACAGCAACAGCCCGCGAATACTGCGGCACCGGCGGCACCTGCACCGGCAGCTCCAGCACCGGCAGCTCCTTCTGCGGATATGTGGGACTGCTCCTGCGGACAGAAGAATATCATCGGAAACTTCTGCAATAACTGCGGCAGCAGAAGACCGGTCACCGTATCCGGTGATGCATGGGACTGCAGCTGCGGATTAAAAGGAATCGTCGGTAATTTCTGCAATAATTGTGGAAAGAAGAGGGGTGAGTGATCATGAGTAAAAACGGAGTGCGTGGTTGTATAGTATTAGCAATACTTTTGGCAGTGTTCAGCGTGATCGCGTTTGTGGCACCCTTTTGCATGACAACGACTTTCTGGGTCGCATATATCTGCGGAATGATCGCGATCGCTTTTCAGTTCGTTGTCTTTTCCATCTCCTTTTCCAAGGGGAAGGGTGCGAGAAGTAAGTTCTACGGATTCCCGATCGCAAGGATCGGCGTTACTTATCTTCTGGTCCAGCTGGTACTGAGCTTCATCGAAATGGCCCTGTCCAATAAGTTCCCGGCATGGGCTGCGATCATTATCAACGTCATCGTCTTCGCAGTTGCGGCAATCGGCTGCATCGCTGCCGATGTTGTCCGTAATGAGGTCGTCCGTCAGGATGTGCAGGTTAAGCAGGATATCTCTAATATGAAGACACTTTCTGCGATGGCAGCAGGACTTCCCGGACTTTGTCAGGATGAAGCCCTCAAGAAAGACCTGCAGAAACTTGCCGATGAGTTCAAGTTCAGTGATCCGGTTTCTTCTGCGGCGACAGTTGCGATGGAGTCCAATCTGGGCGCTCAGCTTCAGCAGCTGAGAAATGCGCTTGCGAGCGGCGACTATGCTGCTGCAAAATCTTTCTGCGGAGCTCTGATGAACGGACTGTCCGAGAGAAATCAGGCCTGCAAGCTCAATAAGTAATCATTTAAGGTGTAGGAATCGATGGCAGTATTCAAGTGCAAAATGTGCGGCGGAGGCCTTAATATTACTGAAGGTATGACCGTATGTGAATGTGAATACTGCGGTTCGGTGCAGACTGTCCCACAGCTCGATGACGAGAAAAAGATCAATCTCTTTTCGCGGGCCAACAGACTAAGAAGTTCCGGCGAATTCGATAAAGCTTCCGGCGTGTATGAGACGCTGGTATCGGATTATCCGGAAGAGGCGGAAGCTTACTGGGGACTGCTTCTGTGTAAGTTCGGTATCGAATATGTAGATGATCCGGGAACCGGGAAAAAGGTTCCGACATGTCACCGGTCTTCTTTTGACAGCATCATGGAAGATGAGGATTTCGAGATGGTCATGGAATGCTCGGATCCGGCTTCCCGTGCTGTCTATAGAGAAGAAGCGAAAGCCATCGAATCCCTGCGTATCAGAATCAACGAGGTTTCTTCCAAAGAAGACCCGTATGATATTTTCATCTGCTATAAAGAGACAGATGATTCCGGCAATCGCACGATCGACAGTGTGATCGCGCAGGATGTGTACCAGGTTCTGGTGCAGAAAGGCTATAAAGTCTTTTTCTCAAGGATCACGCTCGAAGATAAGCTGGGTCAGGAATATGAACCCTACATTTTTGCGGCACTTAACTCCGCGAAGATCATGCTCGCATTCGGTACGGATTACGAATACTATAATGCCGTCTGGGTCAAAAATGAATGGAGCCGTTTCCTAAGTCTGATCGAAAAGGGCGCAAATAAGACCCTGATCCCTTGTTATAAGGAAATCGATGCCTATGATATGCCAAAAGAATTCGCAAGGCTTCAGGCCCAGGATATGGGAAAAGTCGGCGCTATTCAGGATCTTCTTCGTGGAATTGAGAAGATCCTGGGATCAAAGAGCAGAAGTACCGTCACTGCACCTGTGCCTTCTGCCCTGAAAGAAGGCGATCTGACCAAGCTCGGCCTTATGAGGCGCACTTTTATGTTCATCGAAGATGGTGACTGGAGCAATGCCGACAGATATGCCGAGAAGATCCTGGATATCGATCCGGAGAACGGTGAGGCCTATCTGGCGAAAGCGATGGCGGACCTTCGTATCCCGAATCTTGTGACATTGACGAATGTAACCTGCTTCGAGAATAATCCTAATACGCAAAAAGCACTTCGCTACGGAAGCGACGCCCTGAGAAACGATATCCTCGGATTTATCGAATCGCATAAATCCGCAGAGAGAATGCGCCAAAAGGCGGAAGAGGAAAGAAAAAAGAGGGAAGAGCAGGCTGCTCAGGAAACCGCGGAGAAAGTCATCGCAACTTTTACGGCAGGAGAACATTCTTCTGAACAACCTGCCGAT
>ODAI010578308.1_pt1 | contig 23808 bp, 19 predicted proteins | sample 1539321 | NCBI WGS metagenome assembly ODAI01 (sample SAMN02144231, study PRJEB22623) | gut metagenome | biome: sheep rumen | host: Ovis aries | place: New Zealand | reverse complement strand
GCACGGATTCTCTTGAGGGATTCCTCCTTGCCGAGAAGCTCCATAAGCTGTGTCGCACCGCCGGGTGTCTGCGCTTTGCCGGAAACCGCAGTACGGACCGGCCACATGACCTGACCGTTCTTGTATCCGTTTTCTTTTGCAAATGCAACCAGCATCTGATACAACGCATCATTTGAGAAATCGTCCCAGTTCTCAAGAACCGGCAGAACTTTCGAAAGAACTTCCGCGGAAAGTTCCACGGTCGTCTTCATCTTCTTGTGGACATACATGGAGACGTCATATTCCGGCACTTCCTCAAAGAAGCCGAGGAGCTCCGGGATATCCCGGAACGTCTCGATCCTGCTCTTTGCAAGATCTGCGAGAGCTTTCTTATCCTCAACGATCGTCACAGTCTTCTCAACATACGGAAGAGCCATCTCGAGATAACGGTCCTCGTCCATATTCTTAATATACTCGCCGTTCATCCATCGAAGCTTGGACATATCAAAGACAGCCGGGCTCTTATTGATCTTTCTGTAGTCGAACTTTTCTATGAGTTCCTTAAGGCTCATGATCTCCTCATTGCCTTCCGGACTCCATCCGAGAAGCGCGACATAGTTCACTATCGCTTCCGGCAGAATACCGAGATCGAGCAGGTCTTCAAAGGAAGAATGACCGGATCTCTTGGAAAGCTTGGCATGATTCTCATCGGTGATCAGCGGGCAGTGAACGTAGGTCGGAACTTCCCATCCGAAGGCCTGATACAGAAGATTGTATTTAGGGCTGGATGAGAGATACTCGTTGCCGCGGACCACATGTGTGATGCCCATGAGATGATCATCGACGACATTTGCAAAATTATATGTCGGGAATCCGTCAGACTTGATCAGAATCATGTCATCCAGTTCCTTATTCTCGACCGTAATATCCCCGTAAATCTCATCTGTGAATGTCGTCGTGCCTTCCTGCGGTACATTCAGGCGGATAACGTACGGAATACCTGCGGCAAGATTGGCCTCGATCTCCTCTTTGGGCAGATAGAGACAATGCTTGTCATAAACCGATATCTCCTTACCTGCGACCACTGTCTTAAGGGATTCCAGGCGCTCTTTGGTACAGAAGCAGTAATAAGCATTGCCGCTCTCGACAAGCTTTTTCGCATATTCCATATAAATGCCTGCCTTGCATCTCTCGCTCTGAACGTACGGGCCTACTCCGCCGTCCTTGTCCGGTCCCTCGTCGAAATCAAGTCCCGCATGCGCCAGTGTTTTGTAGATGATATCCAGAGCACCCTCATAGAAACGCTCCTGATCGGTATCCTCGATGCGGAGCATAAAGCTGCCGCCGGCATGTTTTGCTATGAGGTATGAGTAAAGTGCCGTGCGAAGGTTACCGACATGCATTCTGCCTGTCGGACTTGGTGCAAATCTGGTTTTTACAGTCATGATATTACTCCTTGTTCAATAATTTCTAGTTATTCTTCTGATGCCGTCCGATAAACGGTCAGTCTCCCGCTCCCGTTTCCACAACATCTCCCCACAGATCACGCTGTTTCTCGATATCGCGTCCCAGGTAGATGCGCCTGGAGACGGACAATGCTATCGCTATCTCCATCATAAGGAAGAAGACCGACGTGCCTCCGTAGCTAATAAAAGGAAGTGTGACACCGGTAGCCGGAATCAGGTTCAGCACAACGCATATATTAAAAATCACCTGAACAGCGACATGCGCAAAGACTCCCGTTACCATCAGCGTCCCGTACTCATCCGGTGCATTCTGCGCGATGAACATCAGACGGTAAAGCAGGTACAGATACAGAATAAGAACGAGCAGGCCTCCGAATATTCCGAGTTCCTCTATGATAATCGGGAAAATCATATCGTTCTGTGCCTCGGGCAGCCAGCCCAGCTTCTGCATACTGTTTCCGAGACCTTTCCCGAAAAATCCGCCACTGCCGATCGCGTACAGTGCCTGCATGATCTGATAACCGCCACTGCCGCTGTACTTCTCCGGATTCTGCCATACGAGAATCCGATCGATTCGAAAGTTCATTCCCATCTCTGCGACATTCCAAAGCCACAATACGCCGATGACGGTCAGTATGAGCACGACCACAGCTGCTATGATAAACGGCCGAGTCTTGGGATGAGCCACAAAAACGATCACCCAGTCAATGGCGAAAATGATGATGGCTGTGCTCAGGTTGTCCGTGAATACAAGGGCTATGACCGACAGGGCGAGACCGGCTGTCATGAGCAAAAGCACCCAGGTCAACCGTTTTATATCGCGTCCTATCCTGACGATCAGCATCGGCACAAAGGTGATAACAGCGATCTTCGCGATCTCTGCAGGCTGGAACTCGATTCCGATCTTAAGCCATCTTCTTGCCCCGTGACTTGAACTTCCGACAAAACGAACGGCTATCATCAAAATAGTCGATCCAATGTAGATGAGCCAGCTGAAATTCCACAGGATATGATAGTCTATGAGCGAAATTCCCATCGCAATCACGATCGTCGCGGCTGTAATTACAGCCTGCCTCCGAAAGAAGAACATATCATCTCCGAATTCAATTTCAGCCGTATAGGCACTGGTGCTGTAAAGCATGACCAGACCGAAACAGGTCAGAAGTAATATGACGGCTATCAGATTGTAGTCATAAAAAGACGTTTTCTTGCTCAAGCTTCATCTCCTGCCATGATATCTTTAAATGCTGCAAATGCGGCAGCAACGCTCTCATAGTCCGCCTTTGCCGCTCCGCAGTCCGATTGACCGCGAAGTGCCTCCGTCAGTGAGAAGAGACTTTCGTAAAGCGGATCGATGCTGAGATTGGCTGCAACGCCCTTCAGCATATGTGAATACTCAAATGCATCCTGAGAACGATTTTCGTCAAGTGCAACTGCAAGCATATCAAAACTCGGCTCTTTTGTAAACTCATAGAGGAACTCTAAATAGAGTTCTTCGTCTTCGAGAAGCCTTTCAAGTGCGCTGTCGGTATTGCATCCCCAGGCTTTCAGAGCCTCAAGTTTCGTATTCATGTTCATTTCCTCCTGTTATCGGAACGACCTTTCCTGCAGGCACAGTCCTTCTTTTTCAAAAATACATATCTGATATAACGGATGGTATGATCTTCACCCTTTTCCGCCCACATGCGGAGCAGAAACTCCATCTGCCTGAGAGTGACCGGATGTATGAACCAGCATTTATCTCTGGTGGCCATAAAATACTCCAGTGGACAGCTATCTGTATATGCCTCCCCCTTATATACTCTTGAGGCGCTTACGCGGTCAAAAATCATCTCGGCTACATATCGCCTCGGCATCTGCGCGCCGGCGAGGACCCTTCCGTCGTTCATATCACCGGAGTAGTCAATCCAGTATTCGTAGTGATGCTTGTTACGTCCCTTGTGATGCAGCCAGGACATCGAAACGCCTTTCTCCTCGCGCTCCGCATTGTTAGGACTTCTGTTTCCCTGAAAGTATTTTGCGCCGACAAGGAACTCTTCCGGGGAGTATTTCGACAGGTCATGCAAGAGTCCCTGCCGGTATAGCCCCGCCCGGAAGCAATATCCCATCACAAGGTTATGATGCCGTGTAATCGTTTTAAAATGTCCAATGACATCCATTGGTTCTCTCCTTATTCCTCCGGAACTCCCGTCAGAATTGTGACCGATCTGGCCGGGACCATGATAAATCTCTGATCCTGCGGGAAGACCGTAGCTTCCGTGAGCTTCTGGACTCTCGCAAGCTCCTCCCACGCCTCATCTGCAGACTTCTGCAGAGCCGCGGCCGAGTGCTTTCCGAACATGATCCGATCCGCGATGCGCTTTTCAATCGTCTCGGCAGCGTTCTCGATCGATTCACTGTCGACACCCGTGCTGTTTTCTTCCTTCTGCTGGAAGTAGTACGCTCTGTATTCGCGCTCGCTCTGTTCTTCTTCGAATGCGTGCTGTGCACGGGCTGTTGCAATAACGGCCCTGTCGCGCGCCTCCTCGACAAGGCGTTCGAGAGCTGCGTCGACAGCTTTGCTCTGCACAAGGTCTGCTTCATCCGGAGCTGTCTCGATCGTACGTTTCCACTTCATGCCGAACGGCAGAGACGGAAGGGCAAATGTATGTGCATCCCAGTATGCATTCATGCCGATATAAATGTATGTGTTTTTCTCGCCGGCATAGGCACCGTTCAGCAGGATTCCAACCGATCTCGACTTCGGATCTTCGATATAATACCATGCTTTCGTATCGTGGAAGGATATATCCGGATAACCGAGGTTTCTGTAATCCGTTCCGCGAAGGCTCGCTTCCGGATGCAGAATCGGATGTGCTTTCCGGAAATCGATAAGCCGCTTCACATAATCGGTAACATCAGAAAACTTTCTGGCATCGGACCAGCTCACCCATCCCATCGGGTCATCACTGCTGTAGGCATTGTTGTTGCCGTCCTGTGTGTTGCCGAATTCATCGCCGGCATAAATAAGCGGTATGCCCTGAGAGAGCAGACAGTAGGAAAGCGCATTTTTGATCTGCTTCTTTCTGAGGTCATTCGTCTTTTTCCTCTTCGTCGGACCTTCCAGTCCGCAGTTCCAGCTGTAATTCTCGTTGGAACCGTCGTAGTTATTCTCGCCGTTCGCCTCGTTGTGCTTTTCGTTGTAGCTCACAGCGTCATAGAGCGTGAAACCGTCGACATTTGCAATATAATTCACAACACCGATTTTTTCAGGGTTGTTGCGCATGCGCCACGCAAAAGCACTTGCCACGTTCTCATCCCCCTTGAGGAATCGACGGGCATATATCTGGAAATCATTGTTGTAGAGCGCGCACGTTCTGCGTTTGATCTTACTCTTCTGTCCGTCATCAAAATAGTCCATAAAGATCTTTGTGCGGGAGAGAATCGGATCCTCCAGTATGGATTCCCTGGATACGCCCATACCGATCACATGGAACCCGTCCACATGATAAGCTATCTTCCAGTTCCTGATGGCTTCCAGTACATACGTGACAGATGTGCCCGGTGCGACATAGAACTCCATGATGCACTCAATCCCGGCCTTATGCAGGGCCTTGATAAGATTCCTGAACTCCGTCACGGAATCATCGGATGCGGAAAAACTCTGTTTCGGGGCGAAATAATAATTGCGGGCGGAATATCCCCAGTAGTTTTTCTTCTCCGGAATGTCACTTGTCTCTGCGGCGTTGGCTCGCATCACTTCTCTGATGTCAACATTTCCCCTGAGCATGCTCAGGCTTGCCTCTCTGCTGTTCCTCAGTTCAGCTGCAGGATTCCTCAGAGATTCGCTCCACTCGTAAGACGGCATGAGCTCGACAGCAGTGAACCCCATCTCTTTAATGTACGGGATCTTCTGCATGAGTCCGCGGAAAGTACCCTTGTCGCGGACACCCGACTTCTGATTCATGGTGTATCCCCGAACATGAAGTTTATAGATAATAAGGTCGCTGAGCTTGTAAGCGGGAGCCATGTCCCCTGCCCAGTTGTATTTCTCATAATCCACATAGCAGACCCCGTTACTGATTCTTCGAGCATAGGGATCGATATATTTTTCTCCACCTATTTCATAGTAATACCCGGATATCCTGGATGCACCCGCCGAGACGCTCACACAGCTCACATCGCCGACGCGCTCGCTGACAGGCAGATCCACTATTCCGATGATATCTTTCCCTGAAGGATCTGTAAGTACCAGTCTGGCCTCCCTGTCGTCAGGGACGTTCACTGCAAAATACACAGTGTTTCCGGCCACATATGTGCCAAGTCTCAAAGGATTGCCGACTCCGATCTTAAGCTCCGTTCTTTTTTCCAAAAATCCACCCCCCTTGCTATTTATGAACAAACATAGCCAATTTTCATTATAAACCATTTGCGGTTGCTTTTTAAAGATTAATCTGCTATTCTCTTGGTAATATAACGAAAAAAGGAGGATCGAAAAAGTGGCTGATAACGATGTTATGAATTCCGAAGAATATATGGAAGAAGATGACCTTGGTTCGGTTATACTCACTCTGGATGACGATACGGAACTCGAATGTTCCATCCTCTGCATCTATCCGGTAGGTGATAAGGAATACATTGCTCTGCTTCCGATGAACGACGACTCGGACGAAGTACTTATCTATCGCTTTATCGATAACGGCGAGGATCAGGATCCCGAGCTTGAAAACATCGAAGATGATGATGAATATGACGCAGCTGTCGACGCTTTCGATGAAATTCTTGACGAAGACGAATTCGATGAATTCTGATCCGGTCCAAAAAGGTTCAGCATAGCGGAAAAAATGCAGGAACGGGGCTGTCGCGACAGGCAATATCACCGCTATATAAAGCAGAACTCTGCACATGATATCTGCTTTATATAGTGGTTTTTGTGCCTTTGCGACAACCCCGCTTTTTTGTTCTTCATCGGTCCGGGAAAATCCGGTCAACCCGTACTGCCGAACCCTCCGTTCCGCACAGCTGCTGTCTCGTCGTTCGAAGTCACGCCGTACGGCAGAAAAACCCCCTGGGCAAAACCGTCTCCCTTTTTCAGAGAAAGCGTCCTTCCCTCATTGGAGTCGTTCGTAATCTTAATGAATATATGCCCCTCGTTGTCCGAACCGTAGTAATCGCTGTCGATCACTCCGACAGTATTATCGAGCCGGATACGGTACTTGAAACCCAGTCCGCTTCTCGGAAAGATCATGAGTACCCACCCGTCTTCGATCCGGGCTCGGATCCCGGTCGGGATCTTTATGGTCTGACCGGGCGTAAGGACAAAGTCGAGAGGTGAATAAAAATCATAACCAGCTGAACCCACTGTGGCTCTTACCGGCATCCTGATCTCCTCATATATCTTCTGTATCTTCTCTGCGGATTCTCCCGCAAATGTGTCCGCCCAGTCCGAACGGAACCGGGACGGACTTACTTTTTCAAATTTACCTGCTATGTTCATCGTATTATTCCGGATCTGCGGAAGCGACGACGCGTCCTACATCCATGGGATCCTTCGGGCAGTCCTTTATGGAGAAGCTGATGCGTCCCATCTTATCCTTGCCGAGACAGATTGCTCTGACAACATCGCCGATCTGAAGAACGTCCTCTACCTTGTTTATGCGTGTATTGGCAATCTTGGAGATATGAACCATTGCTTCCTTACCGGGTGCGAACTCAAGGAATGCACCGAAATCTTTGATGGAAACGACCTTTCCTGTGAGAATCATACCTTTCTCAAACTCAGTCGTTATGATGCGGATCGTCTCGATAGCCTGATCCATCTTGTCCATATCCTGACCGCAGATGGAGACAGAGCCGTCATCCTCAATGTCGATCGTGACATCGTATGCAGCGATGATCGCGTTGATGTTCTTGCCCTTCTGGCCGACAACATCGCCGATCTTGTCCGGATCGATCTTGATCTGAACGATCTTCGGTGCCCACTTGGAGACAGAAGCGCGAGGAGCGGCAATGCACGGCTCCATAACATTTTTAAGGATGTATTCACGTGCCTCATGCGTATTACGGATAGCTTCCTCTACGATCTTGCGTGTAAGACCGTGGATCTTAATATCCATCTGGATAGCTGTGATTCCGTCATGTGTTCCGGCGACCTTGAAGTCCATATCGCCGAAGAAATCCTCAAGACCCTGAATATCTGTCAGAACGATGTAGTCATCGTCTGTCTCGCCTGTCACAAGACCGCAGGAGATACCTGCTACTGCCTTCTTGATCGGAACACCGGCTGCCATCAGAGCCATTGAGGAGGCGCAGATAGAAGCCTGAGATGTGGAACCATTGGACTCGAATGTCTCCGATACGGCACGGATTGCGTATGGGAACTCCTCTCTGGACGGAAGTACCGGTATGAGGGCTTTCTCAGCGAGTGCTCCGTGACCGATCTCACGGCGTCCCGGTCCTCTGGACGGTTTTGTCTCACCGACAGAGTATGACGGGAAGTTGTACTGATGCATATATCTTGCTTCCGTGATGTACGGATCGAGTCCCTCGATGCGCTGTGCATCGGAAAGAGGCGCCAGCGTGACAACATCACAGATCTGAGTCTGTCCGCGTGTGAACATAGCTGAGCCATGTGCTCTCGGGATCAGATCGACTTCCGCTGCGAGCGGGCGGATCTGCTTGATCTCACGGCCGTCGGGACGCTTGTGATCAACAAGGATCATCTTTCTGACTGTCTTCTTCTCATACTGATAAAGGGCATCACCGATGAGAGCCATCCACTCTTCATTATCACCGTATTTCTCTTCAAATGCGGCGCGGACCTCAGCCACGTTGGCTTCTCTCGTCATCTTATCATCGGTAAATACGACTTTCTCCATCTCGGACGGAGGGCAGATCTCATAGAGTGCATCATTGAGTTCCTGAGGGATCTCATAGTGGACATACTCATGTTTTTCCTTACCTACTTCTGCTATGATCGTATCAAAGAAGTTAATGATTTCTTTGTTGATTTCGTCGCATTTGTAAATGGCTTCGATCATTTTCTCATCGGAGATCTCATTTGCGCCGGCTTCGATCATGATGACTTTTTCTCTGGTAGAAGCGACCGTCAGAGCAAGATCTGATTTCTGCTTCTGCTCATATCCCGGATTGACAACGAATTCGCCGTCAATAAGGCCGAGTTGTGTCATTGCGCAGGGACCGTCGAACGGAATATCAGAGATGCTGGTCGCGAGTGCGGAACCGAGCATTGCAACAACTTCCGGATCGCATTCCGGATCCACGGACATAACGAGGTTGTTCAGCGTTACGTCATTTCTGTAATCTTTCGGGAACAGAGGACGCATCGGACGGTCGATTACACGGCTTGTCAGGACTGCATGTGTGCTTGCCTTGCCTTCACGCTTGTTAAATCCGCCCGGGATCTTGCCAACTGCGTACATTTTCTCTTCGAATTCAACTGAGAGCGGGAAGAAATCTATCCCTTCTCTCGGTGCCTTTGAGGCGGTTGCTGTTGAAAGGACAACAGTGTCACCGTAATGCATAAAGCAGCAGCCGTTGGCCTGCTTGCCTACGCGTCCGATGTCGATAGTAAGTGTTCTGCCGCCGAGTTCCATTGAGTAACTTTTATATTCTCCCATTCTTCTCCTTCTGGCCGTATGGCCTAATAAAATAAAAATAATCAAAGAAACAACGCTTGATACGTAAAACAAGGGCAGGATACCCTGCCCCCGTATAATGCATTACTTTCTCAGACCAAGTCTCTCAATAAGAGTACGATAACGATTGATATCTTTCTTCTTGAGGTAAGCAAGAAGGCTTCTTCTTGCACCGACCATCTTCAGAAGACCTCTGTTAGAATGGAAATCTTTGGGATTTCTCTTCATATGCTCTGTGAGGGATCTGATGTTGGCTGTAAGAAGTGCTACCTGTACTTCCGGTGAACCTGTGTCGCCTTCTGTACGACCATACTCTGCGATAATAGACTGCTTCTGCTCTTTCGTAATCATTTTTCTTTCCTCCTGGTATTATTTATTCTTGCCTCTCATCAAGTGAAGGTTGGAGATTCCAGACACCGGATGAGGGTGATCGATAGTATGCGGTATCTCCGCAACGTGACTAAGTATAGCATGATGTATTTTGGCTAGTCAAGCCATGTTTTGCAACGTTTTAGTCAATCACAATTCAGCGGCCGAAATATACAGCCCCGTTCTCCCGGTCCATGGCAATCTGAGCTTTCAGATCATCTATATTCGAGAACTTCTTCTCCGGGCGGGAGAAATGAAGAAGCTCCACCCGCTGCTTTTGGCCGTAAAGATCCGTTCCGTCGTCGCAGTCGTAAAGATACGTCTCAACCCCGAGGAAATGTCCGTCGACTGTAGGTTTGGTCCCTATATTCGTGACACCGTTGTAATCTCTTCCTCCGATCCGGGTACGTACAAAGTAGACACCGTTTGGCGGAAGCAGCTTCGAGCCGTCAGGTATAAGGTTCGTAGTCGGAAAACCGATCGCGCGGCCGATTCTCCTGCCGTGAATAACAGAACCTTCGACAAAAAAGGAATATCCGAGGAGCCTGTTAACAGTCTCCATATCTCCTTCCCGCAGGGATTCGCGTACTCTCGAACTGGATATCCTTCCTTCCTCATCCGTGACCTTATCCACGACCTCGACCGTGAAGTCATATCTCCGCCCCAGTTCTCTCAACATTGCAACATCCCCGCGGCGGCCATACCCGAACCGGAAGTCTTCGCCTACTACAAGATGACAGACCTGCATCTGTTCCACCAGAATCTTTCTGACAAAATCTTCCGCTTCCATCGTAATGATCATAGGTACGAACGGACACTCGACAAGAATATCGATCCCCATGTTTCCTATAATTTCTCTGCGCTCTTCGACCGTGAGGAGCGTATAGTGATTCATCATAAAGGTGAAAACAACCGTTTTCGGAGACCGTCCGAGACTCTTATGTGAAGCTGCATATGCCTTGACTCTGCCAATCAAAGCCTGATGTCCTCTGTGCACTCCGTCAAACTTTCCGAGCGTGATCACAGTACCGTGGTTGACCGTAAAATCAAATGAATCCTTTATTATGTACATATCCGTGTCTCAGGAAGGACTGTAAAACATCCTGACCAGAGAATACTCCTCTCCTCGTTTATTATAAATGCCGATGAATTCTCCGGACGATGCGTACACACGCACTTCCCCGTCTTCTTCGGGTATACCGGCCACTCTTCCTTTCTTCAGATAGAACCTGTTGCCGTTATATACAGCCTTATCGATACCGGGCGTAACAGTGATATCCGGTCTTCCCGGAAAGAAATCCTGAACAGGATACACAAAGCTGTATTCCGTCCTTCCCTCGGCATCCTCTTTTTCCATGATCTTCCTTATTTCATCCAGAGTATGCGCTTCGGAAAGATCGAACTGTCTGACTCTCGTTCGAAGCAATGCTGCCATGCATCCTCCGCACCCGAGTTTACGCCCTATATCCTCACAGAGTGTCCGTATATACGCGCCCTTCGAGCAGGTCACCCGAAAGCGTATGCGCGGCGGCTCGTTTTCCAGTATCACAAAATCACTGAACTCGACCTCACGCGGCGTTCGATCCACCACTTTTCCTTTTCGTGCCAGATCGACGAGTTTTTTGCCTCCGATCTTTATTGCGGAATACATCGGCGGCATCTGCAGCTGTTTTCCTTCAAATGAAAGAATCGCCTCACAAACCTCATCCGGCGTTACATGCACTTCATGTTCTTCCAATATTTTGCCGGATATATCCTGCGTATCCGTGATCCGACCAAGCAGAAGCTCCGCCTCATAGGTCTTTGTTCCGTCGCTCAGATCATCCACAAGTTTTGTTGCCCTGCCTACACATACGACAAGCACGCCTTCGGCATCCGGATCAAGAGTACCTGTATGCCCGATTTTTTTCTGTCCGAAAAGACGTCTCAGTCTGGCAACGACATCAAATGAGGTCATTCCCTTTTCTTTTCGGACCACTACAACACCATTAATCATTCTATATCTCCGATTATTTCGACGGGCTGGAAAAAGCTGCCATATAAGGGGGCTGTCACATCCGTCAACTCATCCTTTATCCGGTGATATTGCGACTTAATGCGACGGCCTCATCACATGACAGCCTGCATTGACATATTATTTAAGACCTGCTCGGACCGCTTCCACGATCGCTTTCTCGACAGAATCCACATTCCCTTTTATCGTACAGCCGGCTGCGCGTACGTGACCGCCGCCGCCGAAACGCCCTGCGACCGCCGCTACATCCAGATATGTATTGCTGCGAAGAGATACTTTAAACTCTTCCGCTCCTGTCTGATATACGAAAACTGCTGCCTCGACTCCCTTAGTCAGCCTTAGCTGGGATACAATAATATCAAGATCTTTTTTCGTCGCACCGAAACGATCCATCTCACTGTACGTTACACTTCCGGCAACGATCCTGCCGTCCGCATAGAGTCTGCTTCCGCAGAGCACATACCCGAGGATCCTGTTCTGCAGATACGTCCGCTTATTAAAAGAGTCATCGATGATTTCATTGAAAGGAACACCTTTCCTGAGCAGAAACGCCGCTGCTTCCAACGTTTCCGGACGCGTGTTCTTATACTGGAATACACCCGAATCGTGAATGATTCCCGTGTAAAGTGCCTCCGCGATCTCAAAATCGATCTTTTCTTCATCCATCAGATAGAAAAGCACTTCCGCACAGGAACTGGCTTCAGCATCTACCAGATTGTTCTCCGCGAAATGCGGATTGCTCACATGATGGTCGACGCACAACGTATGGTCCGCCATACCGAAAAGCTCTTCTGCCAGACCGATGCGATCGATCGCACTGACATCGCAGGTTATGAACAGATCTGTTTTCCCGGCTTTCGGTCTTTCAAATATCGCATCCTTAAGTCCGGGAAGGAACATCAGCTCATCTTTCGGCTGCTCGAGATAAAGCCTGACATCGATCCACGGAAAGTTTTTGCGAATGTACAGATACATTGCAGCGGCGGAACCCACACAGTCACCGTCGGGATTCACATGCCCGGCTATCGCACAGGAGTGAATCTGTTTCGTAAAAAACTCATCAATTTTCGTCAGCATAATCTTCTTCGTTCCGTACCTCGGATTCTCTGTCCTTCTGCATGACCTCATCAATCAGGCGCGACATTTCCACACCGCGCTCGATTGAAGTATCCAGCTTGAACGTGATCTCCGGCGTATTGCGCATATTGAGCGAGTGAGCAAGCTCCCGACGAATGAACCCGGCAGCACTCCTGAGTCCTTCCATCGTATCCTGTCTGGCCTTTTCGTCACCCAATACGCTTATATAAGCTTTGCAGGTCTTGAGATCCGTCGCGACATTGACTTCCGTAACAGTCGTCATCATCGCGATTCTGGGATCCTTAAGCTCCCGGATGATCGAGGAAAGTTCATGTTGAACTTCCTCGTTCACCCGGAGATTTTTCATACTGTTTTTTCTCATGTTCTGGGAACCTCGACCATTGTATATGCCTCGACCGTATCGTCTATCTCAAAGTCGCCGAAATCCTTGAATACTAAGCCGCATTCATATCCTTCACGGACCTCTTTGACATCATCCTTAAATCTCTTGAGAGATGCGAGGGAGCCTTCATACAGCTTTTCTTCCCCGCGGAATACACGGACGCTGCAGTTTCTCTGGAATATGCCGTCCTTGACGTAAGCACCTGCGATATTGCCGATTCCTGAAGCCTTGAAGATCTGACGGATCTCCGCATGGCCGAGAATCTTCTCTTCGTAGACTGCGGCACGCATTCCGTTGAGTGCTCTCTCGACATCTTCAAGTGCCTCGTAAATGACATTGTAGAGGTGAACGTCGACCTTCTGTGTCTCCGCCATCTGCTTTGCCGTAGCATCCGGTCTTACGTTGAAGCCGATGATGATAGCGTTGGATGCGGCTGCAAGAGACACATCTGACTCATTAATGTTACCTACGCCGCCGTGGATGACCTTGACGACGACTTCATCGTTCGAAAGTTTAAGCAGAGACTGCTTGACAGCTTCGACAGAACCCTGAACATCCGCTTTCACAACGATCGGGAGTTCCTTCAGCTTGCCCTCCTGGATCTGATTGAACAGATCATCCAGAGACATCTGTGTCTTCGTCTCCTCGATCAAAGTCTTCTTTCCTTCAGTGACGAATGTCTGTGCAAATGCCTTCGCCTCCTTGTCACTGTTCAGGGCAACAAGGACTTCGCCCGCATCCGGAACGGATGAAAGACCGATGATCTCAACAGGCATCGAGGGTTTCGCTTTTGTGAGGCGTTTACCCTTCTCGTCTGTCATGGCTCTTACCTTGCCGTGTGCGCTTCCGCACGCAATAAAGTCTCCCTGCTTCAGTGTACCTTTCTGTACAAGGATCGTTGCCACCGGACCGCGTCCTTTATCGAGCTTCGCCTCAAGTACAAGACCTCTTGCCTTACGGTTCGGGTTGGCTTTAAGTTCTGCCATTTCCGCTGTCAGGAGGATCATCTCAAGAAGGTTCTCGATACCTTCCTGGGTCTTGGCGGATACAGGACAGAAGATCGTCTGTCCGCCCCACTCTTCCGGAACGAGTTCGTACTCGGAGAGCTCCTGCTTTACGCGCTCGATATTTGCGCCCGGTTTATCGATCTTGTTGATTGCGACGATGATGTCTACCTTAGCGGCCTTGGCATGGTTGATTGCTTCCACTGTCTGCGGCATGACACCGTCGTCCGCTGCGACAACGAGAACAGCAATATCCGTGGAGTTGGCGCCGCGCATACGCATCGCTGTGAATGCTTCATGTCCCGGTGTATCCAGGAATGTGATCTTCTGTCCGTGGACAGTGACCATGTATGCACCGATGTGCTGTGTGATACCGCCTGCCTCGCGATCCGTCACATGCGTGTTGCGGATAGCGTCAAGAAGCGAAGTCTTGCCGTGATCGACATGACCCATTACACAGACAACAGGCGGACGCGGAACCATGTCCTTTTCATCCTCAGCATCCTCGGCGAGAAGAGCTCCGATAACGTCCTCCTTCTCCTCCTGCTCTGCGATAATATCATATTCCATCGCAATTTCCTGCGCTTTCTCGAACGGGACTTCATGGTTCACTGTGACCATCTGGCCTTTCATGAAGAGATCCTTTACGAGTGCAGTCGGTGCCATTTTCATAGCCTCTGCAAGTTCTCTGATCGTAATTTTCTCAGGAATTTTGATCTCCGTTACGACTTCCTTGACCTTGGACTGTTCGTTTTTCGGCTGGTTCTGCTGGAGAGCCTTCGGGATACGGTTGAACTGCTTCTTGCTCTGATTCGGACGTGAACCGAACTGGCTGTGCTTACCGTTCTCTCTTCTCTCTTCTCTGTTGCGATCATACTCTTTGCTGTTGTCCTTGCGGTGATCACGGCTCGTCTTATGTGCAAGTGCACCGTCCCCTGCGGGTACCGGAGAACTCTTGCGCTGGCCGCCCTGACCGAACGAAGTTCTGCTCTGACTGCTCTGACCGTCACGCCCGAACGGACGTCTCTCACCGCTCTGTCCGTCACGGCTTCCCGGTCTTGTACCGGCAGGTCTGCCCTGACCGTCACGGCTGAACGGGCGTCTCTCGCCGCTCTGTCCGTCACGGCTTCCCGGTCTTGTACCGGCAGGGCTGCTCTGACCGTCACGGCTGAACGGACGTCTCTCGCCGCTCTGTCCGTCACGACCTCCCTGACGTCTCTCGCCGCCCTGGCCGTCACGGCTCCCCTGGCGTCTGTCACCGCTCTGACCATCGCGGTTATAAGGACGTCTTTCGCCACTCTGACCGTCGCGATTATAAGGACGTCTCTCGCCGCTCTGTCCGTCACGATTTCCCTGGCGTCTGTCGCCCTGACCGTCGCGGCCGCCCTGACGTCTCTCGCCCTGACCGTCACGGTTCCCCTGGCGTCTCTCGCCCTGCGGACGGCTTGCCGTCTGGGAACTGCCGTCGCGCTGTGAGGACTTCTGCCCTCCTGCTGTATTTCCTGTTCCGGCAGAGCGAGTGTCTGACGGTTTTGCGGATACTCTCTGATCGGCTGCTTTTACAGTCTCCTCCTTTTTCGGAGCAGACGTCTTCGGAGCATCCTCTGTCTGGCGGGTCTTCTGATTCTGAGGAGCCTTCTCTGCCGGACTCTTTGTCTCCTCTACAGCTGTTGTATTCTTTACAGTGTCAGTTTTACCGGAATCCGCACCGGCAGCTTCGATTTTTGTATTCTCCGGGCTGTTCTCCGTCTTTACATCTGCGCCTGTTTCGGATTCCGTTTTGGGTTTCTTCTGCAGAGATCCGTTCGCATTCTGTGAGCGGAATACGCGCACAATACCCTTGCTCTTTTTCTTTTGCCCTTCCTCTGCTGCGGCTCCTTCTTTCTTGACAGCGAAAGCATCCGAAAAATCCGATGCTCCTCCGGTTTTACCCGGACCGAATCTGGAACGAACATTTTCTACTTCTCCGTCAGGCACGAGACTAACTGCGGTAATCGTCTCATATCCTTTGGCGCGCAGATATTCGACGACCGCTTTTCTGTCCGCTCCAACTTCTTTTGCAAGTTCGTGAACTTTGATTTTTGCCATTCCTATCTCCTTTTAACTGTCTTCCCTCAAACTTTTCAGAAACGCCTCCGCAAGACTTTTATCAGTAATAGCGCAGGAAGATCTGAATTCTTTTCCGATTGCATGCCCCAGTGTCTCTTTATCCGCCAGTTCGACACAAGGTATGTCGCCTCTGTTGCACATATTTATGAACTGCTTCTTGGTATTATCAGAAGCATCTTTCGCCAGGATCACTACTCTGGCTTTCTTTTGCTTAACAGCATTTTCCGTCTGGAATTCACCTGAAGGCGCTTTTCCTGCTCTTGCGGCAAATCCCAGATACGTCCAGCATTTTTCATTGTCCATCTGTGATCTCCCTTTCAAGTCTTTCGCCGATTTCCGGCGGAATATCCTGTTCAAGTTTCAGTGCTCTCTTCAGGGAATGTGCCTTCAATGCTTTTCTGAGACACTCCGGATTCCTGCACAGATATGCTCCGCGTCCGTTTGCTTTTCCTGTCAGATCGACTTTGACTTCGCCGTCAACCGTTCTGACAACGCGGATCAGTTCGTTTTTATTTTTCGCTGTTCTGCAGCCCTGACAGGTCCGCTGCGGTTTCTTCTTCAATGTCTTCGATAAGGTCCCGGCCATTTATCTCTCCCGATTTCTCATAATACTCACCGTTTTCATCAAAATCATCCTGGAACATGTGATCAAAATCGCCGGCTGCCCTTGCCTGTGTTTCGGATTTAATGTCAATCTTATAGCCGGTAAGACGAGCTGCGAGTCTTGCATTCTGTCCTTCCTTGCCGATCGCCAGTGAGAGCTGCGAATCCGGGACAATGACTTTTGCCGCATGTTCTTCAGGGTTCGCCTCGACTGTTACGACTTTAGCCGGACTGAGCGCATTCTCAATCAAAATCGCCGGGTTCTCATCCCAGGCAATGATATCAATCTTCTCTCCTCTGAGCTCATTTACAACTGCTGTTACACGGCTGCCGTTCATACCGACACATGCTCCTACAGCGTCGACATCCGGGTTATTGGAATAAACAGCCATCTTGGTTCTGGAGCCGGGCTCACGGGAAATTCCTTTGATCTCAACAATGCCCTCCCGGATCTCCGTTACTTCTTCCTCGAACAGTTTCTTAACCAGTTCCGGATGCGTTCTTGAGACCAGGATCTTCGGTCCTTTTGAATTGTTCTTGACATCCAGCACATATACTTTGATTCTCTCTGTGGGAGCAATTTTCTCGGATTTGACCTGCTCATTCTCACTGAGAAGCGCGTCAGCCTTACCGAGGTTAATACTGAATGATTTTCCCTGCTGTCTGGAAACCACACCAGAAACGACCTGTCTGATCTTGCTGTTATACTGATTGAAGACCACATTTCGTTCCTCCTCACGAATGCGCTGAAGGATCACATTCTTCGCATTCTGAGTGGCGATTCTTCCGAAACTCTTTGAATTAATATCTATAGTAATAATGTCGCCGGCTTCCGCCGTCGGATCCGTCTTCCTTGCTTCCGCCACAGTCAGCTGCTGTGTCTTGTCAACGATATCATCCTCAGTCTCCACGACTTCCTTCTCAGCTGTCACGGAGAACTCACATGTCTCCGGATCAACATGAATGCTGATATTTTCTGTTTTCCCGAAATTCGTCTTGCAGGCCTGCATGAGAGAAAGCTCAATCGACTCGATCAGCGATTCCTTGCTGATGCCTTTTTCTTTCTCAAGCAGTTCCATTGCCTCTTTTAATTCGGTATTCATTTTGCAGTTTCCTCCATATAGTCAGGTCCCATAGGCCCCGTTAATCATGATTCTCAGAAGTCGAACGCGAGACGAATCAGTGATATCTCCGCTCTTTGAAATTCATAAGACTTGTCATCCGATTCAATTTTGACCGTTTTTCCGTCAGCGTTTTTTAAGATACCGGAAAACTCCTTTTCACCGTCCACTGCCTTATACAGCTTGACTTCCACTTCTTTACCCATTGCAAATTCGAAATCTCTCGGGCGTTTCAACACGCGGCCGAGTCCCGGCGAACTGACGATAAGGGTATAGGCATCCGGAATGAAATCTTCCTCATCCAGAAGCGGATCGATCGCACGGCTGCACGCTTCGCACTCATCGATTCCGATACCGCCTTCCTTATCGACATAAATAAGAAGATTATATTCTCCGGCTGTCTTCACATACTCAGCATCTACCGGTATGAGATCCAGTTCATTGGCGACCCGCTGAAGCAGGGCCCATGCCTTTTCTTCTATTACGTCTTTTTTACTCACTTTTTGTCTCCTGAATAGAACTACGGCAAAATTCAGGAGCGGACTTAAAAGCCCGCTCCTGAATACTTAACCATCTGACATCTTAGGTAACTATATCACCACATATTATGAATTGCAAGTCCTTTTTTCAGTAAATTCCGACGTTAGCTCCGTTTTGTGCCTTTCCCTCCTCGTTTGGCGATCTTCAGGCGATTCAGGTAAAGTTTCTTTCCGTTGTACTCGATTGCGAACTCTCCGCTGCCTCCAAGAAGGTATGCGTTCTTAACGAAGTCATCGTCCGCAAGTTTGATGCCACGGACACCGACCGCCCCCTTTTTGAGCTCGGAAACTTCCGAGAGTGCAAATCTCAGGCTGTATCCACTCTCTGAAATGAGCACTGCAGTCTCCATGGAGTCAGCAGGTGTCGCAAGGAGCAGACTGTCATCAGGCTGAAGCTTTGTAGCCATGACTGTCCGATTGGCTGTATCAAATTCGCTGCCGGCCGTCACCTTGACATTCCCTTGTTTCGTTGCAAAAAAGATCCTGCTGTCCCTGACCTCCGAGATCGGGCTGATCCATACAATGTCTTCCGACTTATTACTGAAATTACTCAGATTATCGACCGGAACTCCCTTATCTCTGAGTCTTTTTTGCGGAATGTCGATGACTTTTACCGTATGCATCTTTCCTGTATTCGTAAAAATACAGATTTTATCCGTGTTCATAACACGGAAAATATAAGTATTGTCGGCATCGGCCGCCTCCCTGTTCTTCTCATAGACAGAAGGATCGAGCGTCTTCACGTATCCGAAGCGGTCCATGGCAAATACCACTTCTTCCTCGACCACTTTCTTTTCCTCAAGGATAATCTCATCCGCATTCTCGATCACCGTTCTTCTCGGACGCGCATATTCCTTTTTGATTGACAGAAGCTCACCGATGATATCATCCGACATGGCGTCGTAGTCGCTCAGCAGTCTCTGATATTCTGCGATTCTCGCCAGGGTCTCTTCGTGCTGCTTAATAAGAGCCTGCACTTCGAGGCCAATCAGTTTCACGAGGCGCATATCAAGTATTGCCTGAGCCTGCCGCTCTGTAAAGCGGAGCTGAGAAGCCATCTTCTGACTTTTCTTCGTTTTGAATCGAATACCTTCCGTATTGCCGAAAATCAGGCAGTCCTTTGCCATCTTCTGATCTTTTGATCCCCTGAGGATCTCTATGATCAGGTCTATGACGTCGCATGCCTCAATAAGACCTTCCTCTATTTCCTTCTTCTCAAGATCTTTTGTGAGCAGATTCCTGTACTTGCGGTTCGCGAGTTCAAAACGGAACTCAGTGAATGCTTCGAAAATATTCCGAAGGGACATCGTTTCGGGTCGTCCGTCGGAGACGACCAGCATATTCATCCCGAGCGTGTCCTCCAGTTTCGTCTTTTTATATAGTATATTTCTTATCTGCTCGGGATCGGCGCCCTTCTTCAGTTCTATGACGATCCGGATTCCTTCCTTGGAGGACTGATTCGAGATATCCGTAATGTCCGTAATCACCCTGGATTCAGCGAGGGCTGCCACATCGTTCAGGAATTTCCCGATTCCGCTGCCGATCATAGTATAAGGTATTTCCGTGATGACGATCTGCTGTTTTCCTCCCCGGGTCTTCTCGATAACCGTCTTTCCCCGTATTCTGAGCTTACCGTTTCCGGTTGCATAAATCCTCGGCAGATCATCTTTATTTACAATGATACCGCCTGTCGGAAAATCCGGTCCGTGAAGGCAGGAAAGCAATTCCTCATCCGTGATATCATTATTGCGGATATAGGCAACCGCAGCATCTATTACTTCACCGAGGTTATGAGGCGGTATCGACGTTGACATACCGACTGCGATACCGTCCGACCCGTTCACGAGTATATTCGGAATACGTACAGGCAGTACAGAAGGTTCCTTCTCCGTCTCATCAAAGTTCGGCACAAAATCTATGACATCCTTGTCAAGATCGGCAAGGAACACTTCCTGTGTTATCTTCATCAGGCGGGCTTCCGTATAACGCATGGCCGCTGCTCCGTCGCCCTCGATCGATCCGAAATTCCCGTGCCCGTCGACAAGTACCTGGCCTTTTTTAAAATCCTGAGCCATCACAACAAGGGATTCGTAGATGGAAGTGTCTCCGTGCGGATGATATTTACCCATCGTATCTCCTACGATACGGGCAGACTTCCTGTACGGTCTGTCGAATCTTGTTCCCAGTTCATGCATATCATAAAGTACACGCCTCTGGACCGGTTTCAGACCGTCCCTGACATCGGGAAGTGCTCTCGAAACAATAACGGACATAGCGTAATCAATATAATTTTTTTGCATCAGTTCCGAGTAGTCCGTGCGGATTATGCGGTCCGAACTGTCGCGGCCGGAACCGGCCTTCACTCCCGTTTTTGCTGATTTATCCAAATATCACGTCCTCCTTGTCTGCAACATGACTTGATGTATGCTAAATTCTCCGGTACTTTGCGACCGGATGGATCCTAGTCTCTTTCATCTTGATCCGGCTGTCTGAGCAGGCGGAACATATGCTCACACATCAAGCTCCGCATCCGTAGCGTGCTCGTAGATGAATTCCCGCCTCGGGGGAACATCTGTCCCCATGAGAATCTCCGTAATATCGGAGGAAAGCCTCGGATCGCCGGTCTCTATACGCCTCAGCATTCTCGTTTCAGGATTAAGCGTTGTCTCCCAGAGCTGATCCGGATCCATCTCACCGAGACCCTTGTACCGCTGAAGGGTAAACTTTTCGCCCGCGTGTTTTTTGCGGTAGCGCTCCAGTGCCTTGTCGTCATAAAGATACTCGCCCTCTCCCCTGGAAGGCATGACCTTGTACAGAGGCGGCATGGCGATATATACATGTCCCTCGGTGATCAGATCAGGCATATATCGATAGAACAATGTGAGAAGCAGTGTTCCGATATGTGCGCCATCCACATCCGCATCAGCCATTATAATGATCTTGTCATATTTTAATTTGCTGATATCAAAGTCATTACCGTAGCCCTCGGAAAATCCGCATCCGAAAGAAGTAATCATTGTCTTGATCTCGGCATTTGCGAGAACCTTATCGATACTCGCCTTCTCGACATTAAGTATTTTACCCCTGATCGGAAGAATCGCCTGATACGTACGGTCGCGCGCAGTCTTGGCAGACCCCCCTGCGGAATCTCCCTCCACGATAAATATCTCACACTTTGAAGCATCCCTGCTGATGCAGTTAGCGAGCTTGCCGTTTGAATCGAAAGAGAACTTTTGTTTAGAGAGGAGATTTGTCTTTGTCTTTTCTTCCGTCTTTCGGATTTTTGCGGATTTTTCCGCACAGCCGAGCACCACCTTGAGCGTGTCAAGATTCCTGTCAAAATAGTGCGGCGCTTCCTCGGCTACGATCTTGGCAACAACTCTCGACGCATCGGGGTTGTCGAGCTTCGTCTTCGTCTGTCCCTCGAATCTGGGATTCGGATGCTTGATGGAGATCACAGCCGTCATTCCGTTTCGAATATCCGCACCGGTAAAATTACTGTCCTTCTCCTTGAGGATCCCAAGCTCTCTCGCGTAGCTGTTCATTACCTGGGTGAAGGCAGTCTTGAATCCGGTCAGATGCGTTCCGCCGTCCGCGTTAAAAATATTGTTACAGTATCCCTGCACATTTTCATGAAACTCATTGACATATTGAAGTGCGATCTCGACCTGAATGCCTTCATCTTTTCCTTTGAAGGAGATCGGCTCTGTCAGACACTCGGAATTCCGGTTCATTTCACGGACAAATCCTACTATTCCATCCGGTTCGTGATACGTTATCTCTTCTTCCTTATCCTTCCGCTTATCACGGAAGACAATCGTAAGACCGGGGTTAAGATACGCTGTTTCGTGAAGCCTCGACTTCACCTCCGTTGCGGCGAATCTTGTCACCTCAAATATTTCGGGATCCGGAAGGAAATTGACCGTGGTCCCGGTTTCCCTGGTCCTGCCGAGTATCGGGAGAAGCCCGTTGACCAGTTCGAGATCCGGTTTACCCTGAGCATAATGATCATGATGAATCGCTCCGTCGCGCTTGACCTTAACATCCAGATAAGTGGAGAGCGCATTGACAACGGATGATCCGACTCCATGAAGACCTCCGGATGTTTTATACGCATCATTATCGAATTTTCCGCCTGCATGAAGCGTTGTGTACACAAGCCGCTCAGCAGGAACTCCTTTTTCATGCATACCGACCGGGATACCTCGTCCGTTGTCCGATACTGTACAGGATCCATCCGCTTCCAGGGTCACCTCGATTCTGTCGCAGGAACCGGCAAGATGTTCATCAACTGCGTTGTCAACAATCTCATAGATAAGGTGGTTGAGACCTTTTCTGGAAGTGCTTCCGATGTACATACCGGGCCGCATCCTTACCGCTTCGAGGCCTTCGAGCACATGGATGCTGCTTTCATCATAATTGGTTTTCTTTGCCATTTTATGTACCCCCTGAGTTTCGAATTATAGCACCCGAACGCGTGTTTGTAAAGATGTTTTGTGTCATAGGAAAGGGAAGTCTATACTTGGGTTCCTTTAGCGCAAAAAAATCAGCTGTTGCCCGGCAACAGCTGTTCCTGAACTTGATAACTTTCTCCTTACTCCCATCTCCGGAGTAACATTTCTGATAATGGTCAGACCTTCGGGCCCATCAGATACGGATTGATCTCATCTTCCGCAGATTCGATAAGAGCCTTGCGATCCAGGAAATCTCTCATATAGTTGATCTGGTTTACGCCGCCGTTCTCCTCGATGTCAAAATTGGCCCAGGCATCCATATAAGCCACAAAATTCCTGATGCAGCCCCTGATGATATCTTTGGCATCGGCTGTACATACGTAGAGTTTCTTAGTGCGTTCGTCTATAACATATGATAAGTCGTCGTTGGCGATGACTATAAACTTACCTTCTTCTCCGTCAACGCTAAGGACAAGATGTCTGTCACCTTTTTTACCCGAAAGGTACTCTTTAAATTCCTGAATGAAAGGACCGGTGATATCCTGCTTATAGGAAAGCGGTATGTCAATCATATTCTTATCTTCTGTCTGAAGACTTAAGAATGCAAGTCCCTCGATCGGTTCTACTACTTTTACTTTACTCATCGTTCTCCCTCCATCCAACATCCCGGCACAGTCAGCCACGCTGCCGAAACTTTCGTTCATCGTGCGATACTCGTAACGTGAGTCTATGATACTCGCGTAATGTGATACTCATCTTTATCGTGAGTATATTGTTCTGTGCAGATTACTCTGCTGTCTCTTCACAGCAACAAAAGTATTGTATCACTTATAGGAACAGCGCGCAACTCTGCAGGTCTTATGAATGGGCAAAAAAAATCCGAGGCAATTGCCTCGGATTAAGTAGCCGGTAGGGGAATCGAACCCCTGTTTCCGCCGTGAGAGGGCGGCGTCTTAACCGCTTGACCAACCGGCCACGTCTTGCGACTTGCTTATATTAACACTTGCGGCGAATTAAAGCAAGTGTTTTTTTT
>ODAI013464314.1_pt1 | contig 23813 bp, 21 predicted proteins | sample 1539321 | NCBI WGS metagenome assembly ODAI01 (sample SAMN02144231, study PRJEB22623) | gut metagenome | biome: sheep rumen | host: Ovis aries | place: New Zealand | reverse complement strand
GGATGACCGACAGACCAGCAAGCTTTCGGAGCCTTTCCTTGCATTTGGCGCAATCATCTCATTTTCTCTATTCAAAGCGGTTTTTAGAGGTACCCATAAGAGCGAAAACCTTATGATCAGAATGCGAAGGGATAAAAATCCTGATTGACAAATCTCCTTTTAAGTATTATAATAGGGTATATTGACATAAGCAACGGCTAACGTTATAAAGGAGATATGATGGCAGATAAAGAGAAATTACATCGGACCACGATAGGCGGACAGGCGCTTATTGAGGGAATAATGATGAAGGGTCCCGAAAAGACTGCAATGGCGGTCAGGACAAAAGAAGGAACGATAACGGTAGAAGAAAAGGTGAACAAACAGCGCAAATGGTACAATAAAGCTCCGTTTATCAGAGGTTCTATAAACTTTGTTTCACAGCTGATAGACGGGTACTACTATCTTTCACGTTCGGCAGAGCTTTCCGGAATGACCGACGATGACGGCGAGGAAGAAATGTCGAAGTTCGAGAAATGGCTTGATGAGAAGTTCGGCGATAAGCTTATGAGCGCGATAATGACCATTGCTATGGTGCTTGGTATAGCACTTGCTATAGTTCTGTTCGTGTTTGTTCCCACATGGCTTTATATGCTGCTTGAATTGGCAGTAGGCGAAGGGAACAAAGAAGCGCTTGCACCATTCCAGTCGCTGTTCGAGGGAATACTGAAGATCATCATTTTCATAACCTATATGTGGATAGTTTCAAAGACTCAGACTATGCGCAGGACCTATGAGTACCACGGTGCTGAACACAAGACTATCTTCTGCTACGAAAAAGGTCTTCCGCTGACCGTAGATAATGTACGCCCTCAGACCAGATTTCACCCTCGCTGCGGTACAAGCTTCATCTTTCTTGTTCTTCTGATAAGTATTTTAGTTACATCTGTTGTTCCGATCACAAATCAGACATTTATTGATTGGCTCGGTGTTTCAAATATACTCGCTATGATACTGAGAGTGTCCAGCAAGATACTTCTTCTGCCGTTTATCGTCGGGATATCTTACGAGGTGATACGCCTTGCGGGAAGATATGACAATGTGGTGACAAAGATAATCTCCGCGCCCGGTCTTGCATTGCAGCGTCTCACCACCAGAGAGCCCGATGACAAGGAGATAGAAGCGGCAATCGAAGCTATGGAGGCTGTTATCCCAGAAGACAAGGAGAGCGACAAATGGTAAGCGCCTCCGGAAAATATCGTGAGATCAGAAAGGCTCTTGCAGATGCGGGAGCCTTTGACGCTGCTTTTGAGGCTCGTGAGATAATACGTGAATATACAGGAAGCACGCCCGAGCTGCTTGATGAGCTTGACGAAGAACAGATACGGGCAGTCGATAATGCAGTGGATCGCCGTCTCGGAGGTGAGCCGCTCCAGTACATCTTCGGAAAGTGGGAATTTTACGGTTATCCCTTCTATGTCGGAAAAGGCGTACTTATCCCGCGCCCCGAGACTGAGCTGCTTGTGGATATTGCCGTAAAGCAGCTTTCAGAGGGCGGCAGAGCCATCGATCTGTTCAGCGGAAGCGGCTGCGTCCCCGTAAGCATTGCCCTGAAAACAAGCGCACAGTGCTATGCGGTCGAGCTTTACGATGAAGCTTTCGGCTATCTTGAACGCAATATTGTCCTTAATTCGGCGGAAGTCACCGCAGTAAAGGGGAATGCATTTGACGGTTCTCTGCTCGGAGATATGACTTTCGATGTCATTACAGCAAATCCGCCGTATCTTACGTCATCTGAGATGCGTGGGATAATGAAAGAGCTGACATTTGAGCCCGGGACTGCCCTTTTTGGCGGAGAGGACGGGCTTGACGCATATCGCAGGTTTATTCCGGTCTGGGCGGACAGAGTGAAGGTCGGTGGAATAATGGCAGCTGAGACGGGCGAAACTCAGGGAGCCGCAGTTTCTGCAATAATGAGCGCTGCGGGATTCTCTGTTTCCGTGATAAAAGATCATTCCGGAATGGACAGGGTTGTTGTCGGGAAGAAATGACATATCTGCTTCACAAACTGTTTGTGTGTCTTCCGGCGCAAAAAAAGTCGTCGCTGAGCATAAAAACAAGCTGCGGTCACAGAGTTCGCATTCTGTGACCGCAGTTTGAGTACAGGAGGGAAACAGATCATTGTTCGCTGTCTATACCTGCTGTTTTGTATATGAACTTCACGCTGCCGGATCCGCCGGTGTAGGTGCTGTATTCCTCAGCCGCTTCTTTCAGAGCCTTCGATCTTTCGAGGATACCGCCGAGATCGCCGTCAAGAAGCGAAACTATCTTGCTGATGCCTTCATCGTTGAACCGAACGCAGCCGTCCGAGAGTTCTTCAGAACCGTCTGTGAGCTTTGTTATCCCGTCGATGAGCGCCGGCATACTTTCGTCCATTTTTTCTATTCCCGCGCAGAGCTGATCCATACCGTCGGAGAGATCTGCTGTACCGGTACTGAGAGTTCCCAGACCGTCCCTTATCTTGTCCGCACCGCCTGCCGCCTGCGCAACGCCGTCGGTGTACTGTGCAAGTCCCGTATAGAATGTATTGTAGCTGTCAAGCTGTGTTTTCAGCTCATAAAGCTTTTTTGCACCGGCTTCTGCTGTGCTGAGTCCTTCCTTTATTTTAGACTGCACTTCGTCAGAAGCCATATTTTCTTCGATAAGTTCATCTGTCTTTTCACTTGTCTTCTGATCTATAAGAGCTTTTATCTCATCTGAAGCCATCTGCTCACCGACAGCCGCATCTGCCATAGCCTTTACCTCAGGTGTCTGCATCTGCTGTCCGGTAAGTGCATCTATCTGTTTCTGCACTTCTTCGGACTTCATCTTCTCTTCAACAGCCGCATCTATCTTTGCTTTTACTTCGTCCGACCCGATCATAGCTTCGGCAATGTTTTTATCTCCTGTTTTTGAGGTAAGCTGCTCCAGAGTAGCTTCCGTAACTTTTGCGGCAACCGATTCTTTTACCGAAGCAGTTACTTTTTCACGTACCTGTGCAGTGACTGCCTCGTTCACTTTTGCGATGACCTGTTCTTTTACAGCCTTTTCTACTTCGCTTCTGATGAGATCCTGTTTCTCACGGACAGCGGCAGTGACCTGTTCTCTGGCGGTATCCTCTGCAAGTTCAAGAGCCTTGTCGCCGGATAATGAATCTATGATCTGTGTAAGAGTATCGGCATAATTTTCGATAGTCAGAGTATAGCCGTCGATGCCGGAAGCTTTCATCTGTGAGTTTGCCATATCCAGCAGTGACTGGAATACCTGTTTCGAGCCTGCGGTGAGCTGCTCATTATTTGAGGTGAGCTGTTCAAGACCTGCGGAGAGCTGTACCGAACCGTCGTAAAGCTGTGCGGCACCGCTGTGAGCGCTTGCTGCACCCTCACTCAGCTTAGATGCGCCGTCTTTGAGCTGTGCAACGCCTTCGGTCAGATCGCCGGACTTTTCAAGGAGCTGGCTGAGTCCGTCATAGAGAGCGCCGGATCCCTCAATAATACGGTCCATGGCATCGCTGAGCTTGTCGATATCTTCGGTGGCTGTAGTTTCTTCATCACCAAGGTCGAGGTCAATATCCTTGAATACCTCATTTGTTACAGCGGTGACTGTTCCCGGAAGCGAGAAGTTTTTAACATCTGCTGTGATCTCAACATATCCGGGTATCTTCACCTTCTCAGTGTCCGATACGCCGAGGCTTTCGGTCATTCCGGGGAAGGCTGTTCCGATAACGAAGATGTTGTTTCCGTCATTGACGAGCTTTCCGTTTGTTACCTCAACATTGCGGAACTTGTCGCTGTCGAGCATAGTACCGGTGATCGCTGCGAACGGAACATATATCTTTACGTCCTCTCCGTCTATTTTCTTTGTTATATACTGTGTATTTGTATAATCGAATCTTATTGTGACTCTGCCGCTTTTTCCGGCAAGGCTGTCGGAGGAGATATCCTCACCGTCGAGTTTATAGCTTATTGAAACAGTAACGGGGAGCTCTTCCGTTGATGTTCCCTGATAGCAGATATCATTGCCGCCGGCATTCCATGTTCTTGTATCGCCGTTTTCGGTATATGTCTCATCGCCCTTGACATTCTTTACATTCCTGAGTGTCGAGCTTTCTGTGATCGTGCTTTCGTTTCCGGCATTTTTAAGCCAGTCGCTGACGATTATGTTGTCGGCATTACCGTAAGCGTTTGCGATCACATAGACTGTTTCGTCCTTTACCGGCTCACTGTCAGCATCTTCAGAGGCAGTCTCTTCGACTGCCGGCTTTTCTTCTGCTGCGGAGTTATCCGTGTTTTCATTCACAGCATACGCTGCGGTAGCTCCGACTGCTCCTGCTGCCATAGTGCAGCATACGATATATGATATTTTCTTTAAAAGTGACTGTTTCATGATGTTATCTTCCTTTCAGAAATTATTCTCTTTTGTTTTCTCTGTTTTTGGTCAAATAATGAGTTGCTTTTCGCGGTCCAGGGAGGAGCCACGATCTCATGCTCAGCGCCATTTCAATACTCTCAATGGCTTCTTGCGAGCCTGTCGTTTCCGACCGTCATGTTCTTTTTGTCGTTCAGGTGACCCATTCCGATCGTTGTATGTCTTATCAGAGCGTCACACAGCATAAGCAGTGCAGGCAGTATGAGTATTACGCATACCATGCTTATTACCGCGCCTCTTGCCATTAACATACACATTGAGCTTATTATGTCTATATCTGAATATACCGCAACTCCGAATGTTGCCGAGAAGAGTCCCATTCCGCTGACAAGTATCGACGGTATAGAAGTTTTCAGTGCGGTCATCACGGCATCTTTCTTGTCTGCTCCGCCAATTCTCTCCGATTTGTATCTTGTGGTCATAAGTATAGCATAATCGACTGTTGCGCCAAGCTGGATAGTGCTGATGCAGATAGGTGCAATGAACGGAAGCGACTGTCCCATAAAGTGCGGAAGTCCGAGGTTGATGAATGTTGCAAGCTCTATTACCGCTATCAGTATGAACGGGAGCGAAATGCTCTTTTCTACAAGTGCGATTATAACGAATATCGCAAGTATCGAGACTGCACTCACTACCTTGAAGTCATGACCGGTAGTTTCTATCATATCTTTTGTTATCGGAGCTTCGCCTATCAGCTTTCCGCCTTCGTCATACTTCTTCAGTATCACGTTCAGGTCATCGAGCTGCTTGTTCACCGCATCGCTTGCTACCTTGTATTCTGAGCTTACGAGGATAAGTTCAAGCTTGTCGCTTCTGAGTGTCTCGGTTAGTCTTTCGGGTATTATCTCTTCCGGAACGAGCGGACCTACCACACTTTCGAGCCCTATAACGGATTTTACGCCGTCAACCTTTTCCATTTCTCCTATCATTGAGCGGACGTCTTTCGGGTCTGTGTCCGAATCAATGAGCAGCATGTGAGTAGATGCCATATCAAAGTTTTCTCTGAGCTTTGAGTTTGCGATCACATAATCTATATCTTCCGGCAGACATTCACCGAGGTCGTAATATACTTCGCTGTTTGTCTTTGAGTAACCGTAATATGCGGGGAATATGAGTATCGCGAACACTGCGATGAATACGGGGAATATCTTTGTGATCGCTGTGGCAGCTTTTCCCATATCCGGTATCAGTGACTTATGCTTTGTTGCCTGAAGCGGCTTGTCGAGCAGCAGTATAAGTGACGGGAGCACGGTCACGCAGCCGATAACACCGAGCAGAACGCCCTTTGCCATAACTATACCGAGGTCTGCGCCGAGAGTGAAGGACATGAAGCAGAGAGCTATGAATCCGGCGATAGTGGTTATCGAGCTTCCGACAACGCTTGTAAGCGTTTCGTGTATCGCCTCAGCCATTGCCTCTTTATGATCGTCATATCTGCGGAGCTTTTCATTGTAGCTGTGCCAGAGGAATATTGAATAATCCATAGTTACCGCCAGCTGCAGGACAGCCGAAAGAGCCTTTGTGATGTAGGAGATCTCTCCAATGAAATAGTTGGTACCGAGGTTGAGGACTATCATCATTCCGATACTTGCGAGGAACACGAACGGAACGATCCAGCTGTCGAGGAATATTATCATTGCTATGCAGGCGAGTGCGACCGCGATACCGACATATATCGGTTCTTCTCTTTCGCACAGGTCTTTAAGATCTGTTACGAGGGCGGACATTCCGGAAACGAATGCCTGATTTCCTGCTATTGAGCGTATTTCTCTGATAGCGTCCATTGTTACATCGGCTGATGTTGAGCTGTCGAAGAATACCGCGAGCATCTCCGCATTTCCGTTGTTGAATGCTTTGTAGATCTTTTCGGGAAGTATTTCCTTAGGTATCGAAAGATCTGCGAGACTTTCATAGCAGAGGACGGTATCGACATGATCCACTTTTTTGATGTTCTCCGCCATAGTCTTTATATCTTTTGCAGGCATATCCTCAACTACTATGAATGAGAATGCGCCTTTGCCGAACTGATCGAGCAGTTCTTCCTGTCCGATCACTGTGTCCATTGTTCCCGGCATATAGTCGAGCATATCGTAGTTTATTCTTGTCGAGATCATACCGAAAACTGCCGGGATCATAAGAGCAAGTGTGATTATGAGTATCGGCACACGGTATTTAACGACCGCTTTTGAAAATTTCATATACTTGTCTTCCTTTCAGTTTTTTCAATTTGTATAATGAACTGCTTTTACGGTGATCCTGTCATCGCTGTCCGGAAGCTGATTCTTTATTATCTTTACAGCAACCAGAACTGTTATCAGATTCATTATTCCTTCTGTGAGAAGTGTGATCCCGGTTATCACCGCGACCACAGCTGAGCTTTCTATCGGGTTTATTATGAGGAAGAATCCTGCTGTTACCGCAAGTACCGCAGCTGTAAGTATCAGCCACCATTTCGATACTCCGAAAGTCTTTGCGTCGAGTGCGACCTGTATTTTCAGGAGTCCGTCAGCCATCACGCAGATACCGAAGACTGTTCCGATCATACCGAGGAACATTTCAGGCATCACCGCTGTTGTTATACCGAGTATTATCAGCAGTATCCCTTCTGCAAGATCAAACTGAAATGCAAGTCTGAACAGATCCTTCGAGAAATAGCTTATCAGCTTCACAGTCCCGAAAGCCGCAGCCGCTATACCGATTATCATGCACATCGTCTCTGCGAGAAGCTCCGGCATCGCTATCATTATTGTACCAATAACTATCGCAAAAACCGACATTACTATATATCCTATCTTTGCTGTTCTCATTGGCGTTACCGATCTCATCATCATACCGCCGCCTCCTTTCTTCTCTTTACATTTCACAGTATATCACCGTTTGCATAAAAAGAAAACGGTCAGTTGCTCCCGCCGTGCCTGAAAGTTGAACACCGCATAGCCAACTGACCGTTTTTTAGGCAAACCCCTCCCGTCTGCCTAATTTTTCTGAGATATAACAGATCCCGCTCCGCGGAACTTGAAAAGATTCTTCAAAAAAGAAGGCACAGAGCCCATCATGCTCTGTGCCTTTTCTTTTGTATTTCGCTGAATTGCAATGGGAGCAGTGCACCATTCGTTGTGGCGCCGCCTTTCAGGAAGGTGGAGAAGGGGAGGGGCTTGGGGAGGGGAGGAGGAGGGAAACTCATTTCCCCGTGGGAAATGGGGTTCCATTCTCCTCTCCTCCCCGCATCTCAAGCGAAGCGGTTATTTCTTTAATCTGCCCATGAGGATGCCTCTGCCGTTAGAGCCGAAATAAACCTGACCGAATGTTCTGAGGTCGGCTGCCATAGAGTCGCCGATAGCGCCGAACTGATGCATATCATCGTTGATGCGCTGCCATGTTTCGCCGCTGTCACATGAACGCCATACTCCGTAAACGTCCTCGTTACGCCCTATTGCATAAAGCGTCATCGGGCTGTTTTCGTCCTTTGCGGCACCTATCGCAAAGCTCTTTGCACCTTGGATATTCTTGCGTATAAGCTCACCCTGACCATAATCCGTAAGCAGATATACGCCGCCGGCAGCAGTCGCAAGCCAGAGATCGCCTTCTTTTTCGGGGCTTGCATATAAATTGCAGCCCTCCGGTATAAACGATGAGCTTACGCTGAACGACTGTCCGCCGTCCTTTGTGATATTCAGCGACAGTCCCGTATAAACATACAGTACGCCCGGATCAAAGCAGTCCGCCGACATCTTTGCGGAGCCGAACGATTTTTCCATTTTTTCCCATGTGTCACCGCAGTCCTTTGTATAGTAGATACCTGCCGCAGACGCGTTTGTCCAGTAGATAACGCTTCCGTCACAGTTCACCTCGACAGTGCCGCAGTCTCCGCCGACACCTTTGGGTTTGCGGACATCTTTCCATGTTTTGCCGCCGTCCGTGGTTATCGCGATCGGGTAGTTTCCGTCACCCGTTCTCGCTGCGATCTGAGGAGCGTTGTATGCGCAGGCTATGCTGTATGTGCCGGTCATCGAGCCGTTTCCGTTCAGATGATCCGGTACCTTGTCCACGTCGTAATGTGTGAATCCGTCAATATCGCCCATTCCCGAATATAAACGTATCTCGTCCGAATTTGCGGCTCTGAGAGTATGCACAGCGGTTTCTTCAAGTCCCGCACAGCGTACCTCAAAGTTTATCTCTTCGCTTCCCCATTTTGTAAGGTTTGTCGAACGATAGATAGTTGCACCGGTCCCGTAGATCATCTCGTCGCTGTTGAACGGGTCGATCTCAAGATCTCCCATCATCCAGCCGAGCTTTGCGTGATCTCCGCCCCAGTCGAGCCACGGTGCGCCGGAATAGTCAACGTGGAATTTTCTGTCCTTGCCGTCACCGGTGAACAGGCTGTCCCAAGTCTCGCCTCCGTCCGTCGAGCGGAATATGTTGTCGTTTTCCTCCGCTCCCCACTGTCCCATTGTGCTGAGATAGAGGGTGGCGGGATCATTCGGGTCGATCTCGAGATCCCCCCAGCCGTGTCCCTGATCGTCGGGAGTTATATCCGCCCATTCAGCAGTTTTTGAATCATAACGCTTTATTGCGCCCTGACGTATCTGATACGGACCAGCTTTTGCGTTCATCACAAAATAAACGTAGTCTCCCTGCACATAGATATGCGCCGCAAGATATGATTTCGGTGCACCTTCGAGTATTTCCCAGCTTTCGCCGCCGTCGTGCGTTACGTACATATCCTTGTCACCGGTGCCGACATAGATGGTTTTGCAAGGCTCGCCGTCCGCTGATGAAGCAGGATCGCAGGCTACCGCCGTAAGTCCGAAGGTATAGCCGTCCTCTGCGTATTCAAGTCCGAGCGTCGGGAAGCTTTCAACCTTTGTGAAGCTTGCACCGCTGTCATGACTTACCCACAGACCGGCTTTTCTTGAAGCAATATACAGAGTTTTGCTGTCATTCGGGTCTATCGTCAGTCTGTCAGCCTGTCGGTTAGGCTCGTTTCCGCCGGCGGAAAATTCGAGCGGCGTTATGCTCCATGTGTCGCCGTAGTTGTCTGAACACAGCACAGCGGCTTTCATATTTCCGTACATTCCGGCAAGCAGATAGACCTTGCCCGGTTCTTTTTCATCTACCGCGCAGCCGTCTATACCATAATATGAATAGTCATCGTTATTGAACTGATCGGTAAGCGGTTTCCAGCGTCCGGTCGAATTATCCATGCGGTAGAATCCGCCGATATCGGTCCTTGCGTACAGCAGTCCCTTTTCCGCTTTGTTATAATATAATCCGACTGTATATCCGCCGCCGACTATCTCGACATTTCCCCACTCATATTCCGAAGATATGTCATACGCGGGAGTATCAGCCTTTACTTCCTGAACTGCCGTATCTGCGGGATTTTCAGGGCTGCTTGTATCCGATGTGCTTTCGGACTGCTTATTTCCGCTGTCACAGGCTGAAACGGCAAGAACAGATGCCAGTATCACGGCTGCTGCTTTCTTCTTCATTTTCCGTCCTCCTCATCGGCATAATCATCAAATTCGACATACACCTCTCCGGTATCGTCGAGCAGAGGAGTTACCGAAACGCCGCCGTTTGCATTATTTACAGCAAAGATGTAATTTACGCCCGTTTCGTTGTCGCGGACTATTCTTGTTTCGATCATTCCGATATTCTGAACAGCTTTTTCTGTGAATCGGTCCGGCTGCTTCTCTTTTGCTTCAAAAAGTCCCATTTGCGGCTCCTTTATTCTTCACTTTTATTTTTACCTATGATAAGCTCCATAGCATACGGGAGCTTTTCGATCTCTTTGCAGAACTCTCTCCATTCGGGGAGCCTGTGGTTTTTCCGCTGAGAATAGATAGTTTTGAGGGCGCGGTAGTTCGTGGTAAGACGCGCGGTGAGCTCGAAGCCGCATGGATTGCTGTACAGCAGTCTGAGATAATCTTCCGGATCCTGCGTTTCGTTGTAGCGGTCTTTCAGTTCATTCATTATCTCTATCATTCTCGGATCGACATATTTGCAGTATTGCTTAGACAGATCGAATTTCGCGATCCGGTGCATTGTTGACTGACTGGAGACAAATTCGAGAAAACGGTATCTTTCAGCCTCAGTCCATGCTTTCACGGTGAATGTGAGGTCAAATGCAACGCGGATACCGGTCATGAACTGATCGTGACCCTCACCTTTTCCGGACTGAGCAAGCTTTATGATCGTATTTGTGATCTCGCCGTCCACCGCGTTTGTATCCACAGCGTATGAATACTTGCACGCTTTTATACATTCTTCGAGGTCATAGACTTTTATATTTTCTATTTTCATAGCTTCTCCTTATTCCTGCAGCATGAACATATCGTAGATCACTCGGATAGCCTGATTGAAGTCTTCCTCTCTGATACCTATTATGATATTAAGCTCGGAGGAACCCTGATCTATCATCTTGATATTGATATTTGCATGGGATAGTGCGGCGAAGATACGTGTAGCGGTACCCTTTGTAGCTTTCATTCCGCGCCCCACGACTGCGATAAGAGCGAAATCGTCGTCCACTTCGATATGGTTTGGATTTGCTACCTGTTTTACGCGCTCGACGAAGTCCGGGTGCTTTCTGAGATCGTCACGGTCAACGATGATGTTCATTGTGTCTATACCGGTGGGTATATGCTCAAAGTTGATATTCTCAACGTCCATGAGGGTGAGGATACGGCGGAGGAATCCTATTTCTGAATTCATCTCGTCCTTCTCGATGCACAGCGCGCTGAAATTCTTCTTTCCGGCGATACCTGTGATTATATGCTCATTTTTCCCTTCCGGAGCTTCGGGCAATATCATAGTTCCCGGAGCCGAGGGATCGTTTGTATTCTTTATATTTATCGGTATCTTTGCGTTTCTTACGGGGAAGATCGCGTCCTGATGCAGAACGGTCGCTCCCATATATGAAAGCTCTCTGAGCTCTCTGTAGGTTATGGTCTCGATGAACTTCGGATCCTTTACGATCCTCGGATCGGCTACTGCGAATCCGGGAACGTCCGTCCAGTTCTCATACAGTGAAGCTCCGATCGCTTTTGCGACCACAGAGCCTGTAAAGTCGCTTCCGCCTCTGGAGAATGTGCGTATGCTGCCGTCGGGGTTTGCACCGTAAAATCCGGGGATCACCGCACAGTCATATCCTTCGAGGATAGAAGCGAGGGTGGCATCTGTGAGTTCTGCGTCAAATTCACCGTCAGCCTTGAAGAATATTCCGTCAGCCGCATCTACGAAGTTGAAACCAAGATAGTTCGCAAGTATTATTCCGTTGAGATATTCTCCTCTGCTTGCGGCATAATCCCGTCCGATGCGCTTTGTGAAGTTGTCGGTTATCACCTCGAATTCACGGTCAAGGGAGATCGTGAGCCCGAGATCGCTGATGATGCCGTTATATCTGTCTGCTATAGGCAGGAATGCCGCTATTGCGTTTGCGCCTTTGCACACATCATCATAGCACTTGTACAGCATATCCGTTACTTTGGTGTCGTCAGAGAATCTTTTTCCGGGTGCGCTGGGAACAACATATCTGCGCTCCTTGTCGCTCCTGATTATCTCTGCCACCTTGCGGAACTGGTTTGCGTCCGCGAGAGAGCTTCCTCCGAATTTTACTACTTTTGCCATTAGAGTCGGTTTCCTTTCTTTGTCTTGTTCAGTTTCAGGCTATACCGTGCAGAGGTGTCAGCCATGCTTTGTGCGGTATTGCCTTTAGGGAACCTCTGAAAACCCGTTTCATAGGTTCCATGTTGTCTTTAACGCACACAGGTGGTGCGCAGATCGTGAGATCAGATGGTCCGGCGGGGGGATTGTCCGTATTTTCAGTCTGCCTCTACAAGATTCATATTCCGCTTGTCGAGCGCTTTTATGGACAGTGTAAGGTATCTGAAATCGTTATACAGGTCGATAGTTTCGCTGCCGCCTTTTTCGGTGACTTTTATGACGGGACGAAGCACGTTTGTGGTGTTGCTCACAACTTCGCCGATCCTTCCGTCGCTGAGTATCACCTTCTGACCTACAGGGAATGGTGTGAACGCTGCGAGGAACGCTGTGATTATATTGTAGTCAAAGTGTGTGTTCGCGCCGCCCATCATGAATTCTTCAGCTTCCGCAACGCTCCACGGCTGTCTGTACGGGCGGTTTGATGTAAGCGCATCGTAAACGTCCGCAACAGTGATTATTCTTGCAAGGTATGTTATCTGCTCGCCTTTCAGTCCGAGAGGATAGCCGGTGCCGTCGAATTTTTCATGGTGCATGAGTACGGCATTCATTACTTCCTCGGAATAACCTCCGTTTTTTCTGAGCAGCAGATAGCCGTTCTGCGGATGTTTTTTGATCGCGGTGAACTCATCGTCGGTAAGTCTTCCGGGCTTTCGGATAATATCAACATCTATTGTGCGCTTTCCGATGTCGTGCAGCAGAGCCGCCTCGCAGAGATCCCTCATTCTTTTTCTCGGAAGATCAAGGCTTTTGCCGATAGTTGCGGACATCATAGCTACACGCAGGCAGTGTTTGTATGTATAGTCATCGTATGACTGGAGCTGATGCATTTTCAGCAGGATATTGTCATCAGCGTAAAGGCTCGTGATAAGTTCATTTGTTACGTTGCTGATCTGCTGTGATGCTTCCTGGGTGAGTTCGGTTATCGGTCTTGATTCATCTGAGCCGAAAACATCTTTAAGGGTGTTCAGGGATTCATGTATATTGATCTCCGCCTTCATTTCGGCGGCTATATTCGTAGCAATGAATGATTTCTTTATCCAGACCTCTCCGACATTATAGCGCTCTTTCAGGTTGAAGATCATTACACTGTCAAGAGTCGTGCCTTTAAGCAGCAGCACTCTCTCTGTTCCGGGCTCTATGACATTATCGGCAGTGACCATTCCGGATTCAAGATCTTCGACTTTCACTCGCATCATTGAGGGGTTTTCAGCCATATTTTGCCCTCCTTTCGGGATACTGCGCATGTAAAAAAACACCCTATATATTATAACACATTTTTATTGTTTTGTCACCTGTTTGGATCGAATTTTCTGAAATTTTTCACAGTGAGCCGCATGACAGGCGGCAGTCCGTGCGGCAGCGTACTGTAACGTGGGATCCCCGAAAGAAAACAACCCCTGCCCGGGCATGGGCAAGGGGTGTGCCGCACGATCTGCCGACACTCCGGAACTCCCGGTTTCGGGAGTTCCGGGTGATCCGTCATTTCATCAGCGCAATGAACGCTTTTGCTTTATTTGCGACGATACGGTCATTCTCGTATGTAAGATAAGATGATGCCTGACCTATCTCAGTCCATCTCATTTCGGAGATCTCGTCGAGCTGGGGCTTTGCGTCCCTGCTGATGGCCTTTCCGACAAAATATACAACAGTCTTGCTCGTGTCGCGTCTCGGACTGAAAGTGACTGTTTCTCTGAAACCGTCGTCAATAAGCACGTCGATATTTGTTTCTTCCTTGATCTCTCTCATTGCCGTCTGTATCTCAGTCTCGCCCTTTTCGACATGGCCTTTCGGGAACGACCAGTATCCTGATTTTATATGACGTATGAGAAGGATCTCGGTATTGCCGTGAAATTTTCTGTACACGACAGCGCCGCATGATTTCTCGTAATTCATCGGCTCATCCTTTCGTTATAATGGGAGCAGCGGTATTCCGCCGCATTTATCAATTATATTATATCACAATTTTTTTCATTTGTCACCTGTTTTGACAAAAAAATCGTTTTCATTGCAAAATATCGCTTTTTTTAAGAAAAAATAAAAAATTTTTAAAAAAAGCTTGACAAAACACAAAGACCGTGATATAATAATCAAGCAGTTCAGCCAAATATAGTTTGCTGGTGTAGCTCAGTTGGTAGAGCAGCTGATTTGTAATCAGCAGGTCGGGGGTTCGAGTCCGTCCACCAGCTCCAGCGGTTTTCCGCATTTTTGTTCTGCCGGGGGGCAGGAATGTTTCCGGTAACGGAAACTTTATATGAGGGAGTGTTCCCGAGTGGCCAAAGGGGGCAGACTGTAAATCTGTTGCATCTTTGCTTCGGTGGTCCGAATCCACCCGCTCCCACCAACAAAAAAGCATCTGATGAGGTCAGGTGCTTTTTTGTTGTTTTTTTGGAGCAGGATGAGCAGTGAAAACCGACAAACGTGAACGATATATGAAAGTATTTTTTAATCACCGCGCTCTTTGTGCAGTATAGCCTTGATTTATAATAAAATATGTGCTATACTGTATATGATTCTGCCCGTCAGCATGGCGGCAGACTCTGATAAAACAACAGCCGATCAGTGAGGAATACCGGAATGTGTGTCTCAGATAATAAAAAATCAGAAAAACAAGCTGACCCTGCTTCGGTCATAAGTGAGGTTTCAGGCTTTATACACACCGACGGATGTACTTTGCGCGACGAAAACGGCAGGGAGTTCGTTATAAAGGGAATGGCTTTCGGAAATAATGTGTGGGGAGATCAGTCTTCCGCGCCGACAGGTCATCATGATGAGGACAGCTATAAAGAGCTTTCGGAGCTCGGTTTCAACGCTGTACGATTCTATCTCAACTACGCCTTGTTTGAAAACGACAATGAGCCGTATAAATACCGTCGGACAGGTTTCGACTGGCTTGACGGCAATATAGAATCCGCAAAAAAATACAATATGCGCCTTGTGCTGAATATGCACTTTCCTCAGGGCGGTTATCAGTCACTCGGAAAGGGCGATGCGCTTTGGACAGATCCTGAAAATATGGAACGTCTCAGAGCACTGTGGAATGAGATCGCCCGCAGATATGCCGATGAACCTGCAATAATCGGATACGGGCTGCTTAACGAGCCTATACCCGCAGGAGGAAATACTTCGGAGGAAGATGTTGAGATCTGGCACATGGCAGCACAGAAGCTTGCCGACTCGGTGCGTATTTATGATAAGAACCATATTATTTTCATTGAAGCGGTGAACGGTACAAAGCTGCCGGGTTCAGACAAGCCTGCGTGGGATCTGCCTATAAAAGACAGATTCGCTGTTATAAACGGGGAAAATATTGTGTATGAATTTCATACATACGAGCCGTTCAGGTTCACTCACCAGCAGTTTGACTGGGCAGGACTTGATAACTCGGACGTCATTTATCCCGATACCGGAAATGTCATCACCACCGGAGCCTCATGGCGCTCGCTCGCCGGAGGTGAATCGAGGGTCGGCGGAACTTCGGGCTGGGAATATCTCGAAAGCTCGCGCATAGATGTGACCGATAAGAGCGTGAGCGCACTTGGCATCAGCTTTCAGGCATCTTACCTCGGTGAGAAAGGGGCGTGCTTTGCTGATGACCTTGCGATCACAGAATATGATGAGAACGGTAAGCTGATACGGACCGTGAAATGTATGGGAAGCGTCGAAAACGGCGAAGTCAACTTCTGGTCTGAGGACGGCTCGGGGAGAGGGTCTGTCTGCATGACGGAAGGTCACAGCGGTCCCTGCTCATTATGCATAAGCGGAGCTGTTAAGGACGCCAATCTGTCGTCCATAAGGATAAAGCATACTCCGGGACATACTTATAAGGTAAGCGGGTATTTCAGGACTGTGGGAGTGTCGGAAAACGCGCTTGTCAGACCGCGCCTTGATATGTACAGCACCGATAAAGTGCTTTGTATGGACAAGACCCTGCTTGAGGACACTATCGGGAGCTATCTCGAATTTTCGGTGAAGCATGATGTTCCGATATTCTGCGGTGAATTCGGTGCCGGAAGAAGATGCTTTGAGAATGGCAGAGGCGGCGAAATATGGGTGGCGGATATGCTGGATATTTTTTCCGCGAACCATATAGGATTCAGTTACCATGATTATAAAGAAGAGAATTTCGGATTATATTATCCGGTAAACGGCACGGGTGAGATGCGGCGTAATGAAGCTCTTGCGGGGGTGTTTTCAGAAAAGCTTGCCCGGAGCGTGAGATGAATGGATCAAAGTTAAGCTAAGGAGTCCAGGTCAGATGAACGAAAAAATAAGTCTTCTTGTTGAAAATATAGAACGGTCTATAATCGGAAAGCGTCAGGTCATACTTAAGCTTATGGCGGCGCTTCTGTCCGGCGGTCATGTGCTTATAGAGGACGTGCCGGGTGTCGGAAAGACCCGTCTCGTCACAGCGCTTTCGCAGAGCGTCAGCGGTACTTGCAGCCGTATCCAGTTCACGCCGGATCTGATGCCTTCGGATATCACGGGATTCACGATGATAAATCCAAGGACCGGAGAGACAGAGTTCCGCGCAGGTGCGGCGATGTGCAACTTTCTGCTGGCGGACGAGATAAACCGTGCTTCTCCCAAAGCACAGTCGGCACTTCTGGAAATAATGGAGGAGCTTCAGATAAGCGTTGACGGAACGACCCACAGGCTCCCTGTGCCGTTCATGGCGCTTGCTACACAGAACCCTGTCGAAACTTACGGTACATATCATCTTCCGGAAGCTCAGATGGACAGATTTATGATGAAGATATCAATAGGATATCCGGACAGGAGCGAGGAGATACAGCTGCTGGGCGGAAATTTCGGAAAAGCGGTCGAACTTGCTCCCGTAATGACTCTTGACGATATCCTTGAGCTGCGCAGACAGGCTGAATCAGTGCGTGTTGCCGAAAGTGTAAAAAGCTATATCGTCGGGATAGTTACCGCTACAAGAGAGAGCGAATATACCCTGCTCGGCGCAAGTCCGAGAGGAAGCATTGCTCTTTACTCAGCTGCAAGATCGTATGCGCTGATAAACGGGCGTGATTTTGCGGTTCCCGAAGATGTAAAGAATATAGCGACCGAGGTGCTTGCGCACAGGCTGATGCTGTCGCCAAAGGGGAAATCCACATTCGGCACCTGCGAAGCGGCAATGGCTGATATCCTTGCAAAAACGCCTGTTCCCACAGAATGACAGATATGCTGCATATAAAAAATGTGATCTCGTATCTGCTGCTTACCGGGCTTGCCGTGCTTTATACGCTTTTTCTTGAGGCACCCGGCGGCAGCTATCTTATAATAGCTCTGGTTTCGGCTGCGGTCATTTCCGTCGCGGTGTGCATTTACACAAGGTATGTGCTTACAGCGAAAATAGAGATAAATACCGATATCCTGAACCGCGGCGATACGGTGAAAGCCGATCTTATACTCGATAAAACGGGGATCCTTCCGTCATCGTTCATTGAAGCGGAGCTGTTCTCCAGCTATCATTTCTCCGCCGCTCAGCCGCAGAAGCTGCGTACTGCCGTTTTCGGCCGCGATAAACTGTTCTTTTCATGCGGATATAAGGCAGAATTTTTCGGCAAGGGTAAGATCGGCGTAAGCACTATAACCGTCACGGACTATCTAGGGCTGATAAGCTTTCACGTAAATATCCCGAAGGCGATCGCCGAGATAAAGATATATCCGGATATTCCCGAAGTTGACAGGAGAGAGGGACTTGCGAGAAGTCTGACCGATGCCGCAGCTTTTGATGACAGCGAGGAAACGACCCAGTCTGTCTTTGCGATAAACGGTACTCCCGGATATGAACACCGCAAGTATGAGCCGGGCGACAGCCTTAAACTGATAAACTGGAAGATCTCCGCCAAAAGGGGTGAACTTTTTGTCCGCAGACCGGAGGGTTCTTCGGGTGCCGAACAGACATTTATACTTGATAAGGCGTGCTCGGTGAACCCCGAAACTCTCGATGCAAGAAGAGAAGAACAGCTGGTGGTGGAGGGAATGCTCGCACTGATGATGCAGTTCGCAAAGACCGAGCTTCCGTGCAGCCTCGCAGTGCGGTTCGGCAGCGACTGGGAAAAGTTTCCGGTCGTGACTCCGACAGACGTATCCGACATCAGATACCGCCTGACCGATTTTGTGTTCTCCGAGGACGCTGTGGGAAGGCTACCGGCTTCTGCCGAGGGACATTGTGCTGTATTCACTGCAAGATGCGACGCGCAGATCGCGGGATTTGTCTCGGGATATGAGGATCGTGCCGCCGCTGCTCCGAAAACGGAGATACATTCGGAAAACATCTGGACAATTGTCCGTGACGAGGAAGATATAAGATTTGAAAAATAAAAAGGAAAAACTGCCGCCTCGTCCTCTGCGGGCGGTGATAGCGGACGATCTTGCTCCGGTGCTGCTCAGCACTGCTGTGATAAGTGCCAGCACATACATATATGTACATACGTCAGCAGCAGCGATAGTCTTATATACGCTGCTGTCATTCGCGCTGTCGTGCATGATCTTCGCAATATATGACGTTCTCAGATATTACGGGAAAATATGGCTCAACACCATAGTCGTGATCGTTATGCTTTATCTGGGAATGAGTTCCTACATACTCGCGGAGGAACCGCGTGAGCTGCTGCTGTGGTTCATGGAGCCTTCACGGTTCACGCATATCTACTACGGAAGAACATTCTCGCTTGCGGTAATGTTCGGAACGGTCCTTATATCCTGCCTGTACTATTTCACAATGATAAGGTACCGCGGGATATTCGTATTTCTTATATGTCTGTGTCCGTTCTGCCTGTTTGCAAAGACATTCACGGATATCCCCGTTATTTTCCCGATAATCATTATGACGCTGTTTTTCTTCATAATGACCGGACATTCAGGAAAAAATTCACTTACGGGGGAGCTCATTTCCTCCGGGAAAAAGGGCGTGCGGTTCGCAGTTACAGGCTTTGTGCTTGCGGTGACAGTTATTGCTTCATTCATGCCGAAGCTTGAATTTGCACCTTACAGAGAGGTTTTCGATGAGTTTGTTACCGGCGTTACCATAAGTGCCGCAGAGGCTGCCGCTAATTTTACGGATTTCAGCCAGAGCTCATCGACCGCGACCTCCGGAGATGACGATACTGTGGTTTTATATCTGTACGGCGACAATCCCGGGCTGCTGAAGCGGCAGTGCTTCAATTTCTACGACGGAAAGGACAATGTCTGGAAATATTTCGGAGACTCCGAGAACGGCTCTGCCGCATGGCAGACATATACTGCGTTTGAAGATCCTTCCGAGCTGTACAGGCTTGCTGATTTCAAGGGAGGTAAGATATCCTCGGGGCGCTGTCGGTTTGTGCCTGTGTCGGGCGGAGTCCGTGCTTTATATACTCCGGAAAATCTTACCGGATTATCGCTTCCTTCAGCGGACACAAAGATCTACCGCACCGAGAATGATGAATATTTTATCACCGCCGGAGAATCATCGGAGGTCAATTCATATATTATAACATGGAGCAATGTGGAGACAGATACCGGTTTTTCCGGAATGTTCACCAACGAATTTGCCGAGCGGCTCACTTATAACAGCGACGATGCCGATGCCGTATATTCGTATCTCAGATCAAAGGAGCAGGCTGTAAGGTATGACAGCTATCTTCTTTCTGACGAGGTGCTGAACAAATGCTACTCATCTCCTGCACGCAGGAATGAGATACAGAAGCTGACAAATGAGATAACAGCAGGGCACGATTCGCCGTATGACAAGGCAAAAGCGATAGAGCAGTTCTTCCTCAGCGGAGAATACATCTACGACAGGGACTATATCGCACCTAACCCCTCCCCGGATTATTTCATACTTAATTTCAAACGCGGAGCCTGCGCGAAATATGCCACCGCGATGACTCTTATGTGCCGCGAGGCAGGACTTACTGCCCGCTACTGCGAGGGATTCTCCATTCATCGGTACAGTCCCGAGGGCTACTGGTACGCTACGGCTTCTGACGGTCATGCATACGTTCAGGTATGGCTTGACGGCTACGGCTGGACGGATTTCAACCCCACGAGTTCTGTAACAGGCGGTAACGGCGGTGACCTTACCTTTGTCATCGTAGGTATCATTGCTGCTCTTATCGTGATCGGCGGTACTGCCGCCATGATATTTAGACCCGTGATCGCTGAACGCAGGTTCATCGGAAAAGCATCAAAGACACGGGGGGCGCAGCACTACAGCCTTATCTATGCAAGGATAAACAGTATGCTGAACTCATATCTCGGAAACAAGGAAAACACATTTACTCCGACAGAGACAGCCTATAAGGTGATAAGTCTGTTCGGATACGATATAAGCGGATTCGCCGAACGGTACGAAAACGCGGTCTATGGCGGCATTTCGGACAGCAATGCGAATGAGACTGACGTTTATACGGGGTTCCGTGAAGCGTACAGAAACAGGATAAAGAGCGACAAAAAAGAAAAGAAGGCAAAGAAAAAATGACAATGTTTGCTCCTGATGCGGTAAAAGCTGAGCTTTCTCCCGTAACAGCAGACAGAACGGATATCATCACAAAAGAGATCACAGGTTCGACAAATACAGATATCAAAGAGCTTGCCGCAAAGGGCGCGCCGGAGGGAACTGTGATAATTGCAGGCGGTCAGACAGCCGGAAGAGGCCGGCTTGGAAGGAGCTTCTATTCGCCTCAGCATCAGGGATTATATCTGAGCCTGCTTCTGCGTCCGAAACTCGGCATCGCGGACGCGCTGTCGATAACCGCCTGCGCGGCACTTGCGGCAGCCGAGGCGATAGAGAGTGTTTGCGGATGTTCAGCCGGAATAAAATGGGTGAACGATATTTATGTTGATGGCAAGAAGGTCTGTGGGATACTCACCGAATCCGCACTTTCTTCCGGCGGTGAAATGAGTTATGCGGTGCTTGGTATCGGCATAAATCTGTCGGAGACGGAATTTCCTGTCGAGCTGCGTGAAAAGGCAGGATCGCTCGGTATAAGTCCTCAGCTGCGCCCGAAGCTTGCAGCAGACCTGATCGAACGCTTTTTCGGGTATTACGATGCGCTGCCTCAAAAATTATACCTTGAGGAATACAGAAAGCGCTCAATACTTACAGGCAAAACTGTTGAGTACAAAATGGGGGGGATCGTTCATACCGCGCTGGTTTTAGGAATAAGTGATGATAACACCCTGATAGTATCAGATGAAAAAGGCTGTGAACTGCACTTGAATTCCGGTGAGATCAGTGTTATAATGAAATAATAATATGAAATTGAATAAACGGAGAGTATAATTATGACAAAAAATAACAAAACTAAAACTGTGTATATCGTGATCTGTGCTTTATTCGCGGCTATAATTGCCGTGTCCGCTCAGGTTGCTCTGCCGCTTCCGACAAATGTTCCGATAACTCTGCATACGTTCGGAGTTGCGCTTTGTGCGGCTGTGGGCGGTTCGCTGATCGGAACGGTATCCACATCGGTATATGTGTTGCTGGGAGCCGTCGGTCTGCCTGTATTCTCGATGATGAGAGGCGGATTCGCCGTGCTGCTCGGACCGACCGGAGGATTTCTGTTCGGATTTATCCCGTTCGCATTTTTCTGCGGTATGAACTGTAAGAATGTTGCCGCAAAAACGGCGATCTCGCTTGTCGGACTTATCGTGTGCTATTTATGCGGAGCGTTGCAGTATGCGCTTATTGCGCAGATCGGATTTATCGAGAGCATAGTAGCGGTGGTTCTGCCATTTATGCTTAAAGATACGCTGAGCGTTATTGCCGCGCAGCTTATGGCGATCCCCATAAGAAAAGCGCTTGCCGGAAGTGGAGTTCTCAGATGAAAGTTGATATCAATAAAATCGCTGATGAAATAATTGCCGGCAAACGTCTTTCCGGAAGTGATGATCTCAGCTTCTTCTTTACTGCCGATCTCTCTTCGTTATGCTCGTCAGCCGACAGGATCAGAGCGGCGCTTTGCGGAAACAAGTGCGATCTTTGCAGCATTGTGAACGGGAGAAGCGGACGGTGCAGTGAAAACTGCAGATTCTGCGCTCAATCCGCTCATAATCACACAGGAGTCGAAGAATACGGTTTCCTCGATGAAGAAACAATACTTGCCGAATGTAAACACAACGAGCAGGCTGGCGTGCATCGCTTCTCGATAGTTACCGCCGGAAGGACTCTTTCCGGCTCAGATCTTGAAAAGGCTGTATCAGCGTATAAAAGGCTTTCGGCGGAATGTGGGAAAATAAAGCTCTGCGCGTCACACGGTCTTCTTACTGAGGAACAATTCATCAGGCTTAGAGAAAGCGGAGTTACCAGATATCACTGCAATATAGAAACTTCGCGCAGAAATTTCCCGAATATCTGCACGACTCATACTTTCGATGATAAGATAGCCTGCATAAAACGTGCGCAGAAGTGCGGATTCGAGGTCTGCTCCGGCGGGATAATCGGAATGGGCGAGACTGGAGAAGACAGGCTGGATATGGCTCTGACGCTCTCTGAGCTTGGTATCGGCTCGGTTCCGATAAATGTACTTCGCCCGATAAAGGGGACACCTCTGGAGAACGAGAAGCCGATCAGTGCGGACGATGTCCTTCGCACAGCGGCAATGTTCAGATTTATTCTTCCGACTGCGTTTGTGAGGTTTGCGGCGGGGAGAAATGTTTTTGAGAATTCGGGCGAGATCGCTTTCAGATCGGGCATGAATGCCGCAATAACGGGCGATATGCTTACCACATCAGGAAACGGCATAAAAGACGATATAAAGATGTTTTCAGAGCTCGGGTTTGATGTGTGAGCGTTAAGGCAATGATAGATTAAACTGTATCAGCAGATGAAAGGAAGGCATTATATGAGCAGAAAAGTTGAACCGTTTGATTACGCAAAAGAGATCTGTACGGCATTGCCGCGTGGAATACTTCTTACCACGAAAGCCGGAGGTAAAGTAAATACCATGACAATAGGCTGGGGAGCGCTCGGGACGGACTGGAACAAGCCGGTGTTCACAGCTTATGTGAGGGAAAGCAGGTTCACACGCGAGCTTCTGGATAAGAATCCGGAGTTTACGGTAAATATTCCGCTTGGCGATTTTGACAGAAAGATCATCGGGACGTGCGGCAGCAAGTCGGGGCGTGACACTGACAAGATCGCTGAGTGCGGACTTACACTTGTTGATTCGGAGATCGTATCTGTTCCGGGGATAAAGGAGTTTCCGCTGACGCTCGAATGTAAGGTGGTTGCTGTCCAGAAGCAGGAACCTTCGCATATTGACGAAAAATACAGATCAATGTTCTATCCGGCTCCGGAGGACGCGCACATACTGTTCTACGGCGAGATCGTCAACGCATATATCGCAGAATAATAAGGCAATCCATACTGTCAAAGAAGCCGCTTACGCTTGAGATCGGGGCGCTACCCCCGTCCCCGGCGGGCTCTGCCCTGCACCCGCTGGGGCGCTGCCCCCGTCCCCGGTTCCTTTCGGAAGCGAAAGGAACCGAAAGCTGATCCCGTTCTACGGAGATTCAAACATCTGTGAAAAAATTAAATGCAATCAAAGCACAGAGTTGGTACGCTCTGTGCTTTCTTGTTGTGATGAGATTTTTCAAGTTCCGCCTTGGCGGTATTCGCCTTTCAGGAGGGTTGGGGAGAGGAGGGG
>ODAI011600329.1_pt1 | contig 23814 bp, 26 predicted proteins | sample 1539321 | NCBI WGS metagenome assembly ODAI01 (sample SAMN02144231, study PRJEB22623) | gut metagenome | biome: sheep rumen | host: Ovis aries | place: New Zealand | reverse complement strand
TACGTTCTCGAAAACGGCTCGGTTTCCGAGAGCGGCAGCCATGATGAGCTTATGGCAAAGGGCGGGACGTATGCGCAGATGTATGATGAATACACCCGTTCGGCGGATTGGAGGGTAAAGGCGTGATGATCGAAAAATTACAGCATAAATTCGCGCTCTCACGCGAGGGCGCTGTGGATATGGTGAAAGCCTGCATAAGCGTCACGGTGACGAACATCGTGCTTATGGCTTCGGCCGGAATTTTATATCTGCTTATTTCCGATATGCTCGGCGAGGGTCCGTTGTGTAAATCTGTTTTGCAGATTTTCAGCCAATAACTGCCAAAAGGCAGTTATTGAGGACACATTAGTTATATCTAACCCCGGCGAGGTAATATATATGAAAAAGTATGAACCGCATTCATTGGTGAAAATAAGTCGTTATCGGAACTTTTTCCGACATTGCCTGATGATATAAAGCAGGATATATACAAAAGAATAGAAGAACTCATCAGGGAAGATGAACAATACTGCGACAAAGGCAATTACAAGCACATGGCGCAGATATTTACTTCCATTGCAATGTATGAGGTACTGCAAAATCACGGGAAAAGCGAGGAAGATGCATATAGGACAGTGTCGGAGGAGATGTGGAAGATGCTCACTCCGGAAAGCTATAAAAGAATGGCAAAGATGCCGTTTTTCATTCCGATGATGAAGAAGATACTTCCGTTCGGATTTAAGCACGGCTCCGGCGCAGGCTGGCGATATGAGTGGCATACCGATGACCCGAAGAACAGATTTCATTTCGAGTGCAGAGAGTGCGTTTACCGCCATATTTTTGAAAATAGCGGTCTGATGAAGCTCGGTGCGATGTTCTGCCATTCCGATATAATAAATTTCGGTTCGCTGCCGTTTACTGATTTCAAACGAACGAAAACGCTTTGCCAAGGCGGAGACTGCTGTGATTTCGATTTTGTAAGGCACGATACCGATGCGGGCGACGGCTGGGAAAGAAGCAAGAGCGTGTGATACGGGGATAAAGCAATGAAACACGAGAATTTCAACATGAAAGAACACGGCTTTGTGGGTCATCTCGCAGAGCCGGACAGCGGAAGCGACCGCGCTGTTATCGTGATAATGGGCGGTGAACAGAGTTTGCTGCCAGGTATAGTATTTGCGGAAAGATTAGCGGATTTTGGCATTACAGGTCTGGCAGTTTCGCTGTTCGGGGCGGAGGGACTGCCTGATTCACCCGACAGAGTCCCGCTTGATATGTTTGTTCCTGCTGCCGGATATCTGCGAAATACAAAAGGTATAAAACACCTCAGCGTTTACGGGCAGTCGATGGGGTCGATCTTTGCGACACTTGCCGCACAGTACATCGGTGGATTTGAAAACCTTATAATGGTCTCACCGACACACGTCCCGTTTGAGGGGACGATGCCGGACAAAAAGACAATGACCGGTCACAGTGTCGCGGTCTGGCAGGACGAGGAAATACCATTCGTCCGCCCCGATTTCTCAAAGGAAAAGGCCATAAAATACAAAAAGCTGCCCGGTATGCAGTACAAGGTCACGGGAATGTGGGCGGCTTTTCAGAAATCGTATGATGACAATGAAGCGGAGCGGCGTGCGATGCTTCACCCGGAAAAATCGAATGCACGCATACTGATGATAGCGGGAGCAGAGGACGAAAGCTGGAACTCCGTTTACTCGGTCAGAAAAATAGCGGAACATCTGAAAAATGTGGGTTATGAGCATGAAGTAAAGTCGGTGATCTTCCTGCACGGAAGCCATTTATGCGGGCTTATGCCAAACCGCGAACGTGAGAAAAAGCTGTACCGAATGATGCCGCTGATCGGGCTGATGTACAAGACGTTCGGGAAGTACAGAAAAGAAAATCTCGAATACTTTGCAAAAGCGGAAAAAGATATCATTGGTTGGGTAATGAAATAGATGAACAGCTTTCCAAAGGTGCAACAGTGGTCTATGTTCACGCTGACGGCAGGCTCGTTGGATTTCTACATTATTCAGGGAAATGATGCATCACCCGACAGTCTTCTGAACGATGCGGCGGAGCGCATTATCACACTTACCGTGAAATACTGCGGAGGCAGCGGTCGTATCATAAAACCGGAAGTGATATGACCCAAAAGACCGTTCACTTAATTTGTGAGCGGTCTTACATTTTATTCTCCCGTACTATCGACTGCGGCTTCGTATCCGAGGGAAGCTATCAGCTGAAGTGTATCGTCGATACTCTGACCGCCGGCGGTGAGATAGCCTGCCGCGAATATCGAATCGACGATACCGAACAGCGTTTTCTCACGTCCCGCGAAATACACTTCTCTGCCTGCCGCACAGCGAATATCCGCTTTCGGAAGCATAAGTCTCGCAAGACACAGCACTTTTATACAGTATTCCGTTGTCAGCCTCGGGGGGTTCTTTTCGGCGAGAAGAGTTCCCTTTATGGGTAGGAGAAAATTTATCGGTACAGACTGCGGTGATATCTCCCGTATATCCAGCAGCATATCTGCGACATCTTCCTCGCTCTCGCCCATACCGATTATGCCGCCGCAGCATATCTCAAATCCGATGCGTTTCAGCATACGAAGATTTTCGATGCGCTGTTCGCAGGTGTGGGTCGAGCAGATATTCGGGTAAAATCTGCGGCTCGTGTTGAGATTGTGATTTATGCGGTCAAGCCCTGCGTCTCTGAGCATTCGCGCCTGCTTCTCCGTCAGGAAACCTATTGAGCAGCAGATATGTGTTCCGCTCTTTTTCATTTTCTGTATCCTGTCTGCAAGCTCCGCTATCTCGCCGTCGGTGAAACTTATGCCGCTGAGCCCGATGCAGTGCCTTGCGAGATGTTTCTCGTTTACGGCACTGTTGTCGGCGTACAGCTTCTCATCGGGAATGCTGCGGTATTTCTCGATATCGGCTTCCGACCTGCAGGACTGGGCGCAGTAGGTACAGTCCTGCGAGCAGTTTCCGCTGCGCACATTGGTGAGGAGCTGGACACTGACCTTGTTGCCCTTGTACTTCCGACGAAGTTCGCCTGCTTTTTTGATAAGCTCTCCGAGTTGTTCATCGGGCGTTTGCAATAATACAACAGCTTCTTCCCGTGTAAGCGGACGCTCCTCGCTGTAACCGTGCAGTATTTCGTCATACCTCGGCAATTACTTCCACCTCGACAAGAACATTTTTCGGAAGCGTTTTTGCTGCCACACAGCTTCTTGAGGGCAGAGATGTGAAGTATCTGCCGTAGATCTCGTTGAAAGCTGCGAAATCCCCCATATCCGCGAGAAAGCAGGTGGTCTTCACCGCTTTTTCAAATGACGAGCCTGCGGCTTCAAGCACCGCACCGAGGTTTTTCATTACCTGTTCGGTCTGTCCGGTGATATCTGCGGCTTCGACTGCGTTCGTTGCGGGATCAATGGCGATCTGTCCCGATGTGAAAACGAGACTTCCGCTGACTATCGCCTGTGAATAGGGACCTACCGCTGCGGGAGCGGTGTTTGTGTGGATCTTCTGCATAGTTTTGTCCTCCAGGAATTATTTACGACCCGATATCCATTGTCTCCGGAAATAAGAAGCGCTCAGACGAAGATTGCAAAGATCGGGAAAGAGACTTATGAGGAATGTGAAAGAGAAGCATACGATCAGATATATGCTCCCGAAATGTATATTTTCCGGTAAGTGTCAAAATCCAGCCACTTGCCGAACAGTTCAGGCAGCGTGTTCTCATCGGACTTTTCGTATTCCTCGATAAACCGCTTTACATCCTCACCGTTTCTGGCGAGCACCGCAAAACCGCGGCCGTTGACTATCGGAGCGGTGCAGTCGTAATAGTAATCATCGAATCTTATGAGCCGTTCGACTTTTTTATTGCGTATCAGCACAGCAACTCTGTCACGCATTACGATGATGTCGAAATCATCGGGGTAGGCGAAGCTTTTTCCGCGCACAGGTATCTCGTCCCCGACCCGGAATGTGCTGTTTATGGTCTGCGCGTGAAAGACATTGTAGCTGTTCACATCGTAGTAAAATTCTTCAAAAAGATCACCGCGCGCCGTGAGAACTCCGTCGGTGAACGCGGCTTTTTCCTGCCCGGAAACAGCCTTGTCGAGGACATCTTCCACAACTCCGCAAGCCGCTGTCATATTTGTCACACGGTCAATGAGGATAAGCTCACCGAGGGTCTTGTGCAGTGCGAATCGGTCTGCGGTTATCGGCTCCGACAGCTTTATCGTGCAGCGTGCTATCCCGTTTTTTCCGAGAGTTTTGGTGGGGATATGCTCACCCGTGTTCACATCGACGGCATACTTTATTTCGGTGACAACTGCAGGTATCAGCTTTGTTCCGAGCTTCACAAGGCAGTCACCGCCGATGTTCAGCTCGCTGTCGTCCGTCCACAGCAGAGATACATCAAGTGTCCCGTAAGCCGAGATGTCCTCGTCTTTAGTGATGACGCAGCCGCGCGAAACATCTACTTCGCGGTCAAGCGTTATTGTGACCGGCTGACCGGCGCAAGCGGAATCTTCCTGATTGTCGGCAACGAGGATACCTTTTACAGCCGCTGTTTCTCCGCTGGGAAGGGTGCGCACGGTATCGCCGACGGAGACGGTTCCGGCTTCGACCTGACCCTGAAAGCCGCGGAATGTACGGTCCGGACGGCAGACACGCTGCACCGGCATATAGAATTTCTCTCCGCTGTCCATATCGCTCACATCAACGCTTTCGAGATATTTCAGCAGCGGTTCTCCGGAATACCACGGCATATTTGCGGAAGATGAAGTCACATTATCCCCGACTGTTGCAGACAGAGGTATGACTTTGACATTGCCGAGTTCAAGTTCCGCAGCAAGCTCGTTTATCTGTGAAAGTATTTCATTGAAGCGCTGTTCACTGTACTGCACAAGGTCCATTTTGTTGACAGCGAAAACGTAATGCGAAATGCCCATGAGACTGCATATTCTCGCGTGTCTGCGGGTCTGCACGAGAACTCCCTGCGACGCATCAACGAGAATTATTGCAAGTTCAGCGAATGATGCTCCTACAGCCATATTCCGGGTGTATTCCTCATGCCCGGGAGTGTCCGCAACAATGAAGCTGCGAGCGTCTGTGGTGAAGTAGCGGTACGCCACATCTATCGTGATCCCCTGTTCTCTCTCTGCCATAAGTCCGTCGAGAAGCAGGGAGTAGTCGATCTGCCCGCCGGTGCTGCCCACCTTGCTGTCAAGTTCAAGAGCTTTTTCCTGGTCGGCATATATCAGCTTCGCGTCGTAGAGGATATGCCCGATGAGCGTAGATTTTCCGTCGTCAACGCTCCCGCAGGTGATGAACTTTAAGAGTCCCTTGCTCATTAAAAATACCCCTCTCTCTTTCTGCGCTCCATACTTCCCGCAGCCTCGTTGTCGATGACACGGGAGGTGCGCTCGGATTCGACGCTTGCAAGCGTTTCTTCGATTATTTCGTCAAGCGTTGACGCGGTGCTCTCTATGCCGCCGGTGAGCGGATAACAGCCGAGTGTCCTGAATCTTACCGACTTCATCAGAGGCACCTCACCTTCCCGAAGCGGAAATCTTTCGTCATCGACCATTATGATGTTTCCGTCACGTTCTACCACCGGACGCACTGCGGCGAAATACAAAGGCACGATGTCGATGTTTTCACGGCGAATGTACTGCCATATATCTTTTTCCGTCCAGTTGGATATCGGGAAAACGCGTATGCTCTCTCCTTTGTTGATCTTCGTGTTGTAGAGCTTCCACATCTCCGGACGCTGATTTTTCGGATCCCACGCGTGTGAGGCGCTTCTGAACGAGAAAATGCGCTCCTTGGCACGGGACTTTTCCTCGTCGCGTCTCCCGCCGCCGAATGCCGCAGTGAAGCCGTACTTGTCGAGCGCCTGCCTGAGTGCCTGTGTCTTCATTATGTCCGTGTAGGCTGCGCCGTGATCGAAGGGGTTTATACCCTGCTTCACTCCGTCCTCGTTGATGTATTCGAGCATCTCTATACCGAGCTTCTTTGCCGTCTCGTCGCGGAATTTTATCATTTCCCTGAACTTCCATGTCGTATTGACGTGCAGGAACGGGAAAGGCGGTTTCTCCGGATAGAACGCTTTCATTGCAAGATGCAGCATCACCGAGCTGTCCTTTCCGATAGAATAGAGCATCACGGGCTTTTCGCATTCGGCGGCTACTTCGCGTATTATGTATATCGCTTCTGCTTCAAGCTCGTCAAGGTGCGATAGTTCTGGCATTTCATCATCTCCTGATATTCTAATATTCTAATATTTGTTGGATTCTCTTGTATCTACATTTATCACGGCTTTGCTGCCGTCGGGCTTTTCTATCACCCAGCGCAGTATATCGCCGCTTTTCTCCGTGTGCAGTCTGCTTCCGAGACCACCCATGTCGGCTCCGAGAAAGAACCGTATCGCATAGACGGGACATTCCTTGATACAGCTCGTGCAGCCCCAGCAGTCGCGGGGGTATTTTATATAAGCCCGGCGTTCTTCGTCAAGCGCAATGAGCGTTCCGGGACAAACGTCTCTGCATCTGCCGCAGCCGACACATTTCAGCTTATCTATCTCAATACTCACGGGGCGCTCACTCTCCTTAAAATGATCTCGGTCTCGCCGTTCACGAAGCGGGAGTTTACAAACACGTTCCAACGTTCATCGTCACGCTCCGGATAGTCGGAGTTTTCGGCAAAGCAGTGCCAGCGTGTTTCATGACGGGCTTTCAGATGTGCGATGACTGTCCGGCATACGGTCAGCCGTTCCCGCAGCTCGTAAATGTACATAAGCTCCTGCATATCATCGGCGTGAAGGCTGTCCGAAAGTGCTTGCAGCTGCACGATACGGCGGTCGGCAATATCAAGGCTGTTCTCCGAGAAGCGGTAGTTTGTCTTTATCCCGCCCGCATAGCTGTCCATTACGGTCTGCATAGCTTCTTCGAGCTGTCCGGCAGTATATGGGCTGCCGGAGTTTGTGAGGAATCCCGATATCTCTTTTTCGTGCGAGTAAACACTCTCTTCCGGGACAATTCCCGGCGTACCGCTTCCGAGATATTTCAGCATGGCAAACGCGGCTATCTCACCCTCGGCAAGAGCACCGGTGACATACTTTTGCGGAGCTCCGCCGGAAACATCACCCGCAGCGTAAAGCCCCTTTATCGTGGTGGCACGGTCTGTGTCCACCCAGAATCCGCTTGCGGTATGACCGCCGACTATGTACGGCTCAGTGCCCTCGATCTCGACATCGTATTCACCTGGCAGTTCGCCGCTTTCTGTCCAGTGCAGAGTCTGCGACGGCGCCATGTTCAGGTAAGCTTTGAGAAGGGACTGCTCCTGTTCCTCTGTGATGCCTTTCGTTTGCAGAAAGCAGGGTCCTCTGCCGGCTGCATTCTCTGCGACTGTGCCATAAACGCGCTCCGATGTGGTCAGCCCGTACTTCTGCTCATAGACCTCGCCGAGAGAGTTTATCTGCTTTGCCCCCACCCCCTGTGCAAGCGTTCCGGTAGGTGCTATCGTGTCTTTGCAGCGAAGTGCGATAAAGCGCATCTCAAACGTTGTCATTTCCGCGCCGTGACGTATCCCCATAGCGTAGCCTGCGCCGGTATTGAACGGACAGTACCACATCTTATGCCGCGAAAAGCCGGGATTGTTCGGCTTGTAAATCCCAGCCGCGCCGCCCGTAGCAATAAGAACGGCAGACGCTTCGATCACATAGAAAGGATCGTTTTCTATGCCTATTCCGAACGCTCCGTTCACACGGTTGTCGGATACATCGATGTCGATTATGTTCACGCGATTCAGAATGCGTACATTCGGCTGGCGCTCCGCCATTCCCGCAAGCAGCGGTTTGATATTCTCGCCGTTTATCTTGATATTGCGGTTTCCGCGGGTGACGTATTTTCCATACTCGTCTTTGAGAATGACCAGTCCTTCTTTTTCAAGCCGTTCTGTGACTGAGTTGAGCCGCTCCGACATTGTAAGCAGCAGATCTTCACGCGCTATCCCGGCGGCATCATTCATGCAGTAATCGGCGTAATCCTGCGGAGTTCTGCCATCGGTGATATAGGCGTTGAGCGCGTTCACACCGGCGGCGAGACAGCCGCTTCTTTTTATGTGTGCCTTTTCGCATATAAGTATCTGTTTGTCTGAGTTTTCGGCAGCAGTAACCGCCGCATAGCAGCCTGCGGTCCCGCCGCCTATGATAAGTATATCGGTCTTTATTTTTTCGGTTTTCATGTGATGTTATTTCCGTTCAATTGCGTTTATGATAACTTCGCGGAACTTTTCGTGCCCCACCCGGTCGAGCGTGAAACGGAACCTCTCGCTCGGTTTTGCGTTCTCCGCAAAAAACTCTATTGCAGCATCGCATACTCTCATCAGCGTGTCGTGATCCTCAATGAACGGAACTATCGGTTCACCCTTTGCGATGCTGTTTCCGAAAAGTCCGCCAAATGAAACGATATAGCCGCTTGTCTGCTCCCACGCATCTGTCGGGCATGACTTTACACAGCGTCCGCAGAAGTTGCACTTGCCGGTATCTACGGTGATCCTGCCGTCCTGCACAGTTATGGCGTTTGCACGACAGACTTTTTCACAGACTCCGCAGTGTATGCAGTCCTGCTCCTTCCACTGCACCTTTATTCCGCCCTTGATTCCGAGATCGTTTTCCTCCGCCTTGAGGCAGTTGTTCTGACATCCGGTTATGCCGAATTTGAACTTATGCGGAAGCTCACGGGCATAGTAACGCTCGTCAAGCTCTTTTGCAAGCTCGTATGTATCTATGCAGCCGCTCGGACAGATCGCGCTTCCCTGACAGGCGGTAATGGTGCGGACGCGCGGACCGCAGACTCCGGGCTGTACATCGCCCTCGGCAAGAGCATTCTTGACTTCATCTATCTGTTCGAGCCTGATGAAAGGTATCTCGATGCTCTGACGAGATGTGAGATGAACGTGCCCGTCGCCGTATTTTTCTGCCACCTCCGCTATTTTTGCGAGCTGCTCCGCGGTGACGTTGCCGCCGACAACGCGTAAGCGCAGCGAGAAATTGTCTTTTTGCTTCTGGCGCATGAATCCGCCTTTTTTAAGTGTTGAATAATCGACTGCCATATCAGTTCTCCTTCCTGTAATGTTCAATAATTTCAGCCGTTTTTGCAATATCATCGTCGGTGTGAGCGTATGAAACGAACATCGCCTCAAACTGCGACGGCGCGGTGTATATGCCGTTATCCAGCAGGTACGAGAAAAACTTCGCGTACTCTGTTCTGTCCGCAGTCAGCGCGGTTTCGTAGTCAACGACCTGTGCATCTGTGAAAAACACCGTCATCAGCGAGCCGCAGCGGTTCACGTTCAGCCCCGCTTTAATTGCAGCTTGTTCAAGCAATGCCGTTTTGCGTTCAAGCTCTTCATACAGATCGTTTGTGCGCTCTATCTCGTTTATCTGCGCAATTCCGGCTGCCGTTGCTATCGGATTTCCAGAGAGAGTTCCGGCCTGATAGACCGCGCCGAGGGGAGCGACACACTCCATTATCTCACGTCTGCCGCCATAAGCCGCAAGGGGCATTCCTCCTCCGACTATCTTTCCGAGGGCGGTAATATCCGGCTTTATGCCGTAAAGCTCCTGTGCGCCGCCGATCGACAGCCGGAACCCCGTTATCACTTCATCGAATATCAGCAGTGCGCCGTACTTTTCCGTAATGTCACGAAGCTCCTGCAAGAATCCGTCTTTCGGAGGAACGACCCCCATGTTTGCCGCGCAGGGTTCGACTATTACCGCCGCAATATCTTCCGGGAACCGCTCGAACAGTGTCCGCACCGAGTCAGCGTCATTGTATCTTGCAAGCAGTGTATTCTCCGTGAAGCCTGCCGGAACACCTGCGCTGTCGGGGACGGAGTTTGTGAGCTGTCCCGATCCGCCCTTTACGAGCAGCCCGTCCGAATGCCCGTGATAACAGCCCCCGAACTTCACTATTTTTTCGCGTCCTGTGAATCCTCGTGCGGTACGCACTGCGCTCATCACAGCTTCCGTCCCGGAGTTCACCAGCCGCAGCAGCTCCATTGACGGGAAATGCGTCATTATCTTTTCGGCGAGGATAATTTCGCCCTCATGGCATGCACCGTATGTAAGCCCGTTTTCGCACGCACTCTTCACTGCGTCAATAACAGCCGGGTGAGCGTGACCGAGAATGTCCGGTCCCCATGAGCATACGTAGTCTATGTACTCATTCCCGTCCGCATCGGTTATCCTGTCTCCGTGCGAACTGACGATATACAGCGGTTCACGCCCGACGCTCCCGAACGCACGGACAGGACTGTTCACGCCTCCGGGCATCAGCGTTTTTGCCTTTGCAAACAAATCAGATGATCTTGTTGTTTTCATTCTTTTATCCATTCCGCGGCATCAAGTGCGTGATACGTGATAATAGTGTCCGCACCGGCACGCTTTATCGCTGTCAGATTTTCAAGCACGATCCGCTTTTCGTCTATCCAGCCGTTTTCTGCGGCAGCCTTTACCATGCTGTATTCGGCGCTTACGTTGTATGCGGCTATCGGCAGGCTGAACCTGTCTCTGGCAGCCCGAAGAATATCGAGATATGCAAGCGCAGGCTTCACCATTACAATATCCGCGCCCTCGTCGATATCATCTGCTATCTCCCGTAACGCCTCCCGACCGTTCGCCGTATCCATCTGATATGTGCGCCTGTCTCCGAACGACGGCGCGGACTGTGCCGCGTCACGGAACGGTGAGTAGTAGCCGGAAGCAAACTTCGCGCTGTAGGACATTATCGGCGTGTTGATGTGACCTGCTGCGTCAAGTGCGGCGCGTATTGCCGCAACTCTGCCGTCCATCATATCCGACGGCGCGATGATATCCGCACCTGCGTCAGCAAGGCTTACCGCCATTTTTGCAAGCAGAGGGAGTGTGTCATCATTGACTATCTCACTGCCGCACACCACTCCGCAATGCCCGTGAGAGGTGTATTCGCACAGACACACGTCAGCAATAACAAGCAGCCGTGGAAACTTTTCCTTTATATGACGTATTACGCGCTGTGTAATGCCGTTTTCGCTGTACGCCTCTGTGGCAAGTTCGTCCTTGCGCGCAGGTATTCCGAATATCAGTATGCCGGCAATTCCGCTTTCCGCCACTCGGTCAAGCTCCTCGTCAATGCGGTCGGGCGACCATTGGTATATCCCCGGCATTGACGGGACAGGAGCCTTGATATCCTCGCCTTCAATGACAAAGATCGGGTATATCAGCTCACTTTTGCTGAGCCTTGTTTCGCGGACGAGCGAACGTATTTCTTCACTTGACCGAAGCCTTCTGAACCTTCTCATTTTCTGTGTCTCCTTTTATTGCATCAGCCGCTCCCTGGGCGGTATGAGGGTCGGCGGTGATTATCATGTTACCGGTATATTTTCGTGCAGCTACTGAAGTCTGCACTCCTATGCAGACTATCTTTGTATTTTGGGATATCGTGCTTCCACCCTCAAAAAAGTTCAGCACTCCCGATGAACTGCCGAACACGATATAGTCAGTCTCAATACATTGTGCCGGCATTCCGGTCCTGCATACGGTATCATATATCTTAACATCATCGAATGTGACATTGCGCCCTGCAAGCCGCTCCGTAAGCTGTTCCGAGCCAAGCGAAGCACGCAGTATCAGCACATTTTCAGGTGCGTTGTCGGCAATCGCGTCAGCAAGGTCGGCGACTGTGAACCTGTCAGGGACTATGTCAGGTATAAGACCCGAATCCGCGAGTGTTCCGGCAGTTCCGCACCCGACGGCGGCTATTCTGACATCTGCGAGAGTGCGCAGGTCAATGTGATTTTCTTTGCAGTGTTCAATGAAGATCTCCGCGCCGTAAGAGCTTGTGAAAGCTATGCAGTCATAGCCGTCAAGCGGCGGTATCTCCTGCTTTCTGACAATTTGCAGGTGTCTGTACCGCTGTACGTCCGCGCCGTCTGCTTCAAGAAGTCCGGCAAGCTTTGCGGTAAACTTTTCCGTGCCGGTGACAGTCACTGAAACACCCGAAAGCGCGCCGCGACGGGTATTGCACGAGAGATCGGATGCCGCCGTCTCCCCGACAGCTATTACCGCCGGAGCGGGCATTCCCTCAGCTTTTCCGGCAATATCTGCGAGAGTTCCGCGCACTGCTCTCTGATGTGCCGTACCGCCCTCACTTATGACAGCCGCAGGAGTTGACGGGGACATTCCGCCTGTTACAAGTCCGTCCGCAATGTCCGGAAGCGCGTTCAGCCCCATGAGGAAAACGAGTGTTCCGTCAAGTGACGCATAACGGGAAAAATAACGCTCTCCGTCAGCTGTATGAGCGGTAATAACATGAAATGCGCGGCTCACATTCCGGTGAGTCACGGGTATTCCCACAAGCTCCGGAACGGCGATACAGGACGAGATCCCCGGTATAACAGAGAATGGGATATTTTGCTTTTGCAGCTCCGATATCTCTTCTCCGCCGCGCCCGAAGACGAACGGATCTCCGCCTTTGAGACGCCCGACTGTGCGTCCGGCAAGGGCTTTTCCGACAAGCAGCGCATTGATATCCTCCTGCTTTGCGGAGTGCGCACCCGAACGCTTTCCCACGCATATCAGCTCTGCGTTCTCTTTGGCATTACACAGAAGCGCCGTGTCGATAAGCGCGTCATATATCACAGTCTCACACTTTTTCAGTGCGTTCAGCCCCCGGACTGTGATGAGGTCTGCCGAGCCGCAGCCTGCACCGATGATATACACAAAGCCCGTCACAGCGCACTCACCAGCCTTTCCGCGAGAGCAAAACGTTCGGCGGCAGGTATGCTTCCGGTCAGTGCTTTATGCTGGTCTTTCGTTACTGTCAGAGTTATCACGCCGTTTCTGATCTCTGAGAATGCGCCTGCCGGTGACGAGCAGCCGGCATTCAGCAATTCAAGCACTTTCCGCTCTGTCTCATAGCACATATATGTATCTGCATCATTTATTTTTCGGAGCATTTCTGCCGTTTCGCCGTTACGTGACTGCACCGCGATTATGCCTTGGCAGGGCGCAGGAACGAGTACGCTGAAAGGTATCTCCGTAAAATCGAACCTTCTGTCCGATAATGCCCCAAGCCGCGACAATCCCGCCTCAGCAAGCACTATCCCGTCATATTGTCTGTCATACAGCTTTTGAAGCCGCGTATCGACATTTCCGCGGATATCGGCTGTCTCAGTCTGTGGGAGCAGCTTGCAGACACCCGAAGCACGGCGCGTACTGCTTGTTCCGATGATCGGCTTTTCCGGCAGTTCAATGCCCTTGTTTGTAACAAGCATATCATGCGCGTCCGCACGGGGAAGGACTGCGCAGATACAGGTTCCCGCAGCAAGTCCAAGCGGCAGGTCTTTGGCACTGTGAACCGCGATATCAATTTCGTCTGCGAGCATTGCACGCTCGATCTCATCTATAAAAACGCCCTTGCCGCCGATCTTTTCAAGCGGCTTATCAAGCACTATATCGCCCTTTGTCGTAATATGTACAAGCTCGGTCTCAGCGTCCGTGAATGCCGCTTTTATCATGCCGGCGACCATTTCCGACTGTATCAGCGCAAGCTTGCTTTTTCGTGTTCCGATACGAATTTTCATAGGCTCTCCAACAGTTCGTTTATTTCTTCATCGGTAGGAAGTTCCCTGCCGTCAGTACAGCGTCCGAGCAGTTTCTCCGCTGCGGACTTCCGCTGTTCCTCAGTGTCAAATCTCCGCTTTATTGCGGGTCTGTACCGCGCAAGTATCTCCCCTGACGCAAGCGTTTTTTCATCAAATGTACCGGCGATCTTTTCCTTGATGTATCTCGCAAAAATCGGACTTTCACCGCCGGTGGAAATACCGCAGGTCACTTTTCCGGACTGCACCAGAGCCGGAAAGTAAAATCCGCAGTTCTCCGGGTCATCGACCGTATTCACGAGTATGTTCCGTTCAGTACAAATGCGGTAGATATGTCCATTCAAGGCTCTGTCGTCTGTTGCGGCAATGACCGCGAAAGCGCCTTCAATGTCGCTGTCGCGGAACTCCCTGCAGTACAAAGAGACTGCTCCGAGTTCCGGAAATCCATCGCAAAATACAGGCGAGACTGCCGCGATATCCGCGCCGAACGGCAGCAGCTTTTCTGCCTTTCGCAAAGCGACTTTGCCGCCGCCGGCGATCAGTATTTTTCTGCCCGAAAGGTCGATGAAAAAAGGGAAGAATGACATATTCTCACTCCAATCCGCGCATAACGTCAAGCACCGCAGAGAACTGTCCGCTGTCAAGCCCGTCACGGAGCCTGTAAAGCAGCTGTTCAAACGTAAGTCCTTCAGCCGCATACTTAGCTTTTTCCAGCTCAGGCATGAAACTGTGGAACGAGAGTCGTTTCAGCAGTTCATCAAGTTCCTCGTTGATGATTATCTCTGCCTGTTCCGCTGCCGACATTTTCAGTTCGTTGTTTTTTCTTGCAAGCTCCCCGAGATCATCTATTCCGATGAGCCGCACGCCGTCAAGTTCTGATGCTCCGCGCTCAATATCCGGCGGTACGGCAAGGTCGATCAGCAGCCGGGGCTTTTTCGTGAACAGTGCCGCGCTCAGCCGTTCTTTGGTCAGCGTAAAATGCGGACTTGCAGTAGCGCTTATGATGCAGTCGGCATCGTCCGCAAAGTCGTATCGTCTGTCGTATGGGACTGTCCGCACACCGTCATACTGCATCGTTCCGGCAGAGTGTGAACGGGCAGTCTGGGTGATATGCACGTTCGGGCGGGGAAGCAGATTTTTCAGTGTTGAGGAGCCGATCTTTCCGCTTGCGCCTATCATCAGGATATTCACATTATTGCCGAGCTTTGCCGCCTCATTTGCAGCGATAGTTGCAGCCGAAACCGGCGTTTTCGACAATGCCGTTTCTGTCTTTATCCGCTTTGCGCCGGTTATGGCAGCCTGAAACACCGTGTTCAGCTCAAAGTCTGTATTGCCGGCGGCTGACGCTTCGGCATAGGCTTCTTTGACCTGACGCAGTATCTCATCTTCTCCTGTCAGCATTGAGTCAATGCCGCTTGCAACACGAAACAGGTGCCGCAGAGCCGTTTCTCCCTCATAGGTATGCAGATATTCCGGAATTTTCTCAAATCCCGAAAACCGGGCAAGCAGTGCGGCAGCATCGGATTTCGGATCCGAAAAATACAGTTCAGTACGGTTGCAGGTGCAAAGAACGACAGCATGACCGAGAGAACGGCGTATCTCAGCACGTTTCTGCAAATCAAATGCGAACTTTTCCCGGACGGATACCGGCGCATTTTTATAGCTTATACCAAGTGCTTTCATGCCGGTCAGATAACCACAGTCTCTTCGCGGATAGCATTGTTTTTCAGCAGCTTTACCGAATCGCCATGCGTAATGAAGATACGGTAGATAAATACATCAACGATCTCACCGACCTCAACTGCCGGTTCATCAAGACTGCGGCGTGCGCTGAATACACTGCCGTTGCAGCTCACAGTGATCTCGATACTGTTTCCGCGGAATTCCACTGTCTCGACCCTGCCCTCAACTGCCGAGCTTTTGTATTTCTGCACTTCGGTCTTTTTGGTTATCTTCACAAACTCCGGACGCACTATTGCCTTGTCGTACTCATCGACTTCGTCAAACGACTTGAACGCTTTATAGTCTTTAAGCTCCGATGTCACCCCGAAAAATGCCGAGGTGAACGCTGTCGCAGGGTTTCGGTAGATATCTATTGGAGTTCCCGACTGTTCGACACGTCCTTTGTTTGTGACGATTATCTCGTCCGAAACTTCTATCGCTTCGTCCTGATCGTGAGTAACGAAAATCCCCGTTACACCGAGTTTATGTATCATATCTTTGAGCCACTTGCGAAGTTCCTGCCGCACCTTCGCGTCTATTGCCGCAAACGGCTCGTCGAGCAGCAGTACCTGAGGATTCGGCGCAAGAGCCCTTGCAAACGCTACACGCTGCCGCTGTCCGCCGGACAGCTGGGACGGATAGCGCTTCTCGAAACCTTCAAGCCCTATCAGCCTGACCAGCTCCGTAACACGCTCGTTGATGACCTGCTTGTTCAGCTTGCGGACTTTAAGCCCGAATGCGATGTTGTCAAACACAGTCATATAGCGGAACAGCGCGTAACTCTGGAATACGAATCCGATCCCGCGTCTGCTTGCCGGAATGTCATTTACTACTTTTCCGTCAATGATGATCTCACCGCTGTCCGGTTTTTCAAGTCCCGCTATCATGCGCAGTATCGTAGTCTTGCCGCTGCCGGAGGGTCCGAGCAGCGCAACCAGCCTGCCTTTTTCTATCCCGAAATTCACGTTGTCCGAGGCCTTGAAACTGCCGTATGACTTGTTTATATTTTTCAGTTCTATATACATTATTTCTCGCCTCTTCTCTTTCCGATGTACTCTACGATGCTCCGCACGATGAGTATTACTACTGCAAGCACCACAAGTATCGACGATACCGCAAATGCAGGCATGAACTTGTTGTCGCCGAAAAGTATCTCCACCTGCAATGGAAGTGTCACAGTCTTGCCGCGAAGATGCCCGGAAAGCACCGATACTGCGCCGAACTCACCCATTGCACGGGCTGCACAAAGAACGATACCGTACAGCAGCGCCCACTTTATATGCGGAAGTGTCACTCTGCGGAAGATAGTAAAGCCCTTGGCACCCATAAGAGCGGCGGCTTCTTCCTCGTCCGTTCCCTGCGCTTCAAGCACGGGCAGTATCTCGCGGGAGATGAACGGAAATGTTACAAACACGGTAGCGAGGATAATTCCCGGAACAGCATAAACTACCATGAAGTCAATGCTTTCGAGGAGCGGATATATGATGCTCTGACGTCCGAAAGTGAGTACAAAGATAAGTCCGGCAATTATCGGAGAGACTGTAACCGGCAGGTCAATGAGCGTCACGAGCAGCTTCTTCCCGCGAAACCTGAATTTTGAGATTGCCCAAGCTGCAAACAGTCCGAACACTGTGTTAATCACCACTGCAATGACAGTAGCTTCAAGCGTGAGCAGCAGCGCGCTTAACGTGTCGGGGTCGGATATGGCTTCAAGGTACGGGATAAGTCCTTTGCGGAACGCTTCGTAAATTACCGTTATCAGCGGCATTACGAGCATAACGAACAGGAATATCACACTTACGGATATAAGTATTATCTTCACTGCTTTTGAGCCCGCTGTCTGAGCGTGTATTTCGGTGGTGCCCTCACGGGAGATCACCTGATTATTTCCTGCTGACATTTCAGTGTCCCCCTTTCAGTATCTTTGAGTTCCGTATCTGTATCAGGTTCACAAGGAACAGTATAAGGAAAGCCGCAGCCAGCATAACGAGAGCGATCGCGGTAGCACTTGAGTAGTCGTATTCCTGCAGTTCCGACATTATGATGAGCGGAGTTATCTCTGTTTCGTAGGGCTGGTTTCCGGCGATGAACACTACGCTTCCGTATTCGCCGAGACAGCGTCCGAATGCAAGACCGAAGCCCGTGAATATCGCGGGCCGCAGTTCAGGCAGTATCACTTTCCAGAATGTGCGGGTACGGCTTGCACCAAGTATGCCTGCCGCTTCCTCATACAGCGGGTCGAGCTTTTCAAGCACCGGCTGTACGGTGCGCACAACGAACGGAATACCTATAAATATCAGAGCGATCGTGATACCGATACGGGTATAGGCGATCTTTATACCCATATTGGCAAAAATTCCGCCTATCCAGCCGGAATCCGCATACAGTGAGGTAAGGGAGATACCAGCTACTGCGGTAGGCAGTGCGAACGGAAGTTCGATCATGCCGTCAAGTATGCGTTTCCCCGGAAAATTATAACGAACAAGCACCCATGCAAGTATTACCCCCATTACAGCGTTGATGACCGATGCAATGAACGCGGTGAGCAGCGTCACCTCAAAGCTTGCCACAACACGCGGGCGCGTGATGACTTTTATAATATCCGAAAAATCCATTTTTGCCGTGAACACCACGAGAGACGCCAGCGGTATCATCACCATTATGCTCAGCAGTGCGAGCGTCACTCCCATTGATATCCCGAAACCAGGAATATTCCTTTTATTTTTTTTCATAAAAATGTACCTTTTGCAGTATATCCCTGCCCGAAGGCAGGGATATACCAATTTATAGGAAAGAGAAGTGGGATGCTGTCAGTCCTGTTCGTAGATCTGATCGAACAGTCCGCCGTCCGAGAAGTGCTTTGCGAAAGCTTCGTCCCAGCCGCCGAAATCATTGATAGTTACGAGGTTGATGTTGAGATCGAACACGTCTGCAAATTCAGCGAGCACCGTTTCATTCGACGGACGGTAGAAGTTCTCGCCCGCTATTCTCTGAGCTTCCTCGGAGTATAGGTAATTGAGATACTCGGTTGCAACTTCGCGTGTGCCGTTCTTGTCAACAACTTTATCGACGATAGCAACGGAAGGCTGTGCGAGAATGCTTATACTCGGAGTAACTATCTCGTAGTCGTCCGGATACTCTTTAAGCGAGAGGAACGCTTCGTTTTCCCATGCAAGGAGGACATCGCCCTGCTTGTTCTCAACAAAGGAGTTTGTTGCACCGCGCGCTCCGGAATCCAGCACCAATACATGTGAGTAGAGTGTCTTGATGTAATCGAGCACCTTTGTCTCATCGTTGTTATACTCGCGCTGTGCCCATGCCCATGCAGCAAGGTGGTTCCAGCGTGCGCCGCCAGAGGTCTTGGGATTAGGGGTTATGATTCCGACATCATCGCGTGCGAGATCTCCCCAGTCGAGAATGTTCTTCGGATTGCCCTTTCTTACGAGGAAAACGATAGTCGAAGTGTAGGGCGAGCTGTCAAGCGGGAACTCACTTACCCAGCCGGGCTCGATAAGTCCTGCTTCCTCAACTGCTTTTACATCGTATTCGAGCGCAAGAGTCACTACATCTGCGGGGTTGCCATTCGCAACTTCAAGTGCCTGTTTTCCTGAACCGCCGTGGGACTGGGTGATCTCGACTGTCGAATCATGCTCCGATTCCCAGTGCTTTTTGAATGCTTCGTTGTACGCAACATAGAGCTCGCGTGTCGGGTCGTAGGAAACATTTATTATCGAATATTTTTTACCTGTTTCCGGCGCGGTACCGGCTGTATCTGTTGTGGTCGATGCGGAAGCGTTCGAGCACGATGTTACGGCGAGAATTGTTGTTAAAAGTGCGAGAGAAGCTGCTGTTGTTTTAAAAAATGTACCTTTCATTTTTAATACCTCATTTCGTTATTTTGTGGTTGATGTCTTGTATGCTAACAGAATGCAGGTTCAACAGCGTGCAACTCCTCCCGCTGTTCTGATCGTTTTTTTCATAGTCTTTCTTCCTTTGCCTACTATGCATATCTAATTGATATGCTTTTAATCTATGCGCTTATAATACACTATATCACGCCGAATGTCAATAGCCTTTTATTAACTTTGGAACATATCACTAAACTGAAATATCCTGAATAAAAATCTTTATGCAAAATATCCGAATATTCCTATCGGTAATAAGTGGTATATTCTGCGTACAATATAACTGACAAGTCGCGCCGCCAGTGATATAATATTATTTCAAGTGTGTTTTTACGCGCTTTCTGTCATTTCTCAGGGTGATTTTTCTCCTGCGGCAGAAGGTTATTGTTTACAGGGAAACAGCCGGGATTGTGACTGCTGTTGCTGTTTTCGGCATCGTACAGCACTGCTTCAAAGCCGTCTTTTGTGTATCTGTATTATTGAGTTTTCATAGGTTCGCCTTTACATTATCTTATGCTAACCGGTTTGTAATAGCACATAAAGTACGGAATGTCAATATCTTTGCAGCAGTACAACACCGAGTATCTTGCCGGATCCGTCCGCGTTTGCTTCCGAGTGATATGTTCCCTCGAAAAGCTCGCCCTCGCCGTTCTTTGACCACTTTGCATCTGTCGCTGAGGATACCGCGTCAACTGTGTAGTTGTTTGCAGCTCCGTTAAGCTCTCCCGCGTAGAACAGGCCATACGGGATATCCATTGTTTCGTAAACATACTCGTCTGCAGCTCCGGCAGCGAAGCTCATGCAAGAGATCGCCGTGCATACGGAAAAGCCGATACCGAATATCTTTTTTGCTGTTTTCATTTTCTGAATTCTCCTTATTTTATGCACGTTGGTTAGGCGCAGCTAACCCAAAAGTATAATTAGCAGCAGCTAACTTTGCCTATTATATCACTATGTTATTAATTTGTCAAGAGAAAACAATAAAATACCATATTTTCATCATTTTATACTTTTTCTCCGCGAATTTTTTCATCAGAAATTGTATTATCCGACTGAAATTAAAGCTTCTATTTAGCTTGACAATCGTCGCCGGCAATGATAAAATAATGTCTATGAAGAAGTATAAATATTTTTTTGCGACCCTGATACTTGCCGCAGTCTCGTCATGCAGTTCGGCACCGGAAACAGAAGCTTCACGTGAGCTTTTCGCAATGGACACCATAATCTCCATAAAAGCATACGGACAGCGCAGCGAGGAAGCTGTAAATGCCGCCGCCGAAAGGCTGACCGAGCTTGAAGAGCTATTTTCAGTAACGGACGAGAACAGCGATATCGGGCTTCTCAACAAACTCGGCACTGCAAAAATTTCCGATGATACGGTGTATGTCGTGTCCGAAGCCCTGAATGTCTGCGAAGGCACGGACGGTGCACTGGACATCACGATATATCCCGTTTTGCGTGAATGGGGATTCACCACCGGAAATATGCACGTCCCGTCAGACGAAGCCATAACAGCGGCACTCGCAAAAACCGGATACGAAAATATCATCATATCCGGGAACACTATAACGCTTCCGGAGGGATATATGCTCGACCTCGGCTCCTGCGCAAAAGGGTATTCGGGTGACGAAATGCTTGAGGTGATGTCGGAAGTCGGAGCAACTTCCGCACTTGTGAATCTCGGCGGGAATGTGCAGGCTCTCGGTTCAAAGCCGGACGGATCTGACTGGTCAGTGGGGATAGCAACCCCGTTTTCTCCGAATGACCTGCTCGGTATATTGCAGATACATGACAAGTCAGTCATAACCTCCGGCGGCTATCAGCGATATTTCACAGACGATGACGGCAAAGTCTATATCCATATCCTCGATCCTCATACTGGATATCCCTCAGACAGCGGACTTGTGAGCGTTACCGTGATCGGGGACAGAGGGATAATGTGCGACGCGCTCTCTACGGCACTGTTTGTTATGGGTAAGGAGCGTGCTGTCGGATATTGGCGTGAAGAAGGCGGTTTTGATATGGTACTCGTTGCTGATGACGGGACTGTATATATCACGGAAAATATCGCCGACAGCTTCCGAAACAGCGCCGGCTTTCCGGTGGAGATAATAGATGAGTGACAACAGGAAAATTCCGGTAAAGAGGCTTACCGAGCTTGCAATGCTGACGGCGGTGGCGCTGATAATATTCGTGATCGAGCTTCAGATACCGCCGCTGACCGCGATTCCCGGCATAAAGCTCGGGCTTGCGAACATAATCACGGTGTACTGCGTATATCGTTACAGACCATGGGAGGCTGCCATTGTTGTCGCTGTCAGAGTCATCATAGGCGCAATGTTTGCCGCAAGCTTTTCCACGATACTGTACAGCGCGTCCGGCGCTCTTCTGTGCCTTCTGGGTATGATACCGGTCTCGCGGCTGTTCCCGAAACTTCCGATATGGGCGTGCAGCATGATAGGTGCAGTGCTGCACAATATAGGTCAGATAGCGGCTGTAATTGTCAGTTTCGGTTCGTTTACCGTGATCGGATATCTGCCGTTTCTTATGATCGGCGGCATCGTTTCCGGGCTGTTCACAGGTCTGTGTGCGCATTTTGTTATAGAACGAATGAAAAAAGCGGGGAAATAACTAATGTGTCCTCAATAACTAGGAATAAAAACAAGCGATCGGGATAACGCTTGAATGCGGACTTTTTAGAGGTTCTCTGTAAGCAATATGCCGCTCAGGATCTGAGCATTGAAGATATTTTCATTCCGCTTACCGTCCCGCACTCGTCTGTGAATTTGAGAGCGTTGGAAAACAGGTCGTTTCAGAAAAGGCTTGTGTCTTTATTCCGGAAATCATTCATGAGATGTGGACGGGTAAATGTCTTTTTAGGCTGCGACAGGAGCATGTACGGCAAATCGAACGCCTGCACCTCATCGGTTGTCTTCATAGTAGACTTCAAGCTTTTCTGCATTCAATGAACACTTTTCCGGATCTCGGAAATGAAGAAAGCGAGTTGACCCATAAATCAGTATTATTTTCGCGCAGATACCGAATCTGCTGATGAAGTATCTGATAATGCCAATAGCGAAGCCTGATTGTTTTTCTGCGCAATATTCTTTTTGAAGTGTATGTAAACCGCAAAACACAAAATGATCTGCAACACAGTTGAACACGGGGTCGCAAGTCCTATCAGAAACAATGAACCTCCGCCTATGTGCTGCATCAGGAATGCAACGGGTATTCTCACAAGAAAAGCGCCAACTATACCTTGGATCATAACAAATTTCGTTCTTGCGATACCGTTATAAAAGCCGATAAAGCAGAACAGGAAACAGGTCAGCAGACAGTCGATAGCATATGCTTTCAGATAGTCAAAAGCATCTGCAACGGTATCGGGCTTATTTGAGAATAGTCCTGCAAGAAGATCGCCGTGGAAGAATGTCACATAGAACATAACTATACCGAAAAACACAGATACAGCAATTCCCGTTCTGAGAGTTCTGATTGCACGGCTGATATATCCTGCACCGTAATTCTGAGCTACAAATGCGGACATCGACTGCATAAAGGCAGCAGGCACAAGCATAATAAATGCACACACCTTTTCAGCAACACCAACTCCAGCTGACTCGGTCACGCCGATGCTGTTGACGATCGCAAGCATAACAAGGAATGATATGCCCACAAGAAAATCCTGCAAAGCGATCGGTGAACCGATACGTATAATGTTCATGGCGTAGTCTTTCTTTATTATCAGATGTGTTATGTTCATTTCAAAAGGTAGTTTCTTCATTCTGATGATAAAGAATGAGATCACAACACTGATAAGCTGCGCAATGACAGTCGCTGTGGCAGCACCTGATGCTCCAAGGTGGAGTACGGCTACAAAAAACAGGTCGCCTATGATGTTGAACACGCAAGCAATGCCGACTGCAATCAAAGGTGTTTTTGAATCTCCAAGCCCACGGAAAATACTTCCGACTTCAAAATGACCGCCGCACAGGGAGTTTCCGGAACAGTAGACGGAACGGGGAGAGGAATGACCGATAAAACATGTTTGCTGTCATCAGGTATAGACGCAAACAGCATAATATCTATCGGAGATAATTATGAGATACTGATTTGCAGTGTGCCATGATAATATTTAATTCTGAAATGTAATGAGAAGACAGAAAAGCGGAACGCATTCAGCGTTCCGCTTTTATTGTATTAATTCCAGACCGGATCTATAAGCTGATGTCAGTGATGATCCAGTCATTTTCCTCGACCGGATAGCTGCTGCTGCAAAACGGGCAGGTTTTGACCTTTGCGGCATCGAAACTTGCACCGCATTGCGGGCAGGTGACAGCAATAATTGAAAAACTGAGATCGGTAGGTTTTTTGATGACTTTCCGCAGGCTCATGCGGATCTTGTCGGACTTTTTGCGGATATTGCCGTCAGCGTAGTGGATGGAGGCCATATAAAACGTAAGCGACACATCGCAGACGCCGTCCTTGATGCTGTATTTGTTCCCACCGGAATTGAAGTACGTCGTTTCCACGATCTCACGGAGCTT
>ODAI011672158.1_pt1 | contig 23817 bp, 23 predicted proteins | sample 1539321 | NCBI WGS metagenome assembly ODAI01 (sample SAMN02144231, study PRJEB22623) | gut metagenome | biome: sheep rumen | host: Ovis aries | place: New Zealand | reverse complement strand
GTGGCTGTGCATGAGAAATATCGTTTTGGTGATTACGGAGACGCTATGTTGATAGTCAAGTAGAAGACGATGAATGTCCGAATAGATGAATCGTGGCGTAATGTGCTGCAACCGGAATTTGATAAACCATATTTCGAATTGCTGACATCCTTCGTTCGGAGTGAATACCAAACGAAACAGTGCTTTCCGCCAGCCCGTCTCATATTTAATGCTTTCGACTCGTGCCCTTTTGATAGAGTGCGAGTCGTTATCATTGGACAGGACCCATATCACGATTTCGGTCAAGCTCATGGGCTTTGTTTCTCTGTGAACGACGGGGTAGAAATTCCGCCTTCATTAATGAATATCTATAAAGAAATAAACAGGGATTTAGGTACACCAATTCCTGTTTCAGGAAACTTAACGCGTTGGGCACAACAAGGTGTCTTGTTGCTTAATGCTACGCTTACCGTAGTAGCACACCATCCGGGCTCGCATCAAAACAAAGGTTGGGAGGAGTTGACGGATGCTGCTATCCAGGCATTGAATACGCGCCGCAAGAATATCGTCTATATGCTGTGGGGAAGTTATGCGCAGCGTAAAGGTCAGTATATTGATCGCCGCAGTAATTTGGTACTTACAGCTCCTCACCCGAGTCCGTTATCTGCATATCGCGGATTTATTGGATGCGGGCATTTCTCGAAGGCCAATAATTATCTTATTCAACACGGCTTACCGCCGATTAATTGGTAATAGAATATGAATAGATTGCTTCTCGTTGATGCGTACGCCATGATATATCGCGCCTATTATGCGTTTATTAAGATGCCGCGTATGAATTCCAAAGGGGAGAATACATCCGCTGTCTTTGGTTTTGTAGTAACACTTGAAGACTTAATCAAACGTCTCAAGCCTTCGCATATAGCAGTGGCTTTTGACCCGCATGGACCCACATTTAGGCATGAAGCATATGAACAATACAAAGCGCAACGGCCCGAGACACCGGAAGATATTCGTAGAGCGGTTCCTATTATCAAAGAGATTCTAAAGGCGATGAATATTACAATCTTAGAGGAGCCCGGATATGAGGCTGATGATGTGATCGGTACGGTTTCACAGTTGGCGGAGAAGGCTGGTTTTGAAGTCTATATGGCAACACCAGACAAAGACTATGGACAATTAGTCACCGACCGTGTTTATATGTATCGTCCGCGGCATACCGGTGGTTTTGAACAAATGGGTACTGAAGAAGTATGTGCCAAATATGGTTTGCAGAATAAGAACCAAGTTATTGATTTGCTTGCTTTGATGGGAGATGCATCAGATAATATCCCAGGTTGTAAGGGCGTCGGAGAAAAAACGGCTGTACAGCTACTCACACAGTTTGGCGATGTAGAGAACCTGCTTGCTCATACGGATGAATTAAAAGGTGCGCTAAAAACAAAAATAGAGACACAGGCGGATGATATTCGTTTCTCCAAGTTCCTGGCAACCATTAAAACGGATGTCCCTATGGAATTTAATCCGGATGCGTTGCGTATGCGCGATAAAGATTGGGCGCAACTCAGACCTCTTTACGAAGCGTTGGAGTTTAACTCGTTCCTACGCAATGCGCCTACAGTGGCAACTAAAGTTGTTCTACCGAAAACACAATCGGTTTCACCTTCAGGTCAATTGGATTTATTTGCGGAGCCTGCAGCGACGGAGAACACAATCTCAAACGCTGAGACATATGATACGATAGAAGCGCGTCTGTGTGCGTATTTACTTAATCCTGAATTAGCGTTCAATCCTCACCGTAAGCCCGATTGGGAGGCACTTAAGGCAAATCCGGCCTTGTGGAAGTTGTACAACGAGGTCGAGTTACCCTTGGTCAAGGTACTACATGATATGGAGCAAGCCGGAGTCCGTTTCGACCTGCAGTTGTTGCGTCAGGCTGAAAGTGAACTGACGGCAGAGCTGAATGCTATTGAGGCGGAGATATATGCCTTAGCCGGTACAACGTTTAATATCAATTCACCCCGCCAAGTCGGTGAAGTGCTGTTCGACCAACTGAAACTGGACCCGAAGGCTAAGAAGTCCAAGACAGGACAATATACGACATCGGAGGAGGTACTGCAAGCACTAAAAGAGAAACATCCTATTGTCGGTAAAATATTAGACCAACGCGAGCTAAAGAAATTAATATCCACTTATATCTCAGCATTGCCCGGATACATTAACCCTAAAACCGGAAAAATCCACACAACGTATAATCAGACTGTTACGGCTACCGGTCGTTTGAGTTCGTCTAATCCGAATTTGCAAAACCTGCCTATTCGTTCCGAGCGCGGTCAACTCATTCGCCGTGCGGTGATAGCTGATGAAGGATGCTTATTCCTCAGTGCGGACTACTCGCAGATAGAGTTACGTCTTTTAGCCCATATGTCGCAAGACCCCCATCTTTTGGAAGCTTTCCGTAGTGGACAGGATATTCACGCTGCCACTGCAGCAAAAATCTTCCGTACTCCTATTGAGGAAGTTACTAAGGACCAACGTCGTCGTGCAAAGACTGCCAATTTCGGTATCATTTATGGAATTTCCGCTTTTGGTCTATCGCAGCAGTTAGATTGTTCGCGAGCAGAGGCGAAAGAACTGATAGATGATTACTTTGCAGCTTTTCCGCAGGTGATTGACTATATTGAATCGCAGAAACAATTTGCTCGTGAGCATGGCTATGTGGAGACACTATTTGGTCGTCGCCGCTACTTGGCGGACATCAATTCCCACAATGCTACTGTTCGTTCATTCGCAGAACGTAACGCGGTTAATTCGCCTATTCAGGGTACGGCGGCTGATATCATTAAGATGGCTATGATAGCTATCAGTAGAAATTTAACTCAGTTCAAAGATCCGCGTCTTCAACTGACCATGCAGATTCATGACGAACTATGTTTTAATGTGCCGGAAGTTCTAATAGAATCCGTGACACAGATGGTGGTGGACGAAATGCAGAATATTGTACAGTTATCGGTTCCTCTTATCGCGGAGGCCGGAAGTGGGCACAACTGGTTGGAGGCGCATTAAGTGTCATTGTTGCATCCGGATACTTTCTTGGTGAAGTGCTTCTACTATCGTTTTGACAGCCTCTTTGCTTAGTCCGTGTTTTTCAGCCCAGATTAATCTATTAGTCATAATCTCGTTATAGCGGGAAGGCTGGAACACTTCCATATTGTTGGCTTTCTTGTACTCTCCAATTCGTTGGCTGACAGCCATTCGTCGGGCGATCGCATCCCATAATCGGTCGTCCACCTCATCAATCATCTTGCGCATCCATCGAAGTTCAATAGGGGTTGTGTAACGGTCTTGTGGCGAATGGATTATGGCGGTGAAGTGTTCCGGAGTTATTTGTTGGCGTGCGTCGCTAAGTGCGTGTTCGGGGTGGGGATGTACTTCTACCATCAAACCGTCGTATTCCAGTTCGGCAGCGTCTCTGCACAGACTCGAAACGCGCTCTGCGTCACCGCTCATGTGGGAGGGGTCAAGCAATAAACCCACTTCCGGCATATTAATTCGTAACTGATATGCCATTTGCCAGCATGGTTGGTGATTGCAACCGCGGTGTACGGCGAGTACGTTGCTGACGGCTTGTTGTAGGCGACGTATATTACCTTGCCACAGTGCCTCATCTTCGTTCACGGGATTCTTGAGAAATACCCCGCGTAAGTTCGTCCGATGCGGAGAATATATGATAGCATCTGCAATAGCCTGAACTGTAATCGGACTTGCGCATGTACGAGCGCCAATCCATAGGTATTCTATTTTAGCTGCCTATGCTTTGGTTGTCTGATCTGCATTGGCCACTTCGGTAGCTACAGGAAGACCTAATTCTTTTTGTACGCGACTTAACCACAGCAGTCCCTCGTCACCAACGCCCTGAAATGACTCGGGACGGGTGCGAGGTTTCCATATTCCGGCGCGGAAAATAAGTCCCTCTATACCGGATAATGCACGAGCGGTATCCAGTACTTGCTGCTCATTTTCTGCTGCGCATGGACCTGCTATGTAAGTCTTCTTATTCATTTCTTGAGTGCAGCAAGGTTAGCTTGAATGGCGGCGATACGTTGTTCCGCATCGTGCTTCTTCTTGCGTTCCAATTCAACGATTTCGGGTTTGGCATTGGCCACAAAGCGCTCGTTATTGAGTTTTGCCATTACACCGCGTAAAAAGCCTTCTTGGTGTTGTAAGTCTGCTTCCAGTTTTGAAATTTCTTCGTCCACGTTGATGAATGCGTCAAGCGGAATGGCATATTCGGTTGTACCGATAATAAACTTAGCCGCATTAGCGTTTTCTGCAAGAGTCTCAACGCGTACGCTCACGTTTGCTAATTTTTCAACGAGCGAATCGAGTGCTATAGGGCTAATAAGAGTCAGTTGTTCTTTAGTCGGTATATTTTTCGAAGCGCGGATATTACGTACGTTGGATACAATAGCTTTCAGCTCTTCCATCTTCTGCACTCTTTCATTCATAGCTTCGCTTACTTTTTCAACCTTAATGGTGGCGAACATGATGGTCTTTGATTCTCCGCCTTGCTTGCCCGGTTCCAGACCGTGCCAAAGTTCTTCGGTGATGAATGGCATAAATGGATGTAAAAGACGGAGCAATTGGTCGAAGAACTGCAAGGTCTGTTCATAGGTGGTGTGATCAATAGGCTGTTGGTAAGCCGGTTTAATCATCTCTAAGTACCATCCTGAGAATTCGTCACAGTAGAGCTTGTAAATCTCCATAAGTGCTTCGCTCAGACGATATTTGTGCATAAGGTCATCAATCTGTGCTGCTGATTCCGCTAACTTGGCGTTGAACCATTGTACGGCAGTCTTGCTGGTCTGAGGTTGTTCGAAGTCTTGTACTTCCAAGCCCTTCACCATACGGAAACAGTTCCAAATCTTATTGCAGAAGTTACGTCCTTGTTCGCACAACGAGTCATCGTACAAGATATCATTTCCTGCAGGAGCACTGAGTAAAATACCCATCCGTACGCCGTCAGCACCGTAGCGTTCGATAAGATCTAATGGGTCCGGACTATTACCCAGACTTTTAGACATCTTACGCCCCAGTTTGTCGCGCACGATACCGGTAAAATACACATGCTTGAACGGCATGCTACCCATATATTCGTAGCCTGCCATAATCATACGAGCTACCCAGAAGAAGATGATATCAGGTCCGGTCACGAGGTCGGCGGTGGGGTAGTAATACTGAATTTCCTTGTTATCCGGTTTGTCAATGCCGTCGAACAGTGAGATAGGCCACAGCCACGAGCTGAACCACGTATCCAACGCGCCTTCGTCTTGTACATAGTTCCCCTCAGGCTTTGACTCTGCTACTATAATCTTGTCTGCAGGATAATCTTCCAGACCGGTTTGTGCGAGCAGGTCGGCGTCGTAGTACGCCGGGATGCGGTGACCCCACCAGAGCTGACGGCTGATACACCAGTCTTTGATATTTTCAAGCCAGTTGCGGTAGGTGTTCTTGTATTTAGCCGGATAGAAAATAATGTCGTCGTTCATCACCGGCGGCAGCGCGATGTCGGCAAAGTGCTGCATCTTGACAAACCACTGCAGGCTCAACCGCGGCTCGATAGGCACGTTCGTGCGCTCGGAATAGCCGACTTTGTTGTCATAATCTTCCACTTTCTCCACAAGGTCAAGCGCCTTCAGGTCCTCCACAATCTGCTTGCGGCAGTCGAAACGGTCCATGCCGTGGTACTTGCGTACATTGGCTTGCAGCTCTTCCTCCACGGTGTCCATATTCAGGTGCGCGTCCGGCGTGAAGATATCAATGGTCTTCAGGTTGTATTTCTGTCCTAACGCATAGTCGTTTACGTCATGTGCAGGTGTCACTTTCAGGCATCCGGTACCGAAACCTATTTCTACGTATCGGTCTTCAATGATTGGGATGACACGTCCTACACCCGGTACAATCACATGCTTTCCTTTGAGCCACTGGTTCTTCTCCTCCTTAGGGTTGATACAAACGGCTATATCGCCGAAGATGGTCTCCGGACGCGTGGTGGCTACTACTGCGTAGTCGGCTCCTGTCTCGGGGTTGGTGACACCCGGCTCCGCCACTTTATAGCGCAGGTAGTAGAATTTAGAGTGCTCGTCGTGGTAGATGACCTCCTCGTCGCTCAGTGCCGTCTGACGCTCCGGGTCCCAGTTCACCATGCGTAGTCCGCGGTAGATGAGACCTTTCTTATAGAGGTCGCAGAATACGTGAATAACGGCTTTAGAGCGTGTCTCGTCCATTGTGAAGGCGGTGCGGTCCCAGTCGCATGAACACCCCAGAGTACGCAGTTGTTTAAGTATGATGCCTCCGTGCTCGTCCGTCCAGTCCCAGGCGTGCTTGAGGAACTGCTCGCGGGTCAGGTCGCTTTTGTTGATACCTTGCTCTTTAAGGCGCTTGATGACCTTTGCCTCCGTAGCAATAGAGGCATGGTCGGTACCCGGCACCCAGCAAGCGTTCTTCCCCTCTAAACGAGCGCGCCGTACAAGAATATCCTGTATCGTCTCGTTCAGCACGTGACCCATATGCAGCACTCCCGTCACGTTGGGAGGAGGAATAACGATAGTGTAGGGCTCTTTTTTATTACCTTGCTCATCCACAGCATCCGGTTCGCTGTGAAAAAACTTGTTGTCAAGCCAGTATTGATACCACTTGGCTTCGATGTCTTTTGGATTATATTTTGCTTCCATACTGAAAAAAACTTTCTATTATTTACTTTGAGCAACTTTGCCGGAGGTTATCAACTGTCCCTGTGCATTAAAGATGTGCCCACGCCATAGGATATACAACTGCCCATCGCGTATAACTTTTGTTGTTTCATCCTTTGACTCTTTTACCTGTTCACTCTTAGTTACTATGGTCGGGTCGTATATATCCGGTTCGTCTTGGTCCCACGGGCGTACATATTGGTCATTGTTCTTCACACCGTGTACGCCGGGTTTCTGCAGGTAGTTGGGATTGGCTTTGCTGTTAAGGAGTTCTCCCCGAACCTTAATCATCTGCCCGATGAGTTGAGCGTTATCTACTACGTTAAGAGCATTGCGTGCGTTTCCTGATACAAGTTCTACAGTCACTATTTTGTTATAATCGGTTTCGTTGGAGATACGTCCTAAGACGAGAGATGTCTTGTCATTGTCACATATGCCATCGAACTGGTCGTTATTGTACCGCTTGACTGCACCGAGCACGTAGCCTTTGACCCAATATTGGGTACCTCTCCATACGGTTCCTTCATTAGCTGCTAAGAGGATAACGTCGCCAACTGTATATGGATCCATCTTCGTCCCGCTGCCTTCTAAATTCAAATCGCTCACTTCGGCGCCTATATAAAGTAGTTTTGTTACAGTTTCGTTATTTTTACCTGTAGCACTCAGTTGAATGGTTCCGCTGTACCTCCCGGCATCAGCTCCTGTTTCGAAGGAAACAGTCAGTTTGCCGCCTTCTGACGGCAAAGAACGCATACTTGCCGCGAAGCGTTTATTGTCATTTTGGGTGAAGTTGACGGTGATATTGCTTTTGAGGTTGGTTCCTACTATCTGTACGTTAGCGTACTGCTTTGCATAGCTTTTGCCTAAGAAACCGAAGTCCACCGTCGTACCGGCAGTCAGTCTGATGGAAGCGGCATCAGGATCGGGTGGAAGAATAGTTACATCGTCCAAAAAGAAACGGTGCTTATTGATGGAGTAGAACTTGATTTTTACGCCATCGGTAACATCTGTTATGCTTACGCTCAGTTGTGTCCAATCGTTCTTCTTGAGTGTAAAGGCGGTCTTGTCGGCGGTGCCTCCTGTCACTTGAATATTCATCAGCGAATCTCCTGACCAAGGAGCTGCGCGGAAGGTGAGTTGCACATCGCCTGTGCAGCTGATAGTCGGTGTTGTAACATGTCCGGCATATTTGCTATGCCCCACTTTCGCACATTCGAACGCACCATATGCATAATCGCTCTGCCAATCGCTGTTGTCGGGAAGTATAACGCCTGTCGCGATATTCCCGCCATACTGGTTGTCGTTTCCGCCGGTGTACCCCATCTCTTCATAATCGTCAGTCCCCGGAGTACCGTAACCGATACATTGGTCAAAAGACTCATAGAATAAAACTTCGTTTTGTGCGCAAAGCGCGATGCCCAAACATAAAGCAGCACATAATAACCCGATTTTTTTCATACTTATGTCGTTTGATAGTCAAAAAACGTGCAAAGATACTGCTTTTCTCGCATATATGCAAAAAAAAGTGCAGTTTGAGTAAAAAAACAAAAAAATGAATAAATATCGCTTTTTATTTGTGTATTAGAAAATAAAGTTGTACCTTTGCAGGCGGAAAACAATTTAATCCTATAATATCTATTATGAAACACACATCTATTCTCGTCAGTTTGGCTTTGTGCCTGAGCTTGACGCTTTCAGCGCAGAACGAGACACTCGTTCGCTGTATTGCTTTCTACAACCTGGAGAACCTCTTTGACACCATTCACGATGAGGGGAAGAATGACTATGAGTACCTGCCCGATGGTGGCATGAAGTGGACTCCTCTCAAGTATGAGCACAAGGTGAAAAACATGGCTTATGCCCTTTCGCAACTCGGTACGGACGAAGACCCGCGCGGTGCTGCATGTATCGGCGTGTGCGAGGTGGAGAACTTGGGCTGCCTGCAAGATGTTGCGCGTAAAATGAAGGACTATGGCCGTAATATGGAGGCTATTCTGCTGGAGGGTCCGGACCGCCGTGGCGTGGATTGCGGATTCCTGTATAATCCGGACCTCTTTAAGGTGGTTAATGTGCGCGGACATGAACTCAAGGCTCATTATGCTGACGGCGGTGTGGTTAAAACGCGTCTCCAACTGCTTGTATCAGGCTATCTGACCGGAGAGGGCAAACCGGAGAAGATTCACGTTATCGTTAATCACTGGCCAAGCCGTTACGGAGGTGAATTGCGCTCACGTGCTACCCGCGACAGTGCTGCTATGCTTACCAAATCCATCTGCGACAGTATCTATCTCAAAGAGCCGCGGGCGAAAATCATTATTATGGGCGATTTGAACGACGACCCGTACAACCACAGTTGTGCCGAAGTACTCAAAGCGCGTAAGACCCGTGCCGAAGTGGAAGAGCAAGGTTTCTTCAATACTATGTGGCTTAAACTTGAACGCGGTATAGGCTCGCTGGCTTATAACGGCAGTTGGAACCTCTTCGACCAAATCATTATCTCGGAACCTCTGATGAATGAGAAACTGGAGAACGGCAAGTGGACATACTGGAAGTCTCAAATCTTTAATAAAGACTTCCTGACCATCCAGGACGGCAAAGACAAAGGAACTCCCAAACGTACTCACAAAGCCGGCGTGTGGTTGGACGGTTACGGAGACCACTACCCAACAATGATATATTTGATTAAAAAGAAATAATGGAACTTATTCGTAGGAACACGGCGCCCATACGTATGCGTAATTACGGGCGCATCTTGCAAGACACGATAGAGTATGCCTGCACGCTCACTAACAATGCCGAGCGGCAGGCACTTACTCTGTATATCGCACAGTGCATGAGACAAAAAAACCTTGTCTGGAACAAAGACCAGGAGTCCGGCATTGAACGAATTAAAAACGACTTACATGTTTTATCAAATGGTCGTCTGGATGCGGATATCGCATTGCTGGACGGTGACATGATAAACAGCAAGAAGAAGAATAGAAAATAAAGACAGCGGCTATGCCGCTCTAAGTACATTACCAGCATGTTACAAGAAGCATCTCAATTCAAAATCTTTGCCGGTAGTCAGGGTGAAGCAATTGCGCAACGCATATGCGATCGCTTGGGCTGCAAATTAGGCAAAGTGACGGTTACCCATTTCTCGGATGGTGAGTTCGCTGCCGCTTTTGATGACAGTGTACGTGGACAATCCGTTTACCTGGTGCAGTCCACCAACCCCAGTAGCGACAATCTGATGGAGTTATTGCTCATGATAGATGCCGCTAAGCGCGCCAGTGCCCACGCTGTGATTGCCGTGATGCCGTACTTCGGTTGGGCCCGGCAGGACCGTAAGGACAAACCCCGTGTGTCTATCGGAGCCAAACTCGTGGCTAACATGCTGCAAGTCGCCGGAGCCGACCGCGTTATCACACTTGACCTTCACGCTGACCAGATACAAGGATTCTTTGATATACCTGTTGACCACCTTTATGGAGGCAACGTACTGGCTAATTATATTCAGAGTCTCAACCTGCGTAAGCTCATTGTCGCATCTCCTGATGTAGGCGGTTCCAAACGTGCAGCGGCTTTTGCCAAGAAATTGCATATGCTCACCGACCGTGAAGTGCCGATGGTTATATGCTACAAGAACCGTCCCGACTTCAATAAAGTGAGTGAGATTAGGGTCTTGGGGGATGTGTACGGAAAAGATGTCGTCCTTATCGACGATATCGCAGATACCGCGGGTACTATATGTAAGGCGGCGGCTGTCATGAAAGAGGGAGGCGCCAAGTCGGTACGTGCGGTGGTGTCACATGGTATTATGTCAGGCGAAGCGTGCCAACGCATTATGGACAGCGAACTGGAGGAACTGATTTTTACGGATTCTATACCTTTTGATACAACGCGATGCCCGAAAGTGAAAGTCATCAGCGTTTGTCAGCCTTTTGCCGATACAATACAAGCTATTCAGGAGCATAAATCCATCTCCGAGATAAATGTCCGCTAATAGTATAATGAGAAAACAGATTGTCATATTATTAGCGGTGTTGAGTCTGTGCGCCTGTAACAAAGCCGTTAAGCCCGATACGGTAGCGCATAATGCCTTCAGCGGGGATAGCGCATATGCTTTTATCGACCGTCAGATGAGTTTCGGACCGCGTGTCCCTAATAGCAAGGCGCATCGCGACTGTGCAGTATGGCTCGTGCAGCAACTCCGCAACTATGGCGCACAAGTGGAACTGCAGAAAGGCACGCTCCAAGACTATGCGGGCAGGCTGCAACCTATCATCAATATCATTGGGCACTTCGTTCCCGATTCCGTGGACGCCAAGAAAGAGGCTGTGCTGCTTTGTGCTCACTATGACACAAGGGCTTGGGCGGACGAAGAAGTGTATTATGAAGACAGAGCCTATAATGTTCCCGGAGCTAATGACGGAGCCAGTGGGGTGGCTGTCCTGCTCGAAGTGGCGAGACAGATAAGCCTCAATCGTCTCAAACAACCGGTGGATATCATCTTCTTTGACTACGAAGACCAAGGTACACCGTCTTCCTATACGGGCGTACAGCGCGAGAATACATGGTGTCTCGGTTCCCAACTCTTTGCCGCTCATTATACCGAACGCGTACGGACAACCGAGATGCAGCGACCGTACCGGTTCGGGATATTGCTCGATATGGTCGGAGCACCGGACGCCGTCTTTCCTAAAGAGATGTACTCCGTTCAGTATGCGCAGAACTATGTCGAGTTAGTATGGCGTAAAGCCCATCAGTTGGGATACGGACGATACTTCAAAGATGCAATGTCGTACCCGATAACCGATGACCACTACTATCTGAATATAGCAGGTATTCCCTGCGTAGATATTATCCATTATGATGCCAATAATGCTACGGGGTTTGCCTCGTGGTGGCATACACGTCATGATGACATGACCAATATCGATACCGCTACTCTTACCGCGGTCGGGCAAGTCGTCCTGGCGGTTATTAATGATTGAACCAATCCGTAATTTTATTCTATGACGAGTCTTTTAGAGATACATAACTTACACGCTTCGATAGCCGGTAAGGAAATCCTTAAGGGCATTGACCTCACTATTCATGCCGGCGAAGTACACGCTATTATGGGACCTAACGGTGCCGGTAAATCCACACTCTCCGCTGTGCTCACAGGTAACGAGCAGTACGAAGTGACCGATGGCACGGTGATGCTTAACGGCAAGGACTTACTCGCTATGCCGGCTGAGCAACGGGCGCGTGAGGGAGTATTCCTCTCTTTCCAGTATCCTGTTGAGATCCCGGGCGTGTCTATGGTTAATTTTATGCGTACTGCTGTCAACGAAAAACGCAAGTACGAAGGCAAAGAGCCTCTCTCTTCTACCGAATTCCTGAAAATGATGCGGGAGAAACGGAAGATGCTCAATATGGCAGATAAACTGAATAACCGTTCGGTCAACGAGGGATTCTCCGGTGGTGAGAAGAAGAAAAACGAAATCCTGCAAATGGCGATGCTGCAACCATGCCTCAGTATATTGGACGAGACGGACTCCGGACTGGATATTGATGCCTTGCGTATCGTCGCCGAAGGTGTTAATCGTCTCAAGACACCGCAAAACGCCTCCATCGTCATCACACACTACCAGCGTCTGCTCGATTATATCGTGCCCGATTTTGTACATGTCTTGGCGGACGGGCGAATCGTTAAAACAGGGGATAAGAACTTAGCACTTGAATTGGAGAAGAATGGATACGCTGAGTTTGAATAGAGGAGAAGTGCGCAATCTGGTCTTCGTTGATGAGCCGGACTTGGATTTGCACTGCATGCAAGAGGAGGATTCAGTCCTGCGTCTTTTTGTCTTTGATTTTCATTCGGCGGACAATATCCTGCATATCGACCATAAGGCACCCGGTTGCGTGACGGAAATCTATCACCTTGCCTTCCTGCACGGTGAGGATCGTGTCAATTTGCACACACGTATGCACCATGAAATAGGGGAGGGTATCAGTCGCCAGACGGTTAAGTTCGTCTTGGACGACAAGTCCAAAGGGGAGTTCCTCGGCGAATTGGTCATTAAGCCTGATGCCCAGCACGTGGATGCACAGCAGACCAATCGTAATCTGATTCTCTCTAAGACAGCCACTATGCGTACGCGTCCGCAGTTGGAGATTTACGCCGATGATGTCAAGGCCTCTCACGGTGCTACAACAGGCCAACTGGACGACTCCGCGCTCTTCTACATGCAGCAACGCTGTATCGCGCCCGAACAGGCACGCAAAATGTTATTAAGAGCCTTTATGGAAGATGTGATAGCGCAGTTGCCTGACGAGCAGCAGCGGGAACAATTAATGGTCACGATTGACCGCATAATCGAGCAAGGACAATAGAGCCTGTTTCGTCGAACTGTCGTGAAATATAGAAAGTGCTTCAACGGCACTTTTTTTATGCTCTAACATGCGGGCTGCCGTATAGCGGATGCCGTCATAACGCAGTACAAAAGACTTGATTTCCTGCTCCGCATTCAACGGGTCTGTAATGTCCTGGTATAAATCTTCTGCTATTTGTTTGATATGGGCAGCTTCGTCCTTGGGTGCGCGTGTTAGGGAGATTAGAAGCGGTAAGGTGCATTTGCCGTCTCTGATATCGCTCATCGTGGGTTTGCCAATCTCTTCGGCGTCGGAGTAATCAAAGATATCGTCTTTGAGCTGGAAACATATTCCCAGGTGTTTGCCGAACTCACGCAGGGCGGTCGTTTGTTTCATGGTGGCAGCCGAAGACTCGGCACCGGCTGACGCGCAAACGGCAAACAGCTGGGCGGTCTTTTGGGTGATGATACGGAAATACTGCTTCTCAGTAATCCACATCGACTCGTTGGCGTGCAACTGCAGAAGCTCGCCGCTACTGAGGGACATGCCCAAATCGGCAACGATATTGAGTATCCGGGAGTTATGGATATCGGTGATGGTGTTGATTACGCGGGCAAGCATATAATCGCCTACAAGTACGGCTATCTTATTGCTCCATTTAGCCTGTACGGATTTCACTCCGCGCCGCAGGTGCGACGAATCCACCACATCGTCATGAACCAGACTCGCGTTATGCAGCAACTCCAACGCAACTGCCGTCTGAATCGTCTTTTCTGTCACACCGCGACATAGCTGTGCAGAAAGCAATACGATAATAGGACGCAACTGTTTCCCTGACTTGGCGTGAATATAATTCAGCACCTCATTCAGACGCTCGTCCTCGCTTTGCATCGCTTGAGTAAAGGCTTGCTCGTATGATATAAACGCATCCCTTACCGGAAATTTTATGTCCTCTATATCTATCACCTTCTTTCGACTATTATCTCATCTCCTATCACCAACGCCGCCATTGCTTCTACTACCGGAACGGCACGTACTGCAATACACACGTCATGACGGCCTCCATACTCTTTCATCTTTGTTGCCGTCGCTTTGAAACGGCAGCGGAACACAATATCATTCCCGTCGCTGATACCACCCGCAATGCCGCAACTCACTCTTTGTCCGGTTGTGTCCCGTTCACAGACCGCAAAGCTGCGGCAGCCGTTGATACTCATTATCGCGTAGGCCAACCGGGCTTGCAGTTTGTCGAAGACAGGCTCGCCTAATCCCGCCTTTACGCCTTTGATACGGCATTCCACCACGCCGCCAACCGACTCGCCGGCGCGCTCAACATCTTCTAACAGCGAGGCGAACTTGGTCGTATCTGTCTCATCGCCTATCTGCACAAGAGCCCCCTCTATCGAAATACCCTCTTGCGCTATTATCTGTTTGGCGATAGCGCCGGCTACTACGCGCGCTGCCGTCTCTCTGGCGGAAGCACGACCGCCGCCGCGGTAGTCACGAATGCCGTACTTGAGCTCATAAACGCGGTCCGCATGCCCCTCGCGATATACATCGCGGAGCGATTCATAGTCCTCCTCACGGGCGTTCGTGTTACGGATAATAAAGGCGATAGGACTGCCTAAGGTCACGCCGTCTAACAGACCGCTCAGCCACTCCACTTCGTCTGCCTCACCCCGTGCACGAGCCGAACTGACTAAATCGCCGACGCGACCGGCACGGCGGTCAAGATCATGACGGATAGCTGCAAAGTCTATCTTCAGCATCGACGGAACACCGTCCAGCACACCGCCAACTGCCACTCCGTGAGATTCCCCGAAGTCTGTAAAACGCAATATCTGACCTATCGTATTCATTATTTAACCTGCGCCCCTTGACCGTTGCGCACAATCTTTGTTATATTTTACTGTTTCACGCTGCAAAAGTACTGCTTTTTTTGCATTTAAGCAAATAAAAAGTGCAGAATGGTTGATTTTCTGCACTTTTTGTTAAACGTGCGCAGCACACTACATGTTGCATAGCAACACTAAACGTGCGAAGCGCTCATTCCCGTCAAGGGGCTGTTCGCCGCCTCGACTGGAATTAGCAAATGAACGAGCTAGTGACACCATGCAGTGAAAATGTTTTCGATTATCTTCTCTAAAACGCTTTCTTCGTCGCATCATACGACTCCACCGTCTTCGTCACAATCGTGCAACTGGTATCACCCCTCTGCCAATACTGACTCTCAGTCGTTACGACTCGGGTGACGTTGCAACTCGTCAAGCATGCGAGGATGCCAATGAATAATGAACAATGTAATAATCGTGCCCGGCAAGGGCTGAGAATAATGAACATCTTTTTCATAGTGCACCTCCTTAGACGAGCTTAGCGTACTCTTGTGCGAAGATGTAGCCGTTGAGTGTCGCATACTTCTTTTGGTTAGCGAAGGCCGTTTCGTAGGCAGCCTTTTGCTCCGGTGTGAGTGCTTTGACGGCGGCAATGGTCTGTGTGAACTTGGTGTGTGTAGCCAGTTCGTCAGCGGAGTACGGATCTTTGTTTAGGTCACGCGGGTTGCATCGTTTTCCTGTGTAGAGGGTCTTTCCTTTCTTGGCAAAATAGATGTCCGAATGGGTGCAAATTTTGCCGCGATAGTACTTGACCATTTCGATAGGTACATACTTGGACATTTTCGTTAAAGTTTTAGGTTAAACATGTAGCGTAAAAGACGCTTAAGATACGCTTAAGATACGCTGGTTAATTGGGTGTCATTCGCGAAAGACGGTGCAAAGATATTATGATGAAATGTGGTTTTGCAAATTTTCCGCAAAAAAAAATTAACCCCCCGAAAAAAGGAGGGCTAAAATTGGAGTGCAAAAGTTACAAAGTTACAAAGTTACACATCTTTGTAGCTTCATTTTTCTGTCATAATAATATAATATTATATATTATATATTATGGCGATTTTTTCAAGGTACATTTTTATGTAACCTTGTAACCCTGTAACCTTGGACCTTATTTCAACCTTTGCCAATGGCCTTCAGATGTTTTCTCTATTCTACCATTCGCTTTCCATCGATGTAGCAGCACCTTAATGGAAGTGGAACTTACACTCTGCCCTTTTCGTGCGCGGAGTTTAATAAGGTCTCCGGTGGTGAACTCTTGCGGGAGATGCTCCTTGCCAAAACTCTCCATGTAAGAGGCAGATTATGCATGCTCTTGTTTTGGAACCTGCATACTCCACCTTGGAATAATCGTACTTATCCCCATGAACGGCTTTCGCTTTTTGTATGAATTCTTCGGTGGTTATCGATTATACTTTATGCTATAGAAAAAAACTACTCTTACGGATTATTTCTTCTCTATACTTATGAAGTAATCATTAGTATAATATACCTCAACTCCATAATCATTATAGTAAGTCAAGTATCCCATTCTTGAATTGCTAACCTTTGAATATGGGAAAATACTCGCTAATCTCTTATTAATTTCAATAGCATCTTCTTCTATTTCTGTATGACTTGTTTGAATAGTAACTTTTTCTATCATCCCACTTTTATACCATGATAGATAGACCCCGCAACCATTTTGGTTTACTTCATCAAAAATAATATCCCCAGAAGGTAAATTAAGAAATAGTCCATTGGTCAATTGATCATATTCTTGCCGGGTAAATGGACGTGTACTTCTCAGTACGGTATAATATGTGATACCTTTGTTGTAAATAGACATATCAACATTTTTTACCTCACCCATTTGAAAGCCGATTTCTTCAAGGCTTTTTATAATAGCACGATGACCTTCAATAGCAGACACTCCGTTTACATAAAATGATTTATGCTCATCGTCAAGAAATTGATATGATTCCCTTGTTGTATTACAAGAAATGATTACAAGGGCTAACAATAATAACATACATATTTTTTTCATAATGTTTGTATTTTGTAGTTTGTTATTTCTCCAATTTATTCTACCTGCTCGTAGTAATAGGAGTAGTCGATTCCTTTCATAAAGAGCTCGCGGTCGGATATTTGGTCTGTCAATGCACTGTTAAGCAATCGACGAATGGCGGAATCGTTGGTAGTGCTCAGTCGCATAGCATGGAGGTATTGCTTCTTGTCAATCTGACTCCAGTCTATACATTGTTTGAGTGCGTGCTTGAAGATGAGGTCGAGCCAAATACGGGTACTGCGACCGTTGCCTTCCATGAAGGGATGGGCAACATTCATCTCGACATACTTGCTGACAATCTCGTCAAAGGTTGATTGTGGCATGCGTTCAATCCGATCGAGTTCACGAGGCAAATACTCCGCGCGACAGAAGATTGTGCCACCCTTCCAGATAGTCTTGGTTCGAATCTGTCCTGCAAAATCATATAGTCCTCCGAAGATATATGCGTGAATCTTCTGCAAAGCCTTTGTGGTGCCTATTTCGTCCTCGGCAATGATGTTGCTTTCCCAGAAGGTGTACGCTTTTTTGCGTGATTGTCCATCGATGGAGTTGTCGGAATAGGTGAACCAGTCGAGAAAAGCGGTAGCTTTGTTGTTGGGAACCGCTTTGGCCAAAGCGAAGACTCCGTCATAGTCAATGGCATCGGATTTATACCGTTTTCCATCGGTAGCGATGAGTTTCAGTTGGGTAGTGGCACTAACCAACTCGCTTTGTTCTTTTTTCAGTTTTGCTTTGAGAAACTTCCAGTAGTTACGGTTCTTTTTGTAGTCTTCCTGGTTGTTGATGGCGCCGATGACGTCAAGGACGGAGAAGAACCATTTGTTCTGCTCGTCATCCCACACCGCGCGCACTTTGTGGTCATTGAAGAATCGTATGGAAACTTTTGTTGTCATTGAGTTCTGCTATTATGCGGTGCAAAGGTACAATAATTTTTCCACATGCACAAATTATTGGCTCACTTTTTTGGGAAAAAGGCCTATGCTTCACATAATCCTTTTCATTTACTCACTTACAGCAGCGGCAGATACTTTTCCTGTTTTGCACACCTCTTTCACATCATTCTTTGCACATTTTTCATAAAACTTACACTTTTTATTTGCATATATGCAAAAAAAGTAGTATTTTTGCAGCGCAAAATAATATAACATCAGACTATGGCTAATTATAAGTGGACGTTCTCTAACGTCGGGGGCGCTACGCGCGTCCGTATTCAATCAGCTGAGGATATACGACACCTCGGCGAATTAGACAAAAAAATGTGGACAGTTCTCTCCTGCCCAGTCAACGGACTCGAAATCAGTGCCGAATCACTCTCACTTATCGATCTTGACGCAGACGGAAAACTGCGTATCAAAGAAGTGGTTGCTACCGCACAATGGCTCTGCAATACACTCGTTAATCCCGAAACCCTGTTCGACCAAACGGACCAAATAGCTATAGCCAATATCGCTGACGCCGATATTAAAGCTATCGCTCAACAGGTTGCAGGTAAAGAGGCCATCGTCACTTTGGCGCAAGTCAATGCCGCTATAGATGCCGTTACCGTTACACCTGCAGAGGTGCCTGCAGCACCATACGAAGCCAACGTAATCGCTACCTATAAGGAGAAGCAAGCCGAAATAGCCGCTTATTTCGAGGCTCTCAAGATGCAGAAACTCGGCCTCATCACTATCCCGGCTGAGACAGTAGCTCCAACAGTTAAGGAAAAAGACTTCATCGAGATGGGAACTAAAATTGCCGAATACGAAGCGGGAGTGGCTGCGGCTGCTGCAGCAGATGCAGAGGCACTTGCTGCTGGTAAAGCTGTATTTGCTGACTTGCGCAAACTGCTACTTATCCATCGCGACTTCTACCGACTGCTGAAGAACTTCGTCACCTTCGAGGACTTCTACGATACAAAGCAAAGTGTTGTTGCTTCTTTCCAAGCCGGTACACTCGTAATCGACCAACGTATATGCCGCTTGTGCATCCGCGTAAACGATATGGTAAAACACGATATGCAGGCACCTCTTTCCGGTATCTATCTGCTTTATTGCGACTGCGAGAGCAAGAAACTTGGTAAGAAAATGCAAATAGTTGCCGCTATGACCCAAGGCGAAATAAAGAACCTGAGTGTTGGCAAAAACGCTGTCTTCTACGATAACGCTGGTAACGACTACGATGCAACCATAACAAAGATTATCGACAACCCGATTTCTATCCGTCAAGCTTTCTGGACACCTTATCGCAAGTTCGGTAACTGGATTCAGGAAAAGATTAATAAATCCGCTGCCGAAAAAGATGCGAAAGCATTTGACGATATGAAAACACAAGCCGATTCTGCCGCTGATCCTAATGCACCCAAGAAACAAGCATTCGATATTGCTAAGTTCGCCGGTATCTTTGCTGCCATCGGTATGGCGGTCGGCATGATTGGTACGGCTCTTGTAGCGCTCTTTAGTGGATTAGCAGAGTTAAAGTGGTGGCAACTGATTATTGTCTTTGTCTGCATCCTCTTGGTTATTAGTGGACCGAGTATGATTATGGCTTGGCTGAAGTTGCGTCGCCGTAACCTTGCTCCGGTGCTTAACGCCAACGGATGGGCTGTCAATGCCGATACGATTATCTCCGTTCCGTTCGGCGTAACACTCACCGAACAAGTACAGTTCCCGCTTATCAAGCTGACCGATCCGTTTGCTAAGAAAGGTATGCCGGCTTGGAAAAAAGCCCTTATATGGTGCGCGGTGATAATCGGTCTCCTGGCAGTTGCTGCCTGCTGCCTCTATTACTTCGGTTTGTGGCCGTTCGAGCAAGTGGCAGGACCTCAACCGGCTGCATTATGAGACGATTGATAACTTTATCTTTGCTTATCCTTACTTTCGTGGCGGCGCAAGCTGTCACGAAAGTGTCTTTTGACCAACTGCAATCGCAGGGGTGGGATGCGTATCAAGGACAGCGTATCCGTATCACCACGCCTCTTGTGGTATGCGGAACGTTCTATGATTCGCTTATCTTGGCCCCCGAACGATTGTACGTGCCCGAGGAACGCGCCGTAGGACTGGATAAAGGAGATAGTACACGCCTGTTGCAACTCAAGGACTATAACCGGTCCCGCCAACTGAAACTCGTGTGCCGCAAACCCTATAACCTCAATTTAGGCGCTACGGTACGGGGATTAGAGGCGTACGTAACGGGCAACCAGGCTCTGCAGACAGGACAACAGCCACGATTCAAGAACTACAAACCCGCGAAGAAAACGCCTTCCGTAGGACCGGCGGATATGATTGTCTGTGCCACCAATATACAGAATTATTTTGCCCATCAGGGCGGTTATGCCACCAAACGCAACACAGCCGGTCAGCACGCCTTCCAGTGCTACAAGACGGCATCGGCTCTGGTCCATATCAACGCCGACCTGTATGCCCTGTGCGAGATAGAGAAAGGACCTTCCGCACCGGCGGAGTTAACAGCCAAAATGAATGAGCTTGCGAAGAACGATATCTACGCGTTTGTCCGCACAGCCGAGGATGACGGGGATACTATCTCGGTTGGATTTATCTACCGTAAGGACCGCGTTCGGCCGGTCGGTGAACTTCGACGCGCCTATACCCAACGCACGAATATCTACTCCAACCGCTTTATGCTGCAGGGCTTTGAACACCTCAAATCCGGCGAACAGTTCGTGCTTTCACTCAATCATCCGCGCAGCAAACGCGGTAATCCCGATATGTCGAATGCCAAGAGAATGGATAATATCCGGCATATTCTGGAATGTATCAACCAAGCCTATGAGGACAGTATTTATACGGACCCGGACATCTTGCTTTTGGGCGATTATAACTGCTATCGTTACGAGCAACCTGTCCAAACGCTTGTAGCCTCCGGTTATGCAGATATGCTGACGGATAGTATGGAGTATTCCTATTCGTACCACGGTCTGTGCGGCAGCTTGGACCGCGTCTTCGCTTCCTCAACCATGGCGGAGCAGATAACACGAGTGGCACCTATCCACTGGAACACCGATTACTACTACTCGGCAGCCTACTACAGCAAGTATAACTTCATCAATAATACCATCCCGAAAGAAGCACCTGCTGATATCCGCAAGTGCTTGTCCAAAGCGGCGAAGCGCAATCTGCTCTTCCGCTACTCGGATCATGACCCGGTATTGATAGGGCTGAAGTTCAGGTAAGAATCAGTAACTTTCCTCCGCTGAAGGGAAGTTACTTTCTTTTACGGCGTTGTTGTATTCGCTAACGGCTCCCTTCACTTGGTCGGCTAAGTGCGCAAAAAGACGTAGGAACTTAGGTTTGAATCCTTGTGTAAGACCTAACATGTCGTGCAGCACAAGCACTTGTCCGTCGGTGCCGTTCCCCGCTCCTATACCTATCACCGGACACGAAACGGTGTCCGTAACCTGTTTGGCAAGGGCGGCAGGAATCTTCTCAAGCACAATACAGAAACATCCGGCTTCGTCCAATAGTTTGGCATCGTGCAGCAGTTTGTCTGCTTCCGCCTGCTCTTTGGCACGAAGACCATATCCGCCGAACTGATTGACGGACTGCGGAGTCAGTCCCAAGTGTCCGCACACAGGTACCCCCGCTTGAATAATATGCCGTATGGTAGGCAGGAACTCCTCGCCGCCTTCAATCTTAACGGCATCGCACCCGCTCTCTTTCATCACCCGGATGGCATTACGCACACCGTCTTCTTCGCTTATCTGGTAGCTGCCGAACGGCATGTCGCATATGACAAGGGCATGCTGGGCCGCGCGTACTACACCTTTGGTGAGGAATATCATCTCATCCACCGTGATGGGGAGTGTATATGCGTTACCGCAAACAACATTACTGGCACTATCTCCTACGAGAATGATGTCCGTGCCTGCTTCGTCCACTAAGGAGGCTAACGTAAAATCGTAACTGGTGAGCATCGTAATCTTCTCACCTTGGGCTTTCATTTGGCGGACCTTAGCCGTCGTGATGCGTGATGATTGAGTATGAACTGACATATTAATGTATTTGTCTTGCGTTTAATTCTTCCTGATAAGCCTTTGCCACGGCTGCGTGTGTAGCGTAGCGGGACGAGAACATATGTGTGCCGGACCAGTCGGGATTAGCCCACATATACAGGTAGTCCGTCTCCGGTGCATCGAGCACAGCGTCTATTGTCGACCCCATCGCGCAACGTATCGGTCCGGGAGGCAGCCCACGATTGATATAGGTATTATATGGAGACTCTATCTTTAAGTGCCGTTTGAGCACACGACGCATCTTGAGGTCTCCTGTTGCGAAGATAACAGTCGGACAAGCCTGTAGCGGCATCCCCTTGCGAAGTCTGTTGAGGTAGAGGGAGGCAATAATAGGATACTCCTTTTTGTTATGCGTCTCGCTCTCTACGATAGAAGCCAATGTAGCCACTTCGGTGGGCGTCAGTCCGAGTGCTTCAGCTTTACGCAAGCGCTCTTCGTTCCAGAAAGACTTATACTCTTTGTACATCCGCTCAAACAGCTGGTCAGCCGTCATCGTCCAATAGACCTCGTAGGTATTAGGCAAAAAGAGGCACACAGCCGTCTCTTTGTTGAGCCCGAAGCGTTGTAAGTACTCGGCGCTGTCCAATCGCGCCATCACTTCCGTCGAGTCCAAAAGCAACACCTTAGCCATCCTGCCGGCTAACTGTTCGCGCGTACGGATAGCGTTGGTAAAAGTCAGCTTGACGGGGGACTGTTGCCCTAACTGCAAGCGCACGATAAGATGCTTGTCGCCGATACGTGCCGGAAACTTATAGTAACCTGTTTGTGCGTCAATAAGTGCTGCGTGCCGACGGTGAATACGCCAATCGGCATAAGAGCCTATCGTATAGTCCTCTTCCATTAAATAAATAAGGCTGTCAACAGTCATGTCCGGATACACGTAGTAACCGTGACTCTCGCCGTCCTTAGAGGTGAAATTACACACTTCCAAGCGGTAGTATTGCTCAATGGCGAAAGCGCCTGCACAAAGCAAAGCTATAGCCGCTACCGCCACCATCAACCATATATTTCTCTTTTTTCTGTTCATAAAGACTGAGTTTACAAATTGGAGTTGTAATATTCCTTCCGTCCGGTCACTTCTTGAGCAATGAAAGCCGGCTTGTCGAACGTCTGATTCTCGTCTTCTAATTCTATTTCCGCAATAGTGAGTCCGTCTAATCGTCCGTGGAACTCGTCCACTTCCCATTTCAGCACCCCGTTTTCTGCAGGAATAATCCACCGGGTCTTTTCAATTATTCCGGGTAGTGCTAAATTCAACAGCTGCTCGGCATCTTCGGTATCAATCGCTTTCTCCCACTCGAAATGACTCAATCCGTTGTTGGCAGATGCCCCTTTGATAGTGATAAAAGCCTCGTTATCCCGGATGCGGATACGTATCGTGCGTCCGCTTTCTTTGCACAGGTAGCCTTGCTTAATCTCGTAACGACGGACAGATAATTGCTTGTAACTCTCGTCCTTAACAAGAAACTTACGTTCTATTTCTATATTTTTACTCATAAAACCGCTGCAAAAGTACTGCTTTTTCTCCGTTTAGGCAAAAAAAACATTTTTTTGTCATTTTTATTTGCCAAAAATTTGTGTATATGAAAAAATAGCAGTACTTTTGCAGCCGCTTTTCGAGAAAAGCTTATTCAGATGCTAACGCATTGCTGCGCTACGGCGCAAGGAGAGATGGGTGAGTGGCTGAAACCAACAGTTTGCTAAACTGTCGTACTCGTAAGGGTACCGGGGGTTCGAATCCCCCTTTCTCCGCAGAAAAAGATTAGGGACATCCATAGAGGGTGTCCCTAACTCTTT
>ODAI010191181.1_pt1 | contig 23823 bp, 20 predicted proteins | sample 1539321 | NCBI WGS metagenome assembly ODAI01 (sample SAMN02144231, study PRJEB22623) | gut metagenome | biome: sheep rumen | host: Ovis aries | place: New Zealand | reverse complement strand
TGTTCGTCTACGTAGTTCTGGATCACCGGGGCAATTTCCGCGTCGCTTTCCGTGTTCAGGAATTCCGCGGCTGTCCTGCCCGTGCTGCGATCCATCCGCATGTCCAGCGGGGCGTCCGTATGATAGCTGAACCCGCGCTCCGGTGTATCCAGCTGCGGACTCGACACTCCCAGATCCAGCAGTACGCCGTCCAGGGCATCCGCGCCGGCTTCCCGGAGCAATTCCTTTCCGTCATGAAAATTACCCTGGATTGCGTGAAAACCGGAAAAGCATCTGAGTCGTTCCGTCGCTGCCCGGATGGCAGTCTCATCCCGGTCGATGCCGTACAGGACAGCCGTCCCGTCCGACGCCCGAAGAATCGCCTCGCTGTGTCCGCCCCCGCCCAGGGTCCCGTCACAGTATACACCGTTCTTCTGAACGTTCATCCATTGCAGCGTTTCCTGCAGCAGCACCGGCTCATGCTGAAAATTCATGGCATTTCCCCCGGTCTCAGACATTCTCCTTCAGTTCAGCGATCCGGTTCTCCAGCGCTTTTGCTTTGGCTTCGGCAGCTTCCAGTTTGTCCTTCTCCGCCTGCACCAGCTGTGCAGGTGCTTTGGCGATAAATCCCTGGTTGCTCAGCATGCCGCGGCTCCGGTTCATTTCTTTCTTCAGGTTTTCCAGTTCTTTGCCAAGCCGGGCGATTTCCTTTTCAAAATCCACCAGGTCTCCAAGGGGAATGAACAGTTCGCCGGCTGAAGTAACAGCGGAAACCGTTTTTTCCGTCACGCTGTTCCGGTCGTTCAGCAGAACCGTCTCACTGGCGCCGGCCAGCCGGCGGAAATAGCCGTCACCGCCAATGAGCGTTTCCGTCCAGCCCTCCGCCGGCAGCAGCATCAGGCGGGTGCGCTTTGAAGGAGCAACATTCATTTCGCTCCGCAGGTTCCGGATCGTCCGGATAATTTCCATGATGCCCTGCATTTTCTGTTCATCTTCGGCAAAGGAGAATTCAGCCTTTTCTTCCGGCCACTTCTGCAGCATCAGGAATCCTTCTGTTCCGGGCAGATATTTGTATACCTGTTCTGTCAGGAACGGCATGAAGGGATGCAGCAGCTTCAGCAGGTTCTCCAGCACATAGAGGAGCACTGATTTGACTGTCTCCTTGCTCTCCCCGTCTTCTCCCAGCAGGCGGCTCTTGCTCAGCTCAATGTACCAGTCACAGAATTCACTCCAGGCGAAGTCGTAAATCTTCGTGGCAGCCAGCCCGAAATCGCCGTCTTCCATATGATCGGACACGTCACGGATCGCTTCCTGCAGTCTGGACAAAATCCATTTGTCTGCCGTTTCCAGCTTTGCAGGAACAAAGTCCTTCCGTTCGTTCACGTTCATCAGCACAAACCGGCTGGCGTTCCAAACCTTATTGGCGAAATTGCGCGCAGCTTCCACTTTGTCGCGGCTGTAGCGGGTATCATTGCCTGGACTCACGCCCATCACAAGGCTGAAGCGCAGCGCGTCCGCGCCGTATTCATCGACGACCTCAAGCGGATCCACACCATTGCCCAGGGACTTGGACATCTTCCGTCCGAGCTCATCCCGGACCAGTCCATGGATTAATACCGTTCCGAAGGGCGCCTCGCCCATATTTTCAATACCGGCAACCATCATCCTGGATACCCAGAAGGTGATAATATCATAGCCGGTCACCAGCATGCTGGTAGGATAGAAATACTTCAGGTCCTCGGTGTTGTCCGGCCATCCCAGCGTGGAGAAGGGCCACAGGGCTGAGGAGAACCAGGTGTCCAGCACATCCTCGTCCTGATGCAGTTTTCCGCCGCACTTCGGGCAAACAGTCGGGTCTTCCCGGCTCACGGTCATCTCGCCGCAGTCGTCGCAATACCACACCGGAATCCGGTGCCCCCACCAGAGCTGGCGGCTGATGCACCAGTCACGGATGTTTTCCATCCAGTTGTAGTACATCTTGCTGAAGCGTTCCGGCACAAACTTCGTCCTGCCTTCTCTCACGGCAGCGATAGCCGGTTCCGCCAGCGTCTTCATTTTCACGAACCACTGTTCGCTGAGACGGGGTTCCACAGGAGTATCTCCGTGACGGTAGCAGAAGCCCACGTTGTGGTTGTAGTCCTCAATCTTCACCAGCAGGCCGAGCTTCTCCAGCTCTTCCACCACGGCTTTGCGGCATTCCATGGGATCCATCCCGGCAAAACGGCCGGCGTTCTCATTCATGGTACCGTCGTCATTGGTCACGGTAATGATTTCGAGGTTATGCCGCTGAGCCACTTCAAAGTCGTTCGGGTCATGGGCCGGGGTCATCTTCACCGCGCCGGTTCCGAACTCCATCTCCACATAGTCATCGGCGACGACCGGGATTTCCTTGTTCATGATGGGCAGAATCACTTTCTTTCCCACCAGGTCCGTATACCGTTCGTCCGCGGGGTTCACCGCCACGCCGGTATCGCCGAGCATGGTTTCCGGCCGGGTGGTTGCCACCACCACGCCTTCACTGCCGTCCGTGCCGGGATAACGGATATACCACAGGTGGCTGGCTACATCTTTGTAAACCACTTCAGCATCGCTGATAGCACTCTGGCAGGCGGGGCACCAGTTCACCATCCGGTTTCCCCGATAGATCAGCCCTTTTTCAAACAGGCGCACAAAAACTTCGCGTACGGCGCGGCTGCAGCCTTCGTCCATCGTGAAACGTTCCCGGGTCCAGTCACAGCTGATGCCCATCTTCCGCTGCTGGTGGACAATGCGTCCGCCGTATTCTTTTTTCCAGTTCCACGCACGTTCGAGGAAAGCTTCACGGCCGATCTCCTCTTTGGTCAGGCCTTCCTCGCGCATGGTATTCACAATCCTGACCTCCGTGGCAATGGCCGCGTGGTCTGTACCGGGAAGCCACAAGGTGGGATCACCCTTCATCCGGTGATAGCGGATCGGCGCGTCCTGCAGAACGCAGTCCATGGCGTGGCCCATATGCAGCTGTCCGGTGATATTGGGCGGCGGCATGACGATTGTGAAAGGCTTTTTCCCTTCCACCCGATGGGCGGTAAATGCTCCGCTTTCCTCCCAGTCCCTGTACAGCTCCGCCTCGATAGCCTGGGGGTTGAACCGGGTTTCCATATCGGCGCCGGTCATCTTCTTTTCCATGGCGATTCCCTCCTTTTTGTACGCAAACAGCTCCGACCCTGAAGGGCGGAGCTGCAAATAGTCCCGTGTAAAAAAGCAGTCGACAATCAGGCGTTCTTTTCTTCGGCCATGTTGACGACCTGGACGCCCTTGTAGTAACCGCAATGCTTGCACACGCGATGAGCCAGCTTCATCTGATGGCACTGAGGACACTCACTGATCCCCGGCAGAGCCAGCTTCCAGTTGGCGCGGCGGCTGTGTTTGCGAGCCTTTGAAATTTTCCCCTTCGGAACAGCCATGATTCACACCTCCTCATTGTTATCGAGCAATTGCTGCAGCCCGGCGAAGGGATACTGAATTCCCGGTTCGGTGCGGGTTGCATCCGGGTCCCTGTATTCAAAGCCCGGACAATCCTCCCTGCAAAGAAAACGGATTGGCAGAGCCATGACGGCGTATGACATAACCAGTTTGTCCAGGGAAACCTCATGCCCTTCATAGGCAAAGATTTCATCATCCTCGGGATCGCCATTCCGCTGAAACACTTCGTCGAAGTCGTTTTCAACCTCTGCCTGCGCATCAGCGAGACAGTTGGCGCACGGGGCGTGGGCAACAGTCCTGAGCTTGCCTTTTACCGCGATGTTCCCGTCTTCGTCCGCCATGAAGCATCCTTCGGTCTCACAGTCGTCCAGCCGGACGGTGTCCCCGGAAATTTTCTGGTCCGCAATGGCCTGCGTTCCTGAAAAATAATACTCCTGGCCGGGATGGGATAAAGCATCTGATACGTCAAGCTTCATGTCCTCACCTCAAAAGTGACCGTTTAGCATTATAATTGTTTCGAAATCGTTTGTCAACAACAATTTCAGCCGTTTTTCACAACAACAATTTCAGCCGTTTTTCAGTTGTCCCGGACCTTCCCGGTCGTGACCAGGTCCAGGGTATCCCGGGCAATCATGATTTCCTCATTCGTGGGAATCACGCAAACCGTTACCCTGCTGTCGTCCGCAGAAATAACGGCCTCGCTGCGGGTCTTGTTCTTTTCGGGATCAATTTTGGCGCCCATAAATTCCAGGCCTTCCACCACGCGGGCACGCAGGTCTGCATTGTTTTCTCCGATTCCGGCTGTAAACACGATAATGTCCACGCCGCCCATGGCTGCCGCATAGGAGCCGATATACTTTTTGATGCCGTAAACCAGCATTTCCTGGGCCAGGATGGCGTTCGGATCTCCCGCTTCCGCCAGGGCATCAATGTCCCGGCAGTCGCTGCTCTTCCCGCTGATCCCCAGCAGGCCGCTCTTCTTGTTCATCATGGTCAGGACTTCATCCACGCTGATCGGATGTCCCACCGGGGTTCCGTCATCATTCAGGGGATTGTTTGCAATAAACTGCACGACCGCGGGGTCACAGCTGCCGCAGCGGGTGCCCATCAGCAGGCCTTCCAGAGGCGTCAGGCCCATGGAGGTATCCTGGCATTTCCCGTCCTTCACCGCGCTCAGGCTGCTGCCGTTGCCCAGATGGCAGATGATGATCTTCTTTCCTTCCGGGCTGATTCCGAGGAACTCGCAAACCCGGCGGCTCACGTAGCGGTGGCTCGTCCCGTGAAATCCGTAACGGCGCACATGCAGCTTCTCCTCGTACATCTTCGGCACACCGTACATATACGCCTTAGGCGGCATGGTCTGATGGAACGCTGTATCGAATACAGCCACCTGGGGAGTTCCCTTCATCACCTTCTCGCAGGCCTCGATCCCCATCAGATTGGCAGGATTATGCAGCGGTCCCAGCGGGAAGCAGTCCCGGATCGCCTGCTTCGCAGCGTCATTCACGATCACAGAAGCTGTAAACGCGCTGCCGCCGTGCAGCACCCGGTGTCCAACGGCGCCGATTTCATCCGTGCTTTTGATCACGCCGAACTCCGGATCCTGCAGAATCTTCAGCATCAGCTGCGCCGCAGCTTCATGATCCGGAATCTCCTGGGCAATTTCAGTCTTTTTCCCGCCTGCGCTGTGTTTCAGGCGGCTTCCCTCAATCCCGATCCGTTCAACCAGGCCCTTGGCCAGCTCTTTCTCGCCATCCATGTCGATCAGCTGATACTTCAGTGAGGAGGAACCCGCATTTACAACCAGAATCTTCATGACGAACAATCTCCTTTAAGTTCATTAGGTAATGGAATTATACAACCTTTTCCCCGGAAATAAAAGATCTTTCTCCCGGGTTCTTTACAGTTTCATCCCGCATTCGCCCCTTTCCGGGCCTCCGGTCCCGGATATATAGCGGGCATTGAATTCCGCGTTGATTTCCCGGAGCTCCCGTTTCCCCTCGATATAATCTCCGTACATTTCAACGATGCCCGGACTGCAGCCGTCGCACAGTCCCGACAGGTTCCCGATGGACTCGGAAACAATCCGTTCCCGTTCTTCCCGGGTTGTATCGGCAATTTTCAGGCTTCTGCCGCCGGATGTGTTCATATGCTTCCCTTCCAGTCAATCCTGTCTTCGACCGTCTGTACAAATTTCAGCAGCCCCGCTTCATCCTCGGGGAAAAACCTGCCGGCCACCGGACTGTCAATGTCCAGAACCGCCGCCGGTTTTCCGTCCCTGTGAAGCGGGATTACAATTTCAGAATTGGATGCGCTGTCGCAGGCAATGTGCCCCGGAAAGCAGTGCACATCGGGAACATTGACAACCCGGTCCTCGGCAGCGCTGGTCCCGCAGACACCTTTTCCCTCCGGAATATGCACACAGGCGGGTTTCCCCTGAAACGGCCCGACCACCAGTCCCTGCCCGCGCAGCAGGTAAAACCCTGCCCAGTTCAGATCCGCAAGCGTATTCATCACGAGCGCGGAGAGATTGCTGAGCGCCGGAACATACCAGGGGTCAGCCTCCGTGATCTCCGCCGCCTGCCGGCACAGCATTTCATAATCTGTCATCTTTACCATCCTGCCTTTCCTTTCCCGATCCGGTCCGCCTTCTTCCCTCTTTGCCCGCTGCGGAATCCGGCGGAAGCATCCGTTTCCTTTCAGGCAGTATAGCATGAAGGCAGAAGCTCTGTCCACGGCCGCCTGGCCCGGAACAGGCTTCTGTTGAAAAACATTTCGCTTCATGCTACACTGCAGCCATCCCGCTTTTCTGCCGGAACTGTTCCGGAGGTAAAGCGCCGCATCACTTTGTGCTGTTCAGGAGGCGGCAGGAAGGAGCTCCCATGTCGGTCCTGGGTATTGTCGCGGAATATAATCCTTTTCACAATGGCCATCTGGCCCATCTGAACGCTGCTGTTTCAGCTGTAAACCCTGCTGCCGTGCTGGTCGCCCTCTCCGGGCCCTTTACACAGCGGGGCGAGCCGGCGCTTCTGTCGCCCTTCCGCCGCGCAGCCTGCGTCCTGCAGGCCGGCGCAGACGCTGTATTTGCCCTCCCCGTCTGCTGGACGGTTCGGGATGCGGAACATTACGCGCTTGGTTCGGTCTCCATGCTTGCCTCCCTCGGCGCCACCCACCTGGCCTTCGGTGCCGAAACCCCGGACCTGTCCCTGCTGCAGCGCACAGCCGATCTTCTGGAAGATTCTCCCGCTCTCCTGCAGGATGTGCTCCGCGCCCAGCTGGATCGGGGCCGGGGATATCCGTATGCCCTTTCGGAAGCGGCCGGAGCATGCCATCCGGAATCCGGTCTTTTGCTGCGCCAATCAAACAATATCCTGGCCGTCTGCTATCTCCGCGCGATCCGGCGCCTCGGGCTTTCCCTGATACCGGTGCTGATTCCAAGGCGCGGCGCTTATCGTTCAGACCGGATTCTGCCGGACCAGCCCTCCGCATCCGCCCTTCGGGATGCGCTTTCCCGCGGTTCCTGGCAGGATGCGCTTTCCGCGCTGCCTGAAATTTCAGCCTCTGCGGTTCGCTCCGCCTTCCTCTCAGGTGAAATTCCGGATTCCGCGCGTCTGGATGTTCTCCTCCTGGCGCGTCTCCGCTGCCTGACCCGTGCGGAAGCGGCCCTGCTTCCCGATTGTCCAGAGGGGCTGGATACAGCCTTGCTGAAGGCAGCTGCAGCGGCAAATTCAAGAGCTGACCTTTTGGCACAGCTGACAACCAAGCGGTATTCCTCCGCGCGTATCAGCCGGCTTTGCGCCTGCGCGCTGCTGGGTCTCACCCGGAAGGATCTGGACCGTCTTCCGCTGCCGGATTCTGCTCTCCTCCTGGCAATCCGAAGAAAAACAGTCATGACAGAGCGCTGGAAAGGCTCCGGTTTTCATGTCCTTACAGCTTCCCGATGGCAAAAAACAGCCGCCCGGCCTGAACTGGATGCCTGGCGGCTCTGGGCCCTGTGCTGCGGGATGCCCGGCTCTTTTCCGTTTTCTGAAAGGCTGCCGTCAATTCCCTGATTCCTGTTCAGCTGCTATTCTCCGGGCAACATGCACCCCGCTGGCGCTGGCATGACTCAGGCTGTGCGTTACTCCGCTCCCGTCACCGATCACATACAGGCCCGGATACTGGGTTTCCAGGTTTCCGTCCAGTTCCACTTCCATATTATAGAATTTGACCTCAACGCCGTAGAGCAGCGTATCATCATTTGCGGTGCCGGGGGCAATTTTGTCCAGGGCATAGATCATCTCAATAATACCGTCCAGGATCCGCTTCGGTATCACCAGGCTCAAATCCCCGGGGGTGGCGGACAGTGTCGGCGTAACAAAGGAATCGGCAATTCTTCCGGGCGTGCTCCGGCGTCCCCGCACCAGGTCGCCGAAGCGCTGGATCATCACGCCGCCGCCCAGCATATTGCTGAGCCGGGCAATGGACTCGCCGTATCCGTTGGAATCCTTGAAAGGCTCTGAAAAATGCTTGCTGACCAGCAGCGCGAAATTGGTGTTCTCTGTATGGCGGGCCGGATCTTCAAAGCTGTGTCCGTTCACCGTCACGATGCCGTTGGTGTTCTCGCTTACGACAGCGCCATGGGGATTCATGCAGAAGGTCCTGACAAGGTCTTCAAATTTCTCTGTCCGGTAGACAATTTTGCTTTCGTACAGCTTGTCCGTCAGCGGCCGGAAAACCTCCGCCGGCAGTTCTACCCGAACGCCGATATCCACCCGGTTGCTCTTTGTCGGAATGCCCATCTCCCGGCAGATTCCTTCCATCCATTTGCTTCCGCTCCGCCCGACGGATATGACGCAGGTATGCGCTGTAACGTTTTTCCCGTTTTCAGTCCTGATCCGGTACCCCTCTTCCGTCCGCTCAACGGAGGCGACGGGCGTATCAAAGAAAAAGTCCACCCTTTCCTTCAGGTCATTGTACAGGTTCTCCAGCACCACATAATTGATATCTGTTCCCAGATGGCGGACCTGGGCATCAAGCAGGTGCAGTCCGTGCTGCAGGCACATCTGCTTAATCCCGCTGTTTGCAGTGGAGTAAAGCTTTGTCCCTTCTCCGCCGTATTTCAGGTTGATCTCATCCACATAGCGCATCAGCTCCAGCGCCCGCGTTTTTCCGATATGCTCATGGAGGCTTCCGCCGAAGTCATTCGTAATGTTGTATTTTCCGTCCGAAAATGCCCCCGCACCGCCGAATCCGCTCATAATCGAGCAGGTATGGCATCGGATGCAGCTTTTCACGCGATCCCCGTCGATAGGGCACTTCCGCCGGTTCAGCGGGTTCCCAAGCTCAAAGACACCGACGCGGATTCCCGTCCTTGCCTTGTGCACCAGCTCATATGCCGTAAAGATTCCGCCGGGTCCTGCTCCGATGATTAAAACGTCATAGTCTGTCTTCCCCACGATACTCGTTCTCCGATCCTGAAAGTCCGGCCGCTGTTTTCCGGCTGGCTTTATTATACCATTGATCCCGGGAAAAGCAAAATCAGGTTTTGTTTTCACGTCCTTTGTAGTATAATGAAATTTGATATCAATCACGCCATGCCGCGGAGTCTGTGCCCGTTGGCGGCGCTGTAAGGAGTGGCCTTCCCCGTGCGAAGAGTTCTGTGTCTGTTTCTGTGCGCAGCCCTGTTCATCCCTTCTGCTGCCGTTGCTGAGACTGAATGGGCCAAAATCAGTCTGCCGAAAAACCGTTTGCCTGAGCACATCGAAATTGTCCCCTGGGAGGAACTGGAGCCCAACGCCATGGGGCAGCATCATTATCTCCTTCTTTGTATTGACCAGAAAAAATCCAAGCCCCGCCCGGAGGGGATTGATCCGCCCACTTATCCAAGCGGCAGCCGCCGCAACCTGTACGGGGATACCGACGGAATGGTGATTCTGACGCTGGATACCGCCATGCACAGGATTATGATCACGTCCATCATTCGGGATGCCGCCATTGTAAAGCCCAGCAGCACGGAGACCCGGCAGGATTACGGACGGATCAATTATGTGTATAACGACTACGGCCCGGATGCGCTGTGCCGGGTCATCAGCCAGCACCTTGGAATCAAAATCGAAAAATATATTCTTTTCAACTTTTCCCAGGTGGAGGATATCATCGATCTGCCCATTCTGGATGGGGTTTACCTTTATCTGACCGATGATGAGATCTCTTATCTGGCCCGTTATGCCGTTCCGAAGCATTCCGTTATCAAGGCGGACGGATATTTCACAGCATACGGGGATCCTCTCAGCCTGCATTATGTCACAAAAGACCGGCAGCCGCTGGATTTCTCTGTTCCCCTCTCCGTCTTTACCGAGTCCGGCAGCGGGCTCGTCAGTGAAGCGGTCTCATTCTCCGGTACCTCCGGATCCACCATTACCTTTGATAAAAAAGCGGCCTGTTCCGTAACCCTTCCGGACGGGTCAGTGGAAAAAGGCTTCTATGAGTTCACAAACAACCGGCTGGCTGTGATGACCGGTGAGGATGTCCACCTGAACGCCCTTGCCCCCGCCGGTATTTACCACTTGAAGGGGCATTCCGCGCTGCTGTATATGAGGATTCGCAAATCCAGCCTCGGCGATACCGATTTCATGCGGACCCAGCGGGTCCGGAATGTCCTGAGCGCGCTGGCAGACCAGTGCCGCTCTTTCTCCCTGGATGAAGCGAATGACCTGGCAAACAGCATTATGCAGCATAATGACACCACCAATATGTCCCTGAAGGAAATGACGGATGCAGCAACCACCGCCTGGGGGCTTCGGGACTGTACCATTGAAGAATTCCGCGTTCCCCAGGAGGAGGATGTTCGTCCCATCAACTTTGGCAGCATGGCAGCTGAGGAAATCAACTGGAGCTCTACCCGGGAAAAATTCCGCAGGTTCCTCGACCATACAGTTCTCATCCGGGATACGGATTTTGTCGTTTCCGATGATGACTGACAGGAGGTACAGATGAAATGTCCCGAATGCGGTTTATGGAACCGCGCTTCTCAGCCCCACTGCACCCGCTGCGGCTGCCCGCTGAATATTGATGAAGCGTCCCGGATTGCCTGGAAGGATTCCCTGAAGGATGGCGGCGCCTCCGCCACTTATCTGCGTGCGGATGAATTCGGCCTGACGGATCAGACGCCGGAAGCCAGGGATGCACTGGCCCGGGAAATGCAGGACCTGAAGCAGCGGAAGCAGCGCGGGGCGGAACTGCAGGAACGGCTCCGCAGCGAATCTCCGGAGCCCGCTCCGGATCGGGTGGTCTTCACCCGGCAGGATCCGGAATCACCGATCCATCAAACCATCGTCATCGAGCAGGTAACCGAATCCGCCGCCCGTTCCCGCCGGGAGTCCGAGCTGCGTTCCAGGGTCCGGTTCATGAATGAAAACGGGGCTTTTGTGGAAACAAGGGTTTATGATCCGCTGGTCCCGGAATCCTTTCGCAGCCGGGAAGATGCGCTTCCCCGCAGCACCAGCCGGTATCTGCCCCGCAAGCGAAAAAAATTTCCTGTCGTCATCATTGCGCTTCTGGTTCTGGCCCTGCTGGGTGCAGGCGGTTACTATGCCTGGAATCATTTTTTTGCGAATCAGGTGCGGATTGCGGAAAACCCTCCGGGTGTGGTCATTTCCGCCGGTGTGCTGGATGACCTGGCTGCCCATACGGTCCTGATTCCCGGAAATGACGGTGCAACCATCTATATCCGTGAACTGCATGCAAGCTATATGGTCAGTGAAGGATTCGCCACGGTCGAAATCCCGGATCATATCTGGTATGACAATCTGGAAGGTTCGCTGGACGAGACCATGGAAGTCACTTTGACGCCTTTCCTGAAATCCACCTCCGGGCGCCAGACACCCATGGATCCGATTCGCTATACCATCAGCATCCCGCTCAGTCCGATTACGCTGGAAACGCCCGACACGACACGGACCACCGTTTCCACCACCATGTCTGCCATCAAGATCGTTGTCCGTCCCGGCTCCCGGGTCACCGTTAACGGCAAGGATTACAGTGATACTGTCTCCTCGCAGACCGGTGAAATGACATACAACGCGACCATTCAGCCCATTGGGGACAACGTCTTCAACATCGTGGTCCGTTCCCAGTACTGCCGGGACAACAACCTGACCGTAGTCTTTTACCGGGCCCGGCAGGATATTCCCCTGGATCTGGCAGTCGGCACATACGGAACAACGGATAAAAAAATCATGAAGGTCACCGCCACAACCCTGCCCGGTGCCTATGTGGAGGTGCTCACCCCTTATTCGGATCTGAATATTACTGAACTGGATTCCACCGGGAAGTTTTCTTTCAATGCTGTCTTCGATAAAATCGGCGATAACACGATCAGCATCGTCGCCTCCTATCCCGGCAAAAAGCCTTCCCAGGTGGATCATACGGTCTATTATGTCCCGCCGCCTGACGAGTATACCGTCAAAGCCTGGCCGCTGACGGAGGAGGGATATGCGGAACTGCTCAGCAATATATCCGTCCGCGCGGCCAATTCTCAGGTTTATGTCGTCAAGGGGGTTGTCCAGTATATCGTATCCTCCAAGCCGCAGCAGGTCGTTATCAATACCAGTGAGGACGGCAAGTCGCAGCCTGTTTTTGTTGAAAACCACACGAAAACCAAGTGGGAGATCGGTCATTATTACCGGCTCTACGCGGATGCCTTTTCCACCTACTCCGGTATGCCCTGGCTCATGGTCCGTTACACGTATCAGAAATAGATTGGGAGGATGAACAGATATGAAACGCTTTTTCGCCTGGCTTCTGCTCTTCCTGCTGCCGTTTGTTGCCGCTGCGGCGGATCCGCTCCCTCTGCTGGAGGATTATACGGAGTCCGTTACGCTGCCCTTTGATGAGGAAGATCCCTCCGCCGGTCAGTTTGTGTTCAGCTGCTGCTATCCCCACGCGGATCCGGATGCTCCGGGCGGTGAGCTGGTTAACCACTTCTATGAAACCAAGCTGCGGGAATTGCGCGATTTTTATATTGATCATGACTTTGATACCTATCGGGATGAATGTGAGAACTGCACCATTGAATCCGTCTATGAAGTCACTTGTAACAGTGATGCTTACTTTTCTGTGCTGATCCGCAAAAAGGTAATCACGGATGAGGAAGAATATGAAAGCTGGACCGGGCATACTTTTGATCGGACCAACGGACTTCTGAATCTCAGTGCTTCCCTTCCGGTGCTTCTGGGCCGTCTCAATTCCGGTGAAAGCGACAGCTGGCTGGAGGAGCGTGAATCCGGCAAGGTGTCCGAAGCAGTGGTCTCCCTGATTCTTGATCAGATTCAAAAAAATCCGGAAGGCATTTCCTACCGTTCCGGCCTCACAAAGGATCTCCTGGCCCGCTGCATCAATCCCGATGAGGATTTTTTCCTGGACGGGACAGGGAATCCGGTCTTCTTTATCTTTCCCGGATATATCGCGGATCCGGAGGAAGGCTATCTGACCTTCCCCCTTTCCATCCGGGACATCCGGGATGAGATGTGATACAGAAAAAGGACTGGATTTCCCTTCCTTTTGGCGTATAATATAGCATCATCGAATTCAGAAAGAGGGGTTCTGTATGTTGGATATCAGTGTGACACTTTCAAAGAATCTGAAGTCCAAGCCTGCGGATGAGTCCGCCCTCGGTTTCGGCCGGATCTTTACCGATCATATGTTCATGATGGATTACGACCTGGAGCTTGGCTGGCACAATGCCCGCATCGTTCCGTACGGAGAGCTTGCGATGGATCCTGCCGCCATGGTGCTGCACTACGGACAGGCCATTTTTGAAGGCTGCAAGTGCTATCGCCGGGCAGACGGAGGACTGCAGCTCTTCCGGCCGAAGGACAACCTGGCCCGCATGACCCGCAGTGCCCAGCGGATGTGTATGCCCGCGCTGGATGAGGAGACCGCGCTGGAAGGCCTGAAGCAGCTGATCCGCATTGATGCGGACTGGGTCCCCCATAAGGAAGGCACTTCTCTCTACATCCGCCCCACCATGATCTCCATGGACGTCGGCCTGGGTGTGCACGCGTCCAGAAAATACCTGTTCTTCATTATTCTTTCTCCCGTTGGTGCTTACTATAAGGAAGGGCTCAAGCCCGTCAGCATCTATGTGGAGGATGAATATGTCCGCGCCGTCCGCGGAGGCGTCGGTTTCACGAAGTGCGCCGGCAATTATGCCGCTTCCATCCTTGCCGGGGATGTGGCTGAAAAGAAGGGATTCTCCCAGGTGCTGTGGCTCGATGGCGTGGAGCAGAAATACATCGAGGAAGTCGGCTCCATGAACATGATGTTCGCCTATGGCAGCAAAATCGTTACCCCCCGCCTGAACGGGTCCATTCTGCCCGGCATCACGCGCGACAGCGTACTGAAGCTGGCAGGCACCCTGGGCTATGAAGCGGAAGAAGCCCGCCTGAATGTCCATGATATTTTTGCCGATGCCAGATCCGGAAAGCTCACAGAAGCCTTCGGCACCGGTACAGCCGCGGTGATCAGCCCCGTTGGCACCCTCGCCATGGAAGATGAAAAAATCACCCTGGGAGACGGCGGCATCGGGCCGGGAGCCCAGAAGCTTTATGATACCCTTACCGGAATCCAGTACGGCCGCCTGGAAGATCCCTTTGGCTGGATTCTGAAGCTCTGATCCGGCGCATCGGATGTTCCGGTGACAGAGGATGACCTGCCGGCCATCCTCTTCGTGAATGAGCCCCTGCCGGGGCGGAAGGAAATTATGCTCAGACAGGATAATATTCATCCTTATCATTGGGCCGACAAGACCATGAGCGTTCTGCGGGCCAATCAGCTGGAGGCTTGCGAGAAGGATCTTGCAAGCCTTCCGTTCCGTTGCCTTTTTGACGGGGACTGCACCGATACCGATGCTGAAAACTTCTATCAGCTTTCCTTCTTTCCCCGGGAGGACCGGAATACCCGTCTTGCTTCCCTGCATACCGTGGAAGAGCTCCGGGTACGTGTTCTGTCGTCTTTTGCGGCTGAGCTGGCCCTTTTGTCTCCGGAGGAGCATGATCTGATGGTCCGGCTCGTTCTCTTCGGCGGAAAACTGACCCTGCAGGACTGGGAGGATCTGATTCCCGCCCGCGCGCTGATCCGCCGGCTCTGGTGCCGTACAAAGCTGGAAAACGGCGTCCGTATCGTCTCCATGCCCCATCAGCTCTGTGCATCGGCGCTGTTGCTGCTTGCCGGCGAAGGTCACAGAAAAATCCGGGATGCTGTTGAAAGCGTCTATGAGAGCATTGACCGTTCCCTCTATCTCATGGGAATGCTCCAGGCCTCCGGACCGGAGCAGCATCTCCTTTCTCTCCTGAAGGATACGTATGCCGAAGGCCACCTGAATCTGATCGAGCGGATGCTCTTCTCCGGCTGTGATTATATCTTTGATTCCGCCGGCCGCCTCGTGCTGGTACATCCCGGCCTGGCGGATCCGGATGAGATGCTTCGGGGGCTTCCGCCGGTTTCCGGTTCCTGGCGTGAAATGAGCGGACCGGCCATTCAGCAGGCTTCTGACTCTATTGATGACTTTGAAGCCCCTCTCTATGAGCAGATGCTCTTTACCATCGCTGATGCTGTCCGCCCGGAACTGACTGCGGAGGATGCCGTGGAGGATCTGATTATTCTGGCCAAGCAGGATGTCCCTTATGCGGACATGAAAGAGGTTCTCTCCTCCATGCTGGTTTCAATTCCCACAGCTGAGATGCTCAGCGCTCTGCGGGATCTCAGTGACCGGATTCCCCGCTGGATCTGGTTTTCTTCCTCAAAAGTGCAATAGGAGGAAGGTCGCCCATGGCTGTCAAAACCGTACCGGTTCCCCCCGAAGCAGAAGGAATGAAGGCCGGCCTGTTTCTTCGGCGTCTTCTGCCGGATCTTCCTGAAAGCGTCCTGCGAAAGATCTTTGCCGCCCGGGATGTGAAACTGGACGGCATCCGCATTTCAAGGGATACAATACTGCCGTCCGGCGGAATGCTTTCTGTTTACCTGCCGTCCTCCCTCCGGGAAACGGAATCTCTGCGCATCGTTTTTGAGAATGACGATGTGCTTCTGGTAAACAAACCCGCCGGGATCAGCGTGGAAGATGATACGCCCGGCAGCCTGTCCCTGGCTCATTTGTGCCGGCTCCATGCCGGGGCAGATGCCTTTCCTCCGGCTGCCTGTCACCGGCTGGATTACCGGACCTGCGGCCTCTGCCTTTTTGCTAAAAATGAAAAGGCGCTGTCCGTTCTTGAAGAAGGTTTCAGGGAGCGGACTGTGGAAAAATATTATATCTGCCTGGTCCGGGGAATTCCAAAGCCCCCCGCTGCTGTCTGCAGCGCTTTCCTCCGGAAGGATGCGGAGCATGGAAAGGTTCGGATTCTGGATCATGAAGCACCCGGCGCCCGCTCTGTCGTAACCGGTTATGAAACCCTGGAAAGCGGAGCGGTATCCCGCCTCAAGGTTCATCTGATCACCGGCCGCACCCATCAGATCCGGGCTCATCTGGCAGCTCTCGGTCATCCGGTCCTCGGAGATGATCTGTACGGAGACCGTGCCTTCAATCACATGCAGAAGGTCCGTTCTTTGAAGCTTTGTGCCGCCGAGCTCACTCTGCATACCGGCGGTGCGCTGCCGGATCTGGATGAAAAAACATTCCGGATCGATCCCCCGTTCTGAACCGTCTCATCCCGGAAGAAGCGAGAGGGTATTCTGTTGATGATCAATGAGAAGGAGGTCTGCCCATGCTTGCATCGCGTCCGCCCCTTGGCTGGAATTCCTGGAATACCTTTGGTGACAAAATCTCTGATTCCCTGATCCGTGAGATGGCGGATTGGATGGTGGACAAAGGCTATCTGGAAGCCGGCTATGAATACCTGGTGATTGATGACTGCTGGTCTCTGCGGGACCGGGATGAAAACGGCCGTCTTGTACCGGATCCGGTCAAATTCCCTCACGGGATGAAAGCGCTTGCGGACTATGTCCACTCCAAAGGGCTGAAGTTCGGCATGTACTCCTGCGCGGGCGTTATGACCTGCGCCGGGTATCCGTCCAGCTATGATCATGAGTATACGGATGCGGCAACCTTTGCCTCCTGGGGAGTCGATTTCCTGAAATATGATTTCTGCAATTTCCCGGAAACCGGAGACTGCCGCACCCGTTACCAGACGATGTCCATGGCTTTGAAATCCACCGGCCGGGATATCCTTTTCTCCGCCTGCAACTGGGGCCGGGAAGATCCCTGGACATGGATGCGGAGCGTCGGCGCCCATATGTACCGTTCCACAGGCGATATTATGGATAATTACCGTTCCTTCACCGACATCTTCAAATCCCAGCTGAACAATCTCTCCATGAGTGCTGTCGGCTCATTCAATGATATGGATATGCTGACCGTCGGAATGGGGGGCAAAGGAAATGTCGGCATCGGAAAAGTCTGCACCTATGAAGAATACCGGATGCAGTTTTCTCTCTGGTGCCTGTGCGGTGTACCCCTGATGATGGGTGCGGATCTTCGGTCTGTAGCGCCGGAATATGAAGCACTGATGAAGCATCCTGATCTTCTTCGCATCGATCAGGATGAGGAATGCCGTCCTCCCTACCTGATCCGCAAGACTTCCATCTTTACCGGAAATCCGGATCCGAAGGAAGGCGAAATGCCCTGGCGTGAAATTCCGGATTCGTCCTATACCATCTTCCGCCATCTCTCCGGCGGGGACTTTGCCCTTGCCTTTATCAACCTTTCCGATGCGGAAAGCACCATTCACTGTGAGCTGGTGGATCTGGGCCTTCCCGTCTCCTCCGGATATGCGCTGTCCGTGAAGGACGTCTATACCGGAGAATCTCTTGGCATAAAAAGTGATTATTTCAATCAGACAGTCCCCGGTCATGATATGCGGCTGTATCTTTGCCGCCTGGTTCGCAAAAATGGGTAATCCGTCGGATAAAAAGGAACAGACCGGCAGCCGCATGCCGGTCTGTCTTCAATGCGGGCGGCCGCTGGTCCCGGATGAGGTCGCCCTCACCCGGAAGATGATTAACCGCGGCGCATCCTCTTTTTTCTGTCTTTCCTGCCTGGCTGCCCGTTTCGACGTGACGGAAGAAGCGCTCCGTCAGAAAATCCGGGAATTTCGTGAAATGGGATGTACGCTTTTCCGTCCTTTTCCGCCGTGCCCGTAGTGCCGGCCTGCAATTCCTCTACGGAATATATTTGAGATCAATATTCCTGACCGTTCCGGAAGCAGAAAGCAGATACTCCAGCTGCACCCAGTGGCTGTCCACCGGATAGCGGTACCGGATGATCTTTTCCCCTTCCTCCTGCACCCAGATCTTTCCTGTGGAGCCATTATCCAGGGCATACAGGCCCCGGTTCCCGCTCTTGCTCGCAATCTGCTGCATGTCCCGGAACTTATCCACGACAAAGCTTTCCGTATCCCCGATCTGCGTTCCCCGGGGGCCGGTAAAGGTCCCGGAATGGTCAATAAAAATCTCGGTCAGAACCCAGTTCTTCTTGGAAAGGTTCATGATCACATATCCCCACGGATAATCGAATCGGCGGCAGTCTGTATCAAAGCCTTCCACCGCGACGGATCCTGCCGGCGTCCCTTCCCCGTATGCCGCGTTGAATTCCGGCTGCGTGGTCTTGAAAATTTTCAGGTTGTCAATGGTATCATCCGCCGAAAAAGCCGTCTTCGGTTTTGGGTTCGCTTCAATTTTATATTTGATCTCCAGTACGTTGGAAAGCTTATGGTACCGGTTGACGGCAACGGCCTTCAGGGTAACCCAGCCGTTCGGCAGGCGGATTGGTTCCCCGTCATAAATCGGGCTGTCCGAATCCGGTGCGGATCCGTCCACCGTATAGTAAATCACGATGCTGGTATCCTGCTCATCGTCCACGCCCGGCTTAAGGCGCACCTGCTGACTCGTCCTGTAGGTGTTTGGCGCCAGGGTGGCCCTGGGAGTCATTGGAGAGGGCATGATCACCTTGTAGGTGCCGTGCAGCTCATCTGAAACCAGTTCACCGAAAACCGCCACTGCCCGAAGATTGTAAATACCCTCCTCCAGGATAATGCCGCCGGATTTGGTTGCTTTGATCCCTCCGTAAGGCAGCTCCGCGTTTTCGTCAAAAGTATAATAGACGTCATAGCCCTGGTAAGAGCTCAGTTCCAGGGTGATTTTCCTTTCATAGTATCCGGCAATGGGCTTCACCTCCGGCGGTGCAGGCAGCAGGTCGCTCCGCTGGCTCAGAAAAGTCTTCTCCCCTGTCTTTTCATAGGCAAGCTTCATCAGGTCTCCGGCTTTTGCCAGGTCCCCTTCGATTCCGCTGTTCTGCAATATGCGTATGTGATTCACGTAGGCTTCGGTTCTCGAAGGAGTCTGCTGGTAGATCTCTTCATAAAGAGCTGCTGCCTCCTGGGTCCGTTCTGCGGCTTCCAGGGCGCTTCCGAGAATCAGCAGTCCGTCCACATCGATTACGCCCTCTGCTTCATCCTTTGCCCGGGCTTTTTCAAAGCATTCAATGGCTCCGTCAATATCGCCGCTGTTCATCTTTTCATCGCCGACTGTCCAGTAGGCGACAGAGCTGGCTTCCCTTCCCATCCGTGCGAGCAGCTGCTGTCCCGCATCGGTCCGGTTCAGGAAAAACCACACGCCGACGATCAGCACAATAACTGCAAAAACAGCCGCGATAGCCACCTTTACCCAGTTAACCAGGTGGGAGACCTTCCTGCCCGTTGCGTACATGGCAGCATATCTTTCAGCGGTATATTCATCCGCTGAATCATCATATCTTTTCTGGCGGCGGCGTTCAAAGCCCTCCGCTGCCGTTCCGGCGGCCTCCGCTTCTTCTGTGAAATCGTTTTCCTCATCGATTTCGGAAAAAAGTTCCCGGCGCGTGTCCTGCACCGCCGGCATCCTCCCTGCCCTGGACGCCCCCGGGCGTGACGCGTTTTCCCGCTCGGAATGGTGAATCCGCTTTCCGGCTTCCTCCCGGGCCCGCTTTCCCTGACGGATGGCCTGGACGCCATCCAATGCTTCCCCGGCCAGCGGGGAAAGAATCCTCCCGCATTTGGGACAGACGCTTTCCTCCTGTTCGGAGTAATATCCGCATTTAGGACAGAGCATGGTTTTCCTCCTGCCGATTGATGGGGTTCATGACCGTCTGCTCGTGAAACATCTGCGTCTGGTTATAAATCCCGGAGCGCTTCATACTCCGGATCATCGTCATACTCGCGCTCCGGGCAGTTTCCTCCCAGAGACTCGATGGCGTTCCGAAGTTCAATAAAGGTCAGGTAAGGAACATCCGGTTCCCGGGCGGCGGCTTCCAGTTCAGGCAGCGCCCGGTCGTCCCCTATCCTGGAAAGATAGCCGGCAAACAGGGCCCGCTTTTCCGGATGTGCCTTGAAAGCCTCCAGCGCAATCCGGAAAATCTGTTCGTTGCCCGGAAAATGGCTCAGCACCTCCAGCAGGGCCTCCTTCCCGGCCTCATTCGCCTGGCCGATCAGCTGAAGGATCGGCTGTACGACGCTTTCTCCCATGCCCGTCAGGCTTTCCAGGGCATTGTCCTTCAGTTCGTCCTTTTCCGCCCGGTTCAGCTGCCAGTGTATATAAATCATCTTCGGCTGCTGGCTGTCCATTTCCCGCAGCAGGCCAACCGCTGTCATCCGGGCCTCTTCTTCGGCTTCCTCATCCTTCAGCAGTTCCGTCAGCCGCTTCTCGCAGGGTTTCCCCACAAACACAATCTGCTCCAGCAGGGGATCCGGTATCGGAACCCCTTCCTCGCAGTACTGGCACATCCAATCCACCAGCACCTTCGGATCCTCAAACTGGGTGAAGTAGGATCCCGGTGTAATACTGCCGAGCCATCCGGCACGGGTATTCAGAAAAGACATGTAAATGCGCGGCATGTCTTCTTCCATTTCATCAAAATGGCGGTATTCCTCTTTATGTGTTTTCATCCACTCGGAAGTGAATTCGGCAAAATGCTCATCAAAATTATGTACCGGCATCTTCATCGTTTCTGGCTCCCCCTTTATTCGCGCTGTGCTTTCCGGCTTGCCGGTCAGCTGTTTTCAGCCATCTGCTTCAGTTCATCGGTAGTGAACATATATTTTTTCCGGCAGAAATGGCAGACAAGCTCCGCTCCCTCATCCTCGTCGATCAGGCTTTGCAGGTCATTCCTGCCCAGGGAGATCAGCGCCTTTTCCATCCGGTCCCGGCTGCAGGTGCATCGGTAAGCAATAGGAGTCGTTTCGAGGATCCGCGGCTCCATTCCCCGGAACCAGTCCTCACTCAGCTGCCGGATCGGGGCAAATGTCATTTCCCGGCTGATATCAGCAAACATGGGGCTGCGCAGTTCCAGCTGATCAATCACCTCATCCGGGCATCCGGGCAGCGGCTGAATCAGCAGTCCTCCGGCTTTCAGCACAACATCCCCGCTCACCAGGACGCCCAGTGCAACCAGGCTCGGCTGCTGCTCGGACACGGTAAAATAATTGGCAAAATCCATCGCGATCTCACCGCTTACAATCTCGCTCTGGCCGATATACTGCTTCCGCATCCCCAGGTCCTTGATGACGCTCATCCTTCCGGTGTGTCCAACCGCTCTGCCGACGTCCAGCTTCCCGTCCTCCCGCAGGGGAAGATCAACCCTTGGGTTATCCGCACACGCCCGCACAAAACCGTGATCGGCAACGGACACCAGCGACCCGATAGGACCGTCGCCTTTCATCTGGACGGTGACGGATTCATTCTCGCCTTTCATCATGATTCCCAGCATCACGGTTCCGGTCATCAGCCTTCCCAGTGCCGCGGTACAGACCGGTGTCGTCTCATGGATGTCCGCGCATCGCTGTACGGTACGGGTTGTTTCGCACAGCATCACCCGGACCTGGCCGCCGCAGAGGTCGATCTGCAGCATTTCATCTCTGTCTGCTCTGTTTGTCATATCTGGTTCTCCTGTTATTCTTCTCCCCGGGTTGCTGCAACATGCCAGCGCTGGTTCTTTTCCGATGCGGCATTCATGGAGAAATCCCCGTAAAGGCTCACTGCCCGGAATCCGGCATGCCACAGGTTTTCTTTCAGCGCCTGCGGTTCCCAGGCGCGCTGGTGCTGCCGCTCATCTATCCGCCGGTAGCGGTTGTCCTCGTCCCGAACGAAAAATGTCAGATCCAGTTCAACCACTTTCCGGTTCTCATGCCAGGTATTTGCCCAAAGATAAGTGATGTTCTCCCGGTCTTCTCCCATCAGGCCGCCGCACAGGACATCTTTCAGTTTGTGGGGCGTTGAGAGGTCAAAAATAAGAGCTCCGCCCGGACGGATGGCTCGGTGAGCCGCCCGAAAAAAGCTCAGCAGGTCTTCTTCTGTCAGCAGATAATTGACTCCGTCACAGGTGGCAAGCACCGCATCCATCGGCCGGTGAAGGTTCAGCGCGCGCATATCCTGCCGGACAAACGGAATGGCAATTCCCTGCTTCCTGCTTTTTTGCGCCGCCTGCCAGAGCATTTCCTGGCTGATATCCACGCCGGTCATCTGAAAGCCGCGGCGGAACAGCGGAATGGTCAGGGATCCGGTTCCGCAGGCACATTCGCAGACCTTTCCCCCATGAATCCCGTAAACTGAAAGCAGGCGGGTATAGTAATCCGCCCAGCTTTCATAGTCCACATCGTCCATCAGTTCGTCATAGAGCTCTGCAAATGCCTGATACATGGTTCAATCCCTCGGACGGCGGTGCAGCTGACATTCAGCTTTTCTCCCCGCCGTTTATTGTTTCATTCGATTCCGTGTTTTCCGTTTCTTCTTCATCATCAAAGTCGTCGTCTTCCTTCGGCCGCAGCCCCTGGTTCGTTTTGGCGCCTTCGATCCGCGAATTGATGAAGCGGTCAAAAACAGCGTTTGTATAGCTGGCTGTAATAAACCGGCTCAGGCTGAATCCGATCAGCATATAGTAGCCGCACAGCAGCATGGTGGCCATCAGCGGATCCAGGCCGAAAAACCACACGGCTCCGGCGCCGATCAGCAGGGGAACACAGTGCAGGAGCCGGATTCCGATGCTGAACGGCAGCCGGGCGATTCCCAGCAGGAAGCCGTTGCGCAATACTCCCCGCAGCTTCAGTTCATAGGTCACTGTCAGCGGATGCATGTAGGTGATGGCCAGCGCCCAAAGAACCCCAACCATCACCACCAGCATCTGCGGAACAACCATAAAGGCATTCCCGGCCGCCAGCCGCCCGTAGGTAATCCAGGCCTGAAAAATCAGCATGGGCAGCGCGCCGGTCACCGTGCTCAGCACCAGCGGTATTTTCCAGTTGGCTTTTACGGCATCCCGGAAGTCGCTCCAGATAAAGGCATGTTCATCCCGCGCCCAGTTGCGTGTCACATAGGATAGCCCGGCTGTGAACGGTCCGGTAATGGCGATGCAGGGGAAAAGGATCAGCAGCATCATGAAGATTTTGTTCTGCAGGTCTGTCGCGCCGGATGTGCGGACTGCCTGGAATTGCTCTGCAGTCAGCGGCGTTCCGCCGTCTGCGCTGATCCGTTCCAGGTATGCGTCATAATCCCTGTCCTCCTGAATCTTCCGCTCTTCCGTCAGGCCGGCGCGCAGGCTGTTGTAATCCTCTTCGGAAATATTGACCTCCATATTGTTGGCCTGCAGCATCTCAACATATTCGGGATACTCGTACTCGTGGATTGCCGTCTCCGTCTGCAGGCGGTTCCACAGGCTGGAAAGGTTCAGCAAAATCACCAGCATGGCCGGAATCCAGACCAGCATATACAGCAGATTCAGCCTGAACAGGCCGCTCAGGCGCGTTCTGAGGGTATCCCAGAACAGCTGCATCCGCGTTTCCGGCATATCATCCTTCCGGAAATCGCCTTTCCCGCTCTTTCCGTAGTAATAGTTGTTCATCATTCTGCCGAACATATCCAACCTCCGGTTTCCGGACCAGGTCCGGATTTGATTATGCCATCAGCGCCTTGCTGGCTTCACAGAGCTGATCGTTCAGGGCTTCCGCCGCCTGCCGGTCAGGATCGTTTGCGTTTACATACAGTTTGATTTTCGGTTCCGTTCCGGACGGCCGGACGCATACCCAGCATCCCTTTTCCAGTTCAAAGTACAGCACATCGGAAACCGGCAGCCCGGTGGGCTCTTCCTTTCCGTTCTCCGTGCGGATCCCCTTCAGATAATCGCGAACCGCAGTCACCTTCAGCCCGGCAATGTCCTTCGGCGGGTTCTCCCGCAGCCCGGTCATGATTTCCTTCATCCGGGTCAGTCCGTCTTTGCCCGGCAGTGTGGTGGAAACCACTTTTTCCACATAGTAGCCGTATTCCCTGAAAATCTGCTGAACCCGGTCATAGAGGGTAATTCCCTCAGCCATGCAGGCACAGGCC
>ODAI013658297.1_pt1 | contig 23826 bp, 34 predicted proteins | sample 1539321 | NCBI WGS metagenome assembly ODAI01 (sample SAMN02144231, study PRJEB22623) | gut metagenome | biome: sheep rumen | host: Ovis aries | place: New Zealand | reverse complement strand
TGAAAAAATAAATGATAATCTGCCGGCAGATGCTGTATTCTGCCGGCAGATATTGAATGCCGGCGTGTCGGAATGGCAGACGAGGCAGACTCAAAATCTGCTGTCCGAGAGGGCGTGTGGGTTCGAGTCCCACCGCCGGCAGTATTCGGGAATTTTCGCGAGTGCTTGCGTGGTCGAAAAGTGCAGCATTTACGCGGGTTTCCGGACGTATAAGCGCTTGTACCTCTTCGTGAGGGACGGCGCTTTTTTCATGTTTTTGAAGATCCATGCAAAACGTTTTGCAAAACGACCCAGTAAAATGCTGGGTGAGTTTGTCTTGCTCTTTTGCCATCACATCCGGAAGGGTGTCTCTGTATACCCGGTGCATTACGTGATCAGTACGCCAGCCGCCCATCTGCATGATGTAGGCATCGGGGACGCCCAGGGCATGCGCAATCGACACGTAGTAGTGTCTCAAATCATGGAAGCGGAACTTGCGCTCGCAGCCGCTGGATGCCACGGCCCGGCGGAAACGATTGGACACCTGCTCAGGGTGGAGACGGACGGGAAGGATGACCATATCCGCGACCTGGGGCGGAAGGATTACCGTGCGGTTGCTCTCATCTGTCTTTGCCATGGGACGTGTGTGCCAGTAACCGTCAATGTCTCTTACCATGCTTTTGCATACTCGTATCCGGTTCCCGTCCATGTCCCGGGGCTGCAGCGCGCATATCTCGCCGCGCCGCATGCTTCCAAAGGCGGCCAGAAGGACGCAGGACAAAAGTTGCGGGCGGTCCTGTATATGGTCCAGCAAGACGGCTATATCGGCGTCACAGGGCGTATACAAGGCCTTGGTGGCGGTGCTGGGGAACGTGACAGTGAACTCGCGGCAGCCGTAATATGCCAGAGATGCGGAAAACAGCCCAAAAACATTTTTGATGTATTTCGGCGTGCAGTCCTCAGACAATCTATTTATCCACTGTTGCACCTCTGTCTGCGTAAGATCCTCAATTTTTTTGTCTTTTATCGGTCGGATACGTCGTTTGAGATACAGTTCATAGCCCCTGATCGTGGACGGCGAGAGCACCTTCTCTTTGATGTCTATGTACTTCCGGACGGCCTCAAACACTGTCATCTGTCCCGGCGGGGTGTCCTGGTGCTGCGTGGACCATTCTGCAGCCAATCTTTCACACATCTTTTTGCCTTTTTTTGATGGATCCCGAACTGTAAACGATTTATATATCCGTTTCCCGTCCTCACTTTTGCCGGCATAAACAATACAATGCCAGGATCCACTTTTGAGTTTCTTTGCTTTTGCCATTTCTCATAAGACCTCCTATAAAATAATGATGATATAACAACCCGCCTCCGGGGTGCGTCCAGGGGCGGGCGGTTAGCGTTTTGAATGTGTTTCTTCTTATTTACATGTGTTTTTTCATTTCGATTTTTTTGCCTGGATGTTACGCAGGATTTCTGTCACAAAATCAATGTCTTTTTTGTCCGCGTCTTTCGCAACAGCAAACAACTCTCTTAAAAAATCATACCCCGCTGCCTGCAGTGCCGCATCAACCATAGGGTCGGCTCCAGAGACCGTGACAGGCGCAGGTGTCGGAGTGGGCTCATCTCCCATTAGCTCGGTCCGTGACATCTGCAAGTGTTTGCAAAGAGCATCCATGGCTGCGGCCCGGGGAAGCCTGAGACCATGGGTCCAGTTATAGATCGTCCCCTTTGGCACATGCAATTCCTGGGCAAGCTGGGCCTGGGTGATTTTACGCTCGTACATAATATCGCTTAATCTTTCTCCAAATTTTTTAGCATAATCGGCTGTGGTTTTTTCCATTTTGTATGCCCCCAATCAAATCAGCGTTCTAAACATTCAATTTATATATTGTGTATATATTTTACACTAAGCTGGGTGTAATTGCAAGCGAATTGGAAAAATTTCTTTCAAAATTACATAAATTATTCTATTTTGGTATTGACACATTTCAACTTGGCGACTATAATAAGGACCATAAGATACAGCAAACCAAAACACACAAGACGGGCACACAAGACGGAAAACGAGGCGTATAAGATACAGCAGCCGATAACCCCGGCTTCCGGGGATGATCGAGTATAGACATTAACAATTTAATAAGGAAGGAGAAAAGCAAAATGCCGAAAATCACACTGCGTGCGGCCCGCGTCAACGCTGGACTGTCGCAGGGAGAGATGGCCGCAAAACTTGGCGTGACGCGCGAGGCAGTGGCATCCTGGGAAACCGGGCGGGTTAAAATCAAAGATATACACCTGTATGCCATCTGTCACGTCACAGGCTTTGCTCCGGAAGATATTTTTTTACCGGACAAAGTCGCCAAATTGGGAGAGGGGGCGCAGAATTGAGATGAATATTCTTATAAGCAGCGCGCTCTTGTCCCTGGCCATCATCCTGCTGGCAGACAGCATTTACAATCTGAGGCCGCGCAAGACACACAAAAGACGCAGACCAGTCAGCAAGCCGCAGCCGGTGACGCGGGCGAACGTATCCGTCATCGACCTGCATATGACTGACCTGCGGAGAGGGGGCGCTAATGACTGATAAAAAAATCATCGGTGAGCGTCTCCGGAAGCTCCGGGGAACCAAACCCCGGTCAACCGTAGCCCAGGCCTTGGGCGTCACAACTCAGGCCCTGTGGCTGTGGGAGCACGGACAGAGAATGCCGACGGACTCGATGAAAATCAAAATATCAGATTATTATCGCAGAAGTGTTACGAGCATTTTCTACAAATGAAAAAAACCGCCCAGGACAGCGGCAACTGTCCGGACGGCAAGGTAATTCGTAAACCCTACATATAGTATAGCACATCGAATGCTGTACGGAAAGGATTTTTATGGCAAACAAAAAAGCAGCAGCCACAATGGCTAACGCAGGCAAGCCGACCGATCCGGTTTTTCAGATGCTGGTCAAGCACACCGAGAGCGTAAAGACGGTTGCTGGCATCACGGCATTGAGACGGCTGGCCAAAGAGCTTGACACGGACCTCATGCAGATTAGCCTGCACAAAAATGGCAACCTGCATATCTGCATCACAGTGCACGCCCGGCACTACACCGTCTGGTACTGCCCCGATGGACAGGCGGAAGTCAAGAGCTACGAGGACACACTCGATGCAGCCGGCGAAAAGACATGGACGGACATCGACAGATACGACACCCTGCACGGCGTGACCATGGCAAACGGCATCCCGAGAGGGGGTGAGTGATATGGCACTCCCTATCCTTATCAATGGCCCCAGCGGCTCAGGTAAGTCCACGAGCATCCAGGGCTTCCAAGTCGATCAGCCGCCGAGGGTCGCAGTCCTGGCCGTGGAAAAGCCGCGGCTGCCCTTCCGCTCTGATATCCAGGTCGCGAGGGTCCCGGAGAGTTTTCCGGACGCGCGCACTATGGCCCAGATGCACCGGGCGCAGTACGAATGGATACTCCGGGCCATCCAGACGGCACACTACAAAAGCCTTGTTATTGATGATAGCCAGTACCTGCTCACCAATGAGCTGATTGACCGCGCAGGCGAGCGCGGCTACGACAAATATGTCGATATAGCCAAAAACTTTCGCGACCTGGTCCACGGAATCAATCGAATCCCGGAAGATGACAAAATCGTCTATTTTCTGCACCATTCGGAGCTCGACCAAGACGGCCGGGCAAAGGCAAAAACAATCGGCCGCATGCTCGATGAAAAACTGTGCCTGGAAGGAATGTACGACATTGTGCTGTACTGCCAGGACAAAAAATTTTACACGCAGGCCAATGGAATGAGCAGCGCCAAAACTCCCATCGGGATGTTCGAACAGGTCGAGATTCCCAACGATTTAAAACTGGTCGACACAGCCATCCGCGAATATTACGGGCTGTAATCATACAGCATACATCATATATCACAAATCAATCTATTAAAAAGGAAAGGAACCAAATCATGAGAAAGGTCAACTACAAATTCTATACCCAGGAACTCAACCGCCCCATCCCCGAGACACCCGGCGCCGGCGCTTACGCCTGCACCATCCTCGAGGTAGAGGACCACCCGGCCGAGAGCTATCTCAACATTAAGGCCGACATCAACGACGGCCCCTATGCACGGTACTACGCAAGCTTCCGCGCGGAGCACCCCGACTGGCGGGACCCCTTGACCTTCCGCAAGTACTACACCCCCGCAGCACTGAGCTTTTTCAAGAGGTTCTGCGACGCGGCCTCCCGCAGCAACGGCAATTACGCCTTTGACGGAGATACGGTCAATTCCGATGAAAAGACGCTGATCGGTAAAAAAATCGGCCTGGTTCTGCAGGCCCGCGAATACTACACCAACAGCGGCGACCTGAGAACCCGCCTGGAGGTCCTCAAAGAAATCCCGGTCGACCGCGTCCCGTACGAGCCCGTCCCTCCGGTCCTGACCATCGCAAAACAGGAGGAAATTAAGGCCCGCAAGGCCGCTCGCCAGGCCGCCCGCCAGAGCACACCGGCACCGGCACAGCCCGCGCCTGCACCCGCACCTGCCCAGGCATTCACACAGCAGCCCGCACAGCCCGCGAAGGTCGCCCCGGCCCCTGCTCAGGCATTCGCACAGCAGCCCCAGCAGGTCATACAGCCCGCACAGGCTCCGGCATATCAGCAGGCGCCCGCTCAGGCGGGCGCACGGCAGACAGCAGCCCCCACATATGCCCAGGCACAGCAGCCCGCACAGCAGGCATACGCACAGAATCCGGCTTTGGCCCAGTTTGTGGATGTATCCGGGGATGCGGAGATGATGCCCTTTATGTAATAGGAGATAAGCATGACAATCCTGGAAGACACAAGACAGCAGGCCGGCAAACATGAAATCAAACATAGGTACTTCCAGGCGGCTGACATAGCGGTGTGCCGGTGCAAGGTCCCTTTTGGGGACTACGCGCCGGTCCCGCCGGTGTCGGTTGACACGAAGGCCAGTATGGATGAAATCGCCGGAAATATTGGCGGACGGGAACACAAAAGATTTATCAACGAGTGCAAAGCCGCCAAGGCTGCCGGATGTAAATTAATCATCCTGATCGAGAACACCTTGGGCATCACGGACATCTCGCAGGTGCACACCTGGGTCAACCCCAGGGCCATCTACAGCCCGGGGTGCATCCAGGGGCCCAGGCTCCAAAAAGCCATGGAAACAATTTCCGAGCGATACGGCGTCACATTTTTATTCTGCGCGCCGGCCGATGCTGGACGAATCATAATGGGGGTATTGGAAAAGTATGGATACAAACAAATCGAATGATGTGCTTTCCGCTGCCCTCAAATACGCATCCTGGGGGTGGCCGGTTTTACCGCTCAAACGAGACAAAAGCCCGTACACCCCTAACGGCCGCGACGACGCGAAGACCGACCCGTACGCGATACGGCACTGGTGGGACATATGGCCCGATGCGGGGGTCGGCATAGCGACCGGCTCCGAATCCGGATTTATCGTCATCGATCTGGATGTAGACGAAGAGAAAGGCAAAGACGGGCCCGAGGAACTCAGGGCCTGGGAACGGGAAACAGGGCTTAAGCTCCCGGACACTGTTGAGGCGGTCTCGGGCCGCGGCGGACGGCATCTCTACTATAAGTACGACTTTGCAAAATACGGAGACCAGGGCAACCGCGAAAAAATACTCCCGGGAATAGATGTTCGTGGCAGGGGTGGTTATATCGTAGCCCCGCCGACCATCCACCCAAACGGCAGAGAATATTTTTGGGATATTGACCCGGACAGCGAGCCCATGGCCGAGGCCGACGAGGCGGTCCTTACTTTTTTAAAAATCGGCGTTAAGCCGGAAGGCGCGCCCGGCGAGCGCATGAAAATCCCCCAGGTAATCCCCGAGGGCACGCGAAACGGCACGCTGTTCCGCGGCGCCTGTTCCATGCAGGCTCAGGGCTGGCCAGACGAGGCCATACTGGCAGCCGTGGAAATAGCAAATGATTTAGCATGTGAGACACCATTGCCTGACACAGAGGTCAACAAGATTGTAGAGAGCGCGCTGAGGTACGACAAGGGCGAGATTTACATCGACTATGGAACGGCGGCGGCACAGCCCGCACAGCAGACGGCAGGCGTAACATTATCAGAGTTTGTCGCTGAAGCGCGTTTTACGGACGTAATCAGCGCTGCCGACCTTCTGGAAATGGATGTTCCGGACCCCGTGGCATACGTCGGAGTTGGGGAAGAGGTCCCACTGCTCTGTGAGGGGACATGTATCCTGAGCGCAAAACCCAAATGCGGCAAATCGTGGTTGGCATTGGCTATGTGTATAGCTGTGGCAAACGGGGAAGATTTCCTGGGATACCACACAAAACGCTGCCGGACCCTGTATCTCGATTTGGAAAGCGATTTAAGCATAAGAAGAAAAAGACTTGTAAAGGCCGTCCAGGGGCATGAGGTCCCCAAAAATTTTGATTTTATCGGGACGGCAAAGACGTTAGACACCGGAATCCTTACACAGATTGAAAATTATATGAAAGACTATCCAGATACTGGTCTTATTGTAATCGACGTTTTCGAAAAAATCAGAACGGCCGCAATCAATCTGAAAGAGAGCGACTACTCGCACGCTTACCGCGACCTGACCCCGCTTAACGAGCTTGCGGCCAAATACCATATATCCATTGTTGTTGTTTCACACAATCGCAAAGCCATCGACCCCGATGACCCTTTTGCTAATATCTTGGGATCGACTGGTCTGCAGGCAGCCGTTACACAAATGATCGTCTTGCAAAAACGACGCTCTGAAGGCATCATCCAGCTTTTCGCCCAGGGGCGCACCCTGGACGGAGAAATCGAACTCGGGACCAAACTTGACGCCGGCCAGTGGACGATCGTCGCGGGCGCGAACAGCGCAGACCGCGAGAAAGAACGACTTCTGCAGGAATACATGGAAAGCCCGATTCGCCAGGGTGTCCTGGCCATCATGAACGACTGCAGCATGTGGAAAGGCCGCTGCTCGTCGATCATCGATGAGGCCGTGCAGCGCGGTATAGCCATCACTGATACGGCAAAGACTGTCGGGGGTTTTCTCCACAGACACCAGGGTCGCATGCTGGAAGTCGACGGAATCAAACTACAGATTATTCAGCGCGGAACGGCATCCAAAACATACAAACTGACCCATGTGGATACCGACATGGAGCCCGATGAAATGTCATTGCCGGCCGGATTTTTGGACATGGGATACGGAGAGCCGATGTAAATGCATAGTTCGGGGATGGTCGGAAATGGTTATACCATGCACTACCATTTCCACCATTTCCGAACGGACGTTCTAAAACGCTGGAACCCGCATAAATACTGGGCTTGCGGGACATATAGCTATATAAAAAGCATTACCATTTCCACGTAACTACCATGCATATTACCATGCATCACCATGCACTTTTAATGGTTTTACGGACACCGAACGCACATTCGGAAATGGTAGAAATGGTAATGCATGGTGAAAATAGTAATCATGCATAATTCAGGGGAGGACACAGAATGGACACAAATACTCTCACGGCATTGCAGACGGCCTACCGATATATATACGTCAATCTGCTCGCCCTGGCTCGCCAGGACCTGCTCATCGCGCCGACCATAACGGACGCATACGACCCCCGCTGGATGGCCATGTGCGATAGATATCAGAGCTTTGTCGACCAGGCGCCGGCGGAAGTAAAGGACATGGCCGACAGCATGATGAGGGTGCAGGTGTACGAGCTCGAAAAGATGTGGAGGTTTAAAAATGATCCAGATTGAAGACAATGACAGCCCCATCACGGTAGCGCAGAAATTGATTCACGGCACAATGGCCGTAAAGACGACACCGGCTATGAGACTCGGAGCGGCCCTTACCCTTGGACCGGTTCCGGAGCCGGGAGCGCAGATAGAAGTAGACATGTTTTCCGATGCTGAAATCCGCGAGATTGCCGCCTATCTCTTAACATATAGCAAGTATCACGAGGAAGGTGATGTGTGATGGCAAGATACATCGTACAGCCCATCCTGGGCTTTAATGGCTCTCCGTACTACGTGGTATGGGACACAGCCAACAACAAAGGGCTCGAGGGCTATGGCTGCGACACCTGGGCCAGGCATCGGGCGGATGAACTCAACAGGACGGCAAAACGGACCGAAAAAATTTTAAGATCCCGAAATGAATCGCATACAATTTAATATTCGCGGCGGTCGTGAGACGATTCCCGGCCGCCAGGAAGGAGTGAAATGGTTACATACACATGCCCGAGATGCAGGGCTTACATGGTCCCCGTATCGAGCCGATCGATGCCTTCAACCAGGCATTACAGATGTGTCGGATGTGGGTACATCTCTAAGACGGAACAGACAAAAGACTACGTGCTCGAGCTTCCCAGGGAGCTTTGGAATGACGGAGAGGGGGCGGACGCATGTACGAATGTTTCCACTGTGGCGCGCGTGCAGTGATTTGGTGCGCGGATTTCTCATTTGCCGATTACGGCGAGGAAGGGGACGGCATCTACCAGGTATGTCACTGCACGCATTGCGGGGCCGAAATCACCTACCGGATAGACTTTGGCGACGATGACGACGACAACAAAATGGAGGACAACAACGATGACTGACGCAAAAACAGCTGTCGACGTAGTCGGCAAAATGATTTACGACAGCCCTTGGGCTGGCAGTGGGTGGGAGGTCGCAGAGGCCATGGACCTGTTGCGCGACCTGGCCGAGAAAGCGACGCCCGAGGCCCCTCACATGGTAGAGGATGGTCTGCTGTGTCCGGGATGCACGGCAAAAATCAAAACGTACGATGCATATTGCCGCTGGTGTGGCAAAGCGATCGACTGGACGGGATACGCGGATTAGGCACGCTACATATATATTGGTCCCCCGGGCGTCTGGGCAAAACCCACGTCCGCGGGAACAATGATACGATACCCCTGAGCAAAAAAGTGCTGTAATAATCATTATTTATCCAGACAAACAGGAGGAAACAGCATGAAAAAAGCAAAGCTGGCAGCGATCCAGCATGAAGCACGTCAGGACGGATACAATGACGGATACCAGGACGGATACGGAGATGCGTCCGAGCGGGCTTACATCACCGTCTGGGGCATTGCCCGTAGGCTGTGTGTGTCGCCCAGGGACGGTGGATACACCGCCAGGGAGTTGTGCGAGATGTTTGGCACCTGTGACGTGGACTGGATTATCACTTACATGTCGGCCAAGGACGTTGCCAACAAGCTCGATGAGTACGACAGCCAGCACAGCCTTGAGGCCCGTTACACTGAGGGCCTGGATGACGACAACCGCAAACTGCTCGAGAGCACTCTCACAGCCTTTTGCCAGACACAGGATGTATCAATGGGGGCTGTCATTTCGGAGGTGCTGGCTTATGGCAAAAAGATATCATAAACCGCATCGGACGGCCATGGAAGCCGCCACAAAAGCCTTAGAAAAGGCCGAGCGGGAGCAGTGTATGATCATCTACGCTGCGGCCGCATTGGCGCTCCGGAGACATTGGAAGCGCGGACGGCGGGCAATATTAAGCATCTTTAACGAGACGGGCGAAATCTGGCAGGACTGTGTATCATCTCCGGACAAATCCATGCTGGCCATGTGCGAGCAGGAAACGGGCATCGAGGTCCAGTGTGGGGACGGCAAGAGCTGGCACGATATCTCATATCTCAATGGCACGCTTGCGGGCCGCCAGATGACCTTTGCCCAGTGGACGTACATGCGCCAGCAGCAGATAAAATGGGTCGCGCCGCAAATCGTGGCATGTATGCTGCTCGCGCTACACCGGAAATATGGCTTCGGTTTTGACCGTTGCGCGAAATTTTATTCCCAGATTGACGCGGTCAGGGCTGAATACAATATGGATCCTGAGCGATTAGTCGAGGCATGCCGGCAGGAATTACGGATAAACATATACGATGTAGTCACAAAACCCGGAACTTCCCGGACGGACAAAGACGTGGAGATATACATATGAGTCAATTCCGCACCCCCAGGAAAACATCCAAATATTATGTCCCTGGGGAAGTGTTTTTAACCACTGTCCACTTCTGCAGACAGTACCCACTGTGGGTCTCTGAGCTCGCCGCGGCCCCGGATACGTCGACGGGCATATCATACGACCGTGACCGGGTCCAGACATCCAACCAGGGCGATTCCACGGCGGACCTGGCGATGCGGCGCCAGATGATCAGCCGCAAAAAAGAGCTTGTCGATGACACGGCCCGCGAAGTTGCAGGGCCCCTTGATCGCTGGCTTATCATGGGTGTCGGAAACGGGTTGACATTCTTCCAGCTGCATGACCGCGGGATCCCGTGCGGCAAGGATCTTTATTACGACCTTCGGCAAAAATTTTATTACGAGCTCTCAAAAAAGATCTGAATTTGCCGTAATCACGGGACATGTAAAGGGCTTATAATAATATCGTCGAAAAATGTAAAACGGCAAAGCGTTTCATACTTTTTCATAATTTACCCCCTTGTTGGGCGTCACACTGTCACAGGTGCGGCGCCTTTTCGTATGTCTTTCATACGGTCCTCCTTTTTGTTGTGGGCGCTGTACTGTCATAGGTATGGCGCCTGTTTCTATATTATCACGGTGATAATTTATCATGGCTACTAATCCCAGATATAAGAACGGGAACCTCCGCCGCAAACACCGGGCCAGGTTTAAAGCGATGCAGGCCCCGTGCGGGATTTGTCGCGGGCGTTTGGGTCCGATCCATTATGACGAACCCAGTGACGCGCAGCATCCGTTCTCGTTCGTGATTGATGAAATTAAGCCTGTTTCAAAATGGCGTTTTTATGGGTACGATTCCCCGGCAGCAGCGGCGCAGGACTGGACTAACCTGCAGCCGGCGCACTACATCTGTAACGCGAAAAAGGGCGCAAAGACGATAAGAAAGCGGATAGTTTCCGACGGATCCTGGTAAATTGTCTGACAATTCCGCGACCCTGGGGGACTACCCCCGCCCGGGGGCGGCGGGCGCGGGCCTCCCGTGAGCGCCGATTCACACGAGGGGTAAAAATCCACTTGTTTAGTAGGTAATAGAGATGGCTTACAAGAGTTTGACGACCGCCAACAAGCGCGGGGACCGGCTGGCGGAGCTCAAAACGCTGGCCCGCATCCTGGCGGAGCGTATCGATATATGCGAGAGTACGCGGGATCTTCCGGCGCTGTCGAGACAGTACCGCGAGACCATCCGCGAGATTGAAGATATAGAGGGAGTAAAGGACGATGGCGACGAAATCGCGGACATCCTCGCAGGAAGAGAGGCTGATGGGAAGCCAGGAGCCGTCCGCAAGAATCGCTCCGGCTTATGATCATAGCGACGGCATGGACGCGTCAAAGATTATGGCCATTGGCGGCCTGTACCTGGACCCATGGCAAAGTGACGTTATAGACGACTGGATGGGAAGAGCCCCCTCCGGGAGATGGGCGGCGCCTACGTGCGGCGGGGCAGTACCACGGCAGAACGGAAAGACGCTGCTGCTGCAAGCGCGAGCGGTCGCGGGGATGATTCTTTTCAATGAACAGATAATTTATACGGCACACTTACAGAAAACAGCTACGGAGACTTTTGAAGAACTCCGTGATTTTTTTGAGGGGAAAAACCTCAAGAAATACGTTAAAGAAATCAAGAGCGCGCTCGGCCGTGAACAGATTATTCTCAAGAGCGGCGCGCGCATTAAATTCCTGGCCCGCACTCGCAACGGCGGCCGCGGTCAGCACGGCGACTTACTCATCATAGACGAGGCCCAGGAGATCGACGAAGCACAGCAGGCGTCATTTCTCCCGGCGCTGTCAGCAAGCCAGAACCCGCAGACCATATACACCGGCACCCCGCCGGACCCCACAGCTGTTGGAACAGTTTTCCGCCAGATACGCGGGCGGGCGCTTTCCGGTGATTCAAAAAAAACGGCCTGGTTTGAGTACAGCGTTGACGAAATCGGCGACGTAAAAGACAAACAACGCTGGGCGGACACTAACCCGGCCCTGGGTCGGCGCATCCTGCTTTCGACGATTGAGAGCGAAATGGAACAGATGGACCCGGACACTTTCGCCCGCGAGCGGTTAGGATGGTGGACACCGGTTGACACATCAAAAGGTGACCTTGCGATTGATGCGGAAACATGGGACGCATGTGCGACGGATGACCCGCGCCCGGATGGTAAATTGGCGTTCGGTGTGCGCTTTACTTCTGACGGGTCCGAGGTGGCCTTGTGTGCTGCGACAATGCCGACGGACGGCGGCCCGATACGTATATCACTTATCCGGCAAGAGAGTACGGCCCTGGGCATCCGGTGGCTCTCTGATTGGCTCAACGAACGCTACAAAGACGCAAGCTGCGTAGTTGTGGACGGTCGGAACGGCGTAGACGTCCTCTGTGAACAGCTCCAAAAAACATGGAGATATAAGGGAAGCGTTATCCGTCCGACGGCGAAAGAAGTTATTGCCGGGGTGTCCATGCTGACAGACGGCCTGAGCGAGCACGCGGTCACTTGGTACAGGCCGCAAGAGGCACTGAGAGATTCCGCGATCACATCTACCCGGCGGCCAATCATTGGCGGCTGGGGGTTCGGTGGCGAAAACTCCGGACCGATCGAGGCGGCGGCATTGGCTATATACGGGGTCAAGACATCTAAAAGAGACCCGCATAGAAAAATGAGAATCGGGTGACAGATATGATTTTTACGATTGATCCATACAGCATAGACGGCCTGGGCGCGGCGGAAGCAAAGATTTTCGCGGACTTGCTGGACGTCTACACATATCATAAGGCCAAAAACGGATTAAAAAACCGATACTATGAAGGGCATATCCCGCTTTCAGAGGTCAACCTGGGCCTGGCCCTTCCGGAAGGCATCAAAGGGCTTGAAATCGGCTGCAGCTGGGGTTCAAAGGCTGTGGACGTTCTCGCGGCCCGCTCGATGTTTGACGGCTTTGTGGATTCCAACGGCGCGGAAGCGGAACAGATGGCCCGGATAGTCGCCGGGAATAGGCTCATAGCGGAATACACGAAAGCTTGCCGCGACGAACTGAAATTCGGCTGCACATTCGCGACGCTTTCGGCCGACCCTCTTATCGGTTGTAAGATCCGTTTTCATTCTCCCCAGTCCGCAGCAGCGATCTGGAACGGGGAAAAGGGCAGAATCGGGGCCGGGTTCGCGATCATCGACTCCATTCCGGACGAATCGCAGCAGGGGACCTGGACGCCGTCACTGATCAATCTTTATACAGATGATGCTATATGGGTACTGAGCAGAAGGGGCGAGGCATCGTGGAGCGCGGCGAGATACCCGCACAGGATGCAGCGCCCGCTCATGGAACCGCTTATTTGGAATGCAACCTCTGACAAACCTTTTGGACAGTCACGGCTTAAAGCATCCATCCGGAGCAAAATTCAGAGCTATGTCAGGACTGTGGCTAATGCCACAATCGGCCTGGAATTTTCCACAACCCCGCAAAAATATTTGCTTGGCATCACGGATGACCAGTACGACGCAATGATCGATCAAAAATTCCGGCAGTATGTTGGCTCGATTCTTTTGAGTTCATTCAATCCGGAATCCGGCGAAAATCCCGAATTCGGGCAGCTCCCCCAGGGCAGCATTACACCTCACATTGAGATGATGCGGCTTCTGGCGACGCAGTTTTCAGCCGACACGGGGCTTCCGATTACAGATACGGGAGTGGTAAACGACGCCAACCCGTCCAGCAGCGACGCGATCGAGGCCCAGACTAAAACCCTTGTGGGACTTGCCCAGGACCTCAATACAGCCAATGGTGATTCCTTGCGGGTCATTGCTTTGATGGCCCAGGCCATCGCGGGACGGACCACGATCGACAGCCTCCCGGATGACCAGCGCGGCATCGTAGCACACTTCAAGAACCCGGCCATGCCGTCTGTTGCGGTTACGGCGGACGCAGCTATTAAGATTGCAAGTGCCCGCCCGGAATTTGCGCAGACTGACATCTTTTTGGAAATGATCGGTTTCGATCAGGCAGACATCCGGCGCGTAAAGGCCCAGGAACGCAGGGCCCGGGGAATACAGTTGTTGAGCGCGGAAAGCACGGCCACGGCGCAGGGGGAGCCCGCGGCACCCACAGAAACCGCGGAAGGCGGTGATGAGCCTTGACCATATCAGCAAAGGACTGGGCGTCCTATGTTAAGCGCCTTTCAGAGATGGACACAACGGCCGGAAACATGATGCGAGAGTGGATAGAGCGGCACGGCCTGGGCGATCGAAACGCGGCTATAAGATATGCATACGCTCTTGTGCAGCGATACGGCGAGGGCGCAGCGGCACTTTCCGCGGAAATGTACGATGCAATCACAGCGCTGGAAAAACGTATATACCCGCCGGCTGAAGTCGTAGCCCCGGCGGACTATCCAGAAGTCGCCAAGACGGTTAACGGCATCCTGAAACACTCGCAGAATCCTAATAGCGTAGCCGGCGGGGTTAGTGGTCTCGTGAAACGCGCGGGCGCGGATACGACATTACGCAATGCAGTCCGGGATGGTGCGGAATTCGCATGGATCCCGAGCGGCGACACATGCCCGTTTTGCCTCACACTTGCATCCAACGGCTGGCAGAGGGCCGGAAAAAAAACACTGAGCGGCGGACATGCCGAACACATCCATGCAAATTGTGACTGCACATATGCGGTGCGGTTTGGCTCCCGCGGCGGCGTGAGCGGATACGACCCGCAAACGTATTTGGATATGTACAACGACGCGGACGGGACAAAGTCGACGGATAAGATAAATTCCATGCGGCGCATGCAGTACGCGCACAATAAAGAGGCGATAAACGCCCAAAAGCGCGCGGCATACGCGATAAGAAAAGAAAAAGAAGAATTATCACCGTGATAAATAGGCCGTGATGATTCTTTTTTTTATTGGCAACGCGTGCCTTAAACGCGGTCAAAAACAGCACTCATTTAGGAGGGAAACATGGCAGAAACTGTGAATCAGGTACAGACAGGAACAGACGGAAACGGAAACGAAACAGCAGCGGCAAAGACTTTCACACAGGCGGAAGTGGATGCGATCGTTGAGGGCCGTCTCCAGCGCGAGCGCGCAAAATACGCCGACTACGATTCTCTGAAGGACAAGGCCGGCAAGTACGACGCCCAGATCGAGTCTGAAAAAACCGACCTGCAGAAAGCAACGGAGCGCGCGGATGCACTGCAGAAAGAGCTGGACGGTATCAAACACGCCGAAACGCTCCGCGGGATCCGCGAAAAAGTCGCAAAGGAAAAGGGCGTCCCGGCAACACTACTCACCGGCGACACAGAAGAGGCATGCACGGCCCAGGCCGATGCGATCCTTGAGTTTGCGCAGCCGTCCGGATACCCCGCTGTTAAAGACGGGGGCGAAACCAAAGCAACAGGAAAGAAGTCTACAGCCGATCTCTTTGCGGATTGGTTCAACGGACTCTAATAAACATCATTTTTGGAGGTACATATTATGCCTACTGGAACAGCTACTAACAGAAGCAATATCGCGCTGCCCACCCAGGTCTCCACTGAGATCCTTCAGAAGGCCCAGGAGCAGTCCGTCATCATGTCCCTGGCCCGCAGGATTGCACTCCCCGGCTGGGGTCTGACCATCCCGGTCATCACTTCCGACCCCGAGGCCGAGTGGGTATCTGAGACCGGCGTGAAGCCCATCAAGAATCCCGGCCTCGACAAGAAGGTCATGCAGGCCTACAAGCTGGCCGTGATCGTCCCCTTCTCTGAGGAGTTTCGGCGCGACGCCGCCTCCCTGTACGGCGCTCTCGTGAATCGTCTCCCTCTGGCCCTCGCGAAGAAGTTCGACGCGACCTGCCTTTTCGGTGTGGCTCCCGGCTCCAACTTCGACACCCTGGCGAACGTCCAGGCACAGACCCTGACCGGCACCGGCAAAGCATGGGCTGGCCTTGTCGCGGCTGATGCTGATATCGCATCTCACAACGCGGACCTGACAGCATTTGTCCTGTCTCCCGCTGGCCGTGCGGTTCTGCTCGGTGAGGTCGACGGCAACAAGCGCCCGCTGTACGTCAACGGCGTAGAGGATGGAGCTCTTGACCGCCTGCTTGGTCGTCCCGTCCATTCCAGCCGTGCAGCCTACAAGGCCGCAGCGGACAGCAACCCCGCGGTTGTCGGCTTTGCGGGTGACTGGACTCAGGCCGTTTACGGCATCGTGCAGGGTATGAATGTCAGCGTCAGCGACCAGGCGACTCTGACTGTTGGTTCCGGCAATGACGTCCAGACCATCAACCTGTGGCAGCAGAACATGTTCGCGGTCCGCGCTGAGATCGAGGTCGGTTTCCGCGCTGATACGGACTGCTTCAACAAGCTGACCGCGTGAGCAATGAAACAATAACGGCGGGGCGGGCATTGCGCTTGTCCCGCTTTTTTGTGAGGTAAAAAGATGGCATACGCGACGACAGCAGAGGTGGCCGCCGGATTCCGATCCTTGGACGCGGAAGAGCTTACAAAGTGCGCCGCGCTACTGGATGAAGCCGCGGTCATCATTGATGCATGCAACAGATTTGCGACTACGGACGCCAAAAAGCTCGTATCCTGTCGCATGGTCCGCCGGGCCCTCAGCGAGGGTGACGCGCAGTTAATGCCTATGGGCGTGACCCAGGGGACCGTATCCGCCGGGGGGTATTCACAGACCTGGCAATACGGATCGAGCGGCGGCGCCGGGGAGTTGTATCTTTCCCGGGCAGAGAAAAAGCTGCTGGGAGTCGGCGGGCGTCTGGGCATGGCCAGCCCATGGGAGGTGCCGGATGATACGTGGAATTGACGTAACATTGTACGAGCGCCAGAAAACCGGCGTGGACGGGTTCGGGCGGCCAATATACAAGGAAAACCCGGTCACTGTTCGGAATGTCCTTGTAACACCTGCAAGCGCCCAGGAAATCATTGATGAGCTCAATCTTTCCGGGAAACGCCTGGAATACACTCTATCCATCCCAAAGGGCGACGCGCACGCATGGGACGGCGCCACGGTTGAGTTTTTCGGCCGGCGCTGGCGCGTGATCGGGCTCCCCCAGGAATGGATTGAAAGCATGGTTCCGCTGGCATGGAACCGCAAAATAAAGGTGGAAAAAATTGAGTAAAACAGGCTTTCGATTCGAATTGAATCGCACGGGCGTTCGTGAGCTCTTGAAGGGCGCGGAAATGCGCAGCGCGATTGCGAGCGAGGCGGCGAACATCGCGGCCAGGGCGGGCGACGGATACGCGAGCGACGTCAAGGCGGCGACAACGCGTGTATACGCGAATGTTTATCCGGCATCGAAGGAAGCCGCGCACGATAACTACGAAAACAACACACTTGAAAAGGTGATCCGGTCATGATCGAAAAAACGATACAAGAATTCCTTTCGGCGGGCCTGGATGTCCCCGTGCTGCTTGAGGTTCCGGAAGGGCCAGACGTCCCTGACCAGTTCGTGATCATCGAAAAGATTGCGGGCGGGAAACGGAACCATCTTCGGACGGCGTCCTTTGCCGTGCAGTCTTACTCGCTTACAAGCATGTACGACGCGGCGGCCCTGGATGGCCAGGTGCAGGGGGTCATGGATGACATGGCAGCCCTACTGCCGAATATTGGAGCCTGCCGGATGGCATCCAATTATAACTTTACGGACGTGAGCACAAAAAGATACAGGTACCAGTGTACCTATGACATCACATATGTGGAGGTATAGCCAATGAGTGCACCTACTGCTACAAACGTTTCCTTTGGTAAGCCGAATAAGGCCGGTTCGGTCTACACGGCCCCCCTGGGCACCCCGATTCCCGCGGATGAGGCGGCGACCCTGGATGAGGCTTTTGTCGGCCTGGGATACGTTTCTGAAGACGGCGTATCCAACAACTACGAGCGCGAGACGGAAGATATCAAGGCCTGGGGCGGTGACATCGTCCTGACCACAGAGACAAGTCGCACAGACGAATGGAGCCTGGCTCTCCTGGAGTCCCTGAACGTGGACGTCCTGAAGACCATCTACGGCGACACCAACGTCACCCTTGACCAGGCAACCGGAAAGATCGCAATTCGCGTCAACTCCACCCAGCAGCCTAACCGCATCTGGGTTATCGACATGAGCCTCGCGGGCGGCGCGAAAAAGCGTGTGATTCTTCCCAACGCGGCCATTTCTGGCCTTGAGGAAATCACCTACAAGGATGACGAGGCGATCAGCTACGGCCTGACCCTGAAAGCGCTTCCCGGCGCGGACGGAGACACCCACAAAGAGTATATCGGCGCTGCGTGAGAGGGGGATAACACATGATCATCACAGGCAAGACAAAGACCGGCTTCCCCTATGCGATCGACGAGCGCGTCGCAAGAGACATGCGCTTTATCGATCTCGTGGCGGAGATCCAGCGCGGCGGGGAGGGTACGCTTTCCGCCATTTCCGCGCTTGTTCCCTATCTTTTCAGGGATCGGAAAGACGCCCTTTATGCGCACTGCGCGGATGAGGACGGTTACGTTGACGTGGAAAAAATTTCCGCGGAAATCACAGACATTTTCGAGCATTTTTCAGAGGATCCTCGCACAAAAAACTGATGAACCTCGCGGGAATGATCGCGCTGGACGAAGGCGCGTTAATGTGTGATATGGCCGAAACGTATCACATATACGACATGCGGGCGCTGCCGGTGGAAACGCTTGCAGTGCTTGCATGCGGTCTCCGCGAGGATTCGCGAATAAAGCTTAAAGCATCCGGGTTAAAATATGTGCCCCTGGAAGTGCTGCTTGTCCGGGTGCATGATCTGCTCTTGCGGTGGTTTCTCGCACACGCGAAAAAAAGCCCGAAAGAAAAGGATCTTTTGGCAACAGACATTGTGGAAAGACAAGTAACAGCAAACAGACAAAAACGAGAGGTCGCGAGCAGGCGGTCTCTTTTTGTTTGAGATGGGGGTGATCTTACATGGCCGAGTTAGGCAAAGGTTATGTGCAGATTGTCCCGTCTGCACAAGGCATATCCGGGGCGATTACGAAAGTTCTTGACCCCGAGGCAAAGAGCGCCGGGGTATCCGCCGGGAATAGCATCGGCGCGGAACTGGGAAATAAGCTGAAAGCCGTTCTCGTTGGCCTGGGAATCGGTAAAGTGGTCGGCGACGCGATCAGCAAGGGCATGAACTTCGAAACGGCCACGGCAAAGGCCAGCACGCTTTTCTCTGGGACCGCGAAAGAGTTTCAGGGGTTGCAGAAGGAAATCATGGGCATTTCCGACTCGACCGGCGTTGCGGCGTCTCAGCTCATGGAGGCGGCTTATTCGGCGGAATCCGCATCCGTACCCATGGGCAACCTTGGGAGCATGATCGAATCATCTTCCAAACTGGCAACCGCGGGCTTTACGGACATCGATACGGCCCTCTCTGCAACCGCAAAGACCATGAACGCCTACGGCATGATGTCGGATGACGTGGCAAAAACGCAGGCCAACATGGACGCGGTCCAGAAAGTTCTCATTCAGACCCAGAACAAAGGTATTACCACAGTTGGAGAACTGGGCGCAAGCCTGGCACAAGTCACACCGACAGCCGCAGCCGCTGGCGTCAATTTCGAACAGGTCGGCGCGTCCCTGGCGGTCATGACGGCGCAAGGTACACCGACAGCCCAGGCAACCACACAGCTCCGGTCTGCTATCGCGGAACTGTCAAAATCTGGGACCAAAGCCTCTACGGCTCTCAGTGAGGCGGCCCAGGGGACGAAGTATGCCGGGATGTCCTTCACGGAGATGATGGCATCCGGGGCGGACCTTTCGGACGTTATGGGCCTGCTGCAAAAGCACGCCGACAAATCCGGGGTTTCTATGCTGGATCTGTGGTCCTCAGTTGAGGGCGGCAATGCGGCAATGTCCATAGCAAAAGACGTGGACACCTTCAAATCCGACCTTTCCGCCATGGCAACAGAGGCCGATGTCGTCGGAGATGCTTACGGCAAAATGGCCGACACAGTAGCTTTTAAAATGCAGCGCTTTAAAAACGCTCTTGCTAATGTCGGCATAAAGGCATTTTCTGCGGTTGCTACACCGCTCGCGAATGTCCTGGACGGCGTCTGCCAGGTCATGGACAGGCTTTCCCCGGCAACCGAAAAGTTGGGCGGCGCGTTCATGAAATTGATGGGTAAGATTGGCGGATACATTGCCGACTTGCTGGGACTTGAAAACGGCATGAGCGCGGTGGATACGGTTGTTGCGGTCCTGGAACCGATCATTAACGGCCTGGCCACGGTGTTCAACTTTTTGGCAGACCATATCAACATCATTATTCCCGTCTTGGCGGGATTGACGGCGGGCTTTGTGGCCTTTAAGACAATCTCCGGAATCATGACGCTTGCGACAACGATTAGCGGAATCATTACGACAGTTAGCGGCCTTGCGGCGGCTGCCGGCGGTCTGATTCCCCTTATTATGGGCTTGATAAGTCCAATGGGGATTGCAGTGGTCGTCATTGGCGTCCTGGTGGCGGCGGGGGTTGCCCTGTACAAGAATTGGGATGTTGTCAAGGCGAAAGCAGCCGAAATCGCGGCGATACTCGCACAGAAATGGGCGGAAATTAAGCAGGCTGTCTCAACCGCTGTAGAGGCGGTCAAGACGACGGTCACAAACGTATTCAATACGATAAAGAGCACGGCTTCCACAATATGGAACGCGATCAAACAGACAATCTCGACGGTCTGGAATGCGATCAAGTCCACAATTACCACGGTGATAAATGGCATTAAATCCACAATCACAACGGTCTGGAATGCGATCAAAGCGACAGTAACCAGCGTGGTTAACGCGATTAAAACGACTATTACGAATGTTTTCAACGCGATTAAGACGACCACAACGACAGTTTGGAACAACGCAATTAAAACGACCATCACAACGGTTGCAAATGCAATAAAAACAACGATTACGACAGTCTTCAATGCGATCAAGACGACTGTTACGACGATCTGGAACGCGGTCAAGACGGTCATTCAGACAGCCTGGAACGCTATCAAGACCGCGACAACGTCCGCCGCGAACTCTGTAAAATCGACCGTGACAACGGTTTTTAATGCGGTTAAGTCAACAACTACATCTATATGGAACGCGATAAAGAGCGCGATCAGCACCGCCTGGAATGCGATCAAAACGGCCGTATCGGCGGCGGGGAACGCGGTCAAAACGAACATCACCAGCGGTTTTAACGCCGCGAAATCGACAGCAACAAGCATCTTTAATGCCATAAAGAGCGCGATCACATCCGCAATGAACGGAGCGCGCACAGCCGTATCCAACGTGATTAACGGCATCAAGAGCACGATCAGCAGCGGCCTGAACAGCGCAAAAAGCACGGTAACGAGCATTTTTAACAGCATCAAGAGCGGAATCAGTAACGCGATGAACAGCGCCAAGAGTGCGGTATCGAGTGCGATCAGTTCCATAAAAAGCAAGATGCACTTTTCCTGGAGCCTGCCGCATCTGAAGGTCCCGCACATTTCTATTAGCGGAAAGTTCAGCATTAACCCGCCCAGCGCGCCGCATTTCTCGATCAGTTGGCACAAGGACGCATACGACAACCCGCTACTGTTCGCCCGGCCTACCGTCCTGCACGGGTTCGGTGACGGGCACGGCGCGGAGGTGGTATACGGCCACAGCAACCTCATGCGAGATATTCGCGAGGCGGCCGGCGATGCACGCGGCGGAGACGTAACGCAAAATGTAACGATTAACAGCCCCCAGGCGCTTAACCCGTCTGAGGTGGCAAGACAAACGCGGAATCAGACCCGCGCACTCTTACTGAAAGTGAGGACAGCATGAAGCAATACAGGACCATTACATGTATAAATGCGGACGGCGCCTCGCTTACAGTTACCGAAAAGGACTTTACCCCGTTCCTGCTCATAGGGGCGGACGGGATCTATGATTCAGCAAATCAGGTCTACATCTCTGAGAACTCCATGACCGACGGGGCGATCTACCAGGGCAGCGTTGCGAAATACCGCAATATTGTCCTGCGCCTCGCGGATGTGGATGCTTACCGCGACAACCGCGATATCCTCAACGAAATTTATAAAGAAAAAGAAAAAGGAACGCTCATCTACCAGGAGGGCGACGGACCGGCGCGCAAAATCGGCTATTACGTGGAGTCTCTGACATCTACAGGGCTCCACAGCAGCCGCGAGCACGAGATCAGCCTCATCTGCCCGGACCCGTTCTTCCGGGAGGTGGCCGACCATGAAGAGGCTATGGCGGGATGGGCGAGCGCCTTCGAATTCCCGTTTGCAAACCCGGTTTATCAGTATTTTGAATTTGGCTACCAGCAGAAAGAAAGATTAAAGACAATCACAAACACGTCCGCAGAGGACGGAATCGGCCTGGAAATTATTATAGAGAGTACGGGCACGGCGACAAACCCGCGCGTTATTCGTATTGAGTCGGCGGAAGCCCTGGAAGTTGGAAGCGCTTCAAAGCCGTTCACGATGCAGGCCGGGGATGTTGTGACGATCACGACGGAGACCGGCAATAAGCATGTGAGGCTGACAAGAGACGGAAACACGGAAGAAATTAACCACTATCTTACAGAAGACAGCGTATTCTTCCAGCTCTCGCGCGGCGACAACTCCATCGGCTACGAGGCGGAAACGGGAGAAGAATATCTTACAGTGACGCTCAAATACAATTTCAAGTATGCGAGGGCATGATATGGAAATTAGAATATATAGCCCTGATATGGAGTTCCTGGGCATTATAGAGAATTTCAGGTCCTTGCTGTGGAATCGATCATACAACGGGTGCGGGGATTTTGAATTACATGTCCCCGTCACCCCGTACGCGCTAACGCTTTTTCACCGTGAAAATTTAGTGTGGAAAAAGGGTGCGGCGGATGCGGGCATAATCGAAACACGCCACATCGAAGAGACGGCGGACGCAAACGAACTTGTGGTTTCTGGCCGTTTCTTGCCGGCGTACATGGACCGGCGCTTGGTGCGGCCGACCTTTAATTTTTCCGGACGCGCGGAAGTTGCCATGCTGGAAATGCTCACAAATGCAGAGGCAATTCCCCGGGTACAGCCGGGCACGCTGCAAGGTTTCACGGAGCGCATACAGTTCCAGGCGACATACAAAAAGCTACTGACTATCGAGCAGAAGGTCGCAAAGGCTGCCGGCTTCGGCTTCCGTTTCCGCCCGGATTTCACAGCAAAGACAATCACAATGGAAATATACAAGGGCGCTGATCGGTCCATAGCTCAGAGCGACCGCGCACGCGTTATCTTTTCCGCGGATTACGGCAACCTGAGCCGCGCGACGTATGATGACAGCACGCAATTATTTGCGAACGTTTGTTATGTAGGCGGCCAGGGTGAAGGCACGGAACGCACGTTTGTAACGGTCGGCGACGATTCCTTGTCTGGCCTGGAACGGCGCGAAATTTTTATAAATGGCTCCGACATCTCCCCAGAAGGACTCACAGATGCGGAATATCTCGAAAAGCTCAGACAGCGCGGGCGCGACACCCTGGAAGAGCACCAGGTCGTACAGGCCATGGAATGCGAGCTGTTGCCAAATGGTAACTTTACATATTTGAAAGATTACGACGTGGGCGACATCGTGACAGTGAGAAAAGACAGCTGGGGCATCTCGCAGAACCTGCGCATCACCGGTATTTCTGAAATCTACGAGGACGGCGCAATGAAGATCGAGCCGACGATCGGAACGCCGCTCCCGGAAACGATAAATTGGGTAGTGTCAAGTGACCTATGAAAAAGCCAAAGCAAAAAAAATGGCTCCGGGGAACCTTGAAAAACAGTATCTGCAGATTGCCGCAAACAGGCAGCGCCGCTTTTCGCCC